>Ga0210396_10002262_pt1 | contig 19837 bp, 22 predicted proteins | sample IncBWH17OmetaG_FD_155466 | JGI IMG/M metagenome (GOLD analysis project Ga0210396, IMG submission 155466) | Forest soil microbial communities from Barre Woods Harvard Forest LTER site, Petersham, Massachusetts, United States - Inc-BW-H-17-O ... | reverse complement strand
CGACAGCCGATGCGCGAGGACGAGGGTCGTGCGTCCCGCCGACAGGCGATCGATCGCCTGCTGGATCACCGCCTCGTTCTCTGCGTCTACCGAGGAGAGCGCCTCGTCCAGGATCAGGATCGGCGCATCGCGTAGCAACGCCCGGGCGATTGCCAGGCGCTGGCGCTGGCCGCCGGACAGCAGGACCCCGCGCTCGCCGATCATCGTGTCGTAGCCTTGCGGCAATAGCGAGATGAACTCGTGCGCATTGGCATCGCGGGCCGCCGTTTCGAGTTCTTCGCGGCTGGCGTCAGGTTTGCCGAGCCGCAAATTCTCTTCGACGGTGCCATGGAACAGGTAGGTGTCCTGGTGGACGACGGCGATCATCCGGCGGAGCGGCTCAGGGTCGAGCGTCTTGATGTCGTGGCCGCCGATCTTGACCGTGCCGCGCTGCGGGTCGAACAGGCGCAGTAGCAGCCGTGCAACCGAAGACTTGCCGGAGCCGCTCGGCCCGACGATGCCGATCTTCTCGCCGGCGGCGACGGTGAAGGAGAGCCCGTCATGGGCGGCGCCGCGTCCGCCGGGATACGCGAACCAGACGTCCTCAAAAGCGATGGTCGGAAGGAGCGGCCGGCTGATCGCCGCCTGGCTGGGCGGCTGCTCGGGGACGAGGGGTTCGGCGGCGAGCAGCGCATTGATTCCGGCGGCGGCCGATTGCCCGAGCATCCCCTGATGCAGGACCGTGCGCAAATCGCGCAACGGGCGGAAGACCTCCGTTCCGGCCATCAGCACGATCAGCAGTGCCTCGATACTCATCAGGCCGTGAGAAACCCGCCAGACCGCGAGGGCCAAGGCCGATGCGGCGCCGATCGCCACCCCGCAATCGGTGATGCCACGGGTCATCACGCCCATCGACAGCACGCGGAGCGAGCTGTCACACAATTCCCGTGCCCTGGCGGCGAGACGCCGTCCATAGGCGGCGCTCTGGCCGAATGCCTTCAGAGTGGGCAGGCCCTGGACGCCGTCGAGAAACTCCGAGCCGAAAGACTTCAGAGCGCCCTGACGGCCGTGGCTGGAACGGCGCTCGCGCTGCGCGAAGGCGCCCGGCGCGATCAAGGTTACCAGGGCGAACACCAACATCACCGCCGCGACCGGCACGTCCCAGAAGGCAATGAAAACGAAGATCGCAAGCGGGGTCAGCACCGCGATGCAGACCTGCGGGACGTATTGCCCGAAAAACGTCTGGAGCTGCTCGACCCCATCGACAACGGAGAGCATGACCCCGCCGGTGCGCTCGCCGGCGAACCATGCCGGGCCCAGTGCGGCGATCTTGTCGTAGAGCCGGCCACGTAGATCCTCCTGCACCCGGATCGCAGTGCGGTGGGAGATCATCGCGCGATGGTGATCAACGATCCCGCGCAGGAGCACCGCGATACCGACGCCAACGGCCGGAATTGCGATAGCGACAAAACCGGCACTATCGAACACGCGCGACAGCAGCACGCCGAGGATCGCGAAGCGGGCGATCCCGACGACCGAAGCAACGAGCCCCAGCACGATCGCCAAGGCGATCCAGCCACGAAGCCCGCGCGTCAGCTGCCAAAGGCGTCGGTCAAAGTACATCGGTGGCTCCGTCCCAAAATCTGAGCATAGTCGAGGCGTGCCCAATGGACGCAAAAATCTCGATCACGGGAACAACCAGAACAGCTTCGAGCATTCCACCATCTGCACCTCCCGTGTGAGGCCGATATCGGCGAGCAGGCGGTCATCGAGCCGTGCCAGCGCCTCGCGCTGGCGTGCACGCGAGCGCCACGTCGCCGCCAGCGCGCGGGCCCGCCGGCAGCGGCGCATCAGCTTATCCCATGGGACCGGGGTTGTTCGGGGCTGGCGCTCAATCAGGGTCAGCATTTGGCATTTCCTTGCAATCCGTGTTCACCCAATGTGGTGATACGTACTAAATTCAGGGATCGACAAATTCGGCGAGGTCCGATACATATCCGTATCATGGCTGTTGCGAATGGCTCCGCGTCGATGGATTGGGACGACGTCCGCGTATTTCTCGCGGTCGCACGCCACGGTTCATTGCGCGCCGCCGGTCGCGCACTCGGTTTGAGCCAGCCGACGATCGGCCGCCGCTTGGCCGCTTTCGAAGCGACCTTCGGCGGGCCGACCCTTTTTGACCGGTTGCCCGAGGGGTTGCGTCTCAACGCTGCCGGCGACGCGTTGATGCCGGTGGCGGAAGAACTGGAGAGCGCTGCGTTGGCGCTCGAGAGGCGGCGTGCGGCGGCTTCGCCTGCGCTCAGCGGCACCGTCCGCGTTTCGGTCGGCGAATGGGGCGGTGGCTTCTTGGCTCGCCATCTCGACCAATCGGGCGAAACCGGGCTGCCGCCGACCCTCACGCTCGAGCTCGTCGAATCGTGGGAAACTGCTAATCTGGCACGCCGGGACGCCGACCTAGCATTGCGCCACGGCATCCCCGAAGGCGGAAACCTGTACGTATCCAACGTCGGCGTGATCGCCTGCGCCGTCTACCGCCGAAAGGACGCCGAGGATTGCGACCCGCTCCGAGGCGCGGCCTGGGTGACTTATCCCGAGGAGCAGAGCCACGTCATCAGCGCCCGCTGGGTAGACGAGCAAATGCGCGCGACCGAGGGACGAGTGGCGCTGCGGGCCTCGACCCTACCCCTGCGGGCCGCCGCGATACGGGCTGGGATCGGCGTGGGGCTGCTGCCGTGCTATGCGGGCGACGCCGAGCCGCTGCTCGAGCGGATAACCCCACCGGTGACCGAACTGGGAGCCGAATATTGGGTCATCGTGCACCACGATTTGCGTCGCGCCGCGTGCGTGCGAGCGGTAATCGACTGGATTCGTCGCCTGTTCGACGAGCACCGGGACGAACTCGCCGGCGCCGCCGCTGAGCCGGCGAAAGCTCTCGCCGCGGAATAGACCGCAGCGCGTCACCTGCCGATAAATTTTGCCTTTCGCTTTTCTCTGAAAGCCGCGACGCCTTCGGCATTGTCGGCGGTCATGTGCAGCTGCGGCTGCACCAAGCTTTCGATTTCGAGATAGTCCTCGAGGCTGGGGCCGACGGCCGCATGAAACAGCTTCTTTGACAGCCCCAGGGCGAAAGTGGGGGCTTCGGCCAGCTCCGCCGCGAGCTCCTCGGTCTTGCTCATCAGCTCGTCATCCTCGACGACATAATTGACGAGGCCGAGCGCCAAGGCCTCTTCCGCCTCGACAAAGCGTGCCGAAAAGACCAATTCCTTGGCCTTCGGCATGCCGAGACGGCGGGTCAGAAACCAGATCGCGCCGCCATCGGGCGCCAGACCGATACGCCGGAAGATCTGCGAGAAGCGCGCGGTCTTTGACGCGACAACGAGGTCGCAGGCGAGCGCGATGCTCCAGCCGATGCCGACAGCTGGCCCACGCACCGCTGCGATGGTCGGCTTTTCGATCGAGTGGAGGGCACGGATAAAGGTGTGGCCGCCGCGCTGCAAGCGATCGCGGTCGGCGCGTAGATCGTGCGGCTGTCCGGCCATCCGCTCGACGTCGGCGCCGGAGCAGAACCCTCTGCCGGCTCCGGTCACGATGACGGCGCGCACCTTGTCGTCGAACCGCAATTGCGCGAAGTGGTCGCACAGGCTCTGACGCATATCGATGGTCAACGCGTTGAGCTTGTCGGGGCGGTTCAGCACCACCTTCGCGATTGCGCCTTCAATCGTCAGATCGACGGGCATTCGGGAGCAGCCTCAATCGGGGTCGGCAACCGGCTGGGGCTTGGCCCGTTTGGCCGGCCGCGTCGCCGGCGGACGCTCTTTTCGCGGAGCGCTTCGCGTCGCTTTGACCTTCGCCAGCCGCCGGGCGCCGATTTCGGCTTCGACCGCCGGCAGCAATGCGGCAGCATCGGATCGCTGCGCTGGGGTGCCGCTGTTCTGGAGCCGTTTCGCATTGGTCCGCAGATTGGCCAGGGAGTCGTCCGACATCTCAGGCAGCTTGGTGAGCAAGTCCATTCCGTTTCTCCTGGCGAGTGGTCCCCCGCCCCTGAGAACACGACACCGGTTGGTGCACGGGAAACGCTGTAGCGCCGTTTTTCGGGGAAATCCCGAGCGCGGGTTAATATATAGGCACTGTGTTTGGCGCGAACTAGCAGCAGGACGGACGCTGATGACCGAGATCAGTCAAACCGATGCCAAGAAGCCCCGGCTTGTCGGCATCAATCACATCGCCCTCGAAGTCGGCGACATCGACCAGGCTCTCGACTTCTACGGCAAGATCTTCGATTTTACTCTCCGCGGCAAACGGCCGGGCAACGCCTTTATCGAGCTCGGCGACCAGTTCATCAACCTGATGGAAAATCCGACACCGCACGAGGATCGCCGCCGTCATTTCGGACTCGTTGTCGATGACCGTTCGAGTGTGCGGGCGCGGGTCGAGGAGGCAGGCGGGCGACTATTGCCGGGGCCATTCCTCGATTTTCTGGATCCCTGGGGCAATCGGGTCGAGGTCGTGGAGTACGGCAACATCCAATTCACGAAGGCGCCGCACGTGCTGAGCGCGATGGGCTTCGATCTCGACAAGACCGAGAAGGCTCTCCGCGAACTCGCTGACAAAGGCATGGCGCCCTAGCGGCGGGTGCCGCAGTGGATATCGGCAAGATCCCGATCGGCCGCGCTCCGCCGCACGATTTCAATGTCGTCGTCGAGATCCCGCAGGGCGGCGTGCCGGTGAAATACGAGATCGACAAGGCATCGGGAGCGGTGTTCGTCGACCGCTTCCTGCATACCGCGATGTTTTATCCCGGCAATTACGGCTTTGTCCCGCACACCTTGGCGCAGGACGGCGATCCGATCGATGTATTGGTTGTCGGTCCGGCTGCGGTGGTGCCAGGAGCGGTCGTACGTTGCCGTCCGATCGGTGCGCTGATGATGGAGGATGAGCAGGGGCCCGATGAAAAGATCATCGCCGTCCCGGTCGACGAGCTGCATCCGTTTTATACCGGAGTGCGGTCATATCAGGATCTGCCGCCGATCCTGTGCGATCAGATCGCCCATTTCTTCCGTCACTACAAAGACCTGGAAGCCGGCAAATGGGTCAACATCGCGCGCTGGGCGGATGCCGAGGAGGCCGCCGCGCTTATTGGCGCCGCAATCGCCCGCGCCGCTCGCTGAGGGTTGGACCGCGCAGCTTTCGCGGCGTAGCATCGGCTGTTGCGACGATCGGAGGGAACGGCAATGGCGAAGGGCATACTAATCGCGGCGATGGACTTTTCGAACGTCGCCGAAGACGAGTTTAACGACTGGTACGACACCGAGCACATTCCCGAGCGCCAGCGTGTGCCCGGGTTTCTGGTCTGCCAGCGTTGGATCGGCGCCGACAACCCGAAGCAATCGGCCGCCACCTACGATCTTGAGAACGTCTCGGTATTGCAGAGTCCCGGCTACCGGGCAATCGGCGGGGAGAACCTTTCGCCCTGGTCGAAACGGGTGACCGGCCGCGTTCAGCGCCTGGTGCGCTTCGAGGGCGATCAGATCTTGCCCGGCGACAAGGCCTCGCCGGAGAATGCCGGTGGCCTCTTGCTGGTGGGAATGACCCCGGCAGCGGCGGTCGAGACCGCGTTCAACGCTTGGTACGACACCGAGCACGTTCCCGCACTCGCCCACGTGCCCGGAGTGCTCAGCGCGCGCCGCTTCCGTACTGCCGGCGGGAGCCCGAAATACGTGGCGCTCTATCACCTGGCCTCACCAGCAGTGGTTGACGGCACTGAGTGGAAGCAGGCAAGCGGCTCAACGCCAATGCCGGAGCATATTCGGCCGCAGATCAGTGAGCGCCTACGCCTCGTCTGCCGGAAGTACCGCCGACAGGGCTGAAGTTTCGTGCCAGCGGTACCCTCACCACCAACCCCTACCCTAACCCTCCCCCGCTCGCGGGGGAGGGAATGGGAGGGGGCTTGGCGAGCGCAGCGAGACGGGTGAGGGTCTTGCCGCGGTCCAAGTTTCCCCCAGCGTTGGTGCGCACAACGGCGCGTTGGTTGTCCCTCTCCCAATACATTGTGGGGGAGTGCGGAACGACGGGAGGAGGTCGGCATGCGGTATGAGCTCTATTATTGGGCCGGGATTCAAGGGCGCGGCGAGTTTGTCCGATTGGCGCTGGAGGCGGCGGGCGCCGAATATGTCGACCTCGCAAGGCAGGCCGGCGGCGAGGCTGCGATGATGCGGCTGCTCGGCGGCGCGGACGCCGGGCATCTGCCGTTTGCGCCGCCGTTCCTCAAGGCGGGCGAGCTGCTCATCGGTCAGACCGCCAACATCCTGCTCTATCTCGGCGCCCATCACGGCCTGGCGCCGGCGGACGAGGCGGGCCGGCTGTGGGCCCATCAGCTGCAGCTGACGATCGCCGATTTCGTCGACGAGGCTCACGACGCCCATCATCCGATAGCCAGCAGCCTCTATTACGAAGACCAACGCCACGAAGCGCGGGCCCGCGCCGCTGACTTTCTGAAATCGCGAGCGCCCAAGTATTTCGGCTATTTCGAACGGGTGTTGGAGCGCAATACGGCGGGCCCAGCCCATCTGGTCGGTGCGGAGCTGACCTATCCGGACCTGTCGCTCTTTCAACTAGTGGCGGGTATGCGCTACGCCTTTCCGCGGGCGATGGCTCGGCTCGAGCCGAAACACCCCCGCGTCGCTGCGCTTCACGACCGGGTTGCGGCCCTGCCCCGCATCGCCAACTATCTGGCATCTGACCGCCGGATCCCCTTCAATGAGCACGGCATCTTTCGGCACTACCCGGAGCTCGACAGCGCGGCATAGCCGAACGGAGACCGGGATGGCCATCCGTACCGGCGAGCAACTTCTGCAATCGCTGCGCGACGGCCGCCGGCTGTTCATAGACGGCGACCGGGCAGAGGACGTCTCGACCGATCGGCGCTTTGCCGCGGCGGCACGAAGCCTTGCTCAGCTCTACGACATGCAGCACAACCCGGCGCTGATCGATCAAATGACCTTTCTCTCGCCTTCCAGCGGCGCGCTGGACTCTCTTTCATCGAGCCGCACTCGGTCGACGATCTGATCCGTCGCCGGGACATAGTGAAGATCTGGGCGGGCGCGACTTGCGGAATGTTTGGCCGCAGCCCCGATTACATGAACATTTTCATCACCTGCGTTCGCCTCTGCCGCTCAAGAATTCGGGAAGAAGGACAAGCTTCGCCGAGAACACCCGCGGCTACCACAAGCATATCCGCGAGAACGACATCTGCATGACCCACACCTTGATCAACCCGCCGGTCGACCGCTCGCGGCCAGTCGAAAAACAGGACAAGGATTTGGCGGCGAAGATCGGGATTTATCAGGTTGACACACCATGCCGATGGTAGGTCAACCTGATAAATCCCCGTCTCAAAATGTCTCTACCTACCCGGTCGCAGATCGATTTCCTGAACAGCCAACGCTTCCATAAGGCTTTTCGAAATGATGACGCGAGTTTCACCGGACCGGGTTTTTGACGGCCGCTTCGAGCACTTGGCGAATGAAACGCTGGTAGGGTACCCCGGCCTTTATTGCCGACGCCTTCACGGCTTCGAGCAGAGGCTTCGGCAAGCGCATATTTATACGCTCGGTTTTCGGCTGAAATTCGAACAGAACCGTCCGAAGGTCCGAAAGATCGTAGTCGGTCAGATCGGCATTGGCGACGAACTCCTCGGCTTCTTCATCGCTCTGCAGTCTTGGCAGCTTCTTCTTCATAATATTCACTCTCTTTCCGGCGCATGTAGCGGGCCATGATCGGTCGGATCAAGGTCTGGCCTTAATGCACCCGCAAGGTGAAGACGATCAGCACCCCACGCCCATTCTCAGCCCGGCCGATCGCTTTGAACCGCTCCTCGCGGAACACGGCGATCGGGCCACGAAAAGGCTTTCGATTACTGGGGTCGAGACGCCGTGCTTCTGACATTTCTCCCGGTTGCCGCCATCCCAGTCGAACCCGGCGACCGTTAGGTCCATGCTCAAAATATACGTTTGTACATCCAAATGTCAATCCGACATGCAGGAGCCTCCTATGAGCGCTACTATTCCGGCGACCCGGTGCGGCTCGCCGGCACACTCTACGGCCTCTACGAGAAGGACACCCACATCGATCGCATCGTCGCGATGCTCGACGAGATCGAGACGCAAAATCCTCCCCCGGTCACGGGGGAGGATTAGCCGCGGCGCTATCCGGCCGCCAGAGCATCGATTTCCGCGTCCTCCGGAAATCGGCCCAGCTGTTTCTTTGAAAAGACGAGCTTTCCGTCGATGGTGATTTCGAAGACGCCGGCCACGCCTTTGACGAGCTCGACTTCTTCCGCGCCGCGTTCAATCAGTCTGGCCTTCGCACGGAGGGCCCGAGGTTCATAGTTTCAAGGCACGCAGTATTCGATCCTAACCTTCATTAGAGCCACCTCGTTCAGCGAACAACCGCCTGCACTTTACCACGGCCCGAGCGGTTCGGACCATGGTCTTGTCTCCACCGCTCGGCCCTTTCCGAGCTATACAGCGAGTCCATGGGACCTCGGGTGAGCCTGATGCTGGAGTTCAGCGCGGCCGAAATTGAGGCGGTGCGGCTGAGCCTGCGCATCGCGTTCTGGGCAATGGTCGGCAGCCTGCCCTTTGGGCTGGCGACGGCGATAGTTCTCGCGCGCGGCCGATTCTACGGCAAGAGCCTGCTCGACGGCGTGGTTCATCTGCCGCTCGTGATGCCGCCTGTGGTGACCGGTTATCTCCTATTGCTGCTGTTCGGCCGCAGCGGACCGCTCGGCCGGTTTCTCGACGAATCTTTCGGCATCGTCTTCGCGTTTCGTTGGACCGGGGCGGCACTCGCCTGCGCAGTGATGGGCTTTCCGCTGCTGGTCCGCGCAATCCGGCTGTCGCTGGAGGCGGTCGACCGGCGGCTCGAAGAGGCCGCAGGCACCCTCGGCGCCACAAGGATCTTTGTATTCGTGCTCGTAACCTTGCCGCTAATCGTCCCAGGGATCGTCGCCGGCATGGTGTTGTCCTTCGCCCGCAGTCTGGGCGAATTTGGTGCTACGATTACGTTCGTTTCCAACATCCCTGGCGAGACCCGGACCATCGCGTCGGCGATATACACCCTGACCCAAACTCCCGGCGGCGATGTCGGCGCGTTGAGGCTAACTCTCGTCTCGATCGCGCTGTCGTTTGTCGCGCTGCTCGCTGCCGATCTCCTGGCAAGGCGCCTGGGCCGGCGGCTTTCCGGGGACTGAGGCCATGCTCGAAGTAGATATCGAGCACAGGCTCGCCGATTTCGCGCTCGACATCCATTTCCTCGCCGGGCCCGGTCTGACCGCGCTGTTCGGCCGTTCCGGGGCCGGCAAGACCTCCGTCGTCAACGCGATTGCCGGCCTGCTTCATCCGCGCCGGGGACGCATCGTGATGGACGGCTCGGTTCTGCTCGATACCGAGCGCGGCATCTGCGTCCCGACCCATCTGCGACGGGTCGGGTATGTATTCCAAGAGGGACGGCTTTTTCCGCATCTTACCGTCAGGCAAAACCTGCTGTTCGGCCGCTGGTTCGCCCCCACTCGGGAAAGGCGCGCCACCAACCTGGACGATGTCGTCGATCTGCTCGGCATCGCTCCGCTGCTCGACCGCCGGCCCGGCCGGCTCTCAGGCGGCGAGAAACAGCGGATCGCGATCGGCCGTGCATTGTTGGCGAGCCCGCGGTTGTTGCTGATGGACGAGCCGCTGGCGTCACTCGACGCGCGGCGAAAGGACGAGATCCTGCCCTACCTCGAACGGCTGCGCGACGAGGCGAGAGTGCCGATTGTCTATGTCAGCCATTCTATCGCGGAGGTTACCCGCCTCGCCACGACGATCGTGCTGATTTCGGCTGGCCGGGTGCACGCCGTCGGGCCGGTGCAGGAGGTGATGGGACGCGCCGGGCTCTATCCGCTGGCCGGCCGTTTCGAAGCCGGGGCGGTTCTCGCGATGCGGATTGCGGCGCACGACCCGCGCTGGAGTTTGTCCAAGCTTACCGGCCGTTTCGGCACGCTCATGGTGCCTCGCTTGGATTCACCAGTCGGCACCGCCCTGCGGGTGCGCATCCGCGCACGTGACGTGATCCTCGCGGTCACCCGCCCCACCGGTATCAGTGCGCTCAACGTGCTGGCGGCCGAAGTCGAGCGGCTGGTACCGGTCGATGAGGGGGCGCTCGAAGTGCAGCTCCGCCTCGGCGGCGAACGCCTGCTGGCGAGAGTGACCAAACGTTCGGGAGAGGCGCTGGGCCTTGCCGCCGGTCGCGAAGTTTTTGCCGTGATCAAAACGGTCGCAATCGATCGGCGCAGTCTCTCCCGCCGCGGTGAGACCGCCGAGCCCGGTGACGAAATGGAAACCTTCGATAGCTGAAATTGAGTATTGTCTGGCAACGTTGACTGCGGGAGATCGCATAGGAATTCGCACATGGATAACCTTATTGGGCACGTCGTGGCGGTGGCGGGCTCGCAAATGACCGCGACCCTCGAAGTCGACGCTCTCACCGAGGACCCCGTCCGCATCGGCGCGATGGTCAAGGCGAGAAGCGCTCACCTCGACGTGATCGGCACGATTGGCACGATAAATGCCGAAGGGGGCGGTTCTCCACCCCGCAGCCTCATGGTCGTCGATCTGCTGGGCGAGGTCGTCCCCACGGCCGAGGGCCGACCGCAATTCCACAGGGGGATTACGCATTACCCGGTTGCCGGAACGCCCGTTCGAGCTGCATCGGAAATCGACCTGACTGTGGTCTACACCCGGCCGTCAGTCACCAACGTCAGTATCGGAACCCTCTACCATGACCCGAGGCGCTCGGCTTTTATTGTCGTCGACGAGCTGTTGGCGAAGAATTTCGCGGTGCTCGGGGCCACCGGTTCGGGGAAATCATGCGCTGTGACATTGTTGCTGTCGGCGATACTGGCCGAGCATAAACATGCGCATATCGTCTTGTTGGATCCGCACAACGAATATGGAAAAGCGTTCGGGGGTATCGCTGAAATCGTCAATGTCGACAACCTCCGGCTGCCGTTCTGGCTGCTCGACTTCGAGGAGGCGGTAGGAGTTCTGGTTCGCGGCGGAACCGCGCAGGAGCAGGAAGCTCAGGCGATAATTCTCAAAGACGCGATCACCGGCGCCCGCCGCCGCTTCGCGACTGAGGACCTTACCGCCGCATCGGTCACGGTCGACACGCCGGTGCCCTACAAGGCTTCCGATCTCCTCCATTTGATCGATGACGCGATGGGGAAGCTGGACAATCCGGACAGTTCGGCGCCGTACCTGCGGCTCAGGACGCGGCTCGATTCTCTGCGCTACGACCGGCGCTTTGCCTTCATGTTCTCCGACTGGCTCGCCACCCGAGACACGCTGGCGCAAATCGTCGGCCGGTTATTGCGAATCCCGGTGGACGAAAAGCCGCTGACGATTATCGATTTGTCGGGCATCCCGACAGAAATCGCCGATGTCGTGGTTGCTATGCTGTGCCGCCTGACCTTTGATTTCGCGTTGTGGTGCGAGCGCGAGCGGATGCCGCCGGTCCTGCTGGTCTGCGAGGAGGCTCACCGCTATGTCCCGGCATCTCCCGGTGTCGGGTTCGCGGCGGCCAGCCGGGCGATTACCCGGCTCGCTCGAGAAGGACGCAAATACGGCATCTCTCTTGCCCTGATTACCCAGCTGCCTTCGGAGCTGTCGTCTCAGGCGCTGTCCCAATGCGGCACGGTCTTCGCCCTGCGCCTGGGGCATTATCTTGATCAGCGCTTCATGGCGACGGCGTTGCCGGATGCGGCGCGCGGCATGATGGCGGCGCTGCCGAGCATGCGCACCCAAGAGGCGATCGCATTCGGAGAAGGCGTGCCATTGCCGATGCACATTCGTTTTGACGATCTGCCGCCCGACCGTCGACCCCGCAGCGAAAGCGCCGATTTCTCGAAAGCCTGGCGGTCGGATGCTGCCGGGGCGGATTTCCTGAAAGAAGGAATCCGCCGCTGGCGCGAACAGAGCCGAGGTCCGACCAAAAAATAGATCTGTTTCGGTCAAGCGCCGCGCAACGGGATTTCCTTCAACCCGAGCGAGGCTATCAAGGTTAGCGCCGAAATAGCCGCGGCCCACAAATAGACCAAAGAAAACGCGGTTCGGACCGCGTGCTGCAAGCCGGTCATGAGCTCCGGATTGACCGACTCCTGCTGATCGAGATGGAGAAGCGCAATGCCGGGGTGGGGGCCCAGCACATCGTGGCCCGGGAGCAATAAGGCCCCGGCGTTCAGGTCGCCGACCAATAGCGCCGTTAACAGAGCAACCCCAAACGCGCCGCCGATCAGCCGGAAGAACATGATCACGGAGAGGCCGACGCCGGTATCCTGCAGATCGAGCGCGTTCTGCACCGGCACCATCACCGACGGCATCTGAGAGCCGAAGGAGAAGCCGAGCAGTGCGGTCAGGAACGTGTCGAGCGGCCACGAGCGGCCGAGCCCCACTACGGCAATCACGCCGCAGAGGATCGTCATCACACCGGCCCCGGGGATCGGAAAGATGCGGTAATGCCCGGTGCGGCTGACCAAACGTCCGACAACGAATGAGCCCAAAGCCGTGCCGCCCGTCATCGGGATCAGGCGGACCCCAGCCTCGTTCGGCGCCATCCCTGCACCGAGCTCGAAATCGAGTGGCACCAGGATGATCATCGCGATCATCACCATCGACATGGAAAGACTGATAAGGCTGGCCACCGCGAAGATCCGGTTGGCGAACAAGCGGAGCGGAATGATCGGCTCGGGCGCCTCGCTCTCGCGATAAACCAAGGCCGCCAAGAAAGCGAGACCGATCGCGAGCGGGACGAGAACCTTGCTCCTTCCCCAGCCGGCTGCCGCTTCGGCTTGCCCGAGTCCAATCAATATCGGCGTTGTGGATGCGAGGATCAGCGCCGCTCCGAGCCAATCGATGACCGGCTTTCGCCGCGGCTTGGGAAGCCGCCGGAGGTTGCGGTAGCACAATAACAGCGCGAGCGACCCGAAAGGTAAGTTGATCCAAAAAATCCAATGCCAGGTCAGATATTCAGAGAAGAAGCCGCCCAGCACCGGGCCGAGCACGTTCGAGATCGCCATGACGCTCGAAAAATAGCCCTGATAACGGCCGCGCTCACGCGGCGGGATTATGTCGGCGACGGCGGCCAGGGCCACCGACCGCAAACCTCCGCCGCCGATGCCCTGCAACACGCGCGCGCCGATCAATTCCGGCATATTCTGCGACAACGCGCACAGCACCGAGGCGCCGATGAACAATGTGATCGCCATCGACAGGATCGGCCGGCGGCCATACAAGTCGCTGAGCTTTCCGTAGATTGGGGTCGTCACTGTCGAGGCAACCAGATAGGCCGAGACGACCCACGACATCAGCGTCCATCCGTTCAGATCCTGCGCCATCGTCGACAGCGACGTTGCGACGATCGTCTGGTCGAGACTGGCAAGGAACATCGCGAGGATGAGGCCGAACAGGATCGAGACGATCTCGGCTCGGGAGAAATGCATCACATTCGATTGGGCCATCTCGGCCATCTCGGCTTGCGGTAATTGTTGCGCTCGGCTTTACCCGTCCATCACAGTAATCCCTAACTGAGCTTCGAGGGAGCATCCCGCATGGACGAGGGCGTCGGGCCGGGCCGGTGGCAGGACGATCTCTATGATCTGTTGCGCCGCAACAATGTCACTCAATTCGCCTACGTGCCCGATGCCGGCCACCGCATCCTGATCGACCGATCGCTGGCCGATCCGGAGGTGCATTCGGTGGCGCTGACCAGCGAGGAGGAGGGGGTGGCGATGCTCGCCGGCGCCGACCTCGGCGGCGCCCGCGGTGTCCTGCTGATGCAGAGCAGCGGCACCGGCAATTGCGTCAACATGCTGTCGCTAATCAAAGGCGGCCGGTTTCCGTTTCTGACATTGGTCAGCATGCGTGGCGATTTCGGCGAAGGCAATCCTTGGCAGTTCCCGATGGGCCAGGCGGTCCAGCCGGTGCTCGAGGCGATGGGCGTCATCTGCCTGCGGATCGATCAGCCGGAGGAAGTTGTGCCGACCGTTGGCGCCGCCCTGACGATGGTGTTTCAGAGCGGACAGGCGGTGGCGGTGCTGCTGACCCAGAAACTGCTCGGCGCGAAGCAATTCTAGGGAGGCCGAGATGGCAACCGATCAGAACCGAAGAGGCACGGGTGCGGTCGCCCCGCAATTCATCCTCGACCGGCGGGACGCGGTGCCGGCCCTGATCGGCCGGCACGAGGATTTCCTAGTCGTCAGCGGTCTCGCGGGGACGAGCCGCGACGTCGCGGCTTTGACCGGGGACGGGGCGCACACCTACACGATGGCCGGCGCCATGGGCGGGGCCTGCATGATCGGGCTCGGTCTCGCCCTCGCTCGTCCCGACAGGCGCGTGCTCGTCGTGACCGGGGATGGCGAGTTGTTGATGAATGTCGGCGCGCTCGCGACCATAGCGGTGGTGAACCCGGCCAATCTCGCGATCGTCTGCGTCGATAACGGGCATTACGGCGAGACCGGATATCAGAAGAGCCATACGAGCCTTGGGGTCGACCTCGAAAAGATCGCCGCCGGTTCCGGGATCAAGGCGACCCGCACGATCGCGTCTCGCGAAGAAATCCAAGACGGCGCCCGCCTGCTGCGGGAGGGCAACGGCACCGCCTTTGTCGTGCTGCGCGTCAAACCGACCGACCCGCCTGCCTTCAAGCGCAACATGGATCCGTCCGCCTGCCGCAACCGCTTTCGCGCGGCACTGTTGGGCGCTCTTTAATACCCGGGGTCGCGCTCCATCATGTCGAGCACCGCTGCCGAGGCGCGGGTTGCTTCATGATCCTCGCCCCGTTCCCGGCGCCACGATTCGACCACCTGCTGCTGCAATGCGTAAGCCTCGGCTCGGTCTCCTTCCTGCCACAGGACCGCGGCGAGATTGCTCATTGTAGTGAGGCTGTCGGGGTGGTGCTCGCCGAATTCGCGGCAGGTGGTGGTGAGCACCGATGCGAGCAGCTCCCGTGCTCGGGTGAGATCGCCTTGCGCTGCGACGGTTCCCGCGAGATTGTTGACGGCACGCAAGGTTTCGAGATCGGCGTCGCCGAACCCGGCGCGACGCCCGCTCACGACCTCCTCCTGTAACCGTCGCGCCGCTTCCAGATTACCCTGCGCTCCCAGGGTTACGGCTAGTTTCCCAATGGCCTTGAGCGTGTCTGCGTGCTGCTCTCCGAGAAGCCGGCGCCGTCCCGCGACGACTTGTTCCTCGAGTTTCCGGGCCGCGATCAGCCGCCCTTGCGCCCACAGGCAGTCGGCCAGGTCGAGCATGGCAGTGAGTGTGTCGGGGTGATCTTCTCCGAACGCGTTGCGGCTATCCTCTAATGAGCGCTTCTGCCGCTCGCAGCTGTCCTTGATAGGGATCTGCCCGGCGGTGTCGATCATTCAATCAGCGTGCCGTGACCTGCCGAGAGCAAGCGGTTACAGCGTGGACTCGATGCGGTGTCGACGATCCCCCTGAGCATCGAGATCGGGGGTTACTCACCATTGCTCCCGCAAAGGACGAAGATGCCTTGCTCAGCGAGCAGATTAGCCAAACTGCCGCGAGGGTCGAGCGAATAGGGCTGCCCGTGGCGGTCCAGGGTAACGCTGCGGTCGATGCGGACGCCGATCTCGTCGCACAGCGCGACAAAGTCGCGGATCGTGCAGAGATGAATGTTGGGGGTCTCATACCATGGGTGGGCGAGACAATGCGAAACCGGCATCCGGCCGGTCAGCAAAAGCCTGAGGCGGATGCGCCAGAACCCGAAATTCGGAAAGGACACGATCGCGCGCCGGCCGATGCGCACAAGCTCCTCGACGACCCGGCGCGGCCGGTGTGTCGCTTGCAGGGTTTGGCTCAACACGACGACGTCGAAGGCTCCGGCCGGATAAGCTTCGAGATCGCGGTCTGCGTCCCCTTGAATAACCGACAGGCCATGGCCGACACAGGCGTTGACGCCCGATTGGCTCAGCTCGATGCCGCGGCCGTCGACGCTCTTTTGCCGCGCCAGATAGGCCAGCAATGAGCCGTCCCCGCAACCGATGTCGAGTACGCGCGACCCGGGTTGGATCATCTCGGCGATCAGCCGCAGATCCTGGCGCAGTTCGCCCGCGGCGCCCGGCGCCATCATCGCTTGCGCGGCCGGGCCGAAGCTCAGCGCGGCGCTTTCACCCGACGCGGCCATTACTTGGAGCGGGCGAGGCCGCGGTGTTCGGCGCAGCCGTTCAAAAAACCGCGCAAGGTCTCGAACAGCGCCGGCTCGTGCAGCAGAAACGCGTCGTGCCCGTTATCGGTGGCGATCTCGACAAAGCTGACATTGGCTGCCGCCGCGTTCAACGCATGCACGATCTGCCGACTTTCCGGGGTCGGGAACAGCCAATCGCTGGTGAAGGAGATGATGCAGAAACGCGAGCGTGTGCCCGCGAACGCGCCGGCCACTGTTCCGCCGTGCTCCGCCGCCAGATCGAAATAATCCATCGCGCGGGTGATGTAGAGGTAGGAGTTGGCGTCGAAGCGGTCGACAAAGGTGCTGCCCTGGTGGCGCAGATAGCTCTCGACCTGGAAATCGGCGTCGAAGCCATAGGTGACCGCCAGGCGATCCTGCAGGTTGCGCCCGAATTTGCGGTGCAGCGCCGCTTCGGACAGATACGTGATGTGGGCCGCCATGCGGGCCACCGCGAGCCCGCGCACCGGCTTGCGGTCGAGGCTCAGATAGCGCCCGCCGCACCAATCGGGGTCCGCCATGATCGCCTGCCGCCCGACCTCGTGAAACGCGATGTTCTGCGCCGAATGCCGGGCTGCGCCGGCGATAGGGACCGCGGCAAAGACGCTGTCGGGATAGCTGGCCGCCCATTCCAGCACCTGCATCGCACCCATCGAACCGCCGATGATGCAGAACAGGCTGCCGATCCCGAGTTTGTCGAGCAGAAGTTTTTGTGCGCGCACCATGTCGCGAATCGTGATCACCGGGAACGACAGCGCCCAGGGCTCGCCGCTCGCCGGATCGATATCCTGCGGGCCGGTCGTCCCCATGCAGCCGCCGAGCACATTCGGGCAAATCAAAAAATAGCGCTCAGTATCGAGCACCCGTCCCGGGCCGATCAATGTCTCCCACCAGCCCGGCTTTCCTGTTAGCGGATGCGGATCGGCAGCATATTGATCGCCGGTCAGCGCATGGCAGACGAGAACGGCGTTCGACCGATCCGGGTTCAGCGTGCCGTAGGTCTGGTAAGCGATCGTGAACGGGCCGAAATCGATCCCGCAATCCAGCCGCAGCGGAGCACGCACGAGCCAAGTGTAACCAGGCCAGTCATGGTCCGATCGGGACCGAGAGCGGGGGGAGATCAGGCTCGACACGGCAAAGCTCTGAACCAATACGGTTGCGCAGCGGCGGCGGCCGCCACTGCCGCCGGTTGCCGATTGGGGGCGCTAGCTAGGGATCTAGGATCAGGCATGTCAATGTTTTCTTTGATTTTGCCAAGTCGGCACCCTACTAGTACGCCTCCTGCTGCAGCGACCGACATATGCCCGTGACCCCCTCAGATCTCAAAGGCTTGCGCTGGCGCCTGGACGAGATCGACGACAAGCTGCAGGACCTGCTGATCGACCGGGCGGAGATCGTGTCGCTGGTCGCAGCCACCAAGAAAGATGGTAATCAGCCCTCGTTTCAACCGGCCCGCGAGGCGGAGATTATCCGCCGGCTCGTCGGACGTCACCGTGGCGCCTTCCCTGTCGCAACCCTCGTTCGCATGTGGCGGGAGATGTTGGCAGCAACGGTCCGGTTGCAATCCCCTTTTTCGGTCGCCGTATTCGCCCCTGCCGATCAGCCGGGGTTCTGGGATCTGGCGCGCGACCATTACGGCAGCAATACGCCGATCTCGGCTTACGACACCGTGGGTCAGGTGATCCGCGCAGTGGCCGGCGGAACGGGCTCGGTCGGTGTGTTGCCGCTACCGGGGGCGGGAGAACCCGATCCCTGGTGGCCGCAATTGCTGCCGACCACGGACGACCCGCCGCGTGTCGTCGCGCGCCTGCCGTTCGGAGCGCGCGGCAACGCCCGTGCCGATACCGATGCGCTAGTGATCGGGTGCAGCGGGCAAGACGAGAGCGGTCTCGATCGCACGTTGCTCGGTGCAAAGTTTTCAGCAGCGATCAGCCTCCCCCGGATCTCGGACGCTCTGGCGACGGCCGGGTTGGTATGCACCTTCCTCGCATGCGAGGGCGGCGGCAAGGGGGTCCATCTGATCGAGGTGGAAGGCTTTGTGCCGATCTCGGATAGTCGTCTCGAAGCCTTTCGCTCGGAACTGGGCGCCGCCTTCGAGCGGCTGCTGCCGCTCGGCGGCTATGCGGTTCCGCTCTCGCCGCCCGCTCTGGCCACGAAGGGCTGAGCCCATGACGAATGAACCGGGGCTGGTGCCCCGCCCGGGCATTCTCGATGTCAGCCCCTATGTTGGCGGCGAAGCGAAGGTGGCCGGGATCGAGCGCCCGATCCGTCTGGCCTCGAACGAGAGCGCCCTCGGGCCGAGCCGCAACGCAATCGCGGCCTACCGGGCTCTCGCCGGCGAGATCCATCGCTATCCGGACGGAAACGCCGAGGAGCTGCGGGAGGCACTCGGGCAATGTCACGGGATCGATCCCTCGCGGATCGTCTGCGGCGCCGGTTCCGACGAGCTGATCACGCTACTTGTGCGCTGCTATGCCGGTCCGGGAGACGAGGTGCTCTACAGCCGCCACGGGTTCCTGATGTATCCGATCAACGCGATGGCGGCGGGCGCCACGCCAATCGCGGCTCGGGAGCGCGACCAGACGACCGATGTCGATGCCGTTCTGGCCCGGGTGACCGAGCGCACGCGTATCGTCTTCATCGCTAACCCGAACAACCCGACGGGCACATATCTCGGCGCATATGAGGTCGCCCGACTGCATGCCGGCCTGCCGGCCTCGGTGTTGCTTGCGATAGACGCCGCCTATGCCGAGTTCGTCAACCGCAACGATTACGAGCCCGGCATCGCGCTGGTCAACCGCGCCGAGAACGTCGTGATGCTGCGGACGTTTTCGAAGATCTATGCCCTGGCCGGGCTGCGGCTGGGATGGGCGTATTGTCCACCAGCAATCGCCGATGTCCTGAACCGCGTGCGCGGCCCCTTCAATGTGAGCGCCGCGGCGCAGGCCGCCGGTGTCGCTGCGGTCGAGGATCTAGAAGCGCTCAACCGGGCTCGCGCTCATAACGAGCGATGGCTGCCGTGGTTTTCCGAGCGGCTCGTGGCGCTCGGCCTCCCGCTCACCCCAAGCGTCGCCAATTTCGCGCTCGCGCGATTCCCCGACGATCCGCTCAAGAACGCCGACACGGCGTTCGCCTTCCTGCAGTCGCGCGGCATCCTGACCCGCAAGATGGTCGCATATGGCCTTCCGCAGCATCTGAGGATCACAATCGGCACCGGGCCGGAGATGGAAACCGTAGCAGCCACCGTCGCCGAATTCATCACCGCGCGATGAACCCGCACCGTTACCGCCTCGCGAAAGTACGCGTGAAGGAATTTGAGCGCACGGCCAGTTACCTCGCTCCGCTTGCGGGGAGAGGTCGGAAGCCGCGCAGCGCGCGGCCTTCGGGTGAGGGGCGATTTCCGGCTGAGCTGCAAGCGCCGTGCAGTCAGCAAGGGCCCCTCACCCCAGCCCTCTCCCCGCAAACGGGGCGAGGGAGCATTTCACGGCTCTGGCCCGTCTATGAGGTAGCCGACCTGATCATCTGGAGCTCGCCGGGCCGGTGCGGACGATGAGCGGCAAGCTTTTCGATAAGGTGGCGC
>Ga0210396_10002261_pt1 | contig 19846 bp, 19 predicted proteins | sample IncBWH17OmetaG_FD_155466 | JGI IMG/M metagenome (GOLD analysis project Ga0210396, IMG submission 155466) | Forest soil microbial communities from Barre Woods Harvard Forest LTER site, Petersham, Massachusetts, United States - Inc-BW-H-17-O ... | reverse complement strand
ACGGGGTTCCGTTCAGGTGGACCACGAGCGACATCGCGTCCGCCGCGGGCCAGTGAACTCCGGCTCCTCCGCCCCAGTGAACAACCCCGGCTCCTCCGCCCCAGTGAACAACCCCGGCTCCTCCGCGCCAGTGAACGCCGACTCCTCCGCGCCAGTGAACCCCGGCTTCTCCGCGCTGGCGGGCGGCGCGGTGCGGTACCGCGGCGCGGGCGGTAGGGCCGAGATCATGCTGAACCGGCCCGAGGTGCTCAACGCCATCAACGGCGCCATGCACCACGGAATCCTGGCCGCGCTGGACCAGGCGGCGGGCGACGACGCCATCCGCGCCGTGGTCATCCGCGGCAGCGGACGGGCCTTCAGCGCGGGCGGCGACCTGAAGGCGGTGGCCGCGGGCGAGGACGTCGGGCACCCGGTGGCGCTGGGCCGGGCCATCTGGAACCTGCCCAAGCCGGTGATCGCCGCCGTGCACGGCTACTGCCTCGGCCAGGCGTGCGAGCTGGCCGCGGTGTGCGACCTGACGGTGGCGGCCGAGAGCGCCAGGTTCGGCGAGGTCGAGATCAACCACGGCTGGGGTCCGCCGTTGCCGATCACGCCGTTCGTCCTCGGCCTCAAGCGGGCCAAGGAGGTCTTGCTGCTCGGGGAGCTGATGGACGCCGGGCTCGCGATGCAGATCGGCCTGGTCAACCGGGTGGTGCCCGAGAACGAGCTCGATGCCGAGGTGGACCGGATCGCGAACCGGATCGCGGGCCTGAAGGCCGAGGCGGTGGCGGCCAACAAGCAGCTGATCAACCGCCGGTACGAGGCCGCAGGGTTCAGCCCCTGATCGCGGCGACGCGGCGGTTCCCCCGGTTCAGCCCCTGATCGCGCCGACCAGGCCGCCGACCAGCTTGCGCTGGGCGAAGATGAAGATGGCCAGCGCGGGGATCATCGACACGGAGGTGAACGCGTAGACCCGCGCGGTGTCCTGGGTGTAGGTGGACTGGAAGCTGGCCACCGCCAGCGGCAGGGTGTAGTGGTTCTGGCTGGTGAACACGATCAGCGGCAGCAGGTAGGAGTTCCAGCTGGTCACGAAGGCCAGGATGCCCACCGTGATCAGGGCGGGCCGGGACAGCGGCAGCAGGATCCGCAGGAAGAACCGGATCCGGGTCGCGCCGTCCACGATCGCGGCGTCCTCCAGCTCGCCGGGAATGGCGCGCATGAACGGGCGCATGATCACGATCGTGACCGGCAGCGAGAACGCCGCCTCGGGCAGCGCCACGCCGAGCAGGTTGTCGTTCAGGCCGATCTGCTGGAGCAGCAGGAACAGCGGCAGGGCCGCGGTGTTGAGCGGGAACAGCAGCCCGACGACGAACAGCAGGTAAAACGCTTCGCGGCCGCGGAAGGTGTAGCGGGACAGCGCGAAGGCCGCCATCGAGCCGAGCGATACGGCCAGCCCGGTCGCCACCACGGCGACCACCACGCTGTTGGCCACGGCTTGCCAGAAGATCGACGAGGTGGCGATCGCGGCGTAGTTGCTCCACACCCACGGATGCGGCAGCGCGTTGGGGTTGGCGTTGAGCTGGGCCGTGGTGCTGAAGCCGCCCACGATCATGTACAGCATGGGTGCCAGCGTGATGGCCAGCACGAGCAGGATCACCAGGTAGCTGGCGGGCAGCGACAGCCAGGTGCGGCGCTCGCGGATCACATCCCGGCGCGGGGCGCGCCGGCCTAGCCGGGCGCTGGCCGCGGTCATCGGATCACCTGCTTCCGGCTCACGTGACGGCCCGGGTCAGCGCGCCGGACGTGTCGCGGCGCAGCGCGTAGCGCTGGTAGCCCAGCGCGAAGACCAGCGAGATGACGAACAGGACCACCGAGACCGTGGCGCCGTACCCGAACTCCGTGCGCTGGACACCGTTGGTGTACTGGTAGGTCAGCATGGTGCTCGACGCGTTCGCGGGCCCGCCCAGGGTCATGATCCAGACCAGATCGAAGAGCTGCAGCGAGCCGATGACCGACAGGAAGATCCAGATCCTGATCGTGGGGCCGAGCAGTGGCAGCGTGACGGCCCGGGTCACCTGCCACGGGGTAGCGCCGTCGATGGCCGCCGCCTCGCGCAGCTCGGGCGGGATGCCCTGCAGGCCGGCCAGCAGCAGGACGATCCCGAAGCCGATGTACTTCCAGGTGGCCACCACGAACACCGAATAGAGCACGAGCGAGGTGCTGGCCAGCCAGTAGTGGATCAGGCCGCCCAGGCCAACCGCCTTGAGCAGCGCGTCGAGGGGTCCGCCGGGCTGCAGCAGCTCGTACCACATGACCGCCGCCGTCGCCTCGGACAGCACGAACGGCGCGAACACGGCCAGCCGCAGGAACGTCCGGCCGCGGACCCGGCGGTTCAGGAGCAGGGCCAGCCCGATGCTGATGGGGAGCTGGATCACCAACGACAGCACGGCAATGATCACGTTGTGCAGCAGGGCCTGGTGGAAGACCGGGCCGGTCAGCACGCCGGTGTAGTTCTGCACGCCGATGAAGTCGTTCAGCGGCCCGAAGCCGCTCCAGTTGTACAGGCTGTACCAGGCGGCGAAGATCATCGGGACGATCACGAACCCGATGAACAGGACTATCGCCGGGGCCAGCAGCGCGGTCAGCTCGACCCGCTTGCGCAGACCGCGGCGCCGCCTCGGCGGGCGGGCGCCAGCGGCGGCCGGGCGGGACGATGCCGTGTCCCGCCCGGCCGCCGGCGCGCTCTGGGTACGCGCCATCAGTGCCCGGAGCTGCTGCTCACGGAGTTGATGATGGTTTCGTTGCTGCCCTTGCCCGCGAAGAAGTTCGCGAGCGCGGTATCCAGCGCCTGGCCCGGGTTGGTCGGGAAGGCGATATCGAAGTACTCCGCGTCGTAGGCGGCGTTGCGGTGGGCCGCCGCGGCCGCCTGCAGGGCCGGGTCGGTCAGCACCGTCTCGGCGGCGGTGTTCGCCGGGAGCCCGACACCCCCCTTCTGCACCAGTTCCTCCTGGACCGGGGTGCTGTCGATGTACTGCAGGAACTCGGCGCAAGCCGGTTCCGACGCGCCGGTGGTGCAGGAGAAGCCGTCACCGCCGGACAGCACGGCCGTCGAAGCACCCGCACCACCGGGAACCTGCGGGAACGGGAACCAGCCGAGCTGGCTGACGATGTTCTTGTCCGAGGTGAGGGCCGGGACCACGCTGGTCTCCCAGTCACCCTGCAGCTCCATGGCGGCCTTGCCGTTGGCCAGCAGGCCGGCCGAGCTGCCCGCGCCCGTCTGAGCCTGGGTCGCGTTGAACCCGCCCTGGAACGGGTTGGTGGCCATGAACGCGGTCAGGTCCTTGGTCGCCTGGGTGAAGCACGGCGCGGTCATGTTGATGGCCTTGATGGAGGACTGCAGCACGGACTGGGAGCATTCCCGGACCGCGAAGTACTCCCAGTAGAACGCGTCCGGCCAGCGGCTGCCGCCGCCGAGCGAGATCGGGGTGATGCCGGCCGCCTTGAGCTTGGCGTCATCGGACTCCAGCTGGGCGATCGTGGTCGGCGGGGAGGTGATGCCGGCCTTGGCGAACAGGTCCTTGCGGTACCAGAAGCCCACCACGTGCTGGTCGTACGGGATGCCGTACTGCGCTCCGTTGACCTGCCAGCCAGCGGCGGCCTGGCCCAGCTCGGTAATCCAGCTCGACGTGAGCGAGCTGAGGTTGGCCAGCTTGCCCGAGGTGAACTGGGTGGCCTCCTGGCCGCCGCCCCACTGCTGGAAGACGTCGGGCGGGTTGTCCGACTTCAGGGCGATCGGCATCTTGGTGGTGAACAGATCGCTCTGGATCGGGTCGACGTTGATCGTCACGTTCGGATGGGAAGCGTGGAACTCGGCCGCGACGCTCTGCCAGACACCCAGCAGGGGCTGGGTGTTGCCGTTGTTCCACCAGGTGAGGGTGACCTTAGCGCTGCTGCTCGACGACGAGGAGCTCGCGCTGGTGCTTGAACTGCTGCTGCTGCTACTGCTACTGCACGCGGCGATAGCGAGTGCCGCTGCCACCGCGACGGCGACGATGGCGGGCTTCCTGGAACCTCGCATGCGCTCTCATCTCCTGACGATGCCGAGGAACTCATGTTGCCGGGGTCTGCTAGTGGCCGGGCCTGCTGGCGCTGCCGAAAGCTGCGGACAAGCATCACGAAATGACATCCGCATTGCTGCTCCGAAAGTTTAGGTAATTTTTCGGAAGTGTCGTTATCATAAGAACGCGGAGTCAGCCGGTCAATACCTCTTCTCCAAGGTGAGTAGGCCACAATAGGGTAATCGAAATGTTTCGGTCACGTGCCGTCCAGATTGGCTCGTACATGGACCTGGGCGGTGCCGTTTGACCCCGCAGCGCGCCGGGGCGGGGCCTCGAGGACGGCAGAAATGATGACGTCGGCTCCGGGTGGCTCGCTCGGTGCGCTGAGTTATCCGGCCCGGCCCACGCTGCCCGGCTGGCGGGCTGCGGTGGTTACGATCGTGGTCGTTGCTTGATCCCGGCCGCGAGCAGGTCGACCACTTCAGCGATGCGCGCCGCGCGTAGCTCTGGCCGCCGGGTGGTGGCGTCGATCCAGCGGAGGTAGGCCCTGCGGTAGAACTGCGCCAGCGTGTCGAAGAACGCCGCGGCGGCGGGGTTGGCCTCCAGGGCCGCGGCGACGTCGTCCGCCAGGTCGCCGCGCTGCGGGCCTTCCGGGGCCAGCTCGATGATCACGTCGTCGCCGGCCGCGACGCCCGCATCGCGCATCCACATCGGCGGCAGGATGAACACCCATCCGCGGCCGCCCGGCACGATCCGGCCGCGGACCCGCTGGCCGTTCACCGTCCCGCTCACGGGATGCTCAGCTTTGGCACCCCACGCCTCGTCCGGGTCAAACGCAACCGCGATAACCGCGCGGCCCCCAGGGCCAGCAGCAACGCGGGCACCGAACCGCTGAACGCGCATGAGCCCCATCGTGGCACAGGGACCTCACTCCCAGCGGAGCGGCAGTGTGGCACGGGCCTGGGCCGATCGCCCCGCCGCGTATACCTCGATCCAGGCGGTGGCACGGGTCAGCGGCGGGATCACCTCCAGGCGCAGCGCGACCTCACCGTTCATCCCGCTCCGGCCGCGGGTGCGCGTGGTGTGCCAGCGCCCGCCGCTGTCGCGTATCCAGATGACGGGCCAGTAATACAGCTCATCCGGCGCGTAGCTCACGTCGCACATCGGTCCGCTGGCATGGATGTGCAGGACGGTGCTGCCTGCGCAGTTGTGCAGTCCGAGGATCGCGAGCGTGATCCCGTCGAGTTCGGCGAGCACGGCGGCCACCGCGGCGCATCCATCGCGCGCCAGGGCGGCCCGAGTCTTCCTGCGCTGGTAGTGCGCCAGCATGCTCAGCCACGGCTCAGGAAGATCACGGGCCGGGGGCTCGGTGATGCCGTGGCCGGCGAGATCCAGTCTCGCGCATAGCGCGGCGAGTTCGCCGGGGAGCGGGTTGAGCGCGGACAAGGCGCCGGCCGCCTGCAGCGCTGCGATTATGTCGCCGAGCCCATGCGCGTCAGCGGGCGGCGATCCGGGCTGCGGCGAGGCCGCCTCGGCGAGAAGCCGCGCCGCGACGGCGTGCAGCAGGTGCTCGCCCGGGCCAGCCGTGGCCTGGCTGGCGGTCACGGTAGCGGCGTCCGATGGCAGAGTCAGGTCGATGCGCGCGGCGGGCTCGCCCGGGGTGGTGGTCAGGTCCAGCCACCGTGGGTCGTGCGGCGGGCGGGGATCCAGCATCAGGGTCCACCCGTCCGGGCCGCCGCCCAGGTCACGGACGCTCATCCGGTACCGGGTCCCCTGATCGTCGGTCGCGGTGAACTGCTCAAGCAGGGGTATCTCGAGCCAGCGTCGGGCCGGAGCCGATCCCGGCTGGGAGCGAGTCCGCGCGAGCAGGCTGAATTGCGGACCGGACGCGGTCTGCGCGTACGAGAGCAGGTACACGTCGCCGCTGACGTCCGCGCCGCGGATCGGGATCAGCCGCCCGAGCCGGACGACCCGGCCCGACCTGGCCTCTGGTCCTGCCGATCCCGGTACGGCCGCCCGCAAGCGCACCGCAGGTGGCCGCGCCCACGATCCCGGTCCCGGGCCGCGGAAACCAGCCCGCCGGACAGCCAGGGCCAGCTCGAACTCCCCCAGGATCTGGTCGGCGACCTCGTCATCGAGCGCGCTCACCGCGGTCAGTACCTGCGCGACCCTGCGCACCCGGGCCTGGTGCTCCCCGCGGGGAGCTGACCGGTGGCGCAGGACCGAACGTGACCCGTTCACCACCGCCTGCCGCAGATAGGTCAAGGCCGCGCCCGTGTCCCTCAGCCTGGGCCAGCTGCGATGCATCGCGAGGAACGACTCTTGCACCACCTTCTCGGCGATCTGGGCGTCCCGCACCAGCAAGGCGGCCAGACGCAGTAGCGCCTGGTGGTGCACCGAATAGAGCTCGGTGACCGCATGATCCGCGCTCCATCCACGGCCCGCCGGCATCACGGTTGCCGCGCCCGCCAGGGTTTCGGTCCCGCTGGTCGCGTCCTCGGGCGGACTGCCCGCAGTGCCGTCCGAGGCCGGTGTCGTGGCCCGGCGGAGCTCTTCCTCGGCCAGCAGCCGGAGGTGAGCCTCGGCGCGTTCACGGTTCACGTTCTCAGTGTCCCCTCGCCCATGCGGTAGGTCTGCGGGCAAGGAGCTAGGGCCGTTTCTCGAATACCGCGCCCTGGCTGTGTCGGCCGGAGGTGAACGGTGCTCGGTCCCGGCCCGCCCACCGGTCTAGCCGCCGGAGGTTCACTCCACGCACAGGCAGAAGGGATGCCCCGCTGGGTCGAGGAACACCCGGAAGGAGGTACCGGGCTGGTGCTCGTGCTTGGTCGCGCCGAGATCGAGCACCGCCGCCTCGGCGGCGTCGAGATCGTCGGCGATCACGTCGAGATGCATCTGCTGCGGCACCTGCTGCCCCGGCCAGCTCGGCGGGGTATACGCCTGCACCTGCTGGAAGGAGATGCACTGGCCGTCGTCCGCGCGGACCTCGGCCCAGCCGGGAGAGATGTCGGTCTTCCAGTCCAGCAACGCGCCGTAGAACGTGGCGAGAGCGGCCGGATCGGGACAGTCGATGACGATGCCCGGGAAGCGTGCGATAGCCATGCCAGGACGGTACCCGTAGTGGCGGACGATCCACGTCCGGGTTATCTCCTGATCCTGGCTGGCGCCGCCGGCAGGCTCGGGCCCCGTCGCCGGAGTCGCTGATCCACCGCTGGACGGCAGTCGCCGACTACAGTGACCGCTTGCTGAGCCAGTCCAGCGCCGCCTGCGCGACTTCGCGCCAGCCGTGGTCGATCGTCAGCGAATGGCCGCGGTCCGCGAACTCGATGAAGTCGGTGATGGCCGGTGACTTGTGGTAGAGCTTGCGGGTCGACGTGGTGATGGCCGCCGGTACGGTGTGGTCGTTGCCCCCGGCCGTGAGCAGCAGCGGCCCGCGGGTCTTGTTCGCGGTATTTACCTTCGCTGGCGAGTTCGGGGTGAAGTTCGCCAGGGCGGCTTCGAACAGCGGCTTGCCCGGCGAGGGCACTGTCCAGCGGTCGTACAGCTCAGCTGACTCCTGTTCGGGAAGCACGTTCCCGAAGCCGTACCGGAACTGTTCCGCGGTGAGCGATATCGCCAGGTTGCGGTTGGCTGGCTTGCGCAGCGCGATCGAGGCGACTCTCAGCGCGGAAACGGGCAGGTTGAGCACGCCCTTGATGGGTGCGGCGTCGATCGCCACGGCGGCAGCGGCCAGGTCCTGGCCGAGCAGCCGCTGCGCGATGAGGCCGCCGAAGGAGTGGCCGATGACGACCGGAGGGGCCTCAAGCCCGCTGATGATCCGGGCATAGTGGTCGACCACATCGTTGATGCCCTTGCCCGCGACCTGGCCGGGATTCCGGCGAGTCTCCTCCACCGTGTCGGAGTCACCTGGCCAGCCCGGTGCTGTCGGTGCGTACCCCGCCTCCTGGAACAGTTCTAGCCACGGGCCCCACGAACTGGCATGCAGCCATAGGCCATGGATAAAGACTGCGGGCCTGCCTGGTTGTGTCATTTCGCGCTCTCTTCCTTAGCGTGGCCGCGATGTCTGCAGAGCTGACACCTACCACCCAGTTCTACTCCGTCGGCCCCGACCGTCAACGACCACCTGCGACAAGGATCGGCGGTCGGTGGCGCTGCCGCCACGCAAGCGGGAAGCGCCCTATGCGTGCCGCCGGCACCGTCGGGATGATCGGACAGCTGCCGGGCGCGGGTCTGGCGGCCGTCGGCACCGCCCGGTCTCTCTGACGGAGCGGGGTGTCTCACTCCGTTATTAATTGAGTTGCTAGCCTCAGAAGTGGTATTGTGCAGGCATGACTGGTGGTGGGCCGGGCAACGTGAAGGTGCCAGACGCCGGGGAGCTGACCCCGAAGGGGCGGGCGACCCGGGACCGGATTGTGGCGGCGGCGGCGGAGCTGATGTTCGAGCAGGGCGTGGCCGGAACCAGCCTGCAAGATGTCCAGGGCGCGGCCCGGGTGAGCGGCTCGCAGATGTACCACTACTTCGGGGACAAGGCTTCCCTGGTGCACGCGGTCATCGCCTGGCAGGGCGAGACGGTGCTCGGCCACCAGTGGCCGTGGCTGAGCCGGCTCGACAGCCTGCAGGGCATTCGGGCATGGCGGGATTACGTGGTGAGCACGATGCGCCGCCGTCAGTGCCGGGGCGGTTGCCATATCGGCTCGCTCGCCAGCGAGCTGTCGGACCTGGACCCGGAGGCCCGGTCGGACCTGGCTGCGGCCTTCCAGCGCTGGATTTCGGCAATCCGCGACGGTCTGCAGGTCATGCAGGACCGGGGAGAGCTGCGAGCCGATGCCGACGTCCCCCGGCTCGCCTGCGCGCTGATGGCCGCCGTGGAGGGCGGACTGCTGCTGGCCAAGGCCCAGCGCGACGTCGCTCCGCTGGAGGCTGCGCTCGACACCGTGATCGACCACATCGCCTCGCTGAAGGCCTAAGCGCCCTCCGCGTCAGGGCGGGCTGAGCCGGCACCCGGCCGCCACGCCGGAGCGCACCCGGGCTGCTCCGGTTCGTGCTTGGCTCCGCGATCGGGGCGCATCACCTCGCCTGGCTCAGGCGGCTGGCCTGACTCTTTCCTTTTTTGAGGTTGACAACTCACTTTCAGGTGTTAGCGTTTGAGTCATATACCTCAATCTTCGATGGCGGATTTTCCCGCTAGCTCAGGAAGGAGCGCGTCATGCCCTATGTCACCGTCGGCGAGGAGAACTCGGGATCGATCGACCTGTACTACGAAGATCACGGGTCGGGACCGCCGGTCGTGCTTATCCATGGCTACCCGCTCAGCGGCCGGGCGTGGGACAGGCAGGTTCCCGCGCTGATCGAGGCCGGCCCGCCCGGATGAGAGGCAAGACCATGCAAGCAGAAAACGATCAGGAAACCCGCTCTATCCTCCCGATCTGGACGGGGGCCTTGCGCGACGAGTCCGGAGCGACGTTTCGCCAGGTGGCGGCGCCGCACGTGCGGCTGGAAGGGAGCATCTTCGCCAGCCCGATCGACGGGCGCGAGAAGGTATGGACCAGCCTGCGCACCGCCGGCCGGATCACCGGCACGCTGAGGTTCACCCACGAGTCAACGACGCCTGACCGCAGCTATCTCGAATGGGAGCTGGAGGCCCTGGGCCGGCGGATCCACGGAGTCACCGTCCTCACGGTCGACAGCTCCGGGCTGATCGACAATGTGGCGCTTCACCACCGGCCGCTCGGCGCCGTCCTCGCCTTCTCAGCTGAGATGGGCCGGCGGCTCGGGAGCTCTCTCGGCCCGGATGTCTTCTACCAGGCTCCAGGGCAGCTGATGTCCGAGCCGGATCAGCTCAGCTCGGACAGGACCTCACCATGATCACGCACCGTTTCGCCGAAGCGGCGGAACAGGGGGACCGCGCCGCGATGGCTGCCCTCTTCGCGGAAGACGTGACCTACCACACGCCTACCCTGACCGCCGATCTGCACGGCAAGGAACTCACGCTGAGGTACCTCGCGGAGGGAACCCGCATCGTCGGCGATCTCGAATACACCGATCAGGTAAGCGACGACGAACGGCTCATCCTGTTCTGGAAAGGAATCCTGGCCCAGCGCGAGATCTCCGGAGCAACAGTCCTGGCCGACGAGGCCGGAGGCTTGATCCGCGACATCACTGTCCTGCAACGGCCCTGGGGAGTCACTGCGAACTTCCGGGACGGGATACTCCCCGCGCTGGCCGATGCCGTGCCGCTGCCCGCCTGGCAGCTCGATGACCGCAAAGCCCCCGCGCCGGACCCTGACGCGGGCGCCGGCCAGCGGCCAGGCGGCCCTCTCCCGCTGGCGCCGGACGTCGCGCTGCACAGCGCCATGCTCATCAAGACTCTGCAGGGCCAGGAGCATGTCCGGGCGTATCACAAGCTCATCGACGCTATCCGGGGCCCACGCGCATACCTGGCCCGGTTCACCTCGGCCGGCAGGCTCGTCGAGTACTGGAATTGCGTCATCAACGGCCACCTCCTGCAAGGGATCGACGACTACAGGCTCGACGGCGACGGACGGGTCACCGACCAGACCGTCTGGCTGAGGCCCTGGCCAGTGGTCACCGTCCTTCGCGACCGGATCATTGCCGCTGACCTTCCTTTCCTCCCCGCGGACTACTGGCGTCTTCCCGCCGAGCCAACGCATCTGCCGTAACAGGCCGGCCGGGTAAGGCCGCGTACGCTCCGACAGGAGAACAGCCCATGACCATCTGGTTCATCACCGGAGCCTCGCGGGGCTTCGGTATCGAGATCACCCGTCAAGCGCTAGCCCGCGGCGACCAGGTCGCCGCCACCGCCCGGCACCCCGAGGCCATAACGCAGGCGATCCCGGACGCCGGTGACGCCCTCCTCGCCCTGCCACTCGACGTCACCAGCGCCGGCCAGGCGGCCGCGGCGGTCTCGGCAACTCTCGCGCGATTCGGCAGGATCGACTCGCTGGTCAACGACGCCGGCCGCGGTCTGCTCGGCGCAGTCGAAGAGGTGTCCGACGCTGAGGCGCGAGCGGTCTTCGACGTCAACGTCTTCGGCCTGCTCACCGTCACCCGTGCCGTTCTTCCCGTCATGCGCGAGCAGGGTGCGGGGACGATCATCAATATCTCGTCTTCCGGCGGGTTCATCGGCCGCCCCGGCTGGGGGGTCTACTGTGCGACGAAGTTCGCGGTCGAGGGCCTCACCGAGAGCATCAGGCACGAACTCGCACCGCTCGGAATCCAGGTCACGGCAATCGAGCCCGGCGCCTTCCGCACGAACTTCCTCGACGACACCAGCCTCCTCACAGCCGAGGCGAGGATCGAGGACTACACCGCCACCGCGGGCGCGACCCGCCAATGGGCGGAACAGACCAACCACGCCCAGGCTGGCGATCCCGTTAAGGCCGCGAAGGTGATCGTGGATCTGGCCGACCGGGAGAGCCTGCCCGAGCGCATCCAGCTCGGCGAGGACTGCTTCACGGCCGTCGCCCGCAAGCTCGCGCGTACCGCACGTGATCAGGCCCGCTGGCGGGAGATCTCGCTCTCCACCGGTTACCGCGTCTGACGGACATGACCGCACAGCAGCAGAGATCATCCCACGGCGAGAGCACGGCCCTGGCCAGCAAGACAGGCTCAAACGCACAAGCTTGGAGTCGCGAAAGGTAGGTGGGTCCCGTGGACCTTTCCCGTCAGCAGATCATCCAGATGCTCCGCCGGGCCGGACTGGCAGACGTCGCTGCCGCAGCTCAGAAGTCACTCCCTGACCCGGTGGATTCCAAAGTCCTCGATCACTTCTGCGCCAGATACGGACTGTCGAAAGACTCGCTGACGGACCGCATGGGCGGCAGTCCCTGAACCATTCCAGCCACCAGAGAGGCGGCACGACGATGAAAGCGATCGGACTTACGGAATTCGGCGGTCCGGAAGTTCTTCAGGTGGTCGATCTGCCTGAACCCGAGCCCGGCCCGGGCGAGGTGCGTATCCGGGTGCAGGCGGTGGCGGTCAACCCCGCAGATATCACCTTTCGTTCGGGAGGGCGGGCCGCGCAGCTGGCAGACCGTCCTGCCCCCTACATCCCTGGCATGGACGCGGCAGGCGTGGTGGACAAGCTGGGCGAAGACAGCGACGGAAGGCTCGCCATCGGGGACCGCGTCATCGCGTACGTCATCCCGTTCGGGCCGCACGGCGGCAGCTACGCCGAGAAGGTCGTGGTCGCGGCAGCTTCGGCGGTGCCGGCTCCGGCCGGTGTCTCCTTTCCCGAGGCCTCGACACTGCTCCTCAACGCGACCACGGCCCGGCTGGCCCTGGACGCCCTCGCGCTGCCATCCGCCGCGACCGTGGCCATCACGGGCGGCGCAGGCGCCGTCGGCGGCTACGCGATCCAGCTGGCGAAGGCGGACGGACTCACCGTGCTCGCCGACGTCGCTGCATCGGACGACAAGCTCGTCCGGTCCCTCGGCGCCGACCTGGTCGTGGACAGGAACACAGACCTGGCCACCGCGATTCGCAGCCAGCTCCCCGACGGAGCGCCCGGGCTGATCGACACTGCCGCGCTTGATGCCCTGGCCCTGCCTGCCGTCGCTGACGGCGGAGGACTCGTCACGCTCAAGGGCTGGACCGGGCCGAGCGAACGGGGCATCGTGATTCACCCCGTCTCATCCTTCGGCTCCGCCACCAGCACCGTCCTGTTCGACCGGCTCCGGAGCCAGGTCCAGAACGGCGTTCTGACCCTCCGGGTCGCTGATGTCCTGCCGGCGACCATGGCCGCCGAGGCTCAGCGGAGGCTGGCTGCCGGAGGAGTCCGCGGACGCCTGGTCCTCGACTTCTCCCAGCCGCTGTAACCCGAAACCGGCAGAACGTACGCAACGCCGGCGTGCGTTCGGTCAAGCCACCGGCAGGCCGGCACCAGCCCGCGAACGGCACGGTTACGGCTGGTGCTCGCGGCTGGCGGCTTGGTGGCGGAGGGCGAAGATCGCTGCCTGGATGCGGTCCTGCAGGCCGAGCTTGGTAAGGATGCTGCGGACGTGGGTCTTGACGGTCTGCTCGCCGATCGCCAGGTCCCGGGCGATCTGCCGGTTGCTGTGACCGCGGGCGATCAGCTGGAGTACGTCGCGTTCGCGTGGTGACAGCGGCTGCAGCGGGTCCGGCGGCGACGGCCGGCGGAGCGCCTGGGTGAGCCGGGTCAGCAGCTCGGGGCTGAGGCTGGCGGTGCCGGCGGCGGCGTCGCGGACGGCGGCGATGACGTCCTCGGCCGCGGCGGTCTTGAGCAGGTAGGAGGTCGCGCCGGCGTGCATCGCGCGGACCAGGTGCTCGTCGTCGGCGGCGGAGGTGAGCACGACGACGGCGGGCCGGTGCGGCGTGTCGTGGAGTGCGCCGAGCACGGCGTGCCCGTCCAGTCCGGGCATGTACAGGTCGAGCAGCAGCACGTCCGGGCGGGTAGCGGCGACGACGTCGACCGTCTGCCGGCCGTCTCCGGCTTCGCCGGCGATCTCGACGTCTGGTTCCTGGCTGAGCAGGTAGCACAGTCCGTCCCGGACGACGCGGTGGTCGTCGGCGATCACCACCCGGATCGTCATGGCACCGGCACCCGGACGATGAGCGCCGCGCCGCGCCCGGGTGCGCTGTCGATGTGCACGGTGCCGCCGAGTTCGGCGGCCCGGTCCCGGATGTGGGCCAGCCCGGAGCCGGCGTGCGGGGCGGCCGGGTCGAAGCCGGTGCCGGTGTCGCGGACGGCCAGCTCGACGTGCCCGTCCTGGCGGGCCAGGGACACGGTGAGCTTGCGGGCGTGGCCATGCCGGACGGCGTTGGCGCATGCCTCCTGGGTGATGCGCAGCAGGGCGTGCTCGACGGGCGCGGGGACGGCGGCATCATCCAGGCTGGCGTCGACGGTGACGCCGAGCCGGTCGCGGTAGGCCGCGCAGATCTCCTGCAAGGCCGTGGCGAGCCCGGTGCCGTCCAGGCTGGCCGGGCGCAGCTCGATCAGCAGCACCTGCATGTCGCGCAGGGCCTCCTCGCTGATCTGCTCGATCGCGCGGGCCTGCTCATTGCCCGGCTCGGCCCTGCGCATCCCGGCGGCGATCATCCGCAGGCCGAACAGGTGCTGGGAGATCGCGTCGTGGATCTCCCGCGCGATCCGGGCTCGTTCGGCGGCGCGCGCGTCGGTGGTGGCGCGCTGCCGTTCGGCGGCCAGCGCGGAGCCGAGCTGGCGGGTCATGGTGGTGAAGTTCGCTTCCAGCCGGCCGACCTCGTCCCGGCCGGAGACGGGCAAGGTGACGGTATAGTCGCCGTCGGCGACCGCGACCGTGGCCTGTTCCAGGCGGCGTACCCGGCGGACGAGGCGCCGTGAGGCCAGCAGCCCGAACAGCACGCCGACCGGCACGATGGCGAAGAGCAGCGCGTAGGAGGCCGGCAGCAGGGGGCTGGTCTCGCCGAGCTGACCCAGCTCGCTCCAGGCGCGGATGGGGTTGACGAACCCGGACGACGACCATGGCGCCTGGACATAGACGTAGGCGACCAGTCCCGGCGTGCTGGCCGGCGGCTTGCTGGTGCCGGCGCGGCCGGCCGGCTCTACCGCCCATAGCACGCTGCCGTACGCCGTGGACGCGGGAGGAACCTTGATGGTGACGCGAGTGGCGTCGGGTGCGATGGCCGAGGTCGCCGGGGCGGGGAGCTCGCTGGCCGCCGCCCGTCCGGGCGGATACAGGGATGGCGCGGAGGACGCGATGACCGTGCCGTCGGCGGCGATCGCCACGACCGCGGTGACTGCCTGGTCGCTGTGGACCGGGCCGGTGATCGCCGGAACGGCCAGCGTGCCGTCCGGGGCCGGGCGGGCCAGGCCCGGCTGGGCCGGCTGGCCGGGATTGCCGAGCACGGTCCCGGCCGGCACGCCGCCGGGATAGCGCTGGGAGAGCTGCTGGGCGTAGCTCTTCGCGGTGGCGTCCACCTGGACCTGTACCTGCCCGCCGTTCACCAGCTGGGGTACCTGGAAGCCGAGCACGAGCGCCTCGACCAGCACCACGACGACGAGCGTGACGAGAATATAGGAGGCGATCAGCCGCCCCGACAGCCCCCACGCCCTGCGTCGCACCTGGTCCAGCACACCTGCACGTTACCTCCGCGCTACCGCCCGGCGTATCCCTCCAAGGAGGGACCCGTGCTACCTCCGGAGCGTGATGCGCCCGCCGCCGCCAGCCGGGACGCTGGCTGCCATGAAGATGAGGATGCTAGAGCTGCGGCAGGTGTCCAGGTCCTACGGACAGGGCACCGCCGAGGTGGACGCCCTGCGCGAGGTCAGCCTGTCGGCCGACGAGGGCGCGATGGTCGCGGTGATGGGACCGAGCGGCTCCGGCAAGAGCACGCTGCTGACCATCGCCGGGACGCTGGAAGAACCGACGAGCGGCGAGGTGCTGATCGCGGGGCAGCCGGTCGCGGGCATGTCCCGCAACGCCAAGGCCCGGCTGCGCCGGCGGACGATCGGGTACGTATTCCAGGACTTCAACCTGCTGCCCGGGCTGACCGCGGCGGAGAACGTGGCGCTGCCGCTCGAGCTGGACGGCCTGTCCGCGCGCAAGGCACGCGTCGCGGGACTGCGGGCGCTCGAACGGCTCGGTCTGGGCGAGCGGGCCGCGCATTACCCCGACCAGCTCTCCGGGGGGGAACGCCAGCGGGTGGCGATCGCCCGCGCGATGGTGGGCGAGCGGAGGCTGCTGCTGGCCGACGAGCCGTCGGGTGCGCTGGATTCGGCCAACAGCGAGGCGGTGATGCGCCTGTTGCAAGACGCATGCAGGAACGACGGGATGTCCGCGGTGGTGGTGACCCACGACGCGCAGCTCGCCTCGTGGGCGGACCGGGTGGTGTTCCTGCGGGACGGCCGGGTGACCGACCAGACCGCTCTGGTACCCGGTCCCGAGTCCCTGCTCGCGCCGGAGGACACGCGATGAGCACGGTGCTGCGGGAACGGCCAGGCACCCCGAGGGCGTCGAACGGAGGCGTTCCCGCCCGCCGCGCGGTCATCCGCTGGGCGATGCGGCTGTTGCGCCGTGAGTGGCGGCAGCAACTGCTGATCCTGGCGCTGATCACGGTCGCGGTGGCCGCCACGGTCGTGGGCTCGGCGGTCGCGACCACCACGCCGAGCCCGGCGACGGCTGCCTTCGGCAGCGCGCAGGACCTCGCCACGTTCAGCGGGCCGGGCCCGCACATCGCCGCCCAGATCGGGTCGATCGAGCATCGCTTCGGCACGGTCGACGTGATCGAGAACCAGACGCTCTCAGTGCCCGGCTCGATCCAGACCTACAGTTTGCGCGCCCAGAATCCCCACGGTCCGTTCGGGCAGTCAATGCTTTCCCTGATCAGCGGCCAGTTTCCGGTCGGCGCCAGCCAGGTGGCGGTGACCAGCAGGGTCGCGTCGGACTTCCACCTCACGGTCGGCAGCTTCTGGACCGTCGGCGGCGTCAGCAGGAAAGTCACCGGCATGGTGGCGAACCCGCAAAACCTGGTCGATGAGTTCGCCCTGGTGGCGCCGGGTCAGGTCACCGCGCCGACGCAAGTCACGGTGCTGTTCGACGCGCCGGGAGTCGCGCCGGCGGACATCGGCCCGACCGTGGCGACCCCGCAGACGGCGGCGGCGGGCAACGCGATCAACCCGGAGACGATCTCGCTCGCGGCGGCCGTGCTCGGCATGCTGCTCATCGCGATGGTCGCGGCGGGCGGGTTCACCGTGCTGGCGCAGCGTCGGCTCCGCTCCATCGGCATGCTCGCCGCCCAGGGCGCCACCGTGTCCAATATCCGCCTCGTCGTGAGAGCCAACGGCGTCGCCACCGGTGTCGTAGGGGCGGTGGCCGGATTCGTCCTCGGCCTGGTGGCCTGGCTGGCCTACCGGCCGCAGGCGCAGGCCAGCGCCCACCACGTAATCGGCGTGTTCCAGTTGCCGTGGACGGTGGTCTGGGTCTCGATGATCCTCGCCGTGCTGGCCGCCTACGCCGCCGCCGCGCGGCCCGCCCGGGCGATCGCCCGGGTTCCGGTCGTAACCGCGCTATCCGGGCGCCCGCCCGTACCGAAGCCCGCGCGCCACCTGGCGGTTCCGTTCGGTCTCGGATTCCTCGCTCTCGCGTTCTTCCTGCTCGGCCTGGCCGGCGCCGGCATCAGTGCCAACGCCGGCGGGAACGGGTCTGGCACCCAGAACACGCAGTTGAGTGAAGTCCTCTTCGGCCTGGTCGCGCTCGTGATCGCCGTGGTGCTGCTGTCCCCGGCCTGCCTGGCGGTGCTGGCCAGGCTCGGCCGCTGGACGCCGGTCACGGTGCGGCTTGCGCTGCGGGACCTGGCCCGGTACCGCAACCGGTCGGGCCCGGCGCTCGCGGCGATCAGCCTCAGCGTGCTGATCGCGGCCGTCGTCCTCGTGATCAGCGCCGCCCGGTTCGGCGGGGCGGCCGACTACGTGGGCCCCAACCTGACGTCCAGCCAGCTCGTCGTCTACCCGCCCGGCCATGACAATCCCAACGGGCCTCGGCCGACCGCGAGCCAGCTCGCCACGACAAGGACGACCGCGCAGCACATCGCCGCCTCGCTCGACGACCGTTACCTGATCACGCTCGAGACGCCCAGCGGCAGCCTGCAGTACGGCGGATCCGGACGGGGCTGGTCCGGCACCATCTACGTCGCGACCCCGCAACTGCTGAACGCGTTCGGGATCACGCCGGCGCAGGTCCGTCCCGACGCCGACGTCCTCACCATGCGGCCCGGCCTGCCCACGACGCAGCACATGCAGCTGTGGTTCACGGCCAAGAGTCCCCCGGGCAGCCCCTGCGTGCCGGGCAGTTGCCAGGCCAACCCGCCGATCCAGGAGATCGGCGCGCTCCCTTCGGGCACCTCGGCGCCGAACACGGTGATCACCGAGCACGCCATGCGGGAGTTCAGGTTCACCGCGACCACGGCCGGCTGGCTGATCCAGGCGCCGAGCGGGCTGACCGCGACCCAGATCACGAACGCCAGGCAGACCGCGGCCACGGCCGGGGCGAGCATCGAGACCGTCAACAACATCCCGTCGCTCACGCAGGTCACTGACGCGGCCACGATCTTCGCGATGGTGCTCGCGCTCGGCATCCTCGCGATGAGCATCGGCCTGGTCCGCAGCGAGACCGCCGCAGACCTCCGCACGCTGACCGCCACCGGGGCGAGCAGCGCCGCCCGCCGCACGCTCACCGCGGCCACCGCCGGCGCGCTCGCGCTGACCGGGGCGGTGGTCGGAACGGCCGGGGGTTATCTCGCGGCGATCGGCTTCTTCAGGACCAACCAGCTGGACCAGCTTTCGGAGCTGGACAGCGTCCCGGTGGCCGGCCTGCTATGGATCCTGGTCGGCCTACCGCTGATCGCGGTGGTCGCGAGCTGGCTGCTCGCCGGGCGCGAACCACGCGCCATCGCCCGCCAGCCACTCGAATAACCGAGTTGACCTGACTCCACGGCAATCCTGGCGCCAGTGACGGTCACCGCGGCTTGCTTTTGAGGACGGGTGATTCCTGAGGCCTCGAAGCTCGACCTCGCCACCGCTGAGCGTGAGTTGAGCGTCCCCCGGAACGTCGTGGGCGTGCAGCGTTTTCCGCCGTTGCAGAACCCCTTTCCGCTACCGGGAGATGGCTGGCGGCAGGCAGTCTTGACTCTCACCTTGGGGGAGCCCGCACACTCATCTTGCCGGGCCGGATCGGCCCGGCGACGAGGGAGTCAGCGTGAAAGAAATCAGCATCGGGGAGTTCGCACGACGGTCGCGCCTTTCGCTGAAGGCACTGCGCCTCTACGACGAACGCGGGGTGCTGGTGCCTTCGCGCGTCGATCAGGCGTCGGGCTATCGCTACTACGACCCAGCCCAGCTCGACCAGGCACGCCTGGTGGTGATGCTGCGTCAGTTGCAATTGCCGCTCGCGGCGGTCAAGGAGCTGCTCGCGTGCGATCCGGCCGACGCGGCGGCGCGCATCGCTGAGCACTGGCGCGACGCCGAAGCGGCACACGACGCGCGGCGCGAGCTAGCCGACTACCTCGTCAGCCGACTGAGCGGAAAGAGGCCTGTCATGTACGAAGTCGCCACGCGGGAGATGCCCGAGCGGAGCCTGCTCTGCCTGAAGCGCAACGTCGACCTGCAGGGGCAATGGGCGTTCGGCAAGGAGTTCATCGGGATCTTGCGCGAGCGCCCGCTCCCGAAGATCGAAGGACGAGAAGGCGCGGTCTTGTCCATCCAGTGGGGCTGGGTGAGCGATGACAGCGACGGCCCGGTCGAATGGTGCAAGCCGGTTCCGCAAGCGGAGGCGCATGCCCTCGCAGAGCACTATCCCGAGCTGACGTTGCGAACCGAGCCGGCGCACCAGGAGGCGTTCGTCGCGCTGCCAGACTGGTCCGGGCCGGATTCAGCGGTGCACTGGCAGCTCGCTATAGAGTCACTGCAGGCCTGGGCGCAAGAGCAGGAGCAGGAGCACGAGGATGAGCGTCTTGCCCTCACGCCCGAAGACCTCGGCCTGCGCATCACCTATCTCTGGACCGGACCCGTCACCGACCCGGTCCCCGACTGCGACGTCGCCGTCCCGTTCGCCGTAGGGCGATGATCGAAGCTCACGGCCTGGTCAAGCGCTACGGCTCCACCATGGCCGTCAACGACCTCTCCTTCTCGATCAGGCCCGGCATGGTCACCGGCTTCCTCGGCCCGAACGGCGCCGGGAAGACCACCACCATGCGGATGATCCTGGGCCTCGACGCGCCGACGGAGGGCTCGGTCACCGTAGACGGCCGCAGCTACCGCGACCTGCCGGCGCCCATGTGCGAGGTGGGCGCCTTGC
>Ga0210396_10002255_pt1 | contig 19872 bp, 20 predicted proteins | sample IncBWH17OmetaG_FD_155466 | JGI IMG/M metagenome (GOLD analysis project Ga0210396, IMG submission 155466) | Forest soil microbial communities from Barre Woods Harvard Forest LTER site, Petersham, Massachusetts, United States - Inc-BW-H-17-O ... | reverse complement strand
CATGCCGGATAAAACAGCGCAGCGACCATCAATATTTTGAGTTTGCCGGTTTTTTGTTTTTGCATGACGGCTCCCTTCGAGCATCAAGGCGACATCGCCCGTGCAATCCGCCTTATCGTCATCAACGAGAACATGAGAATGCCGGTTCCGTGCCGAAACCGTCACGTGTACGAGATTGATTGATCCCGAAGCGGCCGCTGCGGTCTGGACTCATGTCCCGGCAGATAGCCGTGGGATTTGGTAGCGGGAGAGGGACTCGAACCCCCGACCCCAGGATTATGATTCCCGTGCTCTAACCAGCTGAGCTACCCCGCCACGGCGCAGGCAAACGCGGACTTTATATACATGCCACGGTCGCGAACGCGCGGCATATAAGAAGCAGGTCTTGGTGCTGTCAAGCAAAGCTCGCTTTCCGGCGGAAACGCTTGAAATGATCAGCTATTTCGGCCGGATGTCCGAATTGCTGCCGGGGCTGCCGGGCGGCGGGATCACCGGCGTGTTGCCGCCATCCGGCGTCGGCGCATGAATCTCCGGATCGACGCCCGCGGGCGGGCACAGCACGCCGTCGGACTTGGCGAGCCTGTCGGCCAAGGGCTCGTTGGCCTGCCCGGTCGTGGTGCCGTCCGGGGGCACCGTCACGGTGCCGCGTGATGGTGCAGCCGCCGTCGGCGCGCAATTAGCCGCCAATTCGGTTGGCGGAGCTGACGCAATCGGTTGCGATGGAGTTGTTGCCGAAGGCGGCGCCTGGGCTGCCGCACCCTCTACCCAGACCATCAGCCCGAAAGCCAGAAGAAGCACATGTTTCGTCATCCGGGGAAAACGGACAACACGGGCCCTGGTTCCGGGCCTTCACGTTAACGATTTTGCGCTTTTCGATAACGGATCAGCGAGAAATGCCCCATCGGCGGCATCGGACGGCGCTCGGCGAGAACAACGCCACCGTGCCTGGCCGCCCAGTTCACCAGCCGCGCCCATGGAAATTCGGGCCGCCAGCCGAGCCGCCGGGCAAGCGGCGCGAAAGCAAGTTCGAAGGCGCGACGCGGACCGCTTTCGGCACCGATGTGATTGACCAGGATCAGTTCGCCGCCGGGCTTCAACACCCGAATAAAATCATCGAGCGTCGCTTCCGGATCCGGAACCGCGGTGATGACATATTGCGCGACCACCGCATCGAAAAACGCATCCGCGAAAGCGAGATTCTTGGCGTCCATGACCGCGAGCGTCTCGACGTTCTTCAGTCCCAGTGACCGCACCCGTTGTTGCGCCTTGCGCAGCATCGGCTCGGAAATATCCACACCACACACCTTTGTCGTCGCAGCATAGTCTGACAGCGACAATCCAGTGCCGACACCGACATCGAGAATCCGGCCGCCGATCCGGTCGGCTTCCGCAATGGTCGACTGGCGGCCGTGGTCGAAGACTTTGCCGAACACGAGGTCGTAGACCGGCGCCCAGCGCCCATAAGCTTTCGCGACCCCCGCGCGGTCGATATCAGACGCCATGCCCCGCCCTAGATTTTATCCGCGCACCGCTTCAACCAGTGGCGGTGCGGAAATTCCCTTTGGCGCCCTACCCGTCAGCCCCTTTGCACTGGCGCTTTGAATAAAGCCGCCGCCGAGCACCCGCGCGCGGCCCGACGGCGCATCGTAGAACACGCAGGCCTGGCCGGGCGAAACGCCCTCTTCGCCGGCAACGAGGTCGACCGCATACCCATCGGCCGTTGCACGCAACCATGCCGGCTGCGGCGCGCGCGTCGAACGAACACGCACGAAAATCTCAAGGCCCTCGCCGACCGCGCGATCGAGCAGGCCATCGCCGATCCAGTTCACCTCGCGCAGTTTGACGTGATCCATCCGCAGCGCCTCGCGCGGTCCAACGACGACGCGGCGGCTTGCCGCATCCAGCCGCACCACATAGAGCGGCGCATCGGCAGCAATGCCCAATCCACGGCGCTGGCCAACCGTGAAGTGAATGATCCCCTGATGGGTGCCGATGACGCGACCGTCGAGGTCGACGATGTCGCCAGGCTCGATGGCGTTCGGGCGCAGCCGGCCGATCACGTCGGTGTAGCGGCCGGTCGGCACGAAGCAGATGTCCTGGCTGTCGTGCTTGTCGGCGACTTCAAGTCCGAAGCGGCGTGCCAGTTCGCGCGTCTCGGGCTTGGTCATGTCACCGAGCGGAAAACGCAAGTACTGAAGCTGCTCGCGCGTGGTCGCAAACAGAAAGTAGCTCTGGTCGCGGTCGCTATCTGCCGCGCAGACCAGCGAGCGCGAGCCATCGGCGAGAGCGCGCGAGGCGACGTAATGTCCCGTTGCCAATACGGAGGCGCCGAGTTCGCGTGCGGTCGCCAGCAAATCGCGAAACTTGATCGAGCGATTGCATTCAATGCAGGGAACGGGCGTTTCGCCCGAGGCGTAACTCTCGGCGAAGTTGTCGATCACCGACTGGCGAAAGCGGCTCTCGTAATCCAGCACATAATGCGGGATGCCGATCCGCTCGGCGACATTGCGGGCGTCGTGAATATCCTGGCCGGCGCAGCAGGCGCCCTTGCGGTGGGTTGCCGCGCCATGGTCGTAAAGCTGCAAGGTAATGCCGACGACATCGTAACCCTGCGACTTCAGCAGCGCCGCCGTCACCGACGAGTCGACACCGCCCGACATGGCGACGACCACGCGGGTGTCCTGGGGACGGCCGTCAAGATCCAGACTGTTGCGCATGGTTCGCATCACCAATGTCACCGCGAGGCGCTTCGCGGCCACAAGGTCATCTTGCGGTTGTTAGAGGCGTCGGGGCGTTTTGCTCAGGCCTCCCCTCTTTAGGGGGGCCGGAAAGCTGCTCTTTAATATAGGCGGCCTGCGCACGAAGCAATCATGGCCGCCCGCGGATTTGGGACGGCAAAACTTGCCGCCGGGCAGAAAGGATGGGGCCGAGGGCGGCTTCCAGAAAAGGGGGTATCGATCTAAGTAATTGAAATAACATAGTATTTATTAAGACTTTGGCTGGCCCGGTCCTTGCTCACTGTTTGGTGAGTTCCTTCGTCGGAGGCCGCCCAGTGGTCAGTGCTACCCCAGATGCCGCAGCTGCAGCTAATGCCGCGTTCCAAGCCGCACCCTCGTGGCTGACGCGCGCCAATACGCCGCCGGCCAACGACCTTTTTGGCAATCTGGTCAACCAGAACACGCCGAGCGATTCCGCCGCCGCGCAGCCGCCTGCCCCGCCGCCGCAGAACAATAATAATGCGAATAATAATAACGACGCCGGGCCGCCTTCACCCGACAACAATTCGCCGGCCAATAACAACGCGGCGGCCAATAACAACAACGCAGCGCCAGCCAACAACAGCAACAACACGCCCAATCCGCCGCCGTCGAACGATGATTCCAGCAACGCGGCCAATGCCAATTCGCCGACCTACCCCAACAACGCCGATTCCGGCACCAACCCGAACACCAGCGGCACGACCGGCAACGGCACCAGCCAATCATCGTCCACGACCACATCGAGCTCGACGAAAACCACCGATTCAAAATCCAAGGATTCGAGCACCGACGCGGATTCGACCACGGTAGATACAACCATCCTGGCTCAACAGGTCGGCACTGCCGCGCCGACACCGGTCGCCGTCGCGGTTCCCACATCAGCGCCCGCGACCAATGTGCCGACGTCAGCACCGACCTCCGGCGGCCCGACAGCGCCGCTGGCAATTGCTGCGGCCGCGATTGCTGCGAGTTCGCAACCGCTCGCGCCGCCTCCCGGACCAGCCGCCGCGGGAAAAGCCGACAAGGGCACGACCGCGACGACGACGGCCGGCACCACGACAGCAAAGACCACCGCCGCTTCGGCTTCCGAACCCGTTACAAGTTCGGGCGCACAGGCCACCGCAGCCGATTTCACACCCGTGGATGCGACAACCCTGACCAAGGCGGTCGCACCCGTCACGCCGAAGACCGGCGAAGGAAAGACTCAAGGTCCGGCCACCGATGGCTCGGCGGCCACCTCAGCGTCGACGGACGCGACGGCAGACGCTACCCAGAGCACCACGACACCGCAGACTCCGGCCACCGGAAAGCAGGACACCGCAAGTGCCGCCGTCCAGGCAACGCCTGCGGAGACCGCAACTCAAGCGCCCGCGGCGGCCGCCCGTGACCGCACGGTCGCAAATGCCACGCACGCAGCCGCAGCCGACGTGACCGACACCAACACCCAGGCGATCGGCGTGCTTCAGCCGCAGTCAAACTCCACTTCGGCGCTAACCTCGACGAGCAACCTGACCGCGACGTCGGCAGCCAGCGGGACGGTGCCTTTAAGCGGGGTAGCGGTCGAGATCGCCGCCAATATAAAGAATGGCAAGAGCAGCTTTGAAATCCGGCTCGATCCCGCCGATCTCGGCCGGATCGACGTCCGGGTCCAGATCGATCAGAACGGCCAGGTCACATCGCATCTGACGGTTGAAAAGCCGGAGACGCTGTCGATGCTGCGCCAGGATGCGCCGCAATTGCAGCAGGCGCTGAGCGATGCCGGGCTAAAGACCGACAGCGGAGGCCTGCAATTCAGCCTGCGCGACCAGTCTTCCGGCCAGAATAGCGGTAACGACAGCAACCCCAACGCCCAACGGCTGATCGTCAGCGACGAGGACGCCGTCCCCGCCGCAGTCGCAGGCCGCAGCTATGGCCGTTCGCTCGGATCGAGCAGCGGCGTGGACATCAGAGTTTGAGGAGAACGACATGACCGTTGTTTCAGGAACGACACCACAGACGAACTCATCATCTTCCTCCTCCGCCAGTTCGGCCGCGTCCGCCAACGCGCTGGCGAACACGCAGATCGCCGGCAACTTTCAGAGCTTTCTGGAGCTGCTGACGACCCAGTTGCAGAACCAGAACCCGCTCAGCCCGCTGGACACCAACCAGTTCACCCAGCAGCTGGTCGAATTTGCCGGCGTCCAGCAGCAGATCAACACCAACGATTCGCTGGCGACGCTGGTGTCGCTGCAGCAGACCGCGCAATCGAGTCAGGCTTTGGAATTCGTCGGCAAGACCGCCGTCGTCAAGGGCAACACTGCGGCGCTGACCAACAGCCAGGCCGAGTGGGAGTTCAATATCCCCAGCGCCTCCACCATCAACATATCGATCGCCAACAGCACGGGCGCGACTGTCTACTCCAACAGCTTCGCCGTTGCTGCCGGCAACAACCAGGCGTTCGGGTGGAACGGCCTCGGCACCGATGGCACGCAGGAGCCCGACGGCAATTACACGCTCACGGCGACCGCCAAGGATTCCGCCGGCAACACGGTGCGGTCACCACCTCGGTGGCGGGCATCGTCAGTTCGGTCGATCTCACCCAGTCGCCGCCGCTACTGTCGATCGGCGGCCAGACCTTCACCGTCAATCAGGTCGAAAGCATCATCGACTAGTGCCGTGGTGTCGCACGAACTTCGGAAAGTGTGACATTCGCTTTCCGAAGTCGCGGCCAGCTCGGCAGCGAACGTCAAATCAACTCGACTGGCGCGAAAAACGGGCCGCTCTCGCCCGCGGCGGCTTAAGATTCGGTTAAAAAATGGCTCCGGACTGCTGCTCCGGAGCCTATCCGCGTGGTCATTTCAAGGAGATTCGTATTGGAGCCTTGGGCTTAGGCAAATTTTAAGCCGCCGGGCGTAGCGTGATGGCGTGAGTTCAGTGGTTGAGAGTTTGTGAGTACGCCATGACAGAGCCCCACCGCCCGAGGGTAAAATACGTCATCGGGCCCGACGGCAGTCCCCTGACCATTGCGGATCTGCCAGCACCCGGAACCAAGCGATGGGTTATCCGTCGCAAGGCCGAAGTCGTTGCCGCGGTTCGCGGTGGCCTGCTTTCCCTCGAGGAAGCCTGCAGCCGCTATACGCTGACCGTCGACGAATTCCTGTCCTGGCAGTTTTCCATCGACCAGCACGGCCTTGCTGGCTTGCGCACCACTCGAATCCAGCAATATCGCCAATAATCGTTGCCTGATTGGCATTTGAGGAAAATCGGCTTCGTCCCGCGAAGCCGATCTTTGCTGTTTTGAACTTTCGCCACCCCTGTTTACCTTTGTTAACCATATCGAAACCATACCGTAGGCAATAATTGCCCAGTGGTCCGATCCCGATTGGGACCTGGTCTGAGGGGCGGTTGGTTTGCAGAGTCTCGTGAGCTTTCTGAGGGGCCTGGGCGCTTCGCGGTTGATGGCGATGGTGGCGGTGACGGCCGCGCTGATCGGCTTCTTCGCGTTCGTCATCATGCGCGTCACCACGCCGCAGATGACTACCCTCTTCACCGACCTCAGCCTCGAGGACTCCAACGCCGTCATCAAGGACCTGGAACGGCAGGCCATTCCTTTCGAAATCCGTAACGACGGCGCGATCATCCTGGTGCCGAAGGACAAGGTCACGCGGCTGCGCATGAAGCTCGCCGAAGGCGGCCTGCCCAAGGGCGGCGGCGTCGGCTACGAGATTTTCGACAAGTCCGACGCGCTCGGCACCACGAGCTTCGTCCAGAACATCAACCATTTGCGCGCGCTGGAAGGTGAACTGTCTCGCACCATCCGCGCCATCGATCGCGTCCAGGCGGCGCGCGTCCACCTGGTGCTGCCGGAGCGGCCGCTGTTTGCGCGGGAGGCGCCTGAACCGTCGGCCTCCATCGTCGTGCGGGTGCGCGGCAGCCTGGAGCCGCAGCAGATCAGGGCGATCCGCCATCTGGTCGCCTCCGCGGTCAACGGGTTGAAGCCGCAGCGCGTGTCGATCATCGACGAAGCCGGCCAGCTGCTCGCCGACGGCGCGGGCGGCGAGCAAGACAATACGGTCGCAGACGAGCGCCGTTCCGCTTTCGAGAAGCGGCTGCGCAACGAGGTCGAAGGGATCGTGTCCTCCGTGGTCGGCTCGGGACGGGCGCGCGTCCAGCTCTCGGCCGATTTCGACTACAACAAGATCACCCAGACCTCGGACAAATTCGACCCGGAGGGCCGGGTGCTGCGTTCGAGCCAGACCCGTGAAGAATCCAGCGCCACCGCCGAAAACAACGGTCAGGTCACGGTCGGCAACGAGCTGCCGGGAAATCAGGGGAACTCGACGACGCCGGTGGCGCGCGACCAGAGCAAGAAGACCGAAGAAACCAACAATTACGAGATTTCGCGCACCACCAAGACCGAGGTCACCGAAGCGGGGCGGGTCAACCGCATCTCGGTCGCCGTGCTGGTCGATGGCAGCTACGTCAAGAACGACAAAGGCGAGATGGTCTATCAGGACCGCAGCAAGGAGCAGCTTGACCGGATTGCCACGCTGGTACGCTCGGCGATCGGCTTCGACCAGAAGCGCGGCGACCAGGTCGAGGTCGTCAACCTGCGATTTGCCGAAGCACCGGCCGTAGTTCCGCTGGCGGAGCCCACGGGCCTGCTCGGCATGCTGCAATTCACCAAGGACGACGTGATGTACGTCATCGAGCTCGGCGTCATGATGCTGCTCGGCCTGGTCGTGCTGTTCATGGTGATCCGCCCGCTGGTGAAGCGCATTATTGCCGACGAAGTGGCCGCATCACCCACTGGGGAAGGCGCGATCGCGGCAATCACCGACGGCAGCGGCGCGCAGGCGGCCGGTGGCGGCTCCAACCTCGTTCCCGGTGTCAACAACACCGCGCAGCTCATCGACGTGGCCCAGGTCCAGGGACAGGTCCACGCCCAATCCGTTCATCGCGTCGGCGAACTGGCCGAGCGCAATCCCAATGAAACCGCAGCCATTATTCGTCAATGGCTCTCTGAACCTGCCGCGTGATCTGACATGGCCGTGCCTCAATCCGTAAACGCCAACGACATCACCAGCGTGATTTCCTCGCTGGCGGCGCGTCAGGGCAGTCGAGCCAAGTCCGAGCCGCTTCCCGGCCCGAAGCGCGCGGCCATCCTGATGCTGGCGCTCGGCGAGCAATATGGCGGCAAGGTCTGGTCGCTGCTTGACGACGACGAAGTGCGCGAACTGTCGATCCACATGTCGACGCTCGGCACGGTGGAAGCCGACACCGTCGAAGATATGCTGCTTGAATTCGTGTCGCGGATGTCGGCGTCGGGCGCCTTGATGGGCAATTTCGACGCGACCGAGCGGCTGTTGCAGCAGTATCTGCCGCCGGAGCGAGTCGTCGGAATCATGGACGAGATCCGCGGACCGGCGGGCCGCAACATGTGGGAGAAGCTCTCCAACGTCCAGGAAGAAGTGCTCGCCAACTACCTCAAGAACGAATACCCGCAGACCATTGCCGTGGTGCTGTCGAAACTCAAGCCCGAGCATTCGGCGCGGGTGCTCGCGATCCTGCCCGAGGACATGGCGCTCGACGTCGTCAACCGCATGCTGAAGATGGAAGCCGTGCAGAAGGAAGTGATCGAGCGTGTCGAACAGACGCTGCGGGTCGAATTCATGTCGAACCTTTCGCAGACGAGGCGGCGCGACGCGCATGAGGTCATGGCCGAAATCTTCAACAACTTCGACCGCCAGACCGAAACCCGCTTCATTACCTCGCTGGAAGAAGACAACCGCGAATCCGCCGAACGCATCAAGGCCCTGATGTTCACCTTCGACGATCTCATCAAGCTCGACTCGGGCTCGGCGCAGACGCTGATGCGCAACGTCGACAAGGACAAGCTCGGCATCGCGCTGAAGAGCGCCAATGAGGAAGTCCGCGGCTTCTTCCTCGGCAACATGTCCTCGCGCGCCGGCAAGATGCTGCTCGACGACATGGCGGCGATGGGACCGGTGCGACTGCGCGACGTCGACGAGGCCCAGGCGCTGCTGGTGAACCTCGCCAAGGATCTCGCGGCCAAGGGCGAAATCACGCTGACCAAGAACCGCGCTGACGACGAGCTGGTGTACTGATGGCCGCGCCCGCAAAATTCCTGTTCGACACGGACTTCTCGACGCCCGACCGGATGCGCGAACGCCCCGCGACGGCGGCCGAGGTCGCCCAGAAAATCGCGGCCGCCGAGGCGCGCGCCTATCGCGATGGCTATGACGCCGCCCTGCGCGAGGCCAAGGTGGAAAGCGATCGCCGCGCCGCGCTCGCGCTGGAAACGATCGGCGTTGCGATCAAGGGCATTGCCGCACGTTACTCGACAATCGAGAGCCGCATGGAAACCGAAGCCGTCGACGTGGCGCTCGCGGTCGCCCGCAAGCTGGCCGGCGAACTGATCGCGCGCGAGCCGCTCGGCGAGGTCACTTCACTCGTCGCCGACTGCTTTGCCCAATTGGTCTCGACGCCGCATCTCGTGGTCAGAATCAACGATTCCCTTTACGAGGCGGCTCACGCCCGCATCGAGGCATTGGCCAAACAGAGCGGCTTTGCCGGCCGTCTGGTGATCCTGGCCGAGCCGGATATTGCGACCGGCGATTGCCGGATCGAATGGGCTGACGGCGGCGTCGTTCTGGAACGCGCGGCCATCGAAGCCAAGATCAACGAACTTGTCGGGCGCTATATCGCGTCCCGTAACCAGGCCTGAGACGGCTGAGGAGAGATGAACCATGAGTGACACTGACACACAGGTTCCGCTGCCGGATCTGAACGCTGCCGACGCGGCAACCGTGGGCGACGTCGCCTATCGTGAGGACGAGAATGCCGCCCGCGTCGCGGCTGATCTCGAGGCCGTATTCGACGTACCGGTCCAGGTTTCAGCGGTCCTCGGCCGCTCAAAGATGGAGGTCGGCGAATTGCTCAAGCTTGGGCCCGGCACGGTTCTCGAACTCGACCGCCGCGTCGGCGAAGCCATCGACATTTTCGTCAACAACCGCCTGGTCGCACGCGGCGAGGTGGTTCTGGTGGAAGACAAGCTCGGCGTCACGATGACGGAAATCATCAAGGCCGAACGCAACTAAGGACAGTTTCCAATAAAGCGCGCCTGACAGGCGCGAACAGACGAACAGGAGAATACCATGCGGCTTCTTATCGTTGGCACCCTGAAAGGGCAGCTCACAACAGCGACCAAGATCGCGATGGATAACGGCGCCTCCGTCACCCACGCGGAAGATAACGAACAGGCGATGCGGGTCTTGCGCGGCGGCAAGGGCGCCGACCTGCTGCTGGTCGACGTTTCCCTCGACATTCGCGATCTCGTGACACGGCTCGAGGCCGAGCACATTCACGTGCCGATCGTCGCCTGCGGCATCTCCAACGACGCACGCGCCGCGGTCGCCGCAATCCATGCCGGCGCCAAGGAATATATTCCGCTGCCGCCGGATCCGGAATTGATCGCAGCCGTACTCGCCGCGGTCGCCAATGACTCGCGCGACCTCGTCTATCGTGACGACGCCATGGCCAAGGTCATCAAACTCGCCCAGCAGATTGCAGGTTCAGACGCCTCCGTCATGATCACCGGCGAGTCCGGCACCGGCAAGGAGGTGCTGGCGCGTTATGTCCACACCCGGTCCAACCGCGCCAAGCGGCCGTTCATCTCGATCAACTGCGCGGCCATCCCCGAGCACTTGCTGGAATCCGAACTGTTCGGCCACGAGAAAGGCGCGTTCACCGGCGCCATCGCGCGGCGGATCGGAAAGTTCGAGGAGGCGACAGGCGGCACGCTTCTGCTCGATGAAATCTCCGAGATGGACGTGCGGCTACAATCCAAGCTGTTGCGCGCGATCCAGGAACGCGTCATCGATCGCGTCGGCGGTACGCGACCGGTTCCGGTCGATATCCGCATCATCGCGACCTCGAACCGCAACCTGTCCGAGGCGGTGCGCGACGGCAGCTTCCGCGAAGACCTCCTGTTCCGCCTCAACGTCGTCAACCTGAAGATTCCGCCGCTTCGCGAGCGCCCGGCCGATATCCTGGAACTCGCGCAGCACTTCGCCAAGAAATACTCCGACGCCAACGGCGTTCCGCTGCGACCCCTCTCCGCTGATGCACGCCGTGTGCTGACCACCAATCGCTGGCAGGGCAACGTCCGCGAACTCGAGAACACCATTCATCGTTCGGTGCTGATGGCGCAGGGCGATGAGATCGGCGTCGATGCGATCCTCACCCCCGACGGCGACCGCCTCGACGGCCCCAAGGCTGTTCCGGCCGTGGCGCACGCCACTTTCGCCGCCGAACAGGTGACCCGCGCGCTGGTGGGCCGCACCGTGGCCGATGTCGAGCGCGACCTGATCCTGGAAACGCTGAAGCACTGCCTCGGCAATCGCACCCATGCGGCGAATATTCTCGGCATTTCGATCCGGACGCTGCGCAACAAGCTGAACGAATATGCCGACGGCGGCCTGCCGATCACGCCCGCGGGGGCCGGCGACATGCAACGCGCGGCAGCAACGGCATAAGCGTTAGCAGCGACAACAGCCAATCAATCCGGCGCGGGGGCAACTTCGCGCCGGATTGTTTCACCCCAGCTCCGAGCCGGGTTTTCGGAAGATATGGATGGGGTCGCCGGGCTCAAACGCGCGCCCGGTGAATACGACATAGGCGTAAAGCGCGAGATAGGCGACCGCCAGCGCGCCGACGGCGTAGAACACCCAGGTGGCGGCGCGTTTCATCGACCGGCGATATCAGCAGCGAACATACCGCGAGCCTACCACGACGGCAGCACGGCGCCCTTGAATTTGGTCAGGACGAATTCGCGAACTTCCGGCGTCTGGTAGCTCTGCACCAGCGTCTTGACCCATGGCTTGTCCTTGTCGGCGCTACGCACCGCAATCAGGTTGGTGTAAGGCCCCTTGGGATCTTCGCGCAGGATCGCGTCCTTGGTCGGATCAAGGCCTGCCTGCGTCGCGTAATTGGTGTTGATGCCGGCCGCATCGACGTCATCCAGCGTCCGCGCCGTTTGCGCGGCATCGACTTCCACGATCTTGAACTTCTTCGGATTGTCGACGATGTCGGCCACCGTCGGTTTGAATCCGACATTCGGTTTGAGTTTCAGCACGCCCTTATCCTGCAACAGCAGCAGCACGCGGCCGCCGTTGGTCGGATCGTTGGGGATCGACACCGTCGCGCCCTGCGGCACGGCATCCCAGCTCTTGAATTTTTTCGAGTAGACGCCCATCGGAAAATTCACCGTGAGCGCCACCGTATCGATCTTGTAGCCGCGATCGGCTTTCTGGTTGTCCAGATAAGGCTGGTTCTGAAACGAGTTCGCCTGCAAATCGCCGGCATCGAGCGCGGCATTCGGAACCACATAATCGGTGAATTCGACGATCTGGATGTCGAGCCCGTTCCTGGCGGCGATCGGCTTGACCGCTTCGAGGATCTGGGCGTGCGGGCCCGGCGTGACGCCGATCTTGATGGTTTCGGCGTGGGCCGGACGCACCAGCGATGCCGCCACGACAACCGAGGCCAGGAGAAAACGGAGGGAAATCATCGTTCGATCCTTTTCGAAATACTCACTCACGAATTCCGGCTGCGCTTGTCGAGACGGCGCGCGATCGTCTCACCGAGCGACTGGACGCCCTGCACGAGCACGATCAGCACGATGACAACGGCTGCCATCACCTCCGGCATGAAACGCTGGTACCCGTAGCGAATGCCGAGATCGCCGAGCCCGCCGCCGCCGACCGCGCCCACCATCGCAGAATATCCAAGCAGGCTGACCAGCGTCAGTGTCAGCGCCAGCGTCAGCGCCGGCAAGGCCTCTGGCAGCAACACCTTGCGCACGATCTGCAAGGGACTGGCGCCGAAGGCGCGCGCCGCCTCCACCAGCCCCTGATCGACTTCGCGGATGGCCGCTTCGACCACGCGGCCGATGAATGGAATGGCGGCAATGGTCAAGGGCACCACCGCCGCGCGAGTCCCGATCGAGGTTCCGACGATCAGACGCGTCAACGGCACGATGGCGACGACGAGAATGATGAAGGGTGTCGAACGCGTCGCGTTGACGATGAGGCCGAGGATGCGGTTGGCGGCTGGCGAAGGAAACAATTCGTTGGCCCGGCTTGTCGCCAGAAAGACGCCGAGCGGCAGCCCGAACAGGGTCCCCAACAGGCCGGAAAGACCGACCATGATCAGGGTGTCGAGCGTCGACCAGGCAATCAACTGGACAATTTCAGGAGACATAGCCGAGATGCTCCACCGTATTCTGTCCCGACGTCAGTTGCTCCATGATCCGCCGCAAGTCATCCGGATCGGCCGAAACCGAGATAAACAGCGATCCGAAGGGATGGCCGGCGATCGCCTCCACCTGGCCGTGCAGGATATTGACGTCGAGGCCCAGATTTCGCGACAGCCGCGACAAGACCGGTTGATCGGCTTCGCCGCCGGCAAAGCCGATGCGAAGCAACGCGCTGTCGCCCGGCTGGCATTGCGGCCGCAATTTCGCGGCCAGCCAATCCGGCACCTGGCTGCCGGTGATGACGCCGACGAACCGCTGCGTGGTTTCGTGGCGAGGATGCGCAAAGATCTCGTAAGTGCTGCCCTGCTCCACGATCCGGCCGCCCTCGAGCACGGCGACGCGGCCAGCAAGCTTTTTCACGACCATCATTTCGTGGGTAATGAACAGGATTGTCAGCTTGAGCTCGGCGTTGATGGTCTTGAGCAGCGCGAGAATCTGGTCGGTCGTCTCCGGATCGAGCGCGGACGTCGCCTCATCCGACAGCAACACCTTGGGCTTGGTCGCCAGCGCCCGGGCAATCCCGACACGCTGTTTTTGTCCGCCGGATAGTTCGGCCGGATAGCGGTCGCGCTTGTCGGATAGCCCGACCATCGCCAGCAAGGGTTCGACACGCTTGACGATCGCAGCCTTGTCGAGACCGGCGATCTCGAGCGGCAACGCGATATTCTCGAACGCCGTGCGGGACGATAGCAGATTGAAGTGTTGAAAAATCATCCCGATGGAACGGCGGGCATGGCGCAGGCCGCGCTCGTCGAGCGCGGTGATGTCGGTGCCGTCGACGACGACGCGGCCACCAGTCGGACGCTCAAGCCCGTTGACCAGACGAATAAGCGTCGATTTACCAGCGCCGCTCTTGCCGATCACGCCGACAATCGCGCCTTCGGGGACTTCAAGACTGACATCGCGAAGCGCGACCACCTCCGCCGCACGGTCGCGCGACGGATAGATCTTGCTGACGTCGTCGAAGGCGATGAGTGGACGGGTTTGCACGTCGCTCAGTGGCGCTCCGGGAATCGGGAATGGAGCGTTCATGGAAATAAGGTTCTGCGCTGATAAAACTGATCTTACCGCTTAACGCCATACCAAAGTGCAAGCCACCCGGCCAGCCCTGCGGACCGGGTGGAGGCGTCCGCCGAGGCTAGGGCTAGAGCTTGATCGGCACGAAATGATTGACGGCGATCAGGATCACCAACAGGGCAATACCGAGGCCGAGGCTGAACCCGATCAGCTTCTTTTCGACCGGCAGCAGCGGTTCGACTTCCTTGGCCGAAATCTCGTTCTTGAGGTCAACTTGCGACATGTGGCCCTATCCAATGGATTAGCTGACCAGCGGCGGCTTGAAGCCGCTGAAGAACAGCCAGGAGATCAACAAGCCCACCCAGATCACAAATCCGAACAGGCTGATGAAATAGACCGCGGCAAGCTTGCCAAAACCCTGCTGCCAGAGTTTGCGGAAATCCGACAGCACACCGATCGAGAAGAAGGTGAGCACGAAGAAGATTACGCGGAACACGTTGGCTTCGCCGGCGGCCGCTGGAAGCGCCTTGGCGATTTGCGGCGTCGAGCCGAGCGCAAGCCATAGCGACGCCGCGAACACCACGATGAAGCCGAGGATGAACTTCGGGAATCGCTGCCAGATTTCGACAGGCTTGGCCCGGTCCGGTCCCTTGTTGACGTGGTTGGTCCAGATGTAGCCGAGAACGAAAGCCCAGATGCCGATGAAGATGTCGATGAAGAGCTTCACCGTCGTGGTGGTCGCGAGAATCCAGCCCGGCTGATACTTGATGCCTTCCGCGGCTGCCTTCGCCATGATCAGCGATTCCGTGATGCCGCCGCCGGCGACCGCCGCGCCATCGGTCTTGATCGCAAGACCTACCCAGGCGCCCGCCACCAGCGGCTCCTGCCACAGGAAAGTCTGGGCGAGAAACGGCAGGATCAGGACCTCGACGACCGCGAACACGACGACCAGCGACGACACCAGGATCGGCACCGCCGGCCGCGCGCGGATCGCACCGCCAGTGGCGATTGCCGCCGCCACACCGCAAATCGAAATGCCGGAGGCAAGCGGCACCGACCATTCGCGGCTGAAGCCGAACCACTTGCGCGCCACGTAATAGATCACGGCCCAATAAATCAGATAGGCCTCGACGATGGCGGCTGCGCCCCGCAACAACAGCGACGATGCAAGATTAAGCTTGCCGGCGGCCGTGATCGCAACCGTCGCGCCAAGAATGACGATCGCGATCTTGATGTAGAGCTCGGGCCGGATCGCTTCCTTCAGCCATTCCGCAAAACGCGGAAAGAAATTGGCGATCACGATGCCGGAGAGAAGGGCGACGATGAAGCCGCCTTCGTTAGTCAGCTTGAGCGACCAGTCAATGCCGAATTTCTGCTGCTCGGCCGGCGTCACGGCCGCGACATAGGCGAAGCTGCCGACGATCCAGCTCGCATAGGCGATGGCAAATACAGCAGTGAATGCGAGGGCGAATTTCCGAACGTCCGCGCCGAGCGTTGCAACGCCGACGCTCAACACGACAAGGATCGATAGATAAGTCGCGATCAGCGAACCACCGCCGCCGAGCCAGGCATAGGCCTTGGCAAACGGACTGAGCGCTTTCGTGACATCGGTGTAAACCGACGTCGTGACGGCCCATCCGAGAAGGTCGGTGCCGCTGACGCTGACCAGCGCCGCTCCAAACACCAAAAGACCGATGACGACGGCCAGCCAGTCCTCGGTCAGCTGCGCCCGCAGCGTCAACGGCTCGGAGGCCTTGATCGCCGAGGCCTTAATCGCAACGTCCGACATTCCAATTCCCCAAAATCATGCATACGGAAGGCGAAAAACCCCTTCCCTTCTTTGATTGTCAGGATGATGGCGACGATCCCGGCTGTCGAGGACTTTGGAAAAAAAGCGATGTCCGGCCTGTCATATTGACAGCCGACGGCATTTTTCTCCCACCGACCAGAAGAATAATAGAGCAATTTTCTCTACCGAGCCGCAGGCCGCCCAAGCCCGATATTTCGGCTATTCGGCCGCCGTGGAGATCGGCTTTGGCGAACCAACATTGAGTGCGAGCTTGCCGTAACGATCGGTAAAGGCCGCGGTATCGATCTCCTCGAGCTGGATGTCGCCGGCCATCACACTGGCCTTCCAGACCTCGTGCTCCGGGTCGTTCTGGAACTCCGGCATCACTTCCTTGGCGAACAATTCCAGGGATTCGCAGATGTGCTCATGGCTGTTCTTGCCTGCCTGATTGAGCAGGATGACCTGATCGATATGCGAAGTGCGGAACCGCCGCAGCTTTTTCCGGATCGTTTCCGGCGAGCCGATCAGCCCGCTGCGCAGCGCCGCCTCCTGCGCTTGCGGATTCTCGCGCTTCCATTTGTTGTATTCGTCCCACATGTTGACGGCACCTGGCGGCGGACGCTGGCGGTCCTGCGAGGCGCCGTAAAAGCGCAGTGCGAACTGGAAAAACGTGGCGCCGTCGGCGCGTAGCCGCGCTTCTTCATCGGACTTCGCGCACATGAAGAACGACACCAGCGCCATGTTCGGGTTGATCTCGTAGTCGGCGAGCTTCTTCAACCGCTTTGTGATGGCGTTGTAATAAGCATGCACCCAGGCATGCGCAGCATCGGCGCTGACGAACTGGAAGCCGAGCGCGCCGAAGCCGTTTTGCCCTGCACGTTCGATGGTCGGCAATTGCGAGCAGGCCATCCACAGCGGCGGATGCGGCTTCTGCACCGGCTTCGGCACCACATTGCGCAAGGGAATATCGAAATATTTGCCGTGATGCTCGCTGCCGCCGTCCCGAAACATCGGGAAAATCGCCCGGACAGCCTCCTCAAACACCTCTTTCTTGGTTTCCATGTCGCGCGAAAACGGCGTCAGCTCGGTGATGGAGGCGCTCTCGCCCATGCCGAATTCGCAGCGGCCGCGGCTCAACAGATCGAGCACCGCAATGCGTTCGGCAACGCGCGCGGGATGATTGGTGGTGAGCTGAAAAATACCGTGGCCGAGCCGGATGTTTTTGGTCCGCTGGCTGGCAGCCGCCAGAAAGGATTCCGGCGACGGGGAGTGCGAATATTCTTCCAGGAAATGATGTTCCACCACCCAGGCATGGTCGTAGCCGAGCCGGTCGGCGGTCTCCAGTTGCGTCAGCGCATCCTGATAGAGCTTGAGTTCGTCGCCGGCCTGCCAGGGGCGCGGCAATTGCAGCTCGTAGAAGATGCCGAACTTCATGACGCCTCCCCGCGGACCGACTTATTTGTTGACGGCAGTCTATTCGCGGCCAACGGGGAGTCTAGCCGAAGTGCTTTCCGTGACACGGAAGCCGGCTTGCGCCGGCGGCATGAATGGTTAGCTTTGCAGCTTCGCCTGAGTCGCCACGTTGGCCCTCCAAACGAACCCCATGACAAGCTTCACGCCACATCAGGATTCCGCGCTAAAGGCCGTCGCCGACTGGCTAAAAGCCAAGCCGGGGCGGAACGGCACGCCGCCGGTGTTTCGGTTGTTTGGTTATGCCGGCACCGGCAAGACCACGCTGGCGCGGCACATCGCGGAAGATGTCGACGGCGAGGTGAAATTCGCTGCCTTCACCGGCAAGGCCGCGCTTGTCATGCGCAACAAGGGTTGCGACAACGCCTCCACGATCCATTCGTTGATCTACCGCGCCCGCGAATCCGGCGTCGAGCAGCCGAGCTTTGAATTGTGGGACGATGCGCCGGCCTCGAAGGCGAAGCTGATCATCATCGACGAATGTTCGATGGTGGACGCCGAGATGGGCCGCGACCTGATGTCGTTCGATTGTCCGCTGCTGGTGCTCGGCGATCCCGCGCAGTTGCCGCCAATCCAGGGCGGCGGCTTTTTTACCGGTAGCGAACCCGACGCGATGTTGACCGAGGTGCACCGCCAGGCCCAGGACGATCCGATCGTCCGGATGTCGATGGATATCCGCGAGGGCCGGGAGCTCGAGATCGGCCGCTACGGCGAGAGCGAAATCGTATCGCGCGGCGACCTTGATCCGGAGCGCGTGATGCAGGCCGATCAGGTGCTGGTGGGACGCAACAACACCCGCCGCGCCTACAATATGCGGATGCGGCAGAAGCAGCACATCGAGGATCCCTTGCCGGTTGCCGGCGACAAGCTGGTTTGTCTGCGCAACAACCGCAAGAAAGGCCTGTTCAATGGCGGGCTGTGGCGCGTGAAGTCACGCAATGCATCGCGATCGAAATCGCGCATCGTCAGCCTGCGGCTCGCGCCCGACGAGGAATTCAGTCACAAGGTGACGAAAGTATCCGTCCGTTGCGATTGCTTCGAAGGCGGGATCGAGGCGATCCCGTGGGAGCAGCGCAAACCCTATGACGAGTTCGACTATGGCTATGTGCTGACCGTGCACAAGTCGCAGGGCTCGCAATGGGACGATGTGGTGCTGTTCGACGAGAGCTTTGCGTTCCAGGACAGCCGGGCCCGCTGGCTCTATACCGGCGTGACGCGGGCGGCCAAACGGCTCTCGATCGTGGTTTGATATCGTCTCTTCCGCTGGTTTCGGGCCGTGATACCGCTGAAAAACGGCCTTTTTTCACGGACTCGTGTGCTCTTGGCCGTAACGCTTCAGGTTTTGCCACGTATCTTGGCTAGATCGGGCAGAAAGCCGTTTTGCGAACGCCACTGCCACCCTAAATTCACCCCGTCCGCCAGGCCTCGTTCCGCCAAAAATCAGGAGCAAGCTCCCATGACCCGCCGTTCCCTCAGCCGCTTTTCCGCGTACGCCGCCGCCATCGGCTTGCTGGCGATTTCCGCCATCAAGATCGCGCCTTCGCTGGCCGCGGAAGACGCCGTGATCATTCCGCCGCCGGCGGTCGACGCTCAGAACACGAGCAGCGTCCAGACCGCGGTCTTGGCCGGCGGCTGCTTCTGGGGCGTGCAGGGCGTGTTCCAGCACACCGCCGGTGTGGTCAACGCCGTGTCGGGTTATGCCGGCGGCAGCAAGATGACCGCGGACTACAGCACGGTCTCGACCGGCACGACGGGACATGCGGAATCGGTTGAGGTCAAGTTCGATCCGAAGAAGATCAGCTACGGCAAGATTTTACAGATCTTCTTTTCAGTCGCGCACGACCCGACGCAATTGAACCGCCAGGGACCGGACAGCGGCACGCAATATCGCTCGGCGATCTTCACCACCAACGACGAGCAGAAGAAAGTCGCGGAGGCCTATATCGCGCAGCTCAACGCCGCCAAGGTCTACAGCAAACCGATCGTGACCAAGGTGGGACCGCTGGAAGGGTTTTTCGCCGCCGAAGCCTACCATCAGGACTACCTGACGCTTCACCCCAATCAACCCTATATTGCCTATAACGACATACCGAAGGTCGAAAACCTGAAGAAGATTTTCGCCGAGAACTATATCGAAAAGCCGACTTTGGTGAGCAGCATCAAGGTCACTAACTAGGAGTCTTGATTTCATGTCTGACGCCAAGACGATGCCGAAAGTTGAAAAGAGCGAGGCCGAGTGGCGCAAGGAACTGACGCCGATGCAGTACGCCGTGCTGCGCGAGAAGGCGACCGAAAGGCCGTTCTCCGGCGAATACGAGCACGAGCAGCGCGCCGGCACCTATACCTGTGCCGGCTGCGGACAGACGCTGTTTGAGTCCGATGCCAAGTTCGATTCGGGCTGCGGCTGGCCAAGCTTCACCCAGCCGGCGGCCGAAAGCCATGTCGACGAGGAGCGCGACGTGAGCCACGGCATGATCCGCACCGAAGTGCTGTGCTCGCGCTGCAACGGCCATCTCGGC
>Ga0210396_10002253_pt1 | contig 19882 bp, 15 predicted proteins | sample IncBWH17OmetaG_FD_155466 | JGI IMG/M metagenome (GOLD analysis project Ga0210396, IMG submission 155466) | Forest soil microbial communities from Barre Woods Harvard Forest LTER site, Petersham, Massachusetts, United States - Inc-BW-H-17-O ... | reverse complement strand
GAAATGAGAGAGGAAGGGGCTTGCCGGGTTGAACTTTTTGTAGACGGATTCTATCGTGGCCAGGGCGGTGCGGACGGGCGTGCCGGGTTTGATGCGGATGATATGGGTGTAATGGCCGCCTTCGCCAAGGAAGAGGGCCGGTTGTACTTTGCCGTAGGGGCTGTTGACGATCATGTCCTTTGTCACGCCGACGATGGTATAGGACTTGCCCTCGAATTTTACGGTCTTGCCGATGGGATCTTTGAACCGGAGGATGCGGGCGCCTTCTTCATTGACGATGGCGGAGGTGCTGTCGGTACTGTAGGCGCGGGAGAAATCCCGGCCTTGCAGGACCGTCCAACCCACGGTGGGACCGTAGTCGGCGCTTACCCGGATATCGCGGAAGGAAATATTTTTTTGATCTTCCTGCATGCCCGCCCACTCCAACCAATCATTCTGAGAGAAGCTGGTCATGGTGTTGGAGGAGGACGTCATATTCGCGACCACACCGGTGTTGAGCAGGGCCGTGCGGAGGGACTCATAGTGCCGGTCGAGGGAATCAGTATTGATGGGGACGTTGATGAGGCCGGCGCGGTCATAGCCCACGGGCCGGTCTTTGGCGAACTGGATCTGGCGGAAGATGGTGATGGTGCCGATGATCAGGGCGAGCGAAATGGAGAACTGGGCGACGACGAGGACTTCGCGCGGAAGGCTTGCGCCTTTGCCTGCTTTGAAGGCGCCTTTCAGCACTTTCACCGGGCGGAATCCCGAGAGATAAAAGGCAGGGTAGCTGCCGGCGAGGAGCCCTGTGACTAGTGTAAAGGTCGGGGAGAGGGCCCAGAAGGCTGGGCTGGCCGAGGGCAGGGTCATGGATTTGCCGGAAAGGGCGCTGAACCAGGGCAAGCTCAGTGTGGTGAGCCCGATGGCGAGGCCAAAAGCAAGCAATGCGACGAGGATCGATTCGCCGAGGAATTGCCGGATGAGTTGTCCGCGGAGCGAGCCCAGGGTTTTGCGGATGCCTACTTCTCTTGCGCGTTTTTCGCTACGGGCCGTGGATAGGTTCATAAAATTGATGCAGGCGAGCAAAAGGACGAAGACGCCGATGATCCCGATGAGCCGGACGAAGCCGATGCGGCCTTCACCGATGCCGCCATTGGAATCGTCGTAGTGCAGGTACATATCTTCGAACGGGAGCACGGTATAGGTCTCGACGGTGTGTGTAACGAATGGGGTGCAGATATCCTTTATCCGGGCCGTAGCCTGTGCGGCGGTGGTGTTGCCGGCGAGACGGGCGAAAATGCGACAGCTGTGGTTGTTGAAATCGGTGTTGGCGGTGAGCCCATTCATCCATGGGTTTGACAGGGGGATGAAGAAATCGACGTCATGAAAGGAGGAGGTCTGAGGCTGATCGGCATAGACGCCTCCGACGGTGAACGGGAGCTTGTTGTTGTAGCTGAAGGTCCTGCCGACTGCGTTCTCGCTGCCGAACAGCGCGAGGGCGGCGGACCGGGAGATCAGGGCCGTAGAGGGATCGCGTAGGGATCCGGCGTTGCCGCTGAGGAAATGATAACCGAAGATGATGGGAAATGTATATTCCGCCCAGGAGCCCTGGCGGGAGATACTTTTTTCGCCGTTGACGAGGAGGCCATCGTCGGGCCAGGTGAACATGGCCGTCCCGTCGAAGACATCGTTGTAGCCTTTCTGCAGATAGGGCTTGAGGGCAGAGGAGACCGTGGTTCCCACGTAGGTGCTGGGTGAGGCCGGGCTCGTGCCTTTTGGGCGTTGGGCTTGCATGATCTCCACGATGCGGCTGTGGTCGGGATAGGACTTGTCGACGGAACGTTCGCCGGTGGTCCAGATGCCGATGACGAGGGCGATTGCCATGCCGGTGGCCAGGCCGAAGATGTTGATAAAGGAGTAGCCGCGGTTCTTGCGGAGCTGGCGGAGGGCGACGAGGAGATAGTTTTTGAACATGGCGGCAAATCATTTTATCACATAGCTGGCCTTCGGCAGATAAAATACGGTCGGCTTCCCATCACCCGCAATAAAACTCATCTTTCCAAAAGACCCTGCCATTCCCAGATACGTGATCCTGGTTCCCGGTGGCAATTTCTCCGTATCAAAATAAGACCCGAGTGGCAGGGAACTATTCGCTCTTTGCACATTCTCGTTCGAAGCGAAACAAATTAGCTTCTGTGTCGTCGCATTGGCAAACCGAAAGCCGAAAACCAGATAGTCTACTTTCTGCCCGGATGCGATCGAAAATTCCTTTGTCTTTTTATCTACCCTGCCGGCGACCTGGGCAAAGCAGCCCGAAGATAGTAGCAGCAAGGAACTGAATACAAGCAGTTTGTTCATATACGATAGTTTAGGATGGAGCAATTTATCCTGCAAGTACTATACCAATTTCCTTTTTACAGACGTTGAAATTCAATTAGATATCCGTGGGAGGTGCCCGGCCTTTGGCCGGGCATTTGTGTTGAATTCGTTACTTGATCTGTTGTAATGCCGTCATCCAGTTCTCTATGTGATAAGCTGTCGCCAGCTTGCCATTTCTGACGGTGAAGATGTCAATTGCCATGGTGTTAAAGCTTTTGCCAGTGGGCGGTGCTCCCCAAAACTCTTTAACGGGTGTTCCGGTAGCTCTGCCACGCACTACTATCCGGTCCCCGAATACCTGGATGTCTTCCACTATCCAACGCAGATCCGGTATAGTTTCACCCATTTGCCTGAACACCTCTGCCAATTGGTCCCGGGTCAAAAATTCATCATTGGTGTGATAAGATCTGTAATCGGGGTCGAGGCCTTTCTCCAACAATGCGTTCACATCTTTTTTCGATGGTTGATTGAGACAATCGTACAAGGGAGCTGATATCTTTCTTGCACTTTCTACTGTTAAAATTTCTTTGGTAGTCATGATCGGTCGTTTAGCTCTCTTTTTTCAAGAAACGCACCGGTTTTAAATAGCAAGAAATCAATAGCTTGATGCCAAATTTGTTTAAATGGATACGACATTTCGTAAATTCTTTGCGATAGATCGCTACTGCCGGACGTTATGGCCGGCGGCGGATGATGAGGTCTTATTCCGATCTTAGACTTTTAATGGGACTGGTGAGTGCTGCTTTAATACTTTGATAGCTCACGGTCAGCAACGTAATGACCAGCGCCGCGGCCCCGGCCGCCGCGGGTATCCACCACGATATCTCCGTGCGGTAAGCAAATTGCTGTAGCCATTGCGTCAGGACCCGCGTGGCGATCGGGATCGCGATCAGACAGGACAGGCTAACCAAAAGGACAAAATCTTTCGATAGCAATCCCCAGAGATTGAACACCGTCGCCCCCAGCACTTTCCGAACGCCGATCTCCTTGATCCGCTGCTCCGCCACAAAGGACGCCAGCCCAAACAATCCCAGACAGGAGATCAGGATCGCCAGCCCGGTGAAAAATCCCGCCAGCGTCCCGATCCGCAGTTCGTCCCGGAATTTAGCATCATATGTATCGTCCACGAATTTGTAATCGAACGGCTCCGCGGGGCTGAACTTCGCCACCACCGGAGCGATCTTTTGCAACGCCTCCTGGGCGCCGCTCCGGGGATCGAGCTTTATCGTTACATAAGCACACGGATAGTTCGACAGATAATACATCGCGGGGAATGGCGTCTCATACGGAGATTCCATCACCACGTCTTTCACGATCCCGATGATCGTGAAATTAGTTCCTTGCCAGGTGACCGTCTTACCGAGCGGGTCTTTCAATTTCATATTTCTCAGTGCAGCTTCATTGAGGATCATCATCGTACTATCGGTCACCCGGAAATCCCGGCCTTCGACGAACCGCAGCCCTACCGTCTTTGCATAACCCGTCGTCACCCCCTTCATCGAAAAGTCCACCTCACCATCCCATTTATAATGACCGGTCCATTTCAACCCGCCATTGAACGGCCATGACTCCGTTACCGGCGCCACCGACTCCGCCACTTCGGACACGACACCCGTGGCTATCATCGCGTTCCGGAACGCATCAAAATGAGAATCGATGTCCCGCGTATGAAGATGCATCATGACCAGGCCGCCCTGGGTATAGCCAACCGGTCGGTTCCTTGCGTATTGCACCTGCCGGAAGACGATGATCGTGCCGATGATCATCGCAATGGAAACGGTGAACTGTAGTACCACGAGCACTTTTCGCGGTACAGTGGCCAGCCGCCCGGCGCGCCACACTCCTTTGAGCACCTTCACCGGTGAGAAAGAGGAGAGATAGATCGCCGGATAGCTCCCGGCGATCACGCCTGTAAACAAGGTGAACCCCACACAAGCAGCCCACCACCGCGCATTCGACCAGGGAATGTTGATCTGCGTATCTGAAAGCGCATTGAAAAAAGGGATCACGAGTTCCATCAACCCCAACGCGATACCAAGCGATAAAAAGGCCACCAACAACGATTCGCTATAGAACTGCCCTATGAGCTGACCGCGCATCGACCCGACCACCTTGCGGATGCCGACTTCTTTCGCTCTTTTCTCCGACCGCGCCGTGCTCAGGTTCATGAAATTGATACACGCCAGCAACAAGACCAGCACGCCGATCAACCCGAACAACCGCACATACCGGATCCGCCCGGTATCCGGGTCACCATCCCTGAAATCGGAGTACAAGTGCCAGCGATCCATTGGGTGCAGGAATAACGAGGTATGATTGACATTGTGACCAGCGGCATCCAGCATCGGATCATGCTCCGCCTTCAACGGCCTGATCTTGGCGGAGAGCTGCGAGATATCCGCATGATCCGCGAGCTGCACAAAGGTCTGCCAGTTATTGTCCCCCCAACTCTTCCCGTTGTATCTCGTCTCCGGATCGATCGCGGCATAAAGATCCCACGGAGCCAGAAAGCCCACGTCATGAAAGGTGCTGTTATAAGGGAAATCGGCATAGACACCCGTCACTTTGAGCGATACCGTATCGTCCATGCTCAACACCTTGCCCATAGGATCATCATCGCCAAAGAACGATCTGGCCATCGAAGCCGACAACAGTACAGCGTTCGGGTTCTTCAACCCCCCGTGATCGCCCCGCAACATCGGCACGCTAAACAGGTCCAGGCCCTCCGGCTCGATGAAGTTCCCGCTTTTGACCAGCTTCTTATTCCCGACGGCAAAAACATGCTCTACGGTCCTCGACGACTCCACCACCCGTTTAAAATCGCTGCCGAAATTGGCCCGCAATTCACTGGCCACGGTGGCGGGAAGCATCCATTGTGCCTGCTTCCCTCCGGACCAAAGCTCCCAGACCCGCGCGATCCGATCGTGATTGGGGAATCGCCGGTCGTACGACCATTCGTTGTACATCCAGCAACCGATGAGCATTGCCACGGCCATGCCTACCGAAAGCCCACCAATATTGATGAATGACGAAAGCCGGTTTTTCCGGAGACTGCGCCACGCCGTTTTGAAATAGTTTCGGAACATAAAGAAGCTGATTGAGGAAATGTATTCCGCCAAGAAAATGCCAGAAAGATGGATGATTGATAACCATTGTATTGCGTTAGCCTGGTCGGGGGAAACTGTACGATATCGGCACAGAAAGGGTTCGCTTTTAAATATGGGTCAAGCGTATGGTTTGTGTATTTTTGCCCTTATGGAAACAGGTAAGGCGGTCTTTCATCGATTCCTGAACTTATATCGGGAAATTCCGGCGGCGGATCTTGAAGTGATCGGCCAGCATCTGCAGCACAGGGAGATAACGCCCGGCCAGGTTTTATTGCCGCAGGGCAAAACGGCGAAGGAATTATTCTTTGTGGTTAGTGGGATCCTTAAAATTGTTTCAACGAGCGAAAAAGGCAACGATGTCATCCAATTCTTCATCAGGGAAAATAAGTTCTGCACTATCCTGTATAGCTTCAACAATGGCGCTGTGGCGCAGGAGGGCATTGTTGCTGCCACGGAAGGGGAACTGTTAGTATTTTCGAAAACATCGTTGGAGGCCTTGTACGTTAAACTGCCTTATTTTAAAAGCCTCGTGGAGCGTATTACCTATCAGGCGCTGATGGATAAGATCAAGTACCGGAACGAGCTGATGGGTGAGGAGGCTACCGTGAGATATCAGAAATTCGTTTTACAGCAGCCGGAGATCGTGCTTCGGGTTCCTCTTGGCGATATCGCTTCCTACCTGGGGATCACGCAACAATCGCTTAGCCGGATACGGCGGAATATCAGTTGCTGAGGCGCCGTACGCCGGGCCGAGTTGAGGCGCCGTACGCAAGGCCGGCATTTGTCGATAGGGCTGAGGCATCGTTACCGGTGATTTTTGAAAAGCCTGAACGCGAGCAGACCGATCAGCAGCTCGAAGCTTCCAAATACTACAAACGGCCGGCTTAGTCCACCTGTACTCAACAGTTGGAAGATAAAGGCCCCGGCCCCATACCCGAGAAACAAGACACAAGCACTCAAACCGACGGCCAGGCCCCGCGTTTGTTCGTTTCCGGTCGTGGTGACCATGCCGGCAAATAAGGGCTGCGTCATATCATATCCCAGGGAAAGGGTAGAGGCTACGACCGCCGCGAGCCACACGGGGATGCGGAAGGCGAGGGTCAACACAGAGAACGCCCCCACTAGCAGACCAAAAGGAATAATGCGCTGACGCCCCCGGCGATCCGCCCACCGGCCGATGGTGACACCCAGCAGCATCCCGGGAACACCATATCCCAGCAGCGCGAGGCCCGTAGCCTGATCCTGTAAGTTGTGCTCCGTCTTAAAGTAATAGCCCAGCCAGGAGAAGACGCCACTATGGAACATGCCGTTGATAAAGATATAGCTGTAGATACGGCGGCCCCTGCTCGAACCGAGCAGCTGCCGGGCATTGGACACGAGCTTCGAAGCCTTTAGCGGCGTTTTTTCTATTTCCGCGGGGAAAGTCCGATGCGTTGTAAAGGCCCATACCGCCAAGGCGAGGCTGATCAAACCCGCAATCATATATTCGTTGCGCCAACCCAGGATGGGATTAAAAAAGATACCCAGGCTTGCCCCAAAAGTCATCCCTCCCGCCATGGCGCCGAATAACATTCCGATGGGTTTACCCCGCTTCTCATAGGGGAACGTGTCGCCTATCAGGGATACTGAAACCGGCACAATGCCTCCGGTGGACAGCCCCGCAAAAATGCGCAACAGGATCAATTGGTCTACCGTCCTGCACAACGGCACCAGCAGGGAACTGAGCGCCAACAGGGCATACAGGATCAGGAGCAGCCTTTTTCTGCCGAACCTGTCGGAAATAGCCCCGTATAACAAGGTGGACAATCCATAAGGTATGGTATAGGCAGGGATCAACAAACCCAGCGTGGCCACTTTCGCGTGCAGACTTTCCGCCAGCGATGGGATCAACGGGGCTACCATATAGGCCTGGAATAAAACCAGGAATGCCTCCGCGGCCAGCACCCTGACAAAGCCGTCTGTTCGTTTAGGTAAACAGACGGTGGTTACTAACTCTTTCATTTTCTAAGATATTTTGTGAGAGAATCCTCCAGCAAGATTTCGCCTTGAACCTGTTCCCGAATCCCTCTTTCAAACACAATATGATCGCTATTGAAGCCCCGATGCATTTCGGCCATCAGTTTAGCCCCCTGGTCACTGCACCCAAAAGACCGGTAAGCCGATTCATATTCGGTCTCGGGGATGAGGCTCACCCGTACTTCTTTCTCTAATTGGTAACCCAAGACCATCGCTGCATCCGCCACGCTGTACGTGCAAGGACCTTCCAGCTCGACCACCCGATGTCCCATCCAGTGTTGTTGTAGTAGCTGTGCCCCCAATTTCCCAATGTCACCTGCTGCGATCATGGGTATCTTTTTCGACACAGGGTCGACAAAGCTCATCAGCGGGCTGCCCAAAGTCACCGCCGCCAGCTGGCCCACGAAATTTTCCATAAACCAGGCGGCACGAATGGCCACGGTGGGTAGCGAGCGTTTGCCAAACGCCTGTTCCATATCGTAGAGCTTGCGGATCGCACCCGTACCCAGCTCGTGCTGGGCGCCCACACTGGATAAATAGACCAGCTTCCCCGGCTTCGCGGCATCGATGGCTTCGCACAATGCCTGCAACATTTTGTTGTGTTCACACACGGGGCCGGCCATCTCCAACAGGGGCGGTGTCATCACAAATACCCCTTCGCTGTTTGAAAAGGCTTTCGTCAGCGCGCGGGCGTCATGCAATTCAGCGATGACGGTTGGGTATCCTTTGGTTTCCAGTTCCTTTACCCTGCTTTCATTTCTTACTACTGCCTTAAAGGGAAGACCCGCTTCCTTAAGGGTGTTGGCCACCATGCCGCCGACATGGCCGGTGACGCCGATAATTGAATACATACTATGAATGTTTAGATTGATTCGTCTACAAGGATTTCGGGAAGACGTATCCCGCTTATTGCTGTACATTTTTGAAGGAAAAGGTCTTGTAGCTCCCTATTGGCGGCATCCGGATGAAAGACGCGCGGTCTTTTATGAAAGAAATAGCCGCCCGAGTGCAATGCCTCCGGGTCATCGGAAGCAGCCAGCCATACCTGGGTCAATGGCGCCTCGTCGAGGCTGTCGGGAGCTCCGGGTCCACCCATTTTAGTGGGTACCCAGCCCGGCTCCAGTGCATTGGAATAAACGTCCTTCCATTTTTCCGCGATGGCGAATGCCAGCAAGACGTTATGCAGTTTGGAATCTGCATACGCCTGATAGCCGTTCCAGGACCTTTTCTCCCATAACAGATCTTGCAGGCTGCTGTCGCCGTCGCGGTGCAGGCCACTGCTGAGGTAGACCAGTCGGCGGGGTTTTTTGATCAATGCTGTCAACAGATAAGGCGCCAGGCTATTGATGGCAAAGAGATGCGGCAGCCCGTCGACGGTAGTGAGCTTACGCGGCTCCCGGTAACCGACGGCGGCGTTGTGGATGATGGCATCAAAAAGCCCGAGGTCGTTGACTTTTTCCGCCAGCTCGACGGTTTGCCGAATGCCAGAGAGATCTCCCACCAGCACGGCTTCGGCCTTGGGATTGGCCTTGAGGGCATCGGCCGCCCGCTGCCCGTTTTTTGCATGTAAGACGACCCGATGGCCCTGGTCGATCAACAGACCTGCCGCCATTTTACCTAAGCCATCCGACGATCCTGTAATAAATATGCGAGCCATGATTTGTCCGTTTTATTACCACAAAATTCCGGAACGTCGGCTCGTCGGCGTTTATCATTTGGTAAATAATCTTAATGGCCTTGCGGCGGTTTTTCGCCTTTCCAACCCGTGGTGCGCAGAAATTGTTCCCAATCGAGACTGTTCGGGTTTATCTGCCGGCTCCATAGCCCGTCACGGTCTTCGCTGAAATATCCATATTCAACTGCGTACGCTACCATCCCCAAAATCTCCTGCACTAACAGCTCATTGGAACCAAATTCCGGAAAATGATGAAGCAGGTCCTCGCGGGTGAACGCAGAACGGTATGCCGCCTTCTTGCCCGTGACCCGGGTGAACGTATCGACCATCTCCCGGGGTGAGATGATGTCGCCGATCACCGGCAGGGACTTACCGGCATACCGGCGTGGGTTGGAAAAAATTTCCAAAACGGCAGGACCTGTGGCAGTGAGCGGGTCGACAAATGGCCCATTGCCGCGTCCGCCAACTGTCTGCCCAACTCCAGTTCGTGCGTTGCGGGAGGGACAATGGTTGGTGTCAGCATGAAAACGCCATCCGAGCCACGGAATGCTTTTACGAAGTCTTTTTTGTACCCCAGGTCAAGCGGCACGTTTACCAGTTCGGCCCCTTGTCCTGCCAAATCGAGCGCCTCGGGTGAATCGACGCGGCGAGTAAGACCGCGCACCCGATAACGGCCGCTCTGCAACAATGTGCGTGCAACACTGCGTCCTTGCTTACCCAGAACGCCGACGATAGTAATTAGTGGTTTATCTTTGTGTGTCATATCGCAAAACTATTTACAGTCCAATAGATTTACAATAACTATCCATTAGGATAGCTTCAAGCAAATAGTATGAGAATAGAATGTCAGAGTGATTTTATAAAAGTCAATAATAAAGTATACCCTTGTACAGTGAGTGTAGTGATGAACCTGGTCGGCGGAAAATGGAAAGCGGTTATTTTATACCATTTAATGGAGACGCACAAACGGTATGGCGAGCTTAGAAAGGGGATGCCCGGTGTTACCGAAAGGACACTGAGTCTGCAATTAAAACAACTGGAGGAAGATGGGTTGATTGCAAGACAAGCTTATGGGAGAAAGCCACCCTTTAAAGTTATTTACAGTTTGACTGATTTTGGGAGGTCTTTCGCGCCTGTGCTCGATGCTATTGTCGGGTGGGGTAATCAGATCGCTATAAAAAAAGGCGAATTTGTCGATGGAGGCGAGCGAAGTGAACTTTACTAACGGGGTCGCACCTTGGCATAATATTTGCAAAACAAGGTTGCCTATTTAATCTATTCCGTTTTTATGAAAACCAAAGCCCTTCTTGCTGCTCTGCCGCTCCTTGTTCTTTCCGCCGGCTGTAAAAAAGATACCAGTAAAGCATCCACCCCCGGTCCGATCAATTACAATGATTACGCGAATGGAGGCGTTCACCTCGAGATCGTGAATTCCGACCCGGCTGACTACAGCGACGATCAGTTGTATGTTGGGGTGATCGGGGCAACCACCGGAGCGAATGCTCAAAGCGCCTACATCGATCTGAAGACGGGGAAGACGGTTCTCCTGACTACGCTCAGCGCCCTGCCCCAGGTGGTCAATCCAAACAATCCAACGGACGGCGGAAAATTCATCGTTATCGGGACGAAGATGTCCGATATGCCGGTCGATCCGGCTACGGGTCGTCATTCTATCCCGCTTCCCTTTATTCAGAGCGGGCGGATCCTGCTTTCCATAGGCAAGCCGCTCTATTACTATGTCAACCCCGGCGGCACCAGTGTGGGAGCGCCGATCAAGAGCACCAATACAACTGACGCGAACTATGGGACTGTTTTTGATTTTATGGAATTCACGTATTATTCTACCGGCGGCGGCGCGCGGGTCTTTGCCAATACCTCCCGCGTCGACGAGTACGCCATTTCCATGGGTTTTGAACTCAATGCGCTTCAGGGAACGGCGGGGACTGTACAACGGGCGGGGGAACTGATGACCCATAAAAATACCCTCCAGGCTTTTCTGAATTTCAATAAGCCGGCTGACTATGGCCAGTGCTACCGATCGTTTTTTCAAGACATCGTCAACCCGGGCAGCATGACGAACGCATCCGGCAACCCCGTATTTACCCAGACGGCTTCCTACCAGCATTTTCAGACCTATATCGATAGCATCTGGCAGAATTATAAAACCAAGGACCTGTTGCTGATCTTAGGTAGCGCCAACGTCGGCAGTACGGATTCGAACCTGGTTATCCGGGGAAGGGTAGACAGCAATGCTGTTTTCCATTTCACCCAAACCCAAATCGTCAATGGAAGCGCCGTGGTGACCGGGGGAACTTTGCCCGTCAAGCCTACGACATCGGATGTATTGGGTGGAAACGCGGGTACCGGGGCCTTTAATAATTCGTCTTTGAATGGGACGCCGGGGCACGAGCTGGACAATTCCCTGCGCGTGACTTTTGTGGCGGCCCTGAACAGACACAGTATATTCACCGATGCCGCGGCGGGACAGATCCAATACCCGGAGGACGTATCGAAATTCTACCAAACAGATCCTTACAATTATTATGCGGCGTTCTGGCATGCGCCGGGCGTGTCCTATAATGGCTTGCAATATGCATTTTCCTATGACGACGATGCCAACCAGAGTTCGACGATCGTTGGAGACAATCCGGCTTATTGTACGTTGTATTTTGGGCCGGTTCCGGGGAATTAACGGCTGGTTCGTCCAGGGAAGGTGCCTTTCAGAACTGGTTATTACTTGTTCATAAAAAAATCGAGCAACCCTTTTTGTACCTGGGCTGTTTGTTCCTGAACGATCCAATGCCCCGCCCCAGTAATTTTTACTTCCGTAACATTGGATGCTACGAGCCTGCAATGCGCGGCGAGAAAGGAGGCGGATGAAAATTCGGCGCCCATGGCCAATAACGGCATCCGGAGTTTCTGTTTCATGAATTCCTTGTTGTCCGAAGCATCCTGCGGGAAAGCACCGAACCAATGAAAGCTCCCGGTGGTGGCGCCCGGTACCGAGTAGGCCCTGATGAATTCCGCTGTTTCTTCTTTTGAGAAGGACTCCGGATGTCCCACGACGGTCCAGAAATCGGTGAGGAATTCCCCGGCCTTCCCCGAGACGAGGTCTCCGGCGACGGGTCTTGCAAAAAAGCCGAACCACCAGGCCCTGCCTGAAAAATCGGACCATACCGGATCGACGCCTGGCAGTAAGGCATCCATTAGTGCTACTTTTTTTACCTCATTCCCATATTGCGCAGCGTATGCATACGCCACCATAAGTCCGATATCGTGACCAGCCAGATCTATGTTGGAAAAGCCCAATTTTTTCACCAGCTCATGGATATCGGTCGCCATTGTCTTTTTATCGTATCTGCCCGCAGGCTTGTCCGATTCGCCTACTCCCCTGAGGTCGGGGGCAATTACCGTGAAGTGTTTGGAAAGCTCCGGTAACAGCCTGTTCCACATGTACCAGTTTTGCCCGAAACCATGCACCAACACCAGGGGCTCTCCCGTTCCACCGATCACATAATGAATATTTACTCCATTGACAAAGGCCGTCTGGTGTTTGAAATCAGCCGGGGGAGCGGCAGGTTGAAGGAGGGCATCCCTGCTTTTATCGGCCGCCGTTGTGTCGGCAACGGCCGAAGCCGTTTTTACAGGGTCGTTGCATCCGGCGATGGCAAGCGCAAATGTAAATAAAATAAAGAGCAGGGCAGTAGTTGGTTGCATGATGCTGATTTTTTATTGTTTTTGGATCCAGTTTAAAATGAATTCGGCGTCTTCTTTCCAGGTGGATTGGCCAAGTACAAAATGATTCCGCCCTTCAAATTCTTTGTAGTCGGTGACCGACCCGCCTTTGTGATATCTCTTGTAATTGGAATAGTTCAGAGAAGCAGGTATCGTATGATCTTCGCTGCCGGAAGTAAGCAGTAAGGGAGCGTGCGGTTTTTCGAAATCTATCCTGGCGGCCCTGGTTATGGTGTCCCTGACAATTAGTTTTGATTCAGGTATGGCCAGCCGGTAATAAGCTTGTTTTTGTTCCTCACAAGGCATTCCATTGGTAAAAGCATATTGCCACTGTTTAAAGGACATTAAATAGCTTTTCTTGGTGGAGGTAAAAAAGCCCAGGGCGGCCCAGCCGGCTTTGAGGAACGACCATTTAAACGTCATGATCCCCTGCGGAGGAACGGAATGGATGGCGACGCCTGCCGTTGCCAATTCACGCTGCAACAAGAGCTGAACGAGGAGACCGCCGATGGAATGACCGATCAGGATAGGCTTTTCCGACAATTGTTCGACCACATTCGAGTAATAATCCGTTAGCCCCGCTAATCGGTTGGAGGCAATAGCCGCATCCGGATCACGGTTTCTTAGCTCTTCGGCGCCGGCGTCTTTGTGAGGCCAGGGTGCGGCAATGGTGGTGTACCCGTTGCCTTCAAAATATACCCTCCATGCATCCCAGCAACGATTGCTGACGAAAGCGCCTGTAATAAACACAATGGTTTTCGATGTGGTATTTGCCATTTGCCTGAACGTTTCCCGAGAAGGAGCAAAAGGAGAGCCACTAACGCATGTTATTACCAATCATATTCTTATGAAGACTTGTCTGGCGAGCAGACAACGATATATCGTGGTAACACGGGCAAAACCACGATATATAACGGAATTATCCGCTTACCTTTAATTGCTTCCATGGAACACGCCTGTTTCAACAATTGGCGCGTTTTATGAACCCGGTAACCGATGCGGAAATTTTACAAATACTGCTTATTGATCTTTGTGGTGGCTCTGATTACCCGACCTGCGCTGGCCCAGGAGCAGCCGGAGAAGCCCGTGGGAGAATTATGGTCATTGCTGTCGAAGAGCGGGCAGGATACTTCCAGGGTTGATCTGTTCCTACAACTGAGTGATCATTATTTTCCCTTGCCTGGGCGACAGCAATTCAACCTGGATAGTTCTATGGCGTACGCCCGATGGGCCGAAGCGTTTAGCGGTAAGCTTAGGTATCAACGCGGACTTGGCGACAGTTATGAACAGATCTCCAAGATCTTGCATATCCGGACAGGCGCCGATAGCGGGAAATACTATGCCGATAAAGCGATCGATATCTTCAAGGCGAATAATTATCTGATGGAGCTGGGCTATGCCTATTATGATCTTTCCGGGTATTATAATATCTACGATAGCGACCTGGATAAAAGGATCCGGCTTGTAGAGCAATCCTTAGCCGAATTTCAGCTGGCCCGGGACAAGAGAAAAGAAGCAGATGTGTATAAAGAACTGGGTGACCTCAGATCGATGAAAACCGATAATTCCGGCGCGTTGTCAGACCTCAGGCAGGCGGTGCAGCTATATCAGTCTATTGGCTACCCCCATATCGAGGGGGCCTATGACCTGATGGGCTCCATTTTTTCGCAGGAAGGCGATTTTGAGCAAGGGCTGAAATATGGATTGCTGGCCGTCGATGCCGCGGAAAAGGTAAAAGATGACAATACCCCGCAAATGGCCACCATTTATAACCGGGTCGGGATGACCTATGAGCGGATGGGGAAATTTCAATCGGCCTATGAATACTATCAAAAATCACTGGCCATAGCCAAAAAATGTAAAGATATTCCTTCGATCGTCATTTTGACTTCCAATATTTCGCAGGTCCTGGTCTCCCTGAATAAACCTCACCAGGCCCTTGCCCTTTTACAGGGGTTATCCAGATACCCGACAAAAGATGCTAATCAACGGATACTCATTGCTGCCCGGTTTCTCATTGTTTATAATTGGCTGAATCAGGGCAATGAAGGCCGGCCCTATTGTGATCAGCTGGTAAAATTTTCCAAAGGAATGAGTAAAGATAACGCCGATCTGGCCAACGTCTATAGTTCAATAATAAAATATTATCTGGCCAACCGTCAAACGGCAGCGGCACGTAAATACATTCTTCTTTTTCACGAGTTAAGCACCAGGCTGCATCTCTCCAGTTTAGAATCCCGGGTACAATTCTTGTGGTTTAGGCTGGATTCTACAAGGCGTAATTACGGGGCTGCGCTTGGGCATTACCAACGTTATAAGGTCCTGGAGGATTCGATGCTGAACGAGAAGACTAAAAGGCAGGTCAGGCGGTTGGAATTGGAGTTTGAAACGGAGAAAAAAGACAAGGACATTGCCCTGAAACAAGAAAACATCGAATTACTGACCAACCAGGCCCAGCTTCAACAGGTTAAGCTGATGCAAGCTACACTCACCAGGAACATCACCCTGGCCGGTCTTGCGCTGTTGCTTGGCATTATTGTATTGCTATATAGATATTCACGAAACAGAATGCGGGTTAATCAAAAATTGCAGGATCAGCAAAAGGAGATCCAAAAGTCAAATGTTTCGCTTCAGCACCTGGTCAAAGAAAAGGACTGGCTTGTCAAGGAGATCCATCACCGGGTGAAGAACAATTTTCATATCGTCAATGGCCTGCTGGCGGCACAAATGGAGTATCTTAAAAACGAGGAGGCCATCAATGCCATAGGGGAAAGCCAGCACCGGGTACAAGCCATGGCGCTCATTCATCAGAAGTTATACCAGTCGGGAAACTTTTCAGCCATCGAGATGTCCAACTACATCCGTGAACTGGTGGATTATCTCAGTGACAGTTTCAGTATCCGCAAAACGATCCAATTCAAACTGGATATCGATCCGGTGAAATTGGACCTTTCCCGCTGCATTCCACTGGGGCTTATCCTGAATGAAGCCATTACAAATGCCATCAAACATGCTTTTGGGTGGGGTGAGAGAGGAGTTATTTCCATTTCACTGACGTATAGCGGTCCCAGAAAGTTATTATTGGTTGTCGCCGATGACGGCGTTGGATTGGCGCCCGGTTTTACTATCGATACCCGGGGCTCCATGGGCATGACCCTAATGCAGGGGTTGAGCGAAGACATAGATGGAACTTTCGATATAGCTTCTCTTAACGGGACAGAGATGCGGATCGCCTTTATGTATGACCCGGAAGCATTGACGGAAGGGGAACCGGTAAACTTTGGAACATTCTCATCATGAATGAAAAAATACTTATTGTAGAAGACCAATTTGTCGAAGCAAATTATCTGCGATCCATGCTCGAACGGGCGGGGTACAAGGTCTGCAGCATCGCACGCTCCGTGCAGCAAGCAAAAGAGATTATCGGAAAGGAGAAGCCAGGGCTCGTACTATTGGATATCTTCCTATCCGGGAAGCTTACCGGCATCGACCTGGCCATACATTTACGGGAAGCAGACATTGCTTTTATCTATCTTTCGGCGAATTCCAATGAGGAAGTCCTGAAAGCTGCGAAGGCTACGCAGCCTTATGGATTCCTGGTAAAACCGTTCCGGGAGAAGGAACTGTTGATAGCACTGGAAATTGCCAGGTATCGCCATGAGCATAGTTTGGAATCTTCGTTGAGAAGGGAGGTCATTTTGCAGGATCAGCTGACAGCTATTGTCAAGGATACCGGCAGCTGCCGGGAAAAATTGCTTCTGACGGGCAGGGTGCTTCAACCTTATATTCCTTTTGACTTTTTTGCCGTGGGATTCCATACGCAGGAAACAACCACTTACGAATGTGGCTTCTTAAGGATTGGTTTCGACGAATACCAAAAGATAGACAGTGAAGGACTATTGGTGATCACGGGTTTGACCGTGTCTGAATTTAAGCAATTGCAGGCAAGGGGCCGGCCGGGCGTCAGCGCGATGGCCTTTGACGAGAAGACATTCAAAAAGGAATGCGGGGATGAACCATTGAAGAATTTGTTTGCAGCAACGTTTAATCTGAGATCTCATTTATTGCTGCCTTTCCATTGCGCCAATGACGTCCTGCTCGATCTTTGTTTTTACAGTCGCCGGCCGGACGCGTACCATGTCGATCATATTGGCTTTTTCAACCGCATCCGGCAGGTCTGGACAAGGAGCCTGGAATCCATCATGGCCAATGAAAAGACCGATGCCGGAATAAACTCCGGCAAAAAAGAGCCAGCGGAGTCGTTGCCCTACCCAAACGTTGTGCAGGGTTTCGAGGGAATCATTGGAAACAGCCATCTTCTGTTGAATGTTTTTGACCATGTCACGCAGGTGGCTCCCAGCGACACTTCTGTACTGATCCTGGGGGAAAGTGGAACAGGTAAAGAACGAATAGCAGATTGCATTCATCATCTGTCTCCCCGTAGGAACCATCCGCTGGTCAAAGTGAATTGCGCAGCGCTTCCCGCTACGCTGATCGAATCCGAACTGTTCGGGCACGAAAGAGGCTCTTTTACCGGGGCCACGGAAAGAAAGATCGGTAAATTCGAGAAAGCGGACAAGGGAACTATCTTCCTGGACGAGATCGGCGAAATGCCGCTCGAGCTTCAGGTAAAGCTTTTGCGGGTACTGCAGGAAAAAGAAATTGAACGTATCGGATCGCAGTCCTCTACCCGGGTCGACGTCCGCATTATTGCCGCTACCAACCGCAACCTGGAGAAAGAAGTGGCTGAAGGGCGCTTTCGTCTGGACCTGTATTACCGGCTTAACGTTTTCCCCATATTGCTGCCGGCGCTACGCGAACGTAAAGAAGATATTCCCTTATTGGCAGCCCATTTTATAAATTATTTCAACCGAAAAGCGGGTAAGAAAGTTACCGGCCTTTCCGATAAGGTCGCGAAGAATATGACAGCCTACAACTGGCCCGGGAATATCCGGGAGCTGGAGCATGTCATTGAAAGAAGCATCCTGCTGGCAAAAGGGACGTTGATCGAGGATATCGTATTGGCGGCAATCCCGGCAAAACACACCGAAGCCGGCAATGAAGAAACCCGGATCAAGACCATGCATGAGATCGAACGGGATCATATTATTTCTGTTCTAAGGAAATGCAACGGCCGGATCTGGGGGCCCGGAGCAGCGGCGGAACTATTGAACATGCCTCCTACTACCTTAAAATCCAGGATGATCAGGCTGGGTATTAAGAAGGAATATACGAAATGACGGCTATTTATCGGATCAGGGTCACGGTTCCCTTTCGGTTGATCACGCCGCATTGCGTGACCGCATGGATAAAGTAGACATACGTTCCTGCGGGCTGGTCCTGTCCCCCGGAGCGTCCGTCCCAGCACGCGCCGGGCGTGGTGGAGTGAAATACCAATGCTCCATAGCGGTTGTAGACATCGAACTGGATGCTTTGTACCGCTCCCCAGTAGCGGATGCCGAAACAATCGTTGTTGCCATCTCCATTAGGGGTAAAGGCATTGGCCATCACGTTCTCTCCTTCGCGGATGGTGGTCACCTTGACCTGGATACTGTCGGTATTGCGACAGCCATGGTCATCGGTTCCCGTAACTATATAGGTCATATCGCCGGCCGGGGTGGCTACCGGGTTGGCAATATGGGGGTTGCTAAGACCGGTGGCGGGAGACCAGGTGTAGTTTACCGCACCGCTGGCCATAAGATCGGCGCTGCCGCGATTACAATCGAGGTCGTTCGATTTGGCAGCTTGTACGGCTGGAAGCGGGTTCACCGTGAACAAGGCCGCCTGGGTGTACAGGTTTGTACCGGGGGCGGTGACCAGGCAACGTACATACAGGCTGTTGCTATTGCTTACGATACAGGTATCGGCAGTGGCGCCGCTGATATCCTGCCAGCCGGACCCGTTGGTGCTTTGCTGCCATTGATAACCGAGGGTTACAAGGGGACTGACGGCGGTAGCTCCCGTTTTAAAGGCGGCTTCCTGTCCCGCACAGGCACTGTTGTCGTCCGGCTGTTTATTGATGTTCACCTCGGCCCCCGTGACGGTGAACGTGCCATTGTTGAGCACCAGGTTGTAATTAGCCGCACTGCCACCCGCGAGGGCAATGAGGTAGGCGCCCGGCAAGGTCGTGGTGACAACGGCTGTGCTCAAGAGCGGCGGGGTGATCACCGACGGGTTTTGGCCATAGACGAAGCCGCTGTACTGCATCGTAAGCGGGGGATTGGACTCCCCATAGGGCCGCGTTATATCGTTTGCGGTGATCAGCAGGTCTTTTTTGTTGACCTGTACGGTAAAGGAGGTGGCGGCGGCAAGATAAGTGTCATTGCCACTCTGCGATACCGTGATCTGGGTGGTGCCGGCTCCCGTGATGGTTATCCCTCCGGTGGCGTCGATAGTCGCTACGGTCGCATCGCTGCTTGAATAGGTGACCGGCAACCCCGATGAAGCGGTGGCTGCCGCGCTGACGGCGGCGTCGCCATAGGTAAGGACGACGGTGCTGCCGTTGGCAAAGGGGGCGGAAACAGTCTGGGGATTGAGGTTGACGGTCAGCACGGCACTGTTGCTGGTGGCAGCGGGCGTGCAGACTCCGCTCACGATACATTGATAACTATATCCATTCATACTCAACGTGGCGTTGGAAATAGTCAGACTGGCTGTCGTGGAATTGCTGTAGACGCCGCCATCGGTGATGGTGGTGAAGCCGCTTCCGGTGTTGACCTGCCACTGATAGGTGAGGGGCCCGGTGCCGGAGGCCGCAATGGTAAAATTCGCGCTGCCGTTCACCAGGGTCGTGGCATTGACGGGTTGGGTGGTGATGGCCGGCAGGGCATTGACGGTGAGGTTCAGGGTGGTGGTGCTGTCGCAGCCGGTGAGCAGGGAAGGGGTGGTATAGGTAGCCACGGCCGTGCCGCCCGCCGCAATGGTCTGGCCGTTCCAGGTATAGGGCAGCTGGTTGGCGCAGATGGTGATATTTGCCGTACCAAATTTGGGC
>Ga0210396_10002251_pt1 | contig 19883 bp, 16 predicted proteins | sample IncBWH17OmetaG_FD_155466 | JGI IMG/M metagenome (GOLD analysis project Ga0210396, IMG submission 155466) | Forest soil microbial communities from Barre Woods Harvard Forest LTER site, Petersham, Massachusetts, United States - Inc-BW-H-17-O ... | reverse complement strand
GCGCGATGCCGCCGGCTTCATATTTCTTGCCGACCATGAATCCGGTGATGTTCTGCAGGAACACCAGCGGGATATTGCGCTGACAGCACAGCTCGATGAAATGCGCACCTTTCAGCGAACTCTCGCTGAACAGGATGCCGTTGTTGGCGATGATACCGACCGGGTATCCCCAGATACGGGCGAAACCGCAGATCAGGGTCTGGCCGTACAACTTCTTGAATTCGTCGAACTCCGAACCATCGACCAGTCGCGCGATGATGTCATGCACGTCGAATGGTTTGCGCCCGTCCGCGGAGACCACGCCATAGATCTCCTCAGGCGCAAACAACGGATCGCGCGGTTCGCGCATGTTCAAAGGAGCGCGTTGCGGCGGCTTCATTGTGGCAATGATACGCCGTGCAATGCCGATCGCATGACCGTCATTCTGCGCATAATGATCGGTGACGCCGGACTGCCTCGAATGCACGTCGGCGCCGCCCAGCTCTTCTGCAGTGACAACCTCGCCCGTGGCTGCCTTCACCAGCGGCGGTCCGCCAAGAAAAATCGTGCCCTGATTGCGCACGATAATGCTTTCGTCCGACATCGCCGGGACGTAGGCCCCTCCTGCCGTGCAGGAGCCCATCACGATCGCAATCTGCGGAATGCCCAGCGCCGACATCTGCGCCTGATTGTAGAAGATGCGGCCAAAATGCCGCTCATCGGGAAAAATCTCGTCCTGCTGCGGCAGAAACGCACCGCCAGAATCGACCATGTAAACGCAGGGCAGATTGTTCTGCCGCGCGATATCCTGCGCGCGAAGATGCTTCTTCACCGTCATCGGATAGTAGGTGCCGCCCTTGATGGTCGCATCGTTGGCGACGATCATGCATTCGCGACCGGATATCCGCCCGACCCCCGTGATGATACTCGCGGAATGGACGTCGCCGCCATAGAGGCCGAAGGCCGCCAGCGGCGACAATTCAAGGAATGCCGTTCCCGGATCGATCAGGAGATCGACGCGCCGGCGCGCCAGCATCTTGCCGCGCGCGGTATGCCGGGCGCGGGACGCTTCGCCGCCACCGCCGGCCACGTCATTGAGCCTGTCGCGGAGTTCTGCGACCAAGCCGCGCATAACTTCGGTGTTACGGGCAAAATCTGACGAGGTCGGGTCGATGCTGGACTGGAGCGGCATGGCCTTCAGCGGGTTATGGTGCGCCGCAATCAGCGCAGCGGTTGCCGCATGGTGTCATTGCGCCGCTGCCTTAGGCAACCCAGAACTTTCAGACGCCCGGCGGGAAGCCAGGATATTCCCCAAGCGTGGCGACCCTCGGCTAACCCTAGTGAGTCCAGGGTTCGCCGCGCCGGAACGCAAAGTTATCGGCATAGGCGGCTTGCCGGCGGGCCGGCTCCTTCGGTTCAAACACCCGATAGGGGATGCCCTCGCGCTCGCAATACGCCACCGCGTCTTCCTTGGTGTCGAACTGAAGGGTGAGTTGCTGCTTCATGTCACCGGAACTGGTCCAGCCCATCAACGGCTCGATGACCTGCGGCTGTTCCGGCTCGTAATCGAGTTGCCATTCCTTGGTTTTGGCGGTCCCTGATTGCATCGCGTTTTTGGCGGGCTTAAAGATGCGTGCGGTCATGGATTGTCGGACCCCTTGAGAGTGCGGCATGGAAGCGCGTGGCAGAAACGGCCGGGATAGTATAGAAATATCACGGATTTTGTCGGTGATTCCCGGCCTTATGTTACATTTTCCAAACTGGTATAATCATTATGCCGCGCGGTGACAATCTTGCCCGGTCGCGCGACGTACGCCCTGCCCGGCTATTCGATCCTCCCGAAAGCATCATTTCGAAACGGCGCCCATGAAAATCAATGCAACCCTGCCAGAAAAAGGACGCGATCTGCGGCTCGATCTGTTCCGCGGCGTCGCCAACTGGGCGATCTTCCTGGATCATATTCCGGACAACGTGGTGAACTGGATCACCACGCGGAACTACGGTTTCAGCGACGCCGCCGATCTCTTCGTTTTCATTTCGGGCTATACTGCTTCGTTCGTCTATGCCCGGATGATGATGGAACGCGGCTTCATCGTCGGCGCCACCCGCCTGACCAAGCGGGTGTGGCAGCTTTACGTCGCACATATCATCCTGTTCGTTATCTATATCGTTTCGATTGGATATGTCGCACAGCGCTTTAGCGATCCGGAGATCATCAACGAATTCAACGTAGCAGGTCTGGTCGACAGCGCGGTCGAGACGTTGCGCCAGGGATTGCTGCTGAAATTCAAGCCCGTCAATCTGGACGTGCTTCCGCTCTACATCGTGCTGATGGGTCTTTTCCCGCCGGTGCTATGGATGATGCTGCGGCAACCCGGGCTGACGATGTTGGCTTCGATCGTGCTGTGGCTCGCGGCCCGGCAGTTCGGCTGGAACCTGCCGGCCTATCCCGGCGGCACGTGGTACTTCAACCCGTACTGCTGGCAGGTGTTGTTTGTGTTCGGCTCGTGGTGCGCGCTCGGCGGGGCAAGGAAGTCCCGCTCCATCATCGATGCGCCCATCACCCTTTATATCTGTATCGCCTATCTCATTTTTGCGCTGGTGATGACCATGGCGGGCAAGTTTCCGGATTTCGGGGCGCTGTTCCCGCATTGGCTCTATGCAACCTTCAACCCCAACGACAAGACCAATCTCGCGCCCTACCGCTTCCTGCATTTCGCCGTGATCGTGATCATGGTCATCCGGTTTGTCCCCAAGGATTGGGCGGGACTGGGGTGGAAGATATTCGACCCCCTCATCGTCTGTGGTCAGCAGTCGCTCGCGGTGTTTTGCGTCGGCGTCTTCCTGTCCTTTGTCGGACATTTCGAACTGATGATGAGCTCGGGCTCTCTGTTTGCTCAGATCTTTGTCAGCGTGACGGGTATCGCGCTCATGACCATCGTCGCCTACTACATCTCCTGGTCGAAGAGGCAGGACAAACCGCTTCCCAAACCGGCGGCCAAGCCGGCCTGAGTCCGGCTTGTACCGAGGCAACCGGGCTAGTCGGCGAATTCACGCGGCTGGTGCGTTCGCCATGACCATGGTCGCGACGTCGGTGTAGACGCCGACCAGCGGACCGACGATGCGGTGAAACGCGTTTTTCGAGACCAGCGTGTCATGCAGGACCAAATTGTCGATCCCCGTGGTCAGAAAACAGACGACGGCATCGCGCGGAGTTTCGACGATCGGTTCGCCCTTCACGTTGAATGACGTGTTGATCAACACGGGAACGCCGGTCAGTGCTTCGAACTCCTTCAGCAGGCGGTATAATGCCGGATTGGTTTGTTCGCGGACGGTTTGCACGCGGGCGGTTCCGTCGACATGGACGATCGCCGGAATTCTGTCGCGCCATTCGGGGCGGACATTTTTTGCGATCAGCATGAACGGCGAATCCTCCTCGCCCTCGAATACCTCTTTTGCCCGTTCGGCCAGTACGATCGGCGCGAACGGCCGGAATGCCTGCCGGTGCTTGACCCGCTTGTTCAGGATATCCTTCATTTCGGGTTTGCGTGGGTCCGCGAGCAGGCTGCGGTTACCAAGCGCGCGCGGCCCGAATTCGGAGCTGCCCTGAAACCAGCCGATCACACGCTGATCGGCAAGCAGTCTTGCCGTCTCGCGGCAGATATTCTCGCTGCGCGTTACGGTGGTTTGAATGCGAACGAGGAATGGCCGGGTAGCGTTCTCGACGTCCTCTTCGGGGTAGCGCCTGCCGACATAGGAATGATCCATGACGAATGAGCGGCGCTGCTTCAGGATTTCGAGATAGCCGTAATAGGCGCAGCCAATCGAAATTCCATCATCGCCTGCCGCCGGCTGTATCCAGACATTCGGAAAACCGGACTCGCGGGCGATCCGGCCATTGGCGACGCAGTTCAACGCGACGCCGCCGGCGATACATAGATTGCTGGCGCCGGTTGTTTCGCGCAGCCACCGCGCACGGGCGAGCAGCACATTTTCCGTGTCGTCCTGAACCCGCCAGGCCAAATCCTCCCAATGCCGCATCGCGGGACTGCTCTCCCAGCTATCGCTGTCCATGACGTAGGGTTGCTTGAAGTCCCTCGTCCAGCGTGGAACATGCAGCGTGCCGTCGGCAAGATCGAGCAGGTGCTTGACTTGCTCAGGGCGGCCATAGGGCGCCAGTCCCATCAGTTCGCCGCATTTATTCCAGTCGCCGAAAATGTAGGTCGATGCCCGGCTGTAGAGCGCGCCAAGGCCGGGCATGTTATAAAACTCGTCGCTCAGAAAACCGCGCTCGGGCTCCATCCAGACTTTCTTCAGGCATTCGATAGCGGAGCCGGTGAAGCGATAATAACTCTCGGATTCGCGCGCCAGCGGCGTCGCTGTGTCGGTTGATGGATAGGGTTCGACGACATCCGATCGGTAGCTGCCGACACCGTCGACGATCATGACGACGCCTTCCTCGAACGGCGATACGGCAAACGCGCTATAGGCATGTGCCAGATGGTGGGAAATCGACACCACCTTCTCGGAACGCGACAGGTACAGAGGATGTCTGGCAGCCTCGGCCCGTTCATAATAGGGAAGAAAACCCGGCCGATCCAGGTAGACCAGCCGTTCTTCCATTTCGTCTACCGGGAGAATGTAGCAATTGCGCACGATCAAATCGACGTCATCCAGCGTGATGCCTTCGGCATCGAGGCAATAGTCGATCACTTCCTTGTAAAAACCGCCAGCGTGCTTTTCGCGCGTGATCCGCTCCTTTGTAATCGCGAAGGCGATGGCGCCGTCACGCAGCAGGCATGCACTCACGTCATGGTCGTAGGTATTCAGGCCGAGGACGTAGGTGTGCTGTTTGGGCATGGACACTCTTTGAGAGGAGTCGTGGAGCGATGATGGAAGCGGCCTGGCACAGGCCGGCCGGTCTCTAGTTTCCCGAACCCGAACCTGGCGCGCTGCGGGGCTTTGGCGCCAGCAACCTGCCTCTCGACGAAAACCCGCTCCACTCGGTGGACCACCCGATGCCGTCCTGGCGCCGCTTCCCCTGCAGCGCGAATGGGGCGCCCTGCGGGTCACGGCATCGGACGATCCAGCCGCCGCCGGGAAGTTCAAGCGGACCTGTGAATACCCGGCCGCCGGCGCGCTCCACGCGCTCCGCGGCGTCGTCGATGTCGCCGACATTGAAATAATAAAGCCAGAACGGAACCGGCTCCGTTAAGGGTTTGGTGAAAATGCCGCCGATCGTCGACCCGTCGACGGCAAACGGCTGATAGGGGTCCGCGGTGTTGATTTCGAAATCCGCTTTCTGCCAGCCAAAAAGCTCGACGTAGAAAGCCAGCGCCTTCTCCCAATCGGTGGCGTGCAGCTCGTGCCAGCCCACATGCCCCGCTTTGCCCGGCTCGGCAGGCTTCATTTGAGCGGGCTTCAGCCCTTTGACCACCGCAAAGTTCGCCGTTTGCGGATCTGAGACAATCGCAATGCGGCCGATGTTGCTGTCAGTCGGTGGGACATAGACGGCGCCGCCAAGACGCTTGATTCGGTCGGCGGCGGCATCGATGTCCTTGACCCCGACATATCCTGCCCATCTCGGCGTCGCGCCTCTCTGTCGCGCGACTTCCGGCAGTTCCGTAACCCCGCCGACCGGAGTCGTTCCAGCGGTCAACAAGGCATACGTAAAATCGGGCGTCGGAGCGTCCTGTGTGCCCCAGCCCACGACGTCGGCGTAAAAGACCTTGGCGGCGGCCACGTCGGTCGTTATCAACTCGTACCAGACGAAACGCCCGGAATAATCGACCACGTCGGTTCTCCGTTCGCGCCGGCAAAATGTCGCAATGCCGCATTGAGTCGACTTGATTAAGCCGACTTGGCTGCTTTTCCGACGCAAGATTGAGGCTAAGTCGTTTGGTCTCAATAAAGGCGGGTAGAAGCGAATGCAAGGACCGACAGGGCGTGACTCATTCAACCTAGAAGCGAAGCGCGTGGCATATTGGTTTTCGGCGCCGACGCGTTTTATCAGGTGTTTAACGACACGCGAGACGAAAGCCTTGAGCCACAGCCATTTCCAGGCTGCGCCAGTTTGGGTCGTCGCTAACAACAGCAATCATGAATGGATCATGAATAACAGCCTGTGCTGACGTCGTTCATAAACATGAAATCTTGGACATCGATGGGCCTGCAGCACGTATACGCGTGGTCGTCGCCTTGCGAGCTGTGAATCGTTGCGATACAGTTTGTACGCTGGACCAAATCTGTTTCGCAATGTGATGGAGAAGCGACTATGCCGGAAGTGAAGCAAACTTCGAAGCGAAAGCGTATGACGAAAGCCGCCCCCGCGCTCGGCGCCGCCGGGTTGACTTTTTCACTGGTGGGGGGTGCATCCGCAGCGGTCGCTCCGATGAACGATGCGCAGCCGACGCCTAACTATTCGCCGAGTCATGCAATCACCCTTGGTGAAGAAGAAATCGCCGACGTCAGCTTGGCGACCTTCTACGTGTTCGACAAGGAAAACACGGCAGCGGCTCAGAGCGGCGTACAGGTCGCCTACCGCGGTTGCGGTGGCTGTCGCGGTTGCCGCGGTTGCCGTGGCTGCCGCGGTTGTGGCAGAGCCTGCGGCGGCTGCGGCTGTGGCGGCTGCGGTTGCGGCTGTCTGTCCTGGGGTGCTTGCCGTATATGCTAAGCACGATCCGACTTACTTGATAAACGCAAGTGGTCATGGCCGGGTTCGACAAGTTCGACCCGGCCAATCCATGTCTAGGTTGCGGCGCGGCCCTCACGCACGCCTGGGAGAGACCGCGAATATTGGCCGAACGGCTCTGCGACTTTTTCGAAAATGCCGGCGCTGGAACTGGGTATAAGAATTCCAGCGGCCGGAGAACTTGGCCGCGGGGCGATCAGGAGTGGTAAGCAAGATGCATGTGCTGACGTTATGACAGGCGATCGCAAGGCCGGTTCCAGAAAAAAATCCACGCGGCGCGCCAGCAAAAACGCTCTGCAATTCGCGCCTAATTTCACTATCTATACGATGCTGCCGGATGTCGTTTGCCTCTATTCGGAGGACCGGAAATTTTTCCTTCACGGCGAACTGTATTGCGCCCTCGTGTCTGCCATCGGAAAGGGCGGGAAGAGCTCTCAAGAGCTCGTTCGCGAGCTGGCGCGGGATTTTCCGGCCGACAAGATAAACGAAGCCATTAAGCGGCTGGTCGAACGCCGCTATGTCGTTCCGGCGCCGGGAGCCTCTTTGGGCGCGGTTGACGGTTATTGGGCGAGCCTCGGACTACCGCGAGAGATCGCGGAAAAAAATCTCGCTTCCGTGCGGGTGCGCATTCAGTCCATCGATGTGCAAGGAGCGGCCAAGCTCAGCGCCGCCCTTGGCGGGACGGGCGTACGCGTGGTCGAGCGTTCTGCCGACCTGACCGTGGTGCTGGTGAATGATTATCTCGAATGGCGTCTGGCCGAATTAAATCTGCAGAATGTATCTGACGGGACACCCTGGCTGCTGGTCCAACCGTCCGGTGCCTTTCCCCTGGTGGGACCTGTGTTCATCCCGGGCGAGACGGCCTGCTGGACCTGTCTGTTCGATCGCATGATCCGCAACCGCGAGGTCAAAGGGTTTCTGGAGCGCGGAGGAGCACGCGCCGTTGCCGTCTCGCCGCTTGCTCGCAATACCTTCGGACAAAGCGGCATACAGCTTGCCGCCGTGGAAATCGCCAAAGCCATCGCCACCGGCTTTCGCACCGAATTGCGCAATCACATCGTCAGCCTCGACCTGTTGGGCTCGACGGTGGCGAAGCACTACGTGGCGCACCGCCCGCAATGTCCGACCTGCGGCAGCAAGAAGCTGCGAGATCCGAGGCGGGCCCCGGCGCCGATCGAACTCAGCGCCGGCGCCAAGCTGGTGATGACCAGCGGCGGATACCGTAGCGTCACTTCGCGGGCCACAGTTGAACGATTCCGGAAGCATGTGAGCCCGCTGACCGGCGTGGTCACCCGGCTTGAGCGGTTGGAATCCCACTTGCCGATGAATACCAGCTTTTATGCAGCGCACAATTTCTCGGCGCCGGCCCAGAACGTCAACGAGCTCAGGGCGGGACTGACCGGCGGCAGCTTCGGCAAGGGCAGCACGGCCGAGCAAGGTGAAGCCAGCGCGCTGATGGAAGCGATCGAGCGCTACACCGGCGTTTATCAAGGCGACGAGATCAGGGTGCTGCGGCGGTTCAGCGATTTCCCGCCCGGCGATGCCATCCTTCCCAACGAGGTCCTGCTGTTCAGCGACGCGCAGTCGGAGTCGGGCCACAACCCGCCCCTCAGCGACCCCAACGATATTCCTCTGGACCCTACCCGGTTTGATCAATCGGCCAAGCTTGAATGGTCGCCGGTCTGGTCGCTGCGCGACCATCGTTTCAGATATCTTCCGACCAGTACTTTGTATTTTTTCTACAGGGGCCCCTACCCTTACCCCGCGGATTCCAACGGCTGCGCAGCAGGCAATACCCGCGAGGAAGCCATTGTGCAGGGCTTCCTCGAATTGGTGGAGCGGGATGCCTACGCGATCTGGTGGTACAACCGGCTCCGAATGCCGGAAGTGGACCTCAACCAGTTTGACGATTCCTACATCCGCGATCTGAAAAGCCAGCTTGCAGAAGCCGGACGCAAGCTCTGGGTGCTCGATGTCACCAGCGATCTCGGCGTTCCCACCTACGTCGCAATATTGCACTGGATGCAGGACGGGAAAGAAAACATCGAGTTCGGTTCCGGCGCGCATTTTGATCCGCGCATCTCCATGCTGCGTGCGCTGACCGAACTCAATCAATTCCTTTCCATCGGACTGATGGGCGGCGGCTCCGGCGAGAAATCGAGCCTCGACGGCGAGACGCCGTTGCGGCTGCAGGACCATCCCTTCCTGCTTCCAAGCGGCAAGCCGCCGGTCGCATCCGATGCAGGCTCGAAGGTGGCCCTCGACAACACGCGCGACCAGGTGCTCGCCTGCGTCGATATCGCCAGGCGTGCCGGCCTGGATTTCCTCGTTCTCGATCAGACGCGGCCCGATATCGAAACGCCGGTTGTCAGGGTGATCGTGCCGGGCTTGCGGCATTTCTACAGCCGCTTTGCGCCTGGCCGGCTTTATGACGTTCCGGTAAAGCTCGGATACCTGGATCGGCCACTGCCGGAAAACGAACTCACTCCGTTCCTCCCCCACACCTAAGGGGCAATCGGATGCGCGCTCTCGGAAAAAAGAAAGGGCGGCGGATCGTGCCGCCAGCCATCTCCGCCCGGCTGATTGGTCACATCACGCTCGAAGCGCAGACGGACGGAACTATCGTCGCCTCCTTCGACGGCTATGCCGTCGGTTTGGGAAAGTTCAGCACTGAGGCGGCGGCGCGCGCGCAAGAGCTGAGCACAGGTCTGCCGCTCGGTTCGTTCGCATCCGACGGCGACAGCGTCGACAAGGAAATCAATTTATTGGTCCGGCGATTGGCCCGGCGCGGTCTGCTGGAATACCGCCTCGGAAACGCGAATGACGATAAGGACCGGATCGTCGTCGAACCCCAGATTGCCGACTATTGGCCGCAAACGCCAGCGCTCGGCGACACCGATGCCGTCGTCCTGTCGCGGTTTGCGTATTTGCGGCGGCGCGGCAATGAGATGGTTCTGGAATCGCCGCGCGCCGGTGCGTTGTTTCGAATTTGCGATCCGAAGATTGCGACCGCCGTCGCGATGCTGTCGACGCCGCAACAGATCAAGCGGTTCCGGCGACAGGACGGCTTTCCCGGAATAGAGCTTCTCGCTTTGCTGATGGATTGCCAGATCCTTTTCAAAATCGACGCAGCCAGCGGCGACGGCCTGCGACCGACCGAAGGCGACAACAACCTCATCCTCTGGGATTTTCACGACCTTCTGTTCCACACCCACAGCACGGAAGGCCGACAGGCCAATCCGCTGGGCGGGCTTTATCCCTATGCGGGCGTCATGGCTGCGCCGCCCGCGGTGCGGCCTCGCTGGCCCGGGAAAAAGATCGACCTGCGCAAGCTCGCGGCAGCGCCTCCAGAGGTCGCCTCGCCGGTGGCAAAGCTATTGCGTGAACGTCATTCGACGCGGGACTTCGACGACCAGCAACCGATTACCCTCCCCGAGCTCGCACGGTTTCTCGATGGCGCCGCGCGGGTCCAGTCGAAATGGAAAAACCGGATCGACCTCGGCGGCGGCGGTCCAGTGGTCTCGTATGCCCCGCGGCCCTACCCCTCCGGCGGCAGCGCCTATGAGCTCGAGCTCTATCTGGCGGTGGCCAACTGCGAAGGACTTGCCCGCGGATTCTATCATTACGACGCCGACCGTCACGCGCTGGTGCCGATTGGCGCGAGCTCGCCTGCACTCGATGCGCAATTGGCGGCGGCTGAATTTGCCATGGACGCGCCCGGCGTCCCCCAAATTCTGATCACGATCGCGGCGCGCTTTGACCGGACGGCGTGGAAGTACAGTTCAATCGCCTACTCGCTGGTCCTGAAAGATGTCGGCGTCTTGATCCAGACGCTCTATCTGATGGCAACGGATATGGGACTCGGCGGGTGCGCGATCGGGAGCATCAATATCGACCTGTTCGCGAAGATGACGGGGCTCGAATTCCATGTCGAGGGCCCGGTCGGTCAATTCGCGCTCGGTCGCGGTCGGAAACCTGGGTCACCTGACTAACGGGTCTTCCTGGGCGTGGGCGCGCAGCGCCATCACAAATCCCCGCACGCAGCGGTCAGATAGTCAGAGCGGCTTCGTGTGTACAGCTCGGCATGATCGCGGTCGCGATCTTCGAATGGAACTGCCGATAGGCCTAGCGATGGAACAACACGACAAACTGATTGACAGATTATCATACAATCCTATTAGCTCAGTTTTCGTCGTGATAAATATCCCTGCAAGATGGGCTTTTGCAGAGCTCCGGGAAAATACCAGAAAATATCAAGCGGAGGATGGCGCTATGGCAATCGAGATCGATGCCAAGGGCAATGGCGTTTCGGTCGTCACCCTGGCGGGTCATGACGCCGGCAATTTCGTTTACACGCAGGATCTGCTCGATTTGGCGGCGGTGCTCACGGGATGCGCCTCGAACAAGGATTTGCGGGCGCTGGTCGTCACCGGCCGCGGCAACACTTTTTGCGGAGGCCGCATCGGTGCCAAGGGCCTGACACGCGCCTCCGAGGTCGCGGAAGATCTCGGCGCCATCCTGAAGGTCAATACTGCCCTCAATGCGCTGAGCGTTCCGGTGATCGTCGCGGTCGAAGGCCAGGCGTTCGGATTTGCTTTCGGCATTACCACTCAGGCTGATTACGCGATCGCGGCGGAAAACGCCGTGTTCTCGCTTCCGGAGATGTCCCACGGCCTGCCGCCGTTGATCGTCTTTTCGTACCTGTTCCGCTTTGTCCCCTACAAGCGAGCCTTCGAGCTGGCCGTGACCAGCCGGCAGATTTCATCGCGGGAAGCCGCGGAGGCCGGCATCCTCACCGACATCGTGCCGCCTGGCACCACGTTGAAGCGGGCGCTCGAAGTCGCCGACAAGATGGCCGCTTTCGATCCGAAGGCGCTTGGCCTGTTGCGCCGGTTCGGACGCGAGGCCGCCGGCGTGCACTCCAAGCCGATGAGCGAACATGCGGTCGCCTTGATGAGCGTGATGCTCGCTGAGCGGGCGCCTGCGCACTGAGCAAGGCGCCCTCTTGCCTTCGAAGGAGCGTTTTCGACCAGCGGATCGGACAGACGGACAAGACCGATGCATGTTTTGGTGACCGGAGGAGCTGGATTTCTTGGCGGCTACGTCATGGCGGCGTTGGCGAAGCAGGATCATACGGCGTTCGCCTACGACATCGCCCCGCCAGGCGCGGAGACACTGGCGGTTTCGCCTGACCTCGCCGACCGGTTTCGATCGGGTCAGATCGGCGACATCGCCCGGCTTTTCGACGTCTGCCGCAACGAAAAGATTGAAGCGATCGTTCACATGGCAGGGATCGTCGGGCTTGAAGTATCGCTTCAGCAGCCGGTTGCGACCTACCAGACCAATGTCATGGGACAGGTCAATGTCTGCGAGGTCGCGCGGCAATTGCAGATGCGGCGCGTCGTCTTCGTGTCGAGCAATGCCGCCTATCACAAGGGCTCCGGCAGCGGCCTGGTCGAAACCGATCCGGCATTCTCGATCCGTGACGGCAATCCCGCCGGGCATTACGGCACATCCAAGATGGCCGCCGAAGCGATCGGGCTTGCTTATGCGACCTTCCAGCACCTCGATTTCCTAAGTCTGCGCGTCACCGCCATCTACGGCTTCGGCATGCGCAGTCCAATGTATATCAAGCCCATGGTCGAGAACGCGGTGCTCGGCCGGCCAACGCGCTTTTCGACCGGCGGGTTGATGAAGCGCGACTACACCCATGTGCTGGATTGCAGCGATGGCATCGTCGCAGCCCTGCGAGCGCCGCGATGGAGTGCCGGCGAGCAGCGGGTTATCAATATCGCCTCCGGCAAGGCACGAACCGCCGCCGAGGTCGCCAAGACCGTTCGCGACACGATCCCGGGGGCCGATATCGAGATCGGCGACACTCTGACGCCGCTTGAAGAGCAGAACGTCAGGATGCGGGCTTCGCTCGATATCGCGGCAGCAAAGCGCCTACTGAACTGGTCGCCGAAATGGCCGCTCGAAGCCGGCGTTTCCGAATATGCCGACGCGTTCCGGCGTTACACCTTCCGTTCATGAACGAGCAGAACCATGTCAGACCTTCCAAATTACGAAGTCTACGCCATCCGCTACGCCACGCGGGCGTCCAAGCGATCGGACAATTTCGTCGGCGGCGATCCGCATGATGGCCCGATGCCGCTCGATTATTATGTCTGGGCCGCCATTGGACCGGATCGGAGCTACGTCATCGATACCGGCTTCACCGCGGAGATCGCCGCCAAGCGAAAGCGCGACTATCTGCGTTGCCCGATCGAATCGCTGAAACTGGTTGGCCTCGACCCCGGCAAGATCACCGATGTCATCCTCACTCACCTGCATTACGATCATGTCGGCAATTTCGACAAGCTTCCGGCCGCGAATTTCCACCTGCAGGAAACCGAGATGCATTATGCGGTCGGCCGCTACATGCGATACAAGAAGCTGCAGCACTCCTATGAAATCGAAGACGTTGTCGGCATGGTCCGCGCCAACTATGCCGGGCGGGTCAATTTCTACGATGGCATGGCCGAGCTTTCGCCGGGGATCAGCATCCATCCGGCGCCGGGGCATTCGGCAGGCTTGCAGTTCGTGCGCGTGCATACCAGGCGCGGATGGGTCGTTCTGGCCTCCGACGTCACGCATTTTTATGAGAACATGGACGCCTACAAGCCGTATGTGACGGCGTTCCATATCGGCAACATGCTTGAAGGTTTTGACAAGCTCCGCGCCGCAGCTCCCTCCCCCCAGCACATCGTTCCCGGCCACGACCCTCTTGTCATGCAGCGCTACAAGGCGCCTCGCCCTGATCTTGACGGCATCGTGGTGCGCCTCGATGAGCCGCCGAATGCCTGATGATGCTATGGATACCGATCGGCCAGAGAGGTTCCTGCCATGACTGTCGCATCGCTTCGCGTCGTTCGCTCGATGGCGTCGCTCAAGAAGCAGGTCGTTGAATCCCTGCGCACCGCGATTTTCGATCGGCGCTTTGCGCCTGGCGACCGGTTGGTGGAACGCGAATTATGCGAAATGCTGGATGTGAGCCGGACACTGCTGCGTGAAGCGCTCAGCCAGCTCGAAGCCGAAGGCGTGGTCCAGATCATCCCGCATCGCGGCCCCATCGTCGCGGTCTACACGGCCGAAGACGCCAAATCGATCTACGAAGTGCGGGCGGCGCTGGAGGCAATGGCCGGGCGCTCATTCGTCGAACGCGCGACCGAGCAGGAATGCAAAGCGCTGGAAACGGCCTTTGCCGAAATGAAGCGCAGCTGCACCAGCAAGCTCGGCGCCGATCATCTGACCGTGAAAGCCAAATTTTACGCGGCGTTGACCAAGGGGGCGCATAATCCTGTGCTGGTCGAAATGCTGCGCCTTATTCACGGACGTGTCTCTATGCTGCGCGCGACGACACTGGCACAGCCGGGCCGCCTTGCAGCCAGCCTCGCCGAACTCGGCAACATCGTGAAGACGGTCAAGGCTCGCGACGCGGAAGCTGCCGCGCGCGCTTGCCGCCTTCACGTCGAAAATGCGGGCGCGATCGCCGTCACCGTCCTCGCGGAGGACACAAAGGCGCAGCCCGAAGCCAAGTCACGTCAGGCGAAACCTCGCCGACTGATCTGACATCAATGACCTGACACGAGCGGATAATTTCAACATGACACAGATTCCTGCGCAGCCATCCGGTACCGGCATTCATTCCGTTCGAACGGGAAGACGAGGCGCGCCGCTTGTCGTTCTGGTCCATGCCGTCGGGGTCGACCTGACCTACTGGGGCGACCAGATCGAGATGCTTCAGGCTTCCTGCGATGTCGTGGCCTACGATCTGCCGGGTCACGGCGGATCGGCCAAGCCCCCGAAGGGTTTTGGCTTCGCAGACGCCGTCGCGACGCTGACCAACGTAATCGCTGATGCGGATGCCGGACCGGCGCACATCGTTGGATTATCGGTCGGTGGGATGATCGCCCAAAATCTCGCGCTCGCCCGGCCGGATCTGGTGCGCTCTCTCGCGCTGGTCGATACCATCTCGACCTTTCCCGATACCGTTCGAGCGGCACTGCGGGATCGCGCCGGACTGACGCGAACCGAAGGCATGGGTGCCATCTTGAAGCAGACGCTGGGGCGCTGGTTCACCGAAGATTTCATCATGCGCCGCCCTGATGTGATCGACCGTGTCACCAAGACGCTCCTTGCCGATGATCCCGAAATTCATGCCGGCATGTGGGAAATGATCGCCACGCTCGATACCGCGCCGCGACTGGCCAGCCTCGACAAGCCGACGCTCGTTGTAGTTGGCGAGCACGATCCGACGACGCCGGTGGCAGCCTCACGGGCCATTGCCGAGCGCATTCCGGGTGCGGTTCTGCACATCGTGCCGGGCGCGTCTCACATGGCTCCACTCGAGAAGCCGTCGCTGGTGAATGAGATGTTGCAGGGTTTTCTCGCGGCCCATTGAGCGCGGCCTGACATTGTTAACGGGAGAGCGTGATGAGAATTGGCTTTGCAGGACTGGGCGCCATGGGAGGCCCGATGGCCGGTCACCTGCTGGATGCCGGGCACACGCTCCTGGTGCTGACCCGGCGCCGCGAATCCGCCGCCGCTGCCATCGCCAAGGGCGCCATCTGGGCCGAAACGGCAAAGGCCCTGGCCGCAGGCTCGGAGCTCGTTTTCACCGCGCTGCCGGGGCCCAGCGAGATCGAGGCCATCATGGCGGGAGAGGACGGTCTGCGGGCCGGTTTTTCAGCCGGCACACCCTATATCGACCTGTCCACCAATTCTCCAGCGCTGGTCCGCAAGCTCTCGGCTGATCTCGCCGGGATCGGCGTTTCCATGCTCGATGCTCCCGTCAGCGGCGGTCCCAAGGGCGCAGCCTCCCGCAAACTGGCGATCTGGGTCGGCGGTGAGCGCGCGACCTACGACGCCTGCAAGCCGATCCTCGATCTGCTCGGCGACCAGGTGCGCTATCTCGGGCCGAGCGGCGCCGCCTCGGTCGCCAAGCTCGTGCACAACTGCGCCAACTACGGCATCCAGATGGTTCTGGCCGAAGCCTTCACGATGGGGGTCAAGGCAGGCGTCGATCCCGCCGCTCTGTTCGGCGCGATCCGGCAAGGGTCGCTTGGCCGCCAGCGCGCCGTCGACCGTATGGCCGATCAATTTCTGCCGCATGAATTCGACAACCCGGCCTTTGCATTGGAACTCGCGCACAAGGACGTCTCGCTGGCCACCGCGCTGGGCCGCGAAAACGATGTGCCGATGCGCTTTGCCAATATGACCCTGGCCGAGATGACGGAGGCCCTCAACAAAGGATGGGGAAAGCGTGACTCCCGCGCCGCCATGCTGATCCAGGAGGAGCGCGCCGGCCTGGACATCCGGGTTCCCCGCGACGTGCTGCAGGACATTCTTCGGAACGAGCCGCTTTGAGACAGGACCGAGTTCGGGCTTGACAAAATCGGTCATAGGATTGTCTGACAATCATATAAAGAGACGACGACGGACGGAGCAAGCGATGAGACGATTCTCGACGGTTACGGCGGCCGGTCTATTGCTGCTGGTGGCGACCGGCACAGCGATCGCAGACAACGCGTCGCTGGAAAAAAAGAATATCGCGATCGCGGTTGGCGGCTCCATCAGCCAGATGAACAAGGTCGCCTACGCCATCGCCCTTGCCCGCAAATACTTCGAACAGGAAGGACTGACGGTTGATTCCACGGTCTTCGCATCAGGAACGGCAGGACTGCAAAGCCTCGTGGCCGGCGGCGCCGATGTTGCGGAAGGCGCCTACGAGCACACGCTCCGTATGCAGGCAAAAGGTATCAACCTTACCTGCCTCGTTGCCTACGGCCGCTATCCCGCCAATGTCCTGGTGGTGCGGAAATCGCTGGCCGACAAGATCAAGACGGTAGCCGATCTGAAGGGTAAAAAGATCGGCGTCTCGGCGCCCGGGTCTTCCACACAGAACTTTGTCGCCGGCCTGATGGAGCGCGCCGGCGTATCCTGGAAAGAAGCAGGCTATATCTCGATCGGCACCGGTCCGAGCGCTGTCGCCGCGATGAAAACGGGCGGCGAACTTGATGCTCTCGTGAACCTCGATCCGGCGATCAACGCGCTCGTGGACGGCGGCGATGCGGTCATCCTCTCCGACAGCCGCACGGCGGAGGGCACCCAAGCCGCGTTCGGGGGCGACTACCTCGCCGACTGCATATTCGCGAAGACTGAATTCCTCAAAGCCAATCCCAACACTTCGCAGGCCATCGTCAATGCCATCGTCCACGCGATGCAATGGCTGAAAACCGCGTCGATCGATGACATCATCAAATCCCTGCCGCCCGCCTACTACAAGAGCGACGAAAAGCTCTATCGGGAATCGCTGGAGAAAAACATTTCCGCATTCCAATGGGACGGCTTCATCACACCGGAAGCCGCCAAGAATGTATTGGACTCTATCGCGGTTCTCGAGCCGGCGCTGCGGCAGGCCAAGATCGATTTCAGCCTGACCTACGACAACAAACTGGTCGAAACCGCGCTGAAGAAATACCACTCGCCGGTGCAGCAGTGACGCAAACCAACTCATCTCTATTCATCACGTGTTAAACGGGCCCCAAGCATCCACGTTTAGCAATGCGGTCAATGGCTTGATGGTGTTTTAAGGGATCTGCAGAAACCGCCCATCTCTGCACCGTGTCTACAAATCAATTGCCGCTCGCCTGGGTGCTCCGATCTCGGGGGTACCGATATCGACCGCGAAGCCGACGAGGTCGCCCGGTAATTGGATAGCCCCTCCCCGACTCCAGGGAGCCCGCTGGCGAGTCCGGGATTCGGGCATGTGGCGCTGTCAGTAAATCTAAATCGATTTTGCGAGTTGGTTGGAGTCCCTAGGGCGTTTGGGGTGGTTTGTCATTCGTATTTCCCGGCCTCGCCTTAGAGTGTTCATGCTCTGCAATCCACTTAACCGCGTCATATTCCGTAATAAAGCCCTTGATTACTTCCGTTTCGCCATCGGGCCACAGAATATCGACCCCCCAGCCAGAACCGGGATTTTTCCGCGCCACGAAAGCTGGTCGCTGCTCGGACATCCTTCGAATATGCGCCTACGGCTCCACGATTCAAGGCAGTTATCCTGCCACAATCACCCGCGCGGGTCCGGGATTTGCGGGCGTCATGTGCCGGCCGCTCGGTGCAGCGCAGGGCTCGCGGGCTGTGACCGGCCGGCACACAGCGTCAGACCAATCGGGTTCCGACGAAACCATTTCTCTGAGGCCACGAAGTCGGCCCGAAACGAACCCCGGCTAGCAATGGCCGAGATCAAACAACAGGGCTCGATCATGTTGGCATCCATACTCAACGTCTTTTACCGCCAAGCTTGCGGGCAATACCTGACCGCCATGCAGCGGCACCGCTAGGCCTGACGCCCGACCCACCAATACCAATCGAGTTATTTCCCCAATGATCAGTCCTTTGAACGTAGCCATCTATGCATTCGGCGGCTTCATGCTGTTCGCCCTCGCGATTGGCTTCTTTGCGGCGCCGGTTTGAGTTGAGAAGGCGCGGACCTGAGCCCGCGCCCTTCGTCGTCATCGCCTCAGATTTTTGCAAATCCGCCCTTGCCTTCAGGCAGCCATTCGAGATTTACACCGTGCATCTCAGTGAAACGGGCAATCTCATGGTGTTTGAGCTTCAGGACCGGCTTGATCTCCTCGTCAGAAAGGTCGCGCGATGCTGCTATGTCCCTGATGCGCTGCCGCATCGCCTCTTTCAACTCGCGTCGACTATCGTGACGCCTTTGGACATGACCGACGTACGATCATTCGGAGAATTGCGACGGGTCCGCGGGTACAATCAGGGTCTCCATTCGTTCACGCGCCAGAAGGTGACGGGGTACAATAGCCTGACAGGCACTGCACTGGTTGCGCCGCGGCCCCCGGTGCTCTTGCCTTCGACCTCCGGTTGCGCTTGGATATCGCCGGGCCTGGGGGAATCAATAACATGCGAATTCTGGGAGTCGTGGCGCTGTGCGCCGCGTTAGGCGGTTGCGCGGCATCGCGGGAGCAAGTTTCCGAGCGCCTAGGTTCGCATTACATCGGACAGAACGTGGACGCCCTCGTTATTGATTTTGGGCCGCCGGCGAGCACCTTCAAGATGAACAGCGGCGACACGTCCTATATTTGGCAGCTCGGGAACCAGACTAATGCAGTGGCCGGAAACGGGGCCGCAGTCGCAAGCACTAGGTTCTGCAAGGTTAGCGTGGTCGCCTCGAAAACCGGGATCGTTACGCTATTGAATACCGAGGATTCGAATGCCGGCGGCGGCATTGGCGGTGCCATCGGCATGTACGGTAGCATCTGTGCAAATCGGCTCGGGATACAACGGTCTTAAAGGGCGGCTGCCTACCGGCTGGGGGCCGCGCAGCAACCGACGAAGGTGTTTAGCTTGGGCTGGATTTCATATTTCCACACAACCCTTGTTCCGATGCTCAGTGATTGGGTCATCGCACTTGACGGCCGCAGGATCAGCAATCGGTGGGTGGCTCTTTGGTCGTCTTCGTCAGTATTTTGCGGAGAGGCCCTCACTAGAATAGGTAACAACTAGAAAATGGGAGCCTCAAAACGCGAGAGAGTTCAAAAGCAATTACGGTCAAATCAAATACCGACCTATCATCTTCGGTCGATTGACGGTCCGCGATCATTCGACGCGAGGCTTGCATATCGCGGCGTCGTTCACACAGCCTCTAATATTATCACCCGCAATCCCGACTTTCCGGATCCGCTCGACGCGGTACCTTCCGACCATCGGCATTCGGTCGCCTTCATCGACAGCGGAATGGGACGGCCTTCCGGCGTCCCCATCCGCTGGGCCCATGACACGGCAGCCTCGAAATCCAATCGCGTTCTCCAATAACGCGTCGCTGCCTCGGCCATTCGCCAAACTTCCTTGCGCTCTTTGCGAAGGCGGCCGTTCCCGGCGGTTGCCGATCCGGCCTTGGGCCGATCATTGTGGATAATCTCAGTCGCTGGCATCGCCCGCCTCTTGCGCGCGTGCGCCGTGCGGGAAACGCCGAAGGGAAATTTGATTACGTTGCTAGCGACGTCCACGCCCTCAAACGGGTTGCGAGAGTCGCTGGTGAGGTTTGTGGCCATCCTGATGCTGGCGCTTCTGTGGATATGCAGCGCCCTTGCGCGTCGGACGCGAATTAGAGACCCCGGGCCCATCATAACGCGGTTGGGCAACA
>Ga0210396_10002250_pt1 | contig 19884 bp, 21 predicted proteins | sample IncBWH17OmetaG_FD_155466 | JGI IMG/M metagenome (GOLD analysis project Ga0210396, IMG submission 155466) | Forest soil microbial communities from Barre Woods Harvard Forest LTER site, Petersham, Massachusetts, United States - Inc-BW-H-17-O ... | reverse complement strand
CGTGCGCATCTCGCCCCGATTGCGTGACGTGGGTGCAGCCTTCGCCCGCAGATTCGGCGCATGAGCAGCCAGATCGTCCTCGTCACCGGCGCCTTCGGCCAGGTCGGCAAGCGGTGCACCGAAATCTTGTTGCGCCGCGGGCGCACCGTGATCGCAATGGATGTCCGCAGCGACCGTTCTGCGGCCGCCGCCGCGGACCTGGCTACGTCGCACACCGGCAAGCTGATTCCGGAATACACCGACCTCACCGACACCGACGCGGTCGCCGCGGCAATGGAGCGCCATCGACCGGACGCGATTGTGCATCTGGCGGCGATCGTCTCGCCGCCCTCGTATCGCAATCCCCGGCTGGCCCGCAAGGTCAACGTGGACGGCAGCCGGCACCTCGTGGAGGCGGCGCGGGCCCTGAGCGATCCGCCGCTGTTCGTGTTCGCCTCCAGCGCGGCGGTGTATGGGTCGCGCAATCCGTACCGGCAGCCCGAACGCATCACGGGCGACACTCCGGTGAACCCGATCGACCAGTACGGCGAGGACAAGGTGATGGCCGAGGAGGTCATCACCAAAAGCAAGCTGCCCCATGCCATTTTACGGTTGGGCGGCGTCCTCTCGCCCGACGCGTCGGCCAACGTCGATGGCGACTATCTGCTCCTGATGCGCGCCACCCCGACAGACAACCGCATGCACTCCGTCGATGCCCGAGACGTCGCGCTGGCCTTCGCCAACTCCGTGGACCGCCGCGCCACCATCGACGGCAAGGCACTGGTGATCGCCGGCAACGAGACGTATGTCCATCTGATGAGCGACCTGCAGGACGACATCATGGTCGCCATGGGTGTCGGCCGGCTCGGCCCGTCGGCCGGTCTGCCCGGCGATCCCGACGACGATCGCGGTTGGGCCTTCACCGGCTGGTTCGATACCTCCGAATCCCAAGCGCTGCTTGACTATCAGGAACGCGACTGGCCCGAAACCCTCGCCTGGATCGCGGGCTCGTTTGGGAACCGCCGCCTTCTGTTGAAGGCTGTCAGCCCGGTGCTGCGTCCGACCATGCGGGCGCTGTTGGCGCTACAACGCCGCCTCGAACACCGCGGGCCCTACGCCGACCCGTGGACGCTGCTGGCCAACAAGTACGGACCAGACATGTTCGCGTCGAGCTCATGACCGCAACGAAGCTTGTCATCGGCGCCAGCGGATTCTTGGGCTCCCACGTGACCCGTCAACTCGTTGCCGCAGGTGAAGACGTGCGAGTCATGGTGCGGCGCACCAGTTCCACCAGGGGCATCGACGACCTGGCCGTCGAGCGCTGTTACGGCGACGTCTTCGACGACGCTGCGCTGCGCGCGGCCATGGCCGGATGCGACGTCGTCTACTACTGCGTGGTCGACGCCCGGATGTGGCTGCGCGACCCGGCGCAACTGTTTCGCACCAATGTCGAAGGCCTCGGGCACGTGCTCGCCGCCGCCGTCAGCGCAGGCCTGGGCAAGTTCGTATACACCAGCACCACAGGCACGTTGGCGATCAGCCAATCCCGGCCAGTCACCGAGGACGACCCGCACAACTGGAACGACGGCGGAGCCTACATCGAAGCCCGAAAGGCCGGCGAGGATCTGGTCATGCAGTACGCGCGCGACAAGGGGCTGCCGGCCGTCGCGCTGTGCATCTCGACCACCTACGGGCCACGCGACTGGGCACCGACCCCGCACGGCTCGGTCATCGCTCGTGTGGCCGCCGGCAGGTTCCCCTTCTACATGGGCTTCTCCGCCGAGGCGGTCGGCATCGAAGATGCCGCCCGCGCAATGCTTCTCGCTGCCGACCATGGCCGCGACGGGCACCGCTACATCATTTCCGACCACTATATGAGCACCCGCGAGGTCCACGACATCGCCGCCCGCGCCGTCGGCCGCCGACCGCCACGCATCCCGATTCCGATGGCCATCATGCGCGGCGGTGCGCGCCTCAACGATGTCGCCGCGCGGCTGCTGGGCCGCGACCTTCCGTTCGCCTACGTCGGAGTGCGCATGGCGGAGTTGATGTCGCCGCTGGACCACAGCAAGGCCGAACGCGAACTTGGCTGGAAACCCGAGCCGGTCGAAGAATCCATCCGCAAGGCGGCGCGCTTCTTCGCCACGCGCTCAGCGGATTAGCTCGTCCGCCGGCTCGTCCCAGCGGTCGAGGTTGACCGCTTCGGCGAGTGGGCGGCGACGGACGGGCCCGTGCTTGCCCTTGGGCCACCCGACCACGACGTGGCCGGCGATCAACCAGTCGTCGGGGACACCGATCGCGTCTCGCAGCAATTGCTCACCGCCGTAGGACGCCCAGCTGGTCGCGCATGCCCCCAGACCCTGGGCGCGGGCGGCCAGTAGAAAGTTCTGCATGGCGGGGAAGATCGAACCGCCGAGCAGAAGCTCGGACGCCGTCGGGAAGTGCTTCTGCGCGAACAGGACCGACGTGAACTCGCCCGCTCGGTCATGCAACTCGTAGGTCGCGCGGTAGGTGCGGGCGCGGCGGCTGTTGTCGTCGTCAGCGGGCCTGCTCATCCCGTAGACCGGCTCGATCACCTCTAACGCATGCGCCGCGGCCTTGGCCACGACCGCCCGCTGCTCGGGCGAGCGCAGCACGACGAAGCGCCAGCCCTGCGCGTTGGCACCCGATGGCGCCCACCGTGCCGCTTCGAGGCAGCGGCTCAGGGTGACGTCGTCGACCGGCGCGTCGGAAAACCGCCGGATCGTGCGGGCGGTCGACATCACCTCCCATACGTCAGCGCTGGCTCCCGTCACGTTCCGGTCCTTTCGTGTAGGCGGCAGCGGTCGATCAAGACTCCGGCCAGGCCCGCGGGATCGCTGACCATCAGGTTATGGCAGCCGTCGAGACAGATCATTGTGTCGACGCCGCCGAGTGATTCGATCGCGGTGAGCTGCTGTCGCGTCGATAGCGCGCGGTCGCGCAGCGTCATGATCCACGTCCTGGGCACGTCGTCGGGTAGGTCGCTGCGATCGACCGATTCGAAGATCACGTTCGCCGCTTCGCCATACAACCGCGAGAGAGTAAAGGCCCGCTGCTCGCGTGTCATCCCGTTGCAGAAGGCGTATTGCGCCAAAGTCACCGGTATTGACGCCCTTTGGACCCGACGCGCCGATCGCGCCAAGGGCGCCAGGGGACCGCGAAGCGTGTCCACCACCGACAATCCCTGCGGCGGAACGAACGCCGCTAGCAGAATCATCTCGCGAACCTGCGCGGCTCCAAGCTTCGCCACGATGCCCGGCACGGTCAGCCCAGCCATCGAATGGCCCACCACCACAACATCACCGAAGCCGGCACCCTCGATGTCCGCGATCACGGAGTCGACAAAGTCGCTGATCCTCAAGTACGCAAGATCCGCGGGCCTGCCGCCGCGGCCCGGGAGATCCACCGCGAGCACCGGCAGTTCCGGTGCTTTTCTAGCTAATTCGGCGACCGTGAGGTCCCAACAGTCGCCGGCTAGCCCTCCACCGTGGACCAGCACCAGGCCCGGCAGTGCCATATCGCCGTCGCTGCTCAGTCGCGGCGAAGAATGCCGCGAAGGAACAGATTGATGGCGTGCTGCAAGTGACGCTCCTCCTCCTCGGCACTGCGATAGATACCGCACTCGGCCAGTCGCGCCGGCAGATGCTCGATCATCGCAATATAGTGGCCCGCGGCCAGCTCCAGGTCGTCCACTTCGATGGTTCCGGCCTCCTGGTGGTGACGAAGCAACTCCACCACCTGTCGCTGCCGACCCGACCACATCATCGAGTGCGCGCTGATGGCGAACTCAGGAAATCGTGCCGACTCGGTCATCGCGATGCGCGTCAGACGCACCACGCTGGGATGGATCGCGCGCGCAAGCCCGGCCCGGCCGATCGCGACCAGGGCGGTGCGCAGGTCGGCGTCATACACGCCTTCGTCCGGATCACGCTCGGTCCTACGCGTAAGCGCCCAGGGGATGACGTCGACGAAGACGGCGCGCTTATCCGGGTAGCGGGCGTAGAGCGTGCGTCGGGTGATGCCAGCCGCTCGCGCGATCGCGTCCATGGTGGTGCCGTCATAGCCGTGTTTGATGAACGTCCTGACGGCGGCCTTGCGCAACTTTTGGTCCAGCTTTTTCGCTTCGGCCTGCGTCGGGCGGCCCCGCCGGGTAGTCGTCACCACGATCAAAAATATCCAGACTTGTATACAGGTGGCTATTAGTTGACAAAAATATACAGCAGTGGATAGATATTTGACAGAGAAGGAGAAGCCAATGGATCGCGGGACATACGAGCGCGGCCTGGAGATTCGCTCCGCGGTGTTGGGCGAGGAGTACGTCAACAAGGCCTTGGCCGAGGCGGACGACTTCACCAAGCCCCTACAGGATCTGATCACCGAGTACTGCTGGGGAGCGGTGTGGGGCCGCACGGAACTGCCGCTGAAGACCCGCAGCATGCTCAACCTGGCCATGATTCCGATCCTCAACCGCCCCAACGAATTACGAACGCATATCAAGGCGGCATTGACCAACGGCGTGACACGCGACGAGATCCGCGAAATCTTCCTGCAGGTCGCTATTTACGCCGGCGTGCCGGCCGCAGTCGACAGCTTCCGTATCGCCCGCGAGGTGTTCAGCCAGCTGGACGAGGGCTAGGGCCGGTCGTGGAGATCGGTTTCATCGGATTGGGAAACATGGGCTTTCCCATGGCGCGCAGGCTCATCCAGGAAGGTCATGACGTCGTCGCCTTCGACACGAGCAGCGCAGCCCTGACGCGCGCCGTCGACCTGGGAGCGCAAGCCGCGTCGTCGTCCCGAGAAGTCGCGGACCGGTCCGAAACCGTCATGGCCAGCCTGCCCTCGCCAACGGCTTCGCTCGAGGTGGCGACCGGCCCAGCGGGAGTGATCGAGGGCTCGCGGGTCAAGCGCTACGTCGACCTGTCCACCGTCGGCAGTCAAACGGCGGTCCGGATCCACAACCTGCTTGCCGAGCGGGACATCGTCGCACTCGACAGCCCGGTCAGCGGCGGCGTCGGCGGGGCCGAAAAAGGCGCGCTGGCCGTCATGGTGTCCGGCCCGCGCGATGAATTCGACGCCATCCGATCCGCACTCGACACGATCGGCCGGCCCTTCTATATCGGCGAACAGCCCGGCTCGGCGCAGACGATGAAGCTCGCCAACAACATCCTGGCGGCCAACGTCCTGGTCGCGACCGCAGAGGTCGTCGTGATGGGAGTCAAGGCCGGACTGGACCCCGCCGTGATGATCGAGGTGCTCAACGCGGGCTCGGGTGCGACAAGCGCCAGCCGCGACAAATTCCCCCGCGCGATCCTTCCGCGCACCTTCGATTACGGCTTTGCCACCGGCTTGATGGTCAAAGATGTGCGGCTCTATCTCGACGAGGCCAGGGCGCTCGGCGTACCGGTCGACGTCGCCGAAACGGTCGGCCGCCTGTGGGAGGCCACCGCACGCGATCAAGGCCCCGACTCCGACTTCACAGCGGTGATCAAGCCCTTCGAGAAAACCGCCGGAGTCACCGTCGGTAGGGAGGGCTGACGAACACCCGATGCCCCCGCCGTCCCGCGTCTCGAATCGCCCCGTCAGGCAACGCCCCTGGCGCGCGCGACACCGGCCAGAAAGTGAGAGAATAGTATTATCTCTATTGAAGAAGACACTTACCCAAATACGCCAAAATATCGGCGGTTACCAGGGCCGATGGTTAAACGAAACGCTTACCGGAATTCGATTGATTGACCACCGATGAGAATGTTAGATTGTCTATCATATGAGTGGGCGGGGCCGGCTTTGGCCGCCGCAGCCGGAGGGTGGCTTCAGTGATCGAACACGCAGACGGGACGAGCACGCCCGTCATCGACGCGAGCGTGCACATCTTCTCCCGGTCCAACAGGGACCTGCGCTCTTTCCTGCGTGAGCCCTTCAAGAGCCGCGGCTTCCCCGACTACGAGATGGACTGGTACGGGGCGCCGGGCGGCGAGTACACCCCGACCTCCGAAGGGCCCGACCGTCAGTACCCGGGCTCGGATCCGGAACTCGTTGCCAACGAACTGTTCTCGAGCCGAGGCGTCGACGTGGCGGTCCTGCACCCGATGGCGCGCGGCATCATGCCGGACCGGCACCTGGGCAGCGCGCTGCACGCCGCCCACAACGAGATGATGGTGTCGCGTTGGCTGGAGCACGACGAGTTCGGTGACCGGTTCCGCGGCACCATCCGGGTGAATCCCGACGACATCGCGGGGGCTCTACGCGAGATCGAAAAATGGCGTGGGCACCCGCGTGTCGTCCAGATCGGGGTCCCGCTGCAGTCCCGCGAGGTCTATGGCAAGCCGCAGTTCTGGCCGCTCTGGGAGGCGGCCGCCGATGCGAACCTTCCGGTCGCGGTGCACATCGAGGTCGGCGCGGGCATCGCCTTCCCGCCGACGCCGTCGGGGAACACCCGCACCTACGAGCAGTACGTCAGCTTCATGGGGCTCAACTACCTGTACCACCTGATGAACATGATCGCCGAGGGTGTCTTCGAGCGGTTCCCCACGTTGAAGTTCGTCTGGGCCGACGGTGCGGCGGACTTTCTGACGCCCTTCATCTGGCGGATGGACACGTTCGGCCGCCCGCACCTCGAGCAGACGCCGTGGGCGCCGCGCATCCCCAGCGAATACCTGCCCGGTCACGTGTATTTCGTTCAGGGCAGCCTCGACGGTCCGGGCGACACCGAGTTCGCCGGTGAGTGGTTCGGCTTCACCGGCAAGGACGACATGGTGATGTTCGGTTCCAGCTTTCCGCACTGGCAGTGTGGCGATATCCACAAGGTGCCCAGATCGCTGTCCGCCGAACAGCGCGAGAAGTTGTGCTGGCGCAACGCGGCCAACCTGTATGGCATAGACATCGCCGTCGGCTCGGGCGCACAGTAGAAGTAAGACACGGAGATCGAGGAGTTCCAGATGACGCTGATCCATACGCAGGAACGGGTTCCCGCCGCCGAGCGTATCGCCGTGCGGTGCGTCGACTCGGATGTCCACCCGGTGCCCAAACGCGGCGAAATCGTCCAATACATCCCGGAGCCGTGGCGCAGCAAGTACTTCCTGACTCGCAACGTGGGCGAGCAGATCTACTACGACGCTCCCGACTACGCGCATGCGTACGCGATGCGCACGGACACCTTCCCGCCCGACGGCGAGTTCCCCGGCAGCGACCCGGACATGGCGTTCCGCCAACTGATTATGGAAGCGGGTTCCGACATCGCGATCCTGGAACCGGCCGCCTACCCGGCCCGCATACCTGAAGCGCAGCACGCGATGTCGGTCGCCTTGAACGACTGGCAGGCCAACCATTGGCTCGACAGCCACAACAACTGGCACGAGCGCTGGCGCGGTTCGATCTGTGCCGCCATCGAGGAACCGGAAGCGTCGGTGCGCGAAATCGAGCGCTGGGCCGGGCACCCCTACATGGCACAGATCCTGATCAAGGCCGAGCCGCGGCCGTCATGGGGTCACCCGAAATACGACCCTATCTGGGCGGCCGCCACCAAGCACGACATCCCTGTGAGCTGCCACCTGTCCCGCAGCCAGTTCGACGAGCTGCCGACACCGCCGGTGGGTTTCCCCAGCTACAACCACGACTTCATGGTGACCTACTCGCTGCTGGCCGCCAACCAGGTGATGAGCCTGGTCTTCGACGGTGTCTTCGACCGGTTCCCGACGCTGCGGATCGTGTTCGTCGAGCACGCGTTCACCTGGATCCTGCCGCTGATGTGGCGGATGGATGCGATCTACGAAGCGCGAAAGTCGTGGGTGGACATCAAACGCAAGCCGTCGGAGTACGTCAAGGACCACATCAAATTCACCACGCAGCCGCTGGACTATCCCGAGGACAAGACGGAGCTGAGCCGCGCGTTCGAGTGGATGGAGTGCGAAAAGATCCTGCTGTACTCCTCGGACTACCCGCACTGGACGTTCGACGACCCGCGCTGGTTGGTCAAGCACCTCCCCAAGGCGGCCCGGGAAGCGGTGATGTACAAGAATGGCATCGCGACCTATCACCTACCCGAGACCGTTCCGGTCCTCGAGGGCCAAGTTCGGGTGCTCTGAATTGGCGGAAGAAACCAAGCGGCCCGAGCCCCGTCTCGCCCAGGGCCGTGAGCACATTGTCGCGACTGTAGATGAGATCCCACCGGGCACCCACAAGCTGGTGCCGATCGGCCGCCACGGCGTCGGTGTCTACAACGTCAACGGCAGTTTCTACGCCATCGCGAATTACTGTCCGCACCAGGGTGGACCGCTGTGCTCGGGGCGCGCCCGCGGGCGCACCATCGTCGACGAGGCCGTGGCCGGTGACGCCGTCATGGTGCGGGATCTGGAGTACATCTACTGCCCCTGGCATCAATGGGGTTTCGAGCTCGCGACCGGCACCACCGCGGTCAAGCCCGAATGGAGTATCCGCACCTATCCGGTCCGCGTCGTCGGCAACGACGTCCTGGTACAGGCCTAACTAGAGGAGAATCGGTGTCTTCCCTCGAGATCAACGGCGGCAACGTCGTTTACGAAATCCTCGGTGGCTCAGGCGATCTCATTGCCCTGACGCCGGGTGGCCGGTTCAGCAAGGAGATCGACGGCCTACGTCCGCTGGCCGAAGCACTGGTCGCCGGTGGCCACCGGGTACTGCTATGGGATCGGCCGAACTGCGGCGCCTCCGACGTCCAGTTCTACGGGCAGAGCGAGTCCCACATGCGCGCCGAGACGCTGAAGAAGCTGTTGAACGGCCTCGGTGTCGAGCGCTGCATCCTTGCCGGGGGATCAGGTGGCGCAAGGGATTCCATGCTGACCACCATGCTCTACCCCGAACTCGTGGAGAAGCTGGTGGTGTGGAACATCGTCGGCGGCATCTACGGCAGCTTCGTACTCGGGTCCTTCTACATCATCCCGAGCATCCTCGCGGTGCGAGGTACCGGGATGGACGGCGTGGTGAAGGTGACCGAGTGGCGCGAGCGCATCGAAGAGAACCCGGCTAACAAGCAGCGCTTTCTCGACTTCGACAAGGACGAGTTCCTCAAGGTTATGCTGCGCTGGCTTAACGCGTTCGTGTCCAAGCCGGGCCAGACGATTCCCGGTGTCCCCGACGAGATGTTCGACCGAATCCAAGTCCCCACGTTGATCATTCGCGGCGGCGAGAACGACATGGATCACCCGAAGCGCACGTCTCTGGAGGTGAGCTGCCTGATCAAGGGTTCGAAGCTGATCGACCCACCCTGGCCGGAAGACGCGTGGGAGCGCGCCTCCGAGGAGCGGGCCGCGGGCAAGGTGCAACGCTTCAACATGTTCGACACCTGGGTGCAAGCGGCGCCCGCGATTCTGGAATTCCTGGACTCGTAATGGTGCTACACCGTGCGGATGTGGACCTCACAGTTCAGCGACGCCTCCAGCGCCGTGTGCACCCGGCTCTCCGGAATGCGTTCGAGGTCTTGCTCCCGCAGGGTCACCTGCACGATGTCGTAGCCGTCGTCGCCGGGCATCCGGGTGACCTCGCCGGTGAGTCCGAACGCGGACAGCACACCATGGGCGTCGTCGTCGGTTCCCCTGCTGACGAAGGTGACCACGCCGGGCACCGGTTTGGTGCTGAAAGCCTTGGCGCACAGGTCGATTGCGGTCTGCTTTGCAGTGTCGACATCATCAGCGGCAATGAGCACCTCGACCTCGCGGCGGCCCGCCGGCATCTTCGCCAGGTTGTTGTCGACCACGCCGGCGCCTATTTCGCCCACCAGCCCGAGGAGCAACTCCATGCCCTCTTCTAGTTGCGCGGGCGTGAGCACACTTGCCGGGTCGACGTTGACACGCACCACCGCAGTCCGCATGTGCGCAAGCCTAACGATGGCGGAATAGACCTTGAAAACCACACAAGCCACGACCATCACCCTCGGCATCTCGCCCGGGTGCGAGCCCAGGATGTTGGGCGAGCAGCCGGGACAAGCCCGCGAGGACCACGCGGCGTACCGCGGACTCGGTGGTTATCGCGCGCTGGCCGACGTTGACGAGCTACTGACCGAAGTCGAATCCAGCGGACTGCTCGGCCGCGGCGGCGCCGCCTTTCCGCTCGCGGTGAAGTTGCGTGCGGTCCGCGACAACGGTCGCCTCATCGGTGGTGCCCGTGGCACCACGGTCGTCGCCAATGGCGAAGAGGGAGAACCGGCTTCGATCAAGGACCGCTGGCTGCTAAGGAACCGGCCGCACATGGTTTTGGACGGACTGCGGTTGGCCGCAGCGATCGTCGAAGCCAAGCGCGCCTACGTTTATGTGTCCGATGCGGACTCGGCTCGCAGCATCGAAGCCGCGCTGAATGAACTCGACCCCGATACGCTCGGCGGGCTCACCGTCGACGTCCAGCTGGTGCAGCCCGGCTACGTGGCCGGCGAAGAGACCGCCGCCGTCCGCTCGCTCAACGGCGGCCCGGCCAAGCCGACCGACAAGCCGCCGCGCCCGTTCGAAGAGGGCGTCGGCGGGCTGCCCACGCTGGTCAGCAATGTCGAAACCCTGGCCAATCTGCCCTACCTACAGCGCCGAGGCTCGGCGGCGTTCCGCGCGCAGGGCACGTCGCTGTCGCCGGGCACGTTCCTTGCGACCATCACCGGAGCCGGCAGACCGCCCGTTCTCTACGAGATCCCGCACGGCTTGCCGTTCACCGAACTACTTGCTCTGCACGGGGTTTCGCCCAACAACGTGCGAGGCGCGCTGATGGGCGGCTATTTCGCCGGGTTCCTCAACCAGCGTGTGCTGCAGACCAGCCTCGACCACGAGACCTTCCGAGGACTCGGCAGCGGGCTGGGCTGCGGAGCGATCTCGGTGATCACCGACGACTGCCCCGTCGCGGTCGCGGCGTCTGTGCTGGCGTACTTCGATCGTGAAAATGCCGGGCAGTGCGGCTCGTGTTTCAACGGGACGGCGGCGATGGCCGCCGTCGCCGGGGCGTTGCGCGACGGCGCCGCGACGACCGAGGATCTCGACCGATTGCGCCGCTGGTCGGTGGTGCTGCGCGGGCGCGGCGCCTGCGCGACACTGGACGCCGCCACCAATGTGGCGGCGACCCTGCTCGACCAGTTTCCCGTCGAGGTGACACATCACCTCGACGGCAGCTGCCAAGACTGCAGTCGCGGCGCATTCCGCGCAGACCGTCCCTACCAGGCCGAGCGGGGGTGAGCTCACCATGAAAATCCGTCTCGACCGCACCGTTTGCGACGGCTTCGGGCTGTGCGCCAAGCACGCACCCGGCTACTTCTCGCTCGACGACTGGGGATACGCGTCCCTGATCGGCGATGGCACCGTGGCCGAAGCAGACCGCGACGCGGTCGCGCGGGCACTAATGGACTGCCCGGTGCACGCCATCACCGAGCCCGGTGAGCGCATACCCGAAGCTGCGCACCCCTTTTCGAGCAGCCCCGAAGACCCCGGCGAGAACCTGCATACCGAGTCGAACGAAGCGCAGTGGGGTTTCACGCGTTGAGCCGTCGTGCAACTCACCTTTGACGCCGAGGTAGAAGCCTTCCGCTCGGAGTTCGTCGGATTTCTGGCCGAACATCTCCCGACGGAGGCGCAGGCCGCGGAGCGGCCGTCGTCGACGTCGCACGTGCCGGAATGGTCGCGGCGCTGGCAGCGGCTCCAGTTCGACCATGGCTGGCTGCTGCCGGGCAACCCACCCGAATTCGGCGGGCGCAGCGCCAACATCCTGCAGCAGTTCGTGCACCGCGAGGAGCTATCGCGGCGCCGGATCTATCACTGCTTCAACCCCCAGGGCGTCGGCATCATCGCGGCGTCGCTGCTGTCCTTCGGGACGGACGAGCAGAAGCAGCGCTGGGCAGTCCCGATCCTACGGGCGGATATGACCGCGTCACTGGGAATGAGTGAACCTGGAGCCGGCTCCGACCTGGCCGGGCTTCGGACCACAGCGGAGTTGGTCGGCGATCACTTCGTGGTCAACGGACAGAAGCTCTGGACCTCCGGCGCCCACGACGCCGACGTGGTGCTCACATTCGTACGCACCGACCCAACGGCCCCCAAGCACAAGGGAATCAGCGCGCTGCTGATCCGCACCGACACGCCCGGGGTGGTGTGCCGGCCCTTCGCATCGGTCTATGACCGCGACGATCTGGACTTCAACGAGGTGTTCTTCACCGACGCGCAGGTGCCCGCGGAGAACCTTGTCGGCCCGCTCAATGGCGGGTGGCGGGTCGCCAACGGCTCGCTCGGGCACGAACGCACCCTGATGTGGATGGCGTTCGCCAACCGGCTCGAGCAGCTGCTGGAGGACTACCGGCCGGCGGACGCGGTGAACCGGGACCACTACGCCAGCATCGTGATGGACTACTACGCGCTGCGGCTACTAGGCTCGGCGGCGCTGGGCCGAGCCGCCCGCGGTGACGTCGATGTGGCGGGGTTGTCCGTGCTGAAGGTCCTCGGTTCGGAAGCCGAACAGAATGCACTCAGGCATGCGCTGGACGCGGCCGGACTCGACGGAATGCGCGACAATGCGCTGACAGCCCCGTACAACCCTTACGCCCCAAACCTTTTCACCGCCAGCTGGTTCGCCCGCTACAACAGCAGCTACGCGGGCACGATCGCGGGGGGCACTTCTGAGATTCAGCGCAACATCATCGCCCAGCGAGTACTCGGCCTGCCACCGCGCTAATTGTGCTGATCACAATGCAGGACACAGCGACGACAGGAACTCCTGAGTCCGACGGCGCGATTCGCTCCGTTGCGTTGCATCCTTGCCCAACGGGACAATTCGCGCGGCCAGGTCGGTAACACCGGCGTCGCGGTAGCGGTGCAGCCGAGAAAGAATGGTCGACTCGTCACCCGCGGCCATGGTGTCACCGACGTCGGCGGCGTCACCGTGCTCAAGCAGTCGCACATAGTTCGGCGAGAAATCCGCATGCCCGAGAACCTCGCTGGCGTAGGCGCGAGCATCGCCCGCCTCGGCGTTCGAACAAAGCGCGACGGGAACGCCGGCGACGATCCGCGGCGCGGGCCGCCCGGCCTGGCTGGCCGCCGCGGTAATGCGCGGAACGACGTGGTCACCGATCGCCCGCTCGTCGGCCATCCAGAGAATCGTGCCGCCGGCCCGTACGCCCGCGAGCCGCAGCATCGCCGGCCCGAGCGCCGACAACAAGATCGGCACCTCGAGTGTGTCCGTGACGTCCACCGGCGAATGCACGCGGTAGCTGTCGTTTTCGACATCGACAGTGCCCGGTCCGGCGAACGACGCGTGCAGCACGTCGAGGTAGTCGCCCATCAACCGCGCCGGGCGATCGTAGGTCAGCCCGAGTTGGCCTTCGACGATCCAATGATGCGACGGCCCGATACCGAGCGTGAACCGCCCGCCGCACGCGACCTGGGTGGTCAACGCTTGCTGCGCCATGATCATTGGATGGCGGGTCTGAATCGGGACGACCGCCGTTCCGATTTCGATGCGCTCGGTGGCCTGCCCGATCAGCGTCACGGCGGTCATCGCGTCGAGGTAGCCGGGGACCTGGGGCATCCAAAACGTGGTGAAACCCCCGCTTTCGGCCGCGGCACCGTCGGCGATCAGCCCTGCCAGCCGGTCAGCACGCGAGCGCTCCTTATCGGAGCCAACCATCACGCCGACGCGCACGCGACCCCACCCCTACGGCACATACCGATCCCATTCATAGGGCACAACCGCGAAAAACGGTGCGGCAAAAAGCGGTTCGATGTCAGGCTCGGCCCAGCGGGTAGCCAGGGCCGGCCGCAGGCGTTCCGCGACGGCGATCGGGTCGTCGTCGAGGAAGCAATACGTGATCGACTGATTCCCTTGAGCGCTGGCCAAATTGGCGTCGACCTGCCGCGACAAAGCAGACCAGACGCCAGCCACACCCTCGACTTCGACCAACGGGGCCACCGATGCCGGTCCCCGCTCGACCAATAGGTACACACCCCGCACGGGCATCCAGGGGAGTACATCTGACCCGACCTTGACTCCCGGCGCGACCGCTTTGCTTTGCACCTCGTACACACCGCGCTCCACCGGTGGCAGCAGCGGGAGTTTGCGACCGGCCTCCCCCAAGGCCATGGACAGCTCGTTGAAGCCGCGAAGCCCAGCCTGGTCGGTGAAGAAGTACGTCATCACGTGGTCGACCGCGTCTAGCGGCCCACCGCCGACCGCACGAGCGGAGCGACAGGCCGGGGTGGACACCAACCGCAACGAGGCGCGCACCGCGGCCAGTCGGTGTTGCTCCGGGCGGTGGTCGAGGGTGTGCCAGCGCAGGTAGTCGGCGTCGGTTCCGTCGGGATGGCGGGTCGCCATGGACACGAATAGGGTCGTGATCTCACCGCGTCCGGCCGCAAGGATGTCGGCGACCTCGTCCGATGGCGTGCCGGGAAGTTGCATCAGGGAAGTCCCTAGGATCTTGCCGAATTGGGCTGGTGCAGTGCGAGTTCGGGGTGGCGGGCCTGGATCATCCGCCGGAAGCCGTCGCGCCAGGGCACCTTCGTGGCACCGAGTACGTCGTGCATGTGCGTGACGTCCGGCCATAACGGGGTGTGCGCCTTGGGCGTGTACTCGAAAACCGGCTCGACACCGACCAGCTCGCCCATGTACGTGCAGTAGTCCTCGACGCTGACCGTCTCGCTGCCGGCCCAGTTCACCACGACCGGCGGTGTGGCGGCGACTTCCATGGCGCGGATGCCAAGCTCGACGTAGTCATCCTCATAGATCGGGTTGTAGTTGTTCGGCTTATCGGGATGGAGCCGAATCGGCCTGCCCGCCAACATCGCATCGAGACGATCGGCGGGCGCGCCGCCCTCCGGTCCGTAGGTGGAGCAGATCCGGATGATCGTCAGCGGAATCCGAAAATGCGTGGCGATCCACGTGCAGACCGCCTCCGCCGCGACCTTGGAGATGCTGTAGTTCGCCCGCAACGGGACGCCCGGCGGATCGGTCTCGGTCAGTGGACGCTGACCTTGGTAGGCGTAGATCGAGCCGGTCGAACAGAAGACGAAACCCTTGGCCGAGCGGCAGTGGTAGAGCAATTCGCCGGACATCTGAGCGTTGGTTTCGACGCAGCGATTCCAATCGTTCATACCGGTGTCCACGGCCGCGTGGAAGACGTAGGTGAAATCGTCCGGGAGAGCGCCGAAGTCGCCCGCGCTGACGTCGAGCGCGACGGGTTTGACGCCGGCGTCAGCGAGTCTCTGCCGAGCTGCGAGGTCTTTCAGCCGCGCGGCGCCCCACACCTCGTTCTTTGTCGCCAGCGCGCGCGCGATGGGAAAGGCGATCTTGCCCGTCGCCCCCGTGATCAGGATCTTCTCTGCGTCGAGCAACCAGCACTCCGATCATGACGTAGAACCCCGGGTCAAATGTAAAGTACTTGATATCGCGCGCGGAGCATAGCTCCATAGACTCAGACCAGCCAAGATCGGAATGGTCCCACTGGGAGGCTGCCATGAAGCGGTTTGCTCGTCGCCTGGCCGTCGTTACCGCGGGCGCGTTCGTGTCGATGATGGTCGCGGCGCCGGGAGTTAGCTCGGCGGGTTGCGACCGCAACATGTCATACAACTGGGCGACCAACGAATGTAAGCCGCCGCCGCCGATGCCGTCGTGGTACACGCCCCCGCCGCAATATGCGCCGTCATTTGCCGGGCAGGATGTGCCGCCCCCTCCGCCAAAGCCTTGGTGGTCACCGTACGCACCGATGTGGAGTACCGGCTTTCACCAATGGGGTGCCTATTTCACCGGCACCTGGGTGCCGTACTGACGGCTGAACGTTTCGGCGCGGTACGGCCTCGATAAGGCCTGCAACACGGTGATAACGTGATTCTCCGATTCGTATAACGGTCCTACCGTCGGAGGTCACGTGTCAGCAGCACCGGGTCGACCGCTGCCCCTGATCACGCAGGAAAACGAATTCTTTTGGACGTCGGGCGCCGACGGAAAGCTGCGCTTCCAGGAATGTAAGGCCTGCGCCGCGCTGATTCATCCGCCGGCGCCCGTGTGCCGCTACTGCCGCTCGCAGGACATCGGCGTGCGGGCCGTCTCGGGCCGGGCGACGCTGGCCGGGTTCACCGTCAACGAGCGATTCAGCCTGCCTGGATTGCCGGCACCGTTTGTGATCGCGCAGGTCGCGATCGAGGAAGACCCGCGGGTCCGGCTGACCACCAACATCGTCGATGCCGAACCCGATCAGCTTGCACTCGGCCAACGGGTGGAGGTGGTCTTCGAGCAGGCCGAGGACGTGTGGTTCCCGCTGTTTCGGCCCATCCCGGATGCCGAGCCCTCCCCCCTTCCCGTCGACGAGATCGCGCCGGAATGCTTCGGCGAACACGTCCGGCCCATGCTCACCACGGAGAAGTTCGAGGACAAGGTCGCGCTCACCGGCATCGGGATGTCCCCGATCGGGCGCCGGCTTATGGAGCTGCCGCTGTCTTTGACTGTGCAAGCCTGCGAGGCGGCCATCGCCGATGCAGGGCTCACCTACGCCGACATCGATGGCCTGTCCACATACCCCGGTCCGATCATGGTCGGCGCCTTCAGTGAAGGCGGCGTGACCGCGCTGGAGGGCGCACTGGGCATTCGGCCGACATGGCACAACGGCGCCATGGAGACGTTCGGCCCGGGCGGTTCTGTGATCGCCGCAATGCTTGCTGTCGCAACCGGTTTGGCCCGGCACGTGCTGTGCTTCCGAACGCTGTGGGAGGCCACGCATGGCGAGCTGATGAAGCAGGGCAAGATCGTCCCATCGATGGGCCGGATGTCGGGCTGGCAGATGCCCTTCGGCGCCACCTCGGCGGCACACACGTTGGCGATGAACGCGCAGCGGCACTTTCACCGCTATGGCACCACCAAAGAGACGCTGGGCTGGATCGCGTTGAACCAGCGAGCCAACGCCGAACTCAACCCCACGGCCATCTATCGAGACCCGATGACGATGGACGACTATCTGAACGCGCGGGCGATCACCACGCCGTTCGGGCTCTACGACTGCGACGTGCCGTGCGACGGCGCGGTAGCCGTGATCGTCTCCGCCGTCGATGCCGCACGTGACCTGGCCAAGCCGCCCGTGCTGGTGGAGGCGGTCGGGACCCAGATCGTCGAGCGCCTCGATTGGGACCAGAGCACGTTGACGCATGAGCCGCAGGTGCTGGGCCAGGCGGCGCACGTGTGGACGCGCACCGCGCTGCGGCCCGCCGACGTCGATGTCGCCGAGCTCTACGACGGGTTCACCTTCAACTGCCTGTCCTGGATCGAGGCACTGGGATTCTGCGGAATCGGGGAGGCCAGGGAATTTTTGGACGGTGGCAAGAACATCGCCCGCGACGGCCTGCTGCCGCTCAACACGCACGGCGGCCAACTGTCCCACGGCCGCACGCACGGCATGGGTCTGCTGCACGAAGCGATCAGCCAGCTGCGCGGTGAGGCAGGCGATCGCCAGGTCGCCGACGCCCGCGTCGGGGTGGTCAGCAGCGGTGGCCTGACCCCCAGCGGTGTCCTCCTGCTGCGGGCGGACGCATGAAAGCGCCCCTCCCTAGGGTGGTGATCGTGGACGGCGTGCCGATGTCGGCGATGATCGCCGAATCGGCCGACCCCCGGGCCGTGATCCTGGCCATCCACGGTGGCGGCACCACCGCCATCTACTTCGACTGCCCGGGCCATCCATCGTCGTCGCTGTTGCGGACCGGCGCGGCCGCCGGATTCACGGTCGTGGCCCTCGACCGGCCCGGGTACGGCAGCTCGGCGCCCTATCCGGACGACATGGCCGCACCCGAGCAGCGGGTGAACCTCGCGTATGGAGCGGTGGACCGCATTCTCGGCGAGCGGCCGCGCGGGGCCGGATTATTCGTGATGGGCCATTCGGGCGGATGTGAACTCTCGATGCGGCTGGCCGCCGACGAGCGCGGCGCCGACCTGCTCGGCGTGGAATTGGCGGGCACCGGCCGCCACTACCACCCCGCGGCCCGCGAGATTCTGAAGACGGCAACCAGAGAGCGCCGACCGGCGGGCATCTACGACATGCTGTGGACCCCCGAGCGGCTATATCCGCCCGAGGTCCTCAACGGGTCGACTATTTCTCCGTCGGCCCCGTCCTACGAGGACCAGAGGGTGTCCGACTGGGCCCGGCAAACCTTCCCGGCGCTGGCCCCCGCCGTGCGCGTGCCGGTGCAGTTCAGCATCGCGGAGTACGAAAAGGTCTGGCAGACAGATGATTCTGCGATGGCCGAAATCACCGCACTGTTCTCCGGCTCGCCGCGGTTCACGATCAACAGACAAGCCGAGGCGGGGCACAACATCAGCCTCGGCCACAGCGCCGCCGACTATCACCGCAACGTCTTCGCGTTCGTGGACGAATGCGTGGCCGGGGCGCCCGCGGCGACCGAAGAGGCGGGTTGATGCAGATCGGATTCATCGGATTGGGCAGCCAAGGCGGGCCCATGGCGCGGCGGATCATCGAGGCCGGCTACCCGACGACCCTGTGGGCGCGCCGACCCGAGACCCTCGAGCCGTTCGCCGACACGGCCGCGAAGGTCGCCGAGTCCCCCGCCGAACTCGGCGCCGTCTGCGATCTGGTCTGCCTGTGCGTCGTCGGCGACATTGACATCGATGAGATCACCGGCGGCGCCCACGGTCTGCTGGCAGGGCTCAAGCCAGGCAGTGTGATCGCGGTGCACAGCACCGTGCATCCCGAAACCTGTAAGGAGCTCGCGAACAAGGCGGGCGCCCAGGGGATTTCGGTGATCGACGCGCCGGTGAGCGGCGGCGGTCCGGCTGCCGCCGACGGTCGTCTGCTGGTGATGGTCGGCGGTGATGCCGATGTTGTCGAGCGCTGCCGTCCGGTCTTTGCGACCTACGCCGATCCGGTCGTGCATCTCGGCGACCTGGGCTCCGGGCAAACCACCAAGCTGCTCAACAACCTGTTGTTCACCGCCAACCTCGGAACGTCGGCCGCCGCCCTTTCGCTGGGCAATGCCCTCGGCATCGCGCCCGACCGGCTCGCCGAAGTCATCTCGTGCAGCAGCGGAAACAGCTTCGCACTCAACGTGATCGGCGGCGACCAGGGCCTGACGCGAATGGCCGAGCTTGCGGGAACGCTGCTACGCAAGGATGTCCGGCTGGTCGTCGACCTCGCCGACCGGGCCGAAGCCGGCGGCGGTGCGGTACTCGATGCGGCCGACGCCGCGCTGGCACAGATGGGCTATCTCCGATGAGCCCCTATTCGGTGCGTCACGAAACCACTACCGTTAGCATTACAGTCAGGCCTTCCGCTGTAACGGTTACAGCCCGCAACTCGTCAGCCAGGAGTATGCAATGACCACATCGAAGATCGTTTTCGATCCGTTCTCCCAGGAATACTGGAACGGCGCCTGGGACACCTACCGGCGCATGCAGGAGGAAGCGCCGGTCTACTACAACGAGCAGTACGATTTCTACGCGCTAACTCGGCACGCCGACGTGGCCACGGGGCTGAAGGACTTCGAAACGTACTCGTCGGCCTACGGCATCGACCTGTCGATGGTGCGCTCCGGGCAACGCCCGCCGCAGTCGATCATCTTCATGGACCCGCCCGACCACCGGCACATGCGCAGCCTGCTCAACAAGGTCTTCACCCCGCGCGCCATCCAGTCCCAGCGGGAGATGGTGAACGAGAAGATCGACAAATACCTCGGCAAGGTCAACCCCGACCGTTTCGACGCCGTGCAGGACTTCTCCGGACCGTTCCCGGTCGAGGTGATCACGACGATGCTGGGGGTGCCGGAGGAAGATGCCCAAAAGGTCCGACACTGGATCGACGTGTCGCTCACGCGCGAACCCGGGCAGGTCGAAGTCGGCGAGGAGGGCATGCAGGCCAACATCAACACCGCGATGTTGTACTACGAGTTGGTCAAGCAACGC
>Ga0210396_10002249_pt1 | contig 19887 bp, 13 predicted proteins | sample IncBWH17OmetaG_FD_155466 | JGI IMG/M metagenome (GOLD analysis project Ga0210396, IMG submission 155466) | Forest soil microbial communities from Barre Woods Harvard Forest LTER site, Petersham, Massachusetts, United States - Inc-BW-H-17-O ... | reverse complement strand
GATATCCTTCTGCTTCCGCTCTTCGGCCTGCTCCGCATGAGCCGCCTGCAGTAGCTTGGAAACTTCTTCATCTGCCGGGAACTCTTCCCCCATCCGCGTAAGGATCGCGATGGACTCTTCGTAGTTCTTTGACGCCAGCACGTTCCGTGCGTTCGCCAAACTCTCGTGCTTGCGATGCTCCGTCTGAGCGTGCCGGATGGCCTTTTGAAGTTCCGGAAGCTCTTTGTCGATTGGAAAGCGCCTCTGTAATTTTGCCACCAGCGCCGCGCACTCGTCGTAGCGCCGGGCAGCCAGCAGAGTGCGGGCCTCCGCGATATCCTGCTGCCTCTGCTGCTCAGCTTGATCCGCCCGCACGGCCTCGAGTAATTGCAAGATATCCCGATCATCTGGAAATTCCTTTTCTAGCGTTGCAAGCAGTACGATGGACTCTTCGTACTGCCTGTTCGCGAGGCAGATTCTGGCTTCGGCCAGCCCCTGAATCCTGCGCTGCTTGGCCTCGTCAATGCGGATGTCCTCCAACAGCCTAGGAATCTCCTCATCACTCGGAAACTGCTGTTGCAAATCGACCAGCAGCGCCCTGGACTCCGCAAAATTCCCTACCGCCAGATGGTTTCGAGCTCCCTCCAGAGTTCTCTGCCTGCGTTGCTCGGCCTGATCCTCCTGCACCGTATCCAGCAACCGCTGGACCTCCTCTTCGGCTGGAAATTCTTTCTGCAGTTCGCTGAGGATTTCGATGCAGTCAACGTAGTTCAATTGGGTCCACAACCCACGCGCTTCTTGCATTCTTTCGAGGAGCCGCAATCGCCGCAGGCGCTCTGCCTTTTCCACTAGGACCTGCTGCTGAAGGACTGCTGCCTGCTTGTTGGCAGGCTCCAATTCGAGCACCTTCGCCAACAGTTCCTCGGCTTCGTCTGGCATTCCCTCCGCGAGGCGCTGTCTGGAAGCCTGGAGCCACTCCGCGACGACCTGAGCGCGGTCGAGTTCGCGTTGTACCTGTTTTTCCAGCTCCTGCGCCTGATCAAAGGCCGCATCTAACTGGAGAGCATTTTCCGCCTCCGCTCGCGCCTCTTGGATTTTCCCTTCCGCCAGTAAGGCGCGTCCCTTATCAACGTGTTGTTGCGCTTTCGGCCGGATCAAGAGCCGCTTCAACTCAGCATTCACTTTTTCCAGAAGGGCTCGCGCCTGTGAATTTGCCGCGTCGACTTTCAGCGATTCCCGCAGAAGCTCGCGCGCCTGGGAAAATTCCCCCGTCTCGATGAGCTGGCGGCTCTGATCAATCAGCTCGGAAATCGAGTGCAACTGGAGTTCTTTGTAGACCGGTTCGAGCTCCAACAGGAGATCCTCCATTGACTGGAACCGATCCTCCGGCAATTTCCGAAGAACCTTTGAGATAATGCCCTCCATCGCGGGCGGACAATCTGGGACCCGCTGTGTTATGGAACGCGGCTCCTGTGAGCAGATGTTGTGCATCAGACTGGCAGGATTGTCGCCCGTGAACGGCCTTTCGTAACACACCAGTTCGTACAGCAGCACTCCAAAAGACCAAATATCCGACCGCTCGTCGGCATGTGCGCCATGATATTGCTCGGGAGACATGTAGGCGAACGTCCCGATAAGCATTCCGGTTTGCGTTTTCGACTTGTCCAAGACACGCGCGATCCCGAAATCGACGACCTTTACGACCCCTTCCTTGTTCACCATCACGTTGCCGGGCTTGATGTCGCGATGAACGATACCTCGCTTGTGGGCATAGTCGAAGGCACGGCAGGCCTGCAACGCGTAAGTAAGTTTCAACGCGAGAGGCACAATCGTACGTCGAGCGATCGTTTGTTCGAGGCTTTCGCCCTCGATGAGCTCCATGGCGATGTAGGGAGTGTTCTGGTCGTCACCCATGTCGTAGATGGTGACGATGTTTGGATGTTGCAATCCGCCTGCCGATTGCGCTTCTCGGTAGAACCGCTGGAGAAGATTTGGGTCGTCAGCGAGACCGGTGGTGATCGTCTTGAGGGCAACCATCCGGTTAATGATGGGGTCGCGCGCCCGGTAGACCACTCCCATGGCCCCGTGGCCCAACTCTCCATGAACTTCGTATTTGCCCAGCTTCCTCAAGCGCGTCCCTCTAGCGATGGGCTTGCCCGGCTGGAGAACTGCGGATATCTAGAGCGAACGCAGGAGCTTAGGCCCGCTCCGAGAGTAGCGAATCGTCCCAAAAACGGCCTAAACTGTCAACATGAATACAGACCATGTTCCCTATCGCGGGAAGCATTTCTCTGTCGCGGCTGCGCACTAAGCCGCGTCGGCAGCCTTCGCCGTGTCCCTTCCACTTGGCTTTCTCCGGGATTTCCCAACACTTGGATTCCTTCTGTTAAAAACTCAGATATGCGTGAGTGTGCCGGTAATCTTTGTGCGACGCAGGGACCAGGCGAACACGATGAACGATGATGGGATCAGGACTACCGCGAAAAGCAGTAAAGCCGCGATAGAAGGCCACAATCGGTTCCAGCCCGCGCCCGCGAGCAGCGCCGCCCGCATTCCTTCGAGTGAATAAGTAACCGGAATCAATCGCGCCAAAAGCTGCAACGGACCCGGAAGGACGCTCACGGGATACATCATCCCGCCCACCAAGCCCGATACGCCGAGCACCACCCACTTCGCGGGATTACCGCGCTTAAAGAGAATCGAATAGCTGGCCGATAATATTCCTAGCCCTGCAAACGCGAGGATTGATGCCAGGAGGATCACCACGGCTCCTGCCCAATTCGTCGCCCGGGGCGCGAAGCCGAAAAGCAGCGCGCCCCACCCAAGATAAACGCACGTCCGCAGCGCCAAAGCAGTGAAAGGATACACCGCTGAGCCCGCGAGGATCACCGGCAGCGGCGTCTGCGTCACAAGCAAAGCTTCCAGAGTGCGATTCTGGCGGGCCTCCTCAATGCTGGCGTCGAAAGCCGTCATCGATACGCTGAGGTAATCGAAAAATGCGAAGCCAACCAGCGCAAATGCGAAGTAATTGCTCCCCGCAGGCAGCGCTTTCGTTAGTTCGGGGCTCTCGACAAAACGTGACAGATAGTAGAAAGTCGCAACGCCGAATAAGGCTTCCAGGGCTTCCAGCAGGAATGCTCCGCGATATCCTCGAGCAATCGCCAAATCACGCGCGAAAAACGCGGCAATCTTTCGCAAGGTGCGCGTTAGCTTCATGGCCGGGCTTCCACTGCTACAACAACGTGACATGCCAGCCGGGTGATCGCCTCTTCAAAAGTCGCAGCACCGGCCGCCGCACACAGTCCGCGCGGGGAATCGAAGGCGACGATGCGGCCTTCTTCGAGCAGGATCACGCGATCGGCGATCTGTTCCACCTCGCTCAGCGTGTGGGAGGCAAAAAGCAAAGTCGTCCCGTGCTGGCGCACCAAGTCCTCTTTCAACAGTCGGCGGAAATCCGCGGCCGCCAGCGGGTCGAGGCTGCGCGTGGGTTCATCGAGCAGCAAAATAGCAGGTTGGTGCAGCAGCGCGCGCGCCAGGCCCAGGCGGTGCATCGTGCCGGTCGAGAAAGTGCGCACCTGGCGATCGAGTTCGCCGCTGATGCCCATGCGCTCGGCGGCCAGCTTGATCCGCCGGCGCGCCTCAGTACCGGAGATATTGTTCATGGCCGCGAAGAAAGCAAGATTTTCGCGGCCGCTCAGGCGGGTGTAAAAACCTTCGTCGCCTCCCGTGTGATAGCCGAATTGGCACCGCGCGCGGGAGGCATCGCGTTCGACATCACACCCCGCAATCCATGCGCGGCCTCTTGTAGGGATAATTAATGTGGCAAGTACACGAAGAAGAGTAGACTTGCCCGCCCCATTCGGCCCGACGATTGCCACAGCCTCTGCGGGTTGGACCGAAAAGGAAATTCCGGCGAGCGCCCTTTCGGTCGGGCGAGCGACCGGCTGCAGCCAGGCGCGCCACCCGGAGCGCGCCGGCGGGAAATACTTTTCGAGGCACTCCACGGAAATGGCGGGCCCGGACATCACGTGGTTATAACCGAATTCGCCTGGCCGAATCCACTCCGCCATTGCTGTTTGAAGCCGGCGCCAGTAGAATAGGAGCGCACAAGTTGATAAGCACAGTGCGTGCCTATCGAAGTGAACCACCGTCGTCGACCCAGACGGCGGAGCCAACCCAGCCCGACACTATTGGAACGGCCGAAATGGACGCACCTCTTTCCTTACATGCGGTAGTTGTCGCAGCCCCCGAGCAGGTCTCCTGTCCTCTCGGTGAAGAAGCAGCCATTCTAAATCTGAAAAACAGCGTTTACTACGGAATGAACCCCGTGGGTGCCCGCGTGTGGGAGCTGTTGAAACAGCCAACCAGTGTCGCTGCGCTGCGCGATGCTTTGCTGGACGAATACGAAGTGGACCAGGAGCGTTGCGCACAGGACTTGCTGGCACTCCTCCACAAGATGCACGACGAAGGCTTAATCGAAGTCCGCGCCGCGGCGACGAGCTAGGGCCGCGCGACTTTGTTTCGCTGCTCGGGTTGAAACCGAACAACGTACGTCAGGCCAAGGAACCATGATCGAGCGCTGGAAAAGATTTCGGCGACTGAGCGCCTTCGAGCGAGGCGTCGTCCTCGAAGCGACAGGCGGCTTACTGGCGACTTGGATCGGTTTGCGTTTGATCGGCTTTCGCCGCTGGGAGCGCGTGCTCGCGGTTTTTGCGCCGACAGTGAACACAACCGGGCCCGCCCAGGGCGCATCGGTACAAAAGTCCGCTCTCCTGGTCGCGAAGATGCAAGAAGCGGCGGCGCGGAATCTTTTCTTCCGCGCAAATTGCCTGGAACAATCGCTGGTTCTGTGCTGGCTGTTGCGGCGCCGCGGGATCGACGCTGTATTGCGAATCGGCGCGCGCAAGGAATCGGAACGTTTCGAAGCGCACGCCTGGGTTGAACTCGACTCCCAGGTGCTGAACGATGCGAGCGCGGAGCATCGCCATTTCGTTCCGTTCGAGAGGCCCATTCTTTCCATGGAGGCGCGCATCGAGTGAGCGGCATCGTTGGCATGTACGACCGAAGCGGAGCGCCGGTGGATCGGACGCTGTTGCAGGCCCTCGCTCATTTTCTTTCTTCCTGTGGTCCGGATGCGCGCGAAACCTGGTTCAACGGTCCCGTGGGTCTGGGTCACACGATGTTGCGCACCACGCGCGAATCGCAAATCGAACGCCAGCCGGCCAGCCTCGGTGGGCGATTCTGGATTACCGCGGACGCACGGATTGATTGCCGCGAGGAACTAAAAGGGAGGCTCGTGGAGCTCGAGGGCGGCAAAACTTCCGGTCCCACCGCCACGGATTCCGATTTGATCCTGCACTCGTATGCGGTTTGGGGCGCCGACTGCGTGCAGCACCTGCGTGGGGATTTTGCCTTCGCCATTTGGGACGCGCAACGAAAACTCCTCTTCTGCGCGCGCGACCATTTCGGCATCAAACCCTTCTACTATTCCGAATTGGGAGAGCTCTTTCTTTTTAGCAACGTCCTCGATTGTGTGCGCCAGCATCCCGACGTCTCCGGCGAACTAAACGACGCGGCCATCGGCGACTTCCTGCTCTTCGGTTTGAACTGCGACGCCGCCACCACCACTTTCCGCGATATCCGGCGCTTGCCTCCGGCTCACAGCATGACGGTGTCTGCCGAAGGGTTGCGCATCCGTCGCTACTGGTCGGCTCCGACGGAAGGCCGCATCCGCTATCAGCGCGTGGAGGATTACGTCGAGCATTTCCAGATCCTCCTGCAAGCGGCTGTATCCGACCGCATCGCTCCAGATCGCACCGGAATATTGCTGAGCGGCGGCCTGGATTCGGGGACAGTGGCGGCGACCGCGCGTGAGCTTTCGACCGGCCCGGGCCGTTCGGAGGATTTGCGCGCGTATACCGTCGTCTATGAATCGTTGTTCCACGATGAAGAAGGCGCTTACGCCCAAGAGACCGCCGACTTTCTCAAAATTCCGCTACGCATTATCCCGATGGATCACGTCCAGCCGTTCGAACGCTGGGATGATCCGTACCGGAGCGTTCCCGAGCCTTCAGATGATCCTTGTTTCGCGGGGCTCTTCGATCAATTCCAGGCGCTTTCGGAGGATTGTCGTGCGGTGCTCTCTGGCGAGGGCAATGACAGCTTGATGCACTTTCAGATGTGGCCTTATGTAAAGGACATGATGCGAAACCGCGAGTGGCAAAGGCTGCTGGTGGATACTGCTCGTTACGCCTGGCTTCGGCCTTCCCTGCCAGGAGTGTGGCGGAGGGCGAAGAGACTCCTTAGAAAAGACGCAGCTACTCCGCAATACCCGCGTTGGCTGGCGCCGGACTTTGCACGGCGATTGAATTTGCGACAGCGTGTGAACGAGTGGGACCAACCTCCTGACGCCTCTCCGTCCCATCCAGTGCTTCCGAAGGGCTATGTTTCACTCTCTCCGTCGTATTGGTGCCACATGTTCGAGCTTGAACATGCCGGCGTGACCCATTGCCCCGTTGAATTACGTCACCCTTTTTTCGATCTGCGGATCGTCAATTACCTTCTCGCGCTTCCACCTTTTCCTTTGTTTTTCGAGAAGCGCCTTTTGCGGGAGGCTGTTGCTGGGCGGCTTCCCGAGCGCATTCGCACGCGCAGAAAAAGCCCGCTGGCTGCCGACCCGCTGGTCGCACACTTCGGGCAGCATCAAACGCCTTGGATGGATAAATTCGTCTGGACGGAAGAGATCGAGTCGTATCTTGATAAGTCGGTGCTGCCACAGTTCGGAAACGGCACGACTTCGGCGAAAGTGGACGCGGATGTTCGCCCGATTTGCCTGAACTTTTGGTTGCAGTCAGCGCGCAGAGTCCGGTATAACTTGCGTGCGGAGGTCCGCAATGGTTAAGCCCGCAAAACGGGTGCCAAAGAAACCCTATTCATCTCCTATCATAACCATCTATGGCACGGTCGAGGAGTTGACACAAACCAAACGGGGCAGCCGGGGCAACGACGGCGGTAAAAAGCCAAATAATCGGAGCGGCTAGGGCCGGAAGTCGTTTGCAGTAACGGGAACCGCATGTGCTAAGAGGCGGACAACCGTGCTGCGTGAGTTCCGTAAAGAGCAGCACGACAGGTAGGTTCTGCCAATTTGAATCTAGAGTCGGACTGCTCGCTTTTATGACGTGGACGTCAAACTTTGAATGAGTTCGGTTTTACCTACGCTGTTTTCGGTCTCACCCTTCGCTCGAATCTGCTAATCCCCGAACTGCCGCTCGCACAGAAGCCAGATGTCGGGCCCGATGTTGACATCCACCTGAGTGTTTCACCGCTGGGGACGCGCATCGTGACGACCGATCCGGAAGTGATTACCTATGTCAGTCCGTATCGAGACGGCGCTGGCAAGCCTGCTCTCAGGTTGTGGAGTATTGGCGGCGGCAAATTTTGCCGTCTCGAGTACGCAGATGGAACGCAATTCTGGCTCGATCGAGCAGGAACTGAAGTCTGGGCAACTTGGCCGCAGAGCTCGACAATCCAAGACACGGCAACTTACCTGCTCGGTCCGGTTCTCGGCAGGTTGCTACGTCTTCGGGGTGTCACGTGCCTGCACGCGAGTGCGGTGGCCTTCGGCGAACAGGCAGTAGCGTTTGTCGGGCCCGCTGGCGCCGGAAAGTCAACCACAGCGGCCGCGCTGGCGCTGCGCGGCCATGCTATTCTCTCCGACGACGTAGTCGCACTAGCAGACCGTGACGCATCCTTCTACGTTCATTCGGCGTACCCCCATTTGTGCCTTTGGCCAGACTCTGTGCAAACCATCTATGGTTCCCCCGATGCACTACCGCAATTGAGCGCGAATTACGAAAAGCGCTGCTTATCGCTTGGAAAAGAGGAATTGCGGTTCGAGGAACGCCCGCTGCCGCTGGCCGCAATCTATATCCTGGGCGAGCGACGGGGCGATCCAGCTCCTATCATCGAAGATATTCCGCCACAGCAGATATTTCTCTCGCTGGTAGCCAACACCTTTGGGACGAACGTTGTGGACGGCAGTATGCGCGCAACGGAATTCGAAACCCTGGGACGTCTGGTTCCGCGCGTGACAATTCGTCGGCTCTGCGCTCATGAGGACCCTAACCGGCTGCCGGAATTGTGCCAGCGAATTTGCGACGATCTGCACGCCATAGAATTGCAAAAACCAACGCTGGCTTGAGCGAATCCCGTTAAATCTGGCGTGTCCCACTGAGAGTGGCTCTTTGAATACCGTGTAGTGGAATAATTGGGCCTCTTCGGTTTTGTCGCCATTTATTCCTATGCTACTATCCCGGTTCAAATGGCGTGTCCGACCCCCACGAAGCGGCGCTGGTGTCTGTACTGGCGGGATATCATGTGCTCACGAACCGAAATCTTGCCCTGCTGCCTCGAATCGGCCGCTGCCAACCTTTCTTTTAACTCAACAAACATCGCTATTCAGGAAAGCGGAATATGAGGAGAACCTCCATGCAGAAGAAATACCAGCTGGGCAAATTTGCATTTTGTGTCGCGCTAGCATTGGTCATTCCCACGCTATTCATATTGGTCATGATCCACAATGGGCGAAACACGTCACGCACCGTATCGGCGCACTCCGCCGGTTTGGCTGCGCCGAAGCCGGTGTCGGCCACAACTTTTGATTGGACAAACTATGGCAAGCTGCCGTTGGCCTTTGAGGCCAATCAAGGACAAACAGCATCGGACGTTCGGTTTCTTTCCCATGGGAACGGCTACACTCTGTTCCTAACGGGGCAAGAGGCCGTTCTGACGTTGCGCCAGCCCGTTCCAGGCTCTGACGCACCTCTTGATCACGCAAAATTGGGCAAGATGCGTGGCAATAAACGCGCTGCAGAGAAGCTTTCCGTCCTGCGCATGCGGCTAGATGGCGCAAATCCAAACGCCGCGATTGCCGGCGTCGATCGAATGCCCACGAAGGTCAACTATTTCATTGGGGATGACCCGAAGAAGTGGTACACCGATGTTCCCGCATATGCCCAGGTGAAATATCAGAGTGTTTACCCTGGCGTGGATCTGCTTTTCTATGGAAATCAGCGGCGGCTGGAGTACGACTTCGTGGTCGCTCCGGAAGCGGATGTGAGTCAGATAGCCCTGGACGTGCAGGGCGCAAACAGGTTGCGAATTGACCGGCACGGAAACCTGCTCATGAGGATGCACGGCGGCGAAGTCGAGCTTCAGAAGCCAGTCGTTTATCAGGATGTGAACGGCGAACGCCGCGAGATCGCGGCGAACTACGCGATTGCCAACAATCACGAGGTCCGCTTTGCGGTCCCGGATTATGACCACACTCGTTCGCTAACAATCGATCCGGTCCTGAACTACGTCACGTACCTTGGCGGCACAGGAACCGATGCGGCTTTCGGGATTGCCTTGGATGCTGCGATGAACGCTTACATTGCTGGGATAACCACCTCAACTGACTTTCCCCAGCAGAATCCGGAACCTGCCACGCCTCCAACCGACATCGCCGCGGATGGCACAGCGTTTGTTTCTGAGTTGGACCCGACTGGCGCGCACCTGCTTTATTCAACGTATCTCGGCGGCTCAGGCAGCGCGAATGGAGGAGACGGGGCACAGGCGATCACGGTGGACGCCGCCTCGCCACTCAACGTCTACGTGACGGGTTTTACCTTCTCGGCGGATTTTCCGGTGACCACGAATGCCTTGATTGGAGCGCCCGGACCTGGCGGCACCGGCACGGGTGGATCGGGGTTCGTAACCAAGCTCACGCCATCTCTCACTGGTACCGCACAGCTGGCTTACTCAACTTATCTGGGTGGAGACACGGAAGATCAAGGAAACGGCATTGCGGTTGATGGCAGTGGGGACGCTTTTATAACGGGACTGACGCTATCAACCAATTTCCCGCACACTACAAACGCGCTTCACAGTGCGCTTCTGAACCCGAATGGAAGCGTTTTTCTCACGGAAATTAACACTGTCACAGGCACGGACGTATTTTCGACGTACTTTGGTGGAACCAACGGCCCAGGAAGCGCTTTCTTGTTCGGGGATGAAGCGTTTGGAATAACGATTGACACGAGCTCGAACGCCTATATCGTGGGCACGACCACGTCCACCGACTTCCCCACAATGGGAACTACGGTCAGCTCCTGTCTCACCGATACGAATGGGATTGCCTTTGTCTCCGTTATTAGCACGACCACTCCGGGACTCACATATTCGACTTGCTGGGGCGGAGCGTCAACAGAAACCCAGGGTTTCGGGATCGCGCTCGCTGGCGGCGTTGTGTACCTCACGGGTCAAACTACTTCGTCAGACTTTCCAGTTACCACGAACTCAATTCCTCCGCCCAGTACTGGTGTAGGCAATGGCGTCGTCTTCGTTTCGCTGCTGAACACGACGAGCACGACGCCGAACAAGTATTCAACATTCTTGGGAGGCACGAACGGTGACGTCGGTAACGGAATTGCCGTCGATTCGACCGGCAATGTCTATGTCACCGGCGAAACCGGGTCAGCCGATTTCCCAATTACTCAGGGCGCGCTTCTTGAGTCGAGAAATAATGGCTTTGGCACCGGATTCATTTCAAAGATCAATCCTGGTGGAAACGGACAGGCCGACCTGCTTTACTCCAGTTACTTTGGAGGAAACGGTGTCGGTGGCACATTCGATTCCGCGAACGGCATTGCTGTTGCTGGCACCAATGCCTACATCACAGGCCAGACGGCTTCTTCAGATTTGCCTGTGACGGCCACCGCGTTCCAAAAGACATTCACGAGTACAACGACGAATGCATTCGTCGCCGATCTGCCTCTGGTTCCCACCATCTCCGTTTCTCCCACGAGCATTAATTTCGGAACACAGTTAGTCGGTACACCGACTGCGGCGCAGTTCGTTACGCTCACGAACAACACAACATCTTCCATCCCTTTGACGATTCCGCCCACATTGACCGGAACTAATACTGCGGATTTCGCGGTGGCTACGGGGACGTGCACTACATCGCTAGCTGCAGGAGCCAGCTGCACGGTTGGCGCCACGTTCACGCCTGCCGCCGTAGCGTCTTACTCCGCGACGCTGCAAGTCGCGTACACAATTAACTCCGTGGTCCAGCTTCCCGTCAAGGTCGCGCTCACTGGAACGGGCAGCAACTCGATCGCCGCAATCAGCTTTAGCCCCACCAGTCTCACATTCACCGGCCAGCTGCTGACCACCACCAGCGCAGGACAGAACCTCGTGATCAGCAACACCAGCACAACGACGGCACTGAACATTTCGGCGATTGCCGCAAGCAAGGACTTCAACATCGCGTCGAACTCGTGCGGAAGCACGCCCATCACCATCGCTCCAGCGGGAACTCCTTGCACACTGAGCATCACTTTCGCTCCATCGGGGTCAACAACCCCGGGTGCCGACACCGGGACGATCATGGTCACCGACAACGCCAATGGCAGCCCGCAATCGGTGCCGCTCACAGGAACAGCATGGGACTTTTCGGCCTCGGCGCCGTCGAGCGTCAGTGTGGCGAAGGGCGCCATGGGTACCTTCCCTGTGACCATCACTGGACTAGGCGGATTCACCGGGGCAGTATCTTTTACCTGCACGCCCGGCAGCACGCTCGTTACATCGTGCGCCGTACCAACTACGAACGCAGCTGCGGCGCCGGGAGCCACGGCGACCGCCACACTCACGGCTGCCTCTTTCGTCGTACCGCCGCAATCCATGAAACTTCCCCCCGCGGCGACTCTGCGGCAAGTGTTTCTCGTGATGCTGATCATTTCGCTTCTGTTCATGATTCCCTCCACGCGCCGATTCCGCGCGCGCATGGGGATGCTTGGAGCGATGATGGTGTTTATCGTTGTGGCGGGCTGCAACGGCGGAGGTGGCCCGAAGCCCAAGACATCAACAGTGACGATTACTCCGTCCTCTGGAGGCGTCACCAAGCCGGCCATCACGGTCAACGTAAGCATCACGTAACAGAAATCCAGATCGACGACACCAAGGCCGCGCGTTTCAGTTTTTCGAGATGCGCGGCCTTTTTTCTGCACGCAAGTGTCAGGCCTCTGAGTTTCGCTCTCGATAAGTTTGACCTTCGCTGCACGTACGGTTCGCCTCTACTGTCCCTCCACTCTCAAAACGATTTTCGTGCGGCACTACACTTACGCCCGCTTTCCTTCTATTCTATGTGACCGTCGCGCGCCAACGAATTACCGGCCGCTCGCATCTGAAAACACTCGCGGAAGAAGATACGCTGAGAGCACGAAATCACTGGAGGACGCGGTTGATGAAAAAAGTAGCGGGGATTTTGCTGTTGACGGCCCTTTTCTGTGTGCCGGCCAAGGCTCAGGAAAACTCGATGTTCAAGCCCAATTTCTCGAAGCTCAAGCCCCGCAAGCCTGAGCGGTCGAAATTCGAGCTCGGTTTCGGTTATACCTACCGCTCGTTCCTGGAGCCGTCCCCGCATCCTCCCGGTCTGGGTAACCGGCTCAACATGAACGGATTCAATGTCCACGGCGAATATCGCATCTTCCGCTGGCTGAGCGCCGCCGGCGATATTTCGGGCGATTACAACATCAGCTCCGCAAACGGCAACACGCAGATGTACACGCTGATGTTCGGACCCGAGCTGTATCCCCTGGGCCACCGGCACAAAATAACTCCCTTTGCTCACATCCTGTTTGGCGAGGGATTTTCAGTTTTCAATCTGCAGAGTCAGGGCGGTTTCGCATCAGTAAGTACCTGGGACCACGGATTCGTCTGGATGGCCGGCGGCGGTCTCGATGTCCGGTTCAAGAAACGCTGGACGATTCGTTTGATCGACGCGAACTACGAGTCAACCCATTTCAGCGACATTGGAACGGGAAGCTATGGCGGGATGAGCCAGGGAAATTATCGCGTCTCGGTGGGCCTGATTTATCGCTTTGGCGTGAAGTAGCGCCTGCTGGATCAGCCGTTTCCTAATGGTCGCGCGTCCGGGCCGGTGGTCGTGTCTGCAAGCCACGAACTCCACGTCGCCTTTGATTTAAGATTGGTCTTGCGAAAAGACCGAAAGTCATAGGAGATTACGGCACCGTGGAGCAAACCCTTGGCGCGGCGCGAACGCGACTGCTAATTCTGCCCCTGGCGCTCGCATGCGGAATATTTCTGTGCTACCAAGCCGCGAGGCTCTGGCTCGCCGACCATCGCATCCATTCAAGCAAACTCGAAGTGATCGAGCGTGGCGCCGCGCTCGAGCCCGGCAATGCCGAAGCATGGGACATTCTGGGACGCCACCGGCAACTAGATTTCGCAAACGCCGACCCCTCGCAGGCTCTGGCAAATTATCAACGCGCCATCCAGGACAATCCGCTTTCCGCCAACTACTGGATGAATCTTGCGGGCGCCTATGAGGCAAATGGCAATGCCAGACGCGCACAAGAAGCATTTGAACACGCCCGCGCCGTCTATCCGCTCTCGGCCGAAGTCGCTTGGAACTATGGAAATTTTCTTCTTCGGCAGGATCAAGACGCCGCAGGTTACGCCCAAATCCACCACGCGATTCAATCGGACCCCTCGTTTCTCACGCTGGCTGTTTCGCGGGTATGGCGATCAAGCCGCGATGTGAATATTTTGCTGGATCAGGTTCTGCCTGCAAATCCCGACGCGTATTTTCAAGCGCTCAATTTCTTCGCTTCGATTCGCAAGCCCGATCCGGCTCTGCTGGTGTGGCGGCGCCTCATCGCCCTCGGAAAACCAATCGCACTGCGGCAGACGTTCCCCTTTTTTACCGAACTGGTTCTGGATGACCGTTCAGACGATGCCAAACGCGTGTGGATCGAGGCTCTCACCGCTGCTGGCCTCCCGCACGACCCGCCGTTAGGACATTCCCTGATCTGGAATGGTGATTTCGCCCACGATTTTGAAAACGGCGGCCTTGGCTGGCACTGGAATGCGCCGGTGGGCACTTCGATAGACTTTGACACGGCTCCTCCCTCGTATGGAGTTCGTTCCGTGCGCCTGGATTTCGGTGGGGGGAGCAATCTGGAAATTAGCGAGCCCACGCAATATGTTCCCGTGGAACCGAGCCGGAAATATCGCTTCCACGCTTATATGGAAACGGAAGAGATCACTACCGAAAGCGGGATGCGATTTTCGATATACGACCCCAATCACAATGGCACCGTGTACTTGATGACCGAGAACTTTACCGGTTCGCACAAATGGACCGCCACGGACTTGGATGTAACCACAGGCCCGGAAACACACTTTCTGGTGGTGCGTCTGTATCGCGGCGGCAGCCGCCTCTTTGAAAATAAACTGAGCGGCACGGTTTGGATCGCGGACCTTACGCTGGTTCCGGCAGATAGTGAGTCGGGGAATTCACCGCAATGAAGTTCATCCGCGCCGGTCTCTTATTCTTGTTTGCCTTCTCCGTACTGGCATTTGGATCCGTTGAAGTCTGGTCAGCATCGATACTGGAAATCGGAGCCGGCATTTTATTCATCAGTTGGGCGGCGATTGTTTCTCTCGATCACGGCATCCAGATTGAATGGAGCCCGCTGAACTGGCCGCTCGCCGGCTTTCTCGCAATCGGCCTCTTGCAACTGGCTCTTCACATTACGCCCTATCCGTTCTTGACGCGCGTGGAATTACTGAAGCTGGCTGCATATCTTCTTATCTTTTTTCTTTCTACTCAGGCATTTCGTCAGCGCCGCGATCTCACCAATCTCGCATGGTTCCTAGTTTTTCTTTGTTTCTTTGTCTCACTGCTGGGTATCATTCAGCACTTCACCACCGAATCGAAACTGTACGGGTTTCGCGCGCTTAGCCAGGGCGGCGATCCTTTCGGCCCATTTGTGAATCGCAACCATTTCGCCGGGTTCGTGGAACTTACTCTGCCGACCGGTTTTGCCCTGATGATTTTTCGCGGGCTGCGGCGCGACATGTTTCCGTTGGCCGGACTCCTGACCATCGTTCCTACGGGGGCCATGGTGCTTTCCGGCTCGCGCGGCGGAATCGTAAGTTTCGCTTTCGAAGTGGCCGTTCTCGCACTGCTAGCACGTTCGCGTCGAGGACCGCAGGGACCCCGCCTCGCGGCATTGGCCATTGTGGGACTGGCAGCGCTAGCTCTAGTCGTGTGGTTGGGCGCCGGAAAAGTCCTGGAGCGATTTTCTACCTTACACCCGGGGGATGTCTCGCTTGCCCGCCGCGCCACCATGGTTCGCGGCGCGGCTCACATGTTCTTCGATCATCCGATCGCCGGCACCGGAGTGGGATCGCTGGTTGCCGCTTACCAACGTTACGAAACGCTATACGACGGCAAGATTGTGGACCACGTACACAACGACTACATGGAGCTGTTCGCCGAGACGGGAATCTTGGGCGCGCTGTGCGGACTCGCATTTCTCTGGATCCTGTTTCGCGAAGCGCGCACATGCTTCGGAGCGGAACAGGGCCATTTCTCGCGCGCCATTCACGCCGGAGCGATCACGGCAGTCTGCGGGTTGTTGTTGCACAGCTTGGTTGACTTCAACTTGCACATTCCCTCAAACGTCTTGCTGTTCCTATTGCAAGTGCACCTTGCCACTACCACTCCTTTGCCGTCCGAAGGAGCTCCCACGCGTCGCCGAGTCCGGATCCGCGAGCACGATACAGCTGGCGAGGGGGAGCAGGTGGCGCCGTAATTGTTCAAGCCTTAGGAACCAGGCAGTCACGCGCGTTGACGGGATGTTTGTGAACTTCCGAAACACTTAATTCGATTAGGCGTCATTAGTGCGTGTCATACTGGTCTTCGCTGGTTGACAGCGATACGCTCGCTAGAGGATATTCTTTCTGGGGTTTTCTATAGCTATGATATCGACCGTCCGATCCCATTCGGACTGGCTCAGAGCGAAGCCTGTCTTATTGCTAGCACTATTTCTACTGTGTAGTACTTTGCCGCTGCACGGCCAGCAGCAAACCGAAACTCCGCCTCAGCAGACTCCGCAACAGCAGACTCCGCAGGAGACTAACCAAAAGATTCAGCAGCTAGCCGCGCTCGCGTCCACACGGCCCCACGACGTGCCGGTGGGAGCGGGAGATCTGCTGCACATCGATGTTTTCGACGTGCCGGAACTTTCCCGTGACGTGCGGGTTAGCGACGTGGGAGACATCAGCTATCCCTTGATTCCGGGGAAGATCCAGGCGGCAGGATTGACGCCTTTCCAACTCGAAGAAAAAATGGAGCAGCTCTTAATTGAAAATGGCCTGGTGACTCATCCGCAGGTTTCCGTTTTCGTTAAGGAGCAAACCAGCCAGCCTGTATCACTTGTGGGGGCCGTGGGGAGACCGAGTGTTTACCAGATCGTCCGACCGACTACCTTATTGGAATTGCTCGCCAACGCTGGCGGAATTACGGACGAAGCGGGAAGCGTTGTGCTGATCACCCGCGCCACCGGCCTGCCGGCGGCAAGGACTGTCTCGGATTCCACGACCGAGAAGCCTGCGCAGGACTCTCAAACGATCTCCATCCGTTTGCAGGATCTGTTGGAATCTGGTGATCCCTCTTTCAATATTCAAGTCTTCGGGGGCGACGTGGTCTCCGTCCCGCGAGCTGGCATAGTATATGTGATGGGCAGGGGAATCACGCAGCCAGGAGGCTACGTGCTGCAAAGCCACGGAGAGCAGATCAGCGTATTGAAAGCTGTGGCGCTGGCTCACGGTACCACGGGATTTGCAAAGTCCGATGACGCAGTCATCATGCGCAATAATTCTCTCACCGGGCAGAGAGACGTAATTCCGGTGCACCTCAAGCAAATCGAGCATCGCAAGGCGGAAGATATCGCCATGAAATCGAATGACATCCTGTACATACCGGACAGCCTCGGCAGAAAGGTGCTCGCACGAGGCGCTGAGGCGGCTATCGGAGTGGGTACGTCCCTCGCCATATATCGGAGCACGTATTGATCGGCATTAGCGGTTCGCTGCGTTAAATCAGCTCGCGACAGGGCTGCAAAGGTGAAGGGGTAAATGGAAGAGCCATCCCGAATCGTTCCCAGCGTGCGTGAGCGCAAGCCCGGGGATGCATTAACGGTCATTCCCGCGCCTTCGGTTCTGCCTTGGGACCAGGTTCCGCGCGAGCCGCACCTGCTCGATTACCTGATCATCCTGCGTAAACATCAGTGGCTGATCATCACTTTTCTGCTGACCGTGGTCACCGTGGTCACGATTGCTTCCTTCAAGATGAAGCCGGAATACGAAGCGGCTGCCCGTGTGGAAGTGGACAAAGAAGCGCAAAACATGCAGCCTTTCTCGGATTCGAATTCGTTCGGCGAGTATGAAGATTCCGAAGCCTACGTCGAGACGCAAACCAAGATTCTGCAGAGCGAGACTCTTGCACTGATGACTATCAAGTCGATGGACCTCGGACGCTACCCTGAATTTGGCGGCGTCTCCAGTTCCGCCGCCTGGCAGCACATCGGCGCCGCTTCGCGCAGGCCCGCAATTCTGGGCGCTTTTCTAGGACGTTTGAGCATCAAGCGCATTACCGGCAGCCGGTTGATTGAAGTCCAATTCGCGGCTGAAGATCCGCAGCTGGCCGCCCAGGTCGTCAACACCCACCTGCAAAATTACGTGGAACAGAATTTTCGCAGCAAGTACGACGCGACCATCCAGGCTTCCAACTGGCTCTCGGCGGAACTCGAAGAACTCCGCATTAAAGTCGAGAAATCGGAAGATGCGCGCATCGCCTACGAGCGCGAAAATCAAATTTGGCAGATTGACGAAAAACAGGACATCACCACCCAGAAGCTTGCGGACCTGAGCAAAGCCGTCACCGACGCGCAAACGGACGTCGCTCAAAAAGAAGCCCTCTACCGAATGGCTATTTCCGGAAACGTCGACGCACTCCCCGCGGCACGTAGCAACGCCGTGATCAGCAACTTGCTGAGCCGCAAGTCCGCCCTCAATGAGGACTACGCGCAAGCAGTGGACCAATACGGGCCGAATTTCCCTAAGGTGCTGCGCATCGCCGCTCAACAGAAAGAAGTAGACGACGATCTGGATAAAGCGCGGAAGAACATGATCGAAAGCGTAGAGGAGGATTTTACCACCGCGCGTACCCACGCCGACCTCCTGCAGGAAGCGCTGGACAAACAAAAGGCCGAAGCCAACGGTCTTGCCGAAAAACTCGTGCAGTATCACATTCTGCAGCACGATGCCGAATCGAATAAGCAGCTCTACGATGGGCTGTTGCAAAAGCTCAAGGAGGCGGGCATCACCGCCGGTCTGCGTTCCAGCAACATACGCGTGGTGGACCCCGCGCTGACTCCAACCACTCCCGCGCGGCCGCAAAAAGCTCGCAACATCCTGCTCTCTTTTCTGGTGGGTTTGGTCGGCGGAGTGGGCCTTGCGCTGTTCCGCGAGTATCTGGACAACACCGTGAAATCTCCGGACGATATTGAATCTCTCACCGGGCTTCCTTCACTGGCTGTGGTGCCGTCTCTGCCGGGATTGAACGCCAATCAGAGCCGCTTCTCGCGGTTCGCCCGCGAAGCTGCTCCGCAATCAGCCTCCGGCCCACGTGTCGAACTGTTGTCGTACATTCAGCCCAAATCCCAAATTTCTGAGGCGTTCCGCGCGCTGCGCACTTCACTGCTGCTTTCGCAAGCGGATCATCCGCCGCAGGTGATCCTGGTGACGAGCGCGTTGCCTCGCGAGGGAAAAACCACGGCTGCGGTGAACCTCGCCGTCACTCTCGCGCAATTGGGCGACCGCACCCTGTTGATGGATTCCGACTTGCGCAAGCCCGGCATTCGACGCGCGCTGAACTTAACGGTCGGCAAAGAAGTCGGCTTGAGTTCGTATTTGGCAGGTGTCTCCACGCTGGATGAAGTCATGATTCCGCATCCCACCATCAATAATCTCGTCGCTCTTACGACCGGACCTGTGCCGCCCAGCCCCGCTGACCTGCTCTCGTCTCACCGGATGCGGGAAGCGATCGTGGAACTCCGGCATCGGTTTAAATTTATAGTCATTGACTCGCCCCCAGTGATGGCAGCCACGGACCCGGTGATATTATCCGCGCTCACGGACGGCGTTCTGCTGGTGGTACGCAGCTGCGAAACGCCCAAAGAAGCCTTTACGCGCACGCGCGATTTGCTGGCAGCGGTGAAGTGTCGTTTGCTAGGCGTGGTACTTAATGCCGTTGACTCTAGTGCACCAGATTACTATTATTCGTACCGCTATTATCCGTACGCGTATGGCTATGGATATGGCGAAGATGCGGGAAAGGGACCGAGATTTTCATCTGGGTCCGAAGAAACGCACAAACCAATTACATAGAGGTGCAAATTATGCGGTGTCTTATAACCGGTGGTGCCGGATTCATCGGCTCTCATTTATCGGAAGCGTTGCTGGCGCAGGGCGAGGAAGTGTTTGTTCTGGATGATCTTTCCACCGGCAGCGTCGAGAATATCCGCCACCTTAAAACCAACAATCGTTTTCATTACATCTTCGATTCGATCATGAATAAGCACCTGCTCGCTGAACTGGTGGACGAATCGGACGTGATTTTCCATCTTGCCGCAGCCGTCGGCGTGCGCCTCATTGTCGAAAGCCCCGTGCGCACCATCGCTACCAACGTTCACGGCACGCAAAACGTGCTGGACGCCGCCTCCAAGAAAAAGAAGCTGGTCTTCACCGCCTCAACATCCGAAGTCTATGGCAAGAGCGATAAAGTTCCGTTCCATGAAGATGCCGACCTCGTTCTGGGACCCACCAGTAAAGGACGCTGGAGCTATGCTGCCTCCAAGGCGCTCGATGAGTTCCTCGCTCTCTCCTATTGGAAAGAGAAAAAGCTGCCCGTGATGATCGCGCGCTTTTTCAATACCGTTGGCCCGCGACAGACGGGCCGCTACGGCATGGTGCTTCCTAATTTCTTCCGTCAGG
>Ga0210396_10002248_pt1 | contig 19892 bp, 15 predicted proteins | sample IncBWH17OmetaG_FD_155466 | JGI IMG/M metagenome (GOLD analysis project Ga0210396, IMG submission 155466) | Forest soil microbial communities from Barre Woods Harvard Forest LTER site, Petersham, Massachusetts, United States - Inc-BW-H-17-O ... | reverse complement strand
GGGCTGGTGATGGGCGGCGGCGTCGGGCTGTCGGCGCATTCGGCCCATCGCGTGGTCACCGGGCGCACGAAACTGGCGATGCCGGAAGTCGGCCTGGGCTTTTTCCCCGATGTCGGCGGCACCTATCTACTGTCACGCTCCCCGGGTGAGATTGGCACGTATTTCGGGTTGACCGGCACGACCATGAATGGGCCGGACGCGATCCATGCGGGCTTTGCCGATGCGGTCGTGTCGTCGCTGAATTTGCCGCTGCTGCGGGAGACACTCACGAAAGTTCGTCCGGGGACGACGTCTGCAGAGATCAAGACGTTGCTCGATGGGCTCGCGACCGGCGAGACAGCCGGGCCTGTTGCGGCGAAGCAGGCGCGGATCGATGCCTGGTTCGCCCATGACCGCATGCAAGACATCTTCGCCGCGCTGAAGCAGGATGGCTCCGAGCTTGCGCAGGCGACGCTGAAGACGCTGGCTGAGAAATCGCCGCGCGGCATGGTGGTGACGCTGAAACTGCTGCGGCTGGCGCGCAAGACGTCGACTCTGGAAGAATGCCTGGTGCGGGAATATCGCGCGGCGCTGGAAGTGTTCCGCAGCGACGATTTCCGCGAAGGCGTGCGCGCCGCCGTGATCGACAAGGACCGCAATCCCCGATGGTCGCCGCCTGACATCGAGGGCGTAACATCGGAAATGCTCGCGCCTTACTTTGCCGAGATCGGCGCGGATGAATTGAAATTCCCAAGCAAGACCTAAAACACAGAAACGGCCCCAGCGGAGGAAACGGACATGGCAACGATTGCATTCATCGGTCTCGGCAATATGGGCGGGCCCATGGCCGCCAATCTGGTGAAGGCCGGCCACAAGGTGGTCGCGTTCGACCTGGTCGCGGCTTCGCGCGATCAGGCCAAGGCCGATGGCGCAGGGATCGCCGAGAGCTCGATCTCCTCGGTGAAGGGCGCCGAAATCGTCATCACCATGCTGCCGGCCGGCAAGCATGTGCTCGGGGTCTGGAATGAAGTCGTGCCGGCGATGGGGAAGGGCGCGCTGATCATCGATTGCTCCACCATCGATGTCGAAAGCGCCAAAGAGGCGCATAGGCTGGCGGCCAAGCATGGCGTGGCCTCGGTCGACGCGCCGGTTTCCGGCGGCACGGGCGGTGCCAGAGGTGCGACGCTCACCTTCATGTGCGGTGGCGAGGACAAGGCATTCGCCGCGGCCAAGCCCGTGCTGGAGAAAATGGGCAAGAAGATCGTGCATTGCGGCGGCGACGGCGCTGGCCAAGCGGCCAAGATTTGCAACAACATGATCCTCGGCATCTCCATGATCGCCGTCGGCGAAGCCTTCGTGCTTGCCGAAAAGCTCGGGCTGTCGCATCAGGCGCTGTTCGACGTGGCCTCGACCTCGTCTGGACAGTGCTGGGCGCTGACGTCCTATTGCCCGGTTCCAGGCCCGGTGCCGGCGTCACCTGCCAATAACGGCTACAAGCCGGGCTTTGCGTCCGCGCTGATGGTGAAAGACCTGACGCTGGCGCAGGACGCCGCGAACACCTCGGGCGCTACGACCCCGCTCGGCAGGCATGCGCAGGAGATTTACAAGGCATTCGACGCGGCCGGCCATGGCGGCGTGGACTTTTCCGGAATTATCCAGCACGTTAGAGGACTTGCCGGGAAAGCTTGATGACGACCTTCAAGGCAGCGCGTGCCTTTCTGCTTGGAAACCGCACGGATTACGACGCCGCGGTCAAAGGCTTCCGCTGGCCCGATCCGGTTCCCTTCAACTGGGCGCTTGACTGGTTCGATGCGGAGCTCGCGCGCGATGCAGAGAGTCGCGACCGCACCGCGCTCTGGATCGTCGATGCCGGCCACGACCGCGAAACAAAACTTTCCTTCGCGACGCTGTCGCGCCGCTCCAACCAGGTCGCCAATTTCCTGCGTGCGCAGGGCTTGAAGCGCGGCGATCATCTGCTGCTGCTGCTCGGCAATGTGGTGCCGCTGTGGGAGACCATGCTGGCGGCGATGAAGCTCGGCGTCGTCGTGATCCCCGCAACCACGTTGCTGACGCCGGATGAATTGCAGGACCGGCTCGACCGCGGCCGCGCGCGGGTGGTGGTCGCGACCCAGGATCAGGTCGGCAAGTTTGCCAGCCTGAAAGCCGACAAGCTCATTCGCATCGTGGTCGGCGCGAGTGCCAAGGTCGATGGCTGGTTGCCCTTCGAGCAGGCTGCGGAATTTCCGGAAGCCTTCACGCCGGATGGTCCGACCGGCGCCGATGATCCGATGCTGCTCTATTTCACCTCGGGCACCACGGCGAAACCAAAGCTCGTTCGCCACAGCCAGCGCAGCTATCCCGTCGGGGCGCTGTCGACGATGTATTGGCTCGGGCTGCAACCCGGCGACGTGCATCTCAACATCTCTTCCCCGGGCTGGGCCAAGCATGCCTGGAGCTGCTTCTTTGCGCCCTGGAATGCGGGGGCGACCATCTTCATCGTCAACCAGCCGCGTTTCGAGGCCAAGCAGTTGCTTGCCACCATCGGCCGCTGCGGCGTCACTACGCTCTGCGCGCCGCCGACGGTGTGGCGGCTGTTCATCCAGGAACGGCTGGCCGACTTCAAGGTCAGCCTGCGCGAGGTCTGCGGCGCCGGCGAGCCGCTCAATCCCGAAGTGATCGACCAGGTCCGCACGGCTTGGGGGCTCACGATCCGCGACGGCTATGGCCAGACCGAGACCACGGCGCTGGCCGGCAACTCGCCGGGACAGAAGGTCAAGGTCGGCTCCATGGGCCGTCCGCTGCCGGGCTATCGCGTCGCGATCATGGATGTTGACGGCCATGTCACCAAGGAAGGCGAGGTGACGCTGGTGCTCGGCGCCGATCGTCCCGCGGGCCTGATGCAGGGCTATCAGGGCGAGGACGGCAAGCTCTCGGGCGCCGACGGCGATCACTATCGCAGCGGCGATGTCGTGTTCGTCGATGAGGACGGCTATCTCACCTTTGTCGGCCGCTCCGACGACGTCTTCAAATCCTCCGACTACCGCATCAGCCCGTTCGAGCTGGAAAGCATCCTGATCGAGCACGAATGTGTGGCGGAAGCCGCCGTGGTGCCGAGCCCCGACCCGATCCGGCTCGCAATTCCCAAGGCCTATGTCTTGTGCACGGCAGGCGTCGAGCGCTCGCCCGAGACCGCGCTGTCGATCTTCAAGCACTTGCATACGCGCCTGGCGCCATTCAAGCGCATCCGCAGGATCGAGCTGGTGACGGAGCTGCCGAAGACGATTTCCGGCAAGATCCGCCGGGTGCAACTGCGCCGGCTGGAGCATGACGACAACCGCGAGGATTCGCTGCGCGGCAAGGAGTTTCGCGAAGAGGATTTCCCGGAGCTGCAGAAAATACGCACCGCCGGGTCGGAGCATCACTAAATGAACGAAGTCTGGAAGAAGCCGCCGGTGTCGCTTGCGACCTATCAGGCGATGGTCGGCAAGGAAGTCGGCGTCTCCTCATGGCATCTGGTCGATCAGGTCAGGATCAATGCCTATGCCGATGTGATCGAGGATCACCAGTTCATCCATGTCGATCCCGAGCGCGCCAGGCGCGAAACCGCGTTCGGCTCGACGGTGGCGCACGGCTTTCTCACGATGTCGCTGATGTCCATCATGTCCTATGAGGTGATGCCCGTCATCGAGGGCACGACCATGGGCGTCAATTACGGTTTCGACAAGCTCCGCTTCATCTCGCCGGTGAAAGCGGGCAAACGCGTCCGCGGCCGCTTCGTGCTGGCGGAAGCCAAGCTGCGCAAGCCGACGGAATTGCAGTCGCGCACCAACGTCACCGTGGAGATCGAGGGCGAGGACAAGCCGGCGATTGTGGCCGACTGGATCGGGCTGATTTATTTTGCTTAGGCCATCGAGCGTAGACCCTTCCGCTCGTCATTGCCGGGCTTGACCCGGCAATCCATCACTGCTCAAAAAAGCCTGTCTTTTTGGGATGGATGCCCGGGTCAAGCCCGGGCATGACGAGAACAGCAATCCGGGAAATAACGTATGACAATCAGATTCGACGGACGCGTCGCCATCGTGACCGGTGCGGGCAATGGTCTCGGGCGCGCGCATGCGCTGGGGCTGGCGAGCCGCGGCGCCAAGGTCGTGGTCAACGATTTCGGCGGTGCGCGCGACGGCAGCGGCGGCTCGCTGTCGCCGGCGGAGGCCGTGGTCGAGGAGATCAGGAAGGCCGGCGGCACCGCGATGGCCGACGGCGCCGACGTCTCCAATTTCGAGCAGGTCACGGCCATGGTTGCCCGCGCGACCAAGGAATGGGGCAGCGTCGACTTGCTCTGCGCCAATGCCGGCATCCTGCGCGACAAATCCTTCGGCAAGATGGAGCCGGCTGATTTCGCCAAGGTGCTGGAAGTCCATCTCGTCGGCAGCTTCTATTGTGCGAAGGCGGTGTGGGACGGCATGCGTGAGCGCAATTACGGGCGCATCGTGCTGACGACCTCGTCCTCCGGCCTCTACGGCAATTTCGGCCAGGCCAATTACGGCGCGGCGAAGTCCGGCATGGTCGGGCTGATGAACGTGCTCGCCGACGAAGGCCGAAAATACAACGTTCGCGTCAACACCATCTCGCCGACCGCGGCGACGCGGATGACCGAAGAGTTGTTGCCGCCGGAGCCGCTCAAGTTGATGCGCCCCGAGGCGATCACGCCGGCCGTCGAGTTTCTCTTGAGCGAGGACGCGCCAACCCGCACCATCATGGGCGCCGGTGCCGGCTCCTTCGCGCTGATCCAGGTCATCGAGAGCGAAGGCATCAACCTGCCGCCGTCCGAATGGACGCCCGACGCGGTCGCGGCCCGTTTCGCCGAGATCAGCGACATGTCGAAGGCGAAAGCACTGGAAGGCGCGTTCCAGCAGACCCAGAAATATGTCGAGCAGGCCGCCAAGCGCGCCGGGATAAAGCTGTAAGTGATGGACGTCGCCGTCATCGGTGCCGGCCCGGCCGGGCTGATGGCGGCGGAAGTGCTGGCGCAGGGTGGCGCCGGCGTCACGGTCTATGACGCCATGCCGTCGGCGGGCCGCAAGTTCCTGATGGCCGGGCGCGGCGGGCTCAATCTCACGCACAGCGAGCCGTTGCCGGCGTTTCTCGCGCGCTATCGCGAGGCGGCGCCGCGCCTCGAACCTGCGATCTCCGCCTTTCCGCCGGAAACCTTGCGCCAATGGAGCGCTGCGCTGGGACAGCCGACCTTTGTCGGTTCGAGTGGACGCGTATTTCCGGAAAGTTTCAAGGCATCGCCGTTGCTGCGTGCCTGGTTGCGGCGGCTGGATACGCAAGGCGTGCGGTTCGCTTTTCGCCATCGCTGGACCGGCTGGGACGAGCAGAGGCGATTGCGATTTCAAACGCCGGACGGAGAGCGCCTCGTTGAAGCGCAAGCAACCGTGCTGGCGCTCGGTGGCGCGAGTTGGCCGCGACTCGGCTCGGACGGAACGTGGGTCGAGGCGCTGGCCGCCAAGGGCATCGCCATCTCATCGTTGCGTGCCGCGAATTGTGGTTTCGTCGTCGCGTGGTCCGATATCTTCCGCGACCGGTTCGAGGGACAACCGCTCAAGGGCGTGGAGTTCAGGTTTGGATCGCAGACCATCCGCGGTGAGGCCATGATCACGCGCAGCGGCATCGAAGGCGGGGCGATCTATGCGCTGTCGGCCGAACTGCGCGAGACTATTCTGAAGTCGGGCGACACGACGTTGCATGTTGCCCTGCAGCCTGATCTTCGACCGAACGAACTTGCCGTGCGATTGTCGGTTTCGCGCGGAAAGCAGTCCATCTCCAACTTTCTCCGCAAGACCGCCAACCTCTCTCCTGTGGCGATCGGCTTGCTGCAGGAGGCGGCAGGCGGAAAGCTCGCGGCTTTGTCACCGGAGGCCTTGGCCCGTCTGATTGGGGACGTGCCGATCAAACTCACCGGCGTTGCCCCGATCGCGCGCGCGATCTCGACCGCGGGCGGTATCGCGCTCGACGAGCTCGATGAAAGCTACATGCTGCACCGTTTACCCGGCGTGTTCGCCGCCGGCGAGATGCTGGATTGGGAGGCGCCGACCGGCGGCTATCTGCTGCAGGCGTCGTTTGCGACGGGAGCTGCGGCGGGCAGGGGGGCGTTGAGGTGGTTGAGATTGTAGGGTGGGCAAAGCGAAGCGTGCCCACCATTTCTTGCTCGCTCGTGATGGTGGGCACGGCGCAAGTGCGCCTTTGCCCACCCTACAAGGTCACCGCAACTTCCCGCGTGCCGCGACCGGCAGCACGCCCACGATCTCCTCGCCCCGCACCATCACGACCTCGTCCATCATGTTGACAACGACGCAGACATGGTTCGGCACGATGCGCACGACGTCGCCGACATTGGGACGCGTGTTGCTGCGCGTGAGATCGAGGAAGCCGTGCTCCTCGGCGAACTTGGCGATCTTCGCCTCGGGATGTTCGAGGATCAGGCCGTAGCCGTCGAGCCCGCCGCCGGGGTCGGAGGTCAGCGTCTTGGAGCCGGCATCCAGAATGCCGCGTTCGGGGCCGGCGCGGCTCACGACCGTCGAATAGATGTTCAGCGCGCAATCGTCCCAGCCCGCAACACCAGCCGCGACCTGCATGCGGTCGTTGTAGATGTAGGTGCCGGGCCGGTGCTCGGTCGCGCCCTTGAGCTTGCCGAGATTCTTCAGGTTCGGCGAGCCGCCGGTCGAGACCATGGTGGCGTCGAGCCCGAGCGCGCGCACGCCGGCCAGCGCCTCGTCGTAGAATTTCTGCGCGTCGGCCCAGCCGGTCTCGGTCGGGTAGAGCATGAAGCCAGCAAATTGCAGGCCTTTCGAGGCCGCGATCTCGCGCGCCAGGGCGATCGCTTCCGCAGGGGTCTCGACACCGGCGCGCTTGCGGCCGGTATCGCATTCGACCACGACTGAGAGCGGCCGGCCTGAAGCGGCGGCTGCCTTCGGCAGATCGGCGACGACCACGGCGTTATCAGCGGCGACGGTCATGTTGGCCTTGGCCTGCAGCGCGCCGAGGCGCGCCATCTTCTCATCGCCGAGCAGATTGTAGGAAATCAGGATGTCGTCGATCCCGGCGTCCGCCATCACCTCGGCCTCGCCGAGCTTCTGGCAGGTGATGCCCTTCGCGCCCGCCCTGACCTGGAGCTGTGCTAGCAGCGGGCTCTTGTGGGTCTTGATATGCGGCCGGTTGGCGACACCGGCAGCATCGCAGGCGGCCTGCACCCGCGCGATGTTGCGCTCGACCTTGTCCATGTCGATGACGGCGCAGGGCGTGCCGTATTCCTTGGCGATCTTGGCGGCGAGGGGTGTGGTCATGATCTGTCTCTTGCATCGTAGGATGGGTTGAGCGAAGCGAAACCCATCAGGCTATCTCGGCGTGTTCAGATGGGTTTCGCTGCGCTCTACCCATCCTACGTTCAGGCTTGTTCGATTTCCTCGCGCAGCACCTCAAGCTCGAGCCAGCGGTCCTCGGCTTCCTGCAATTCCTTCTGAGCCGTCGTCAGCGCATCAGACGCCTGGTCGAATTTCCTCCGATCCTTGTTGTAGAGATTGGGATCGTCAAGGAACCGCTGCTGCTTGGCGATCTCGGCCTGCAGCTTGGCTATCGTCTTCGGCAAAGTCTCCAGCGCGTGCTTCTCGTTGAAATTCAGCTTTCGCTTCGATGTGCCTGAAGCTCCGGCAGCCTTGGCCGCTTTGGTGGTCTCCGGCGCGGCATTCTTCGCCGCCTCGCGCTTTAGATCGGCGCCGCGTTGCGCCAGCATGTCGGTGTAGCCGCCGGCATATTCGATCCAGCGGCCATCTCCTTGGGGCGCGATCACCGAGGTCACGACGCGGTCTAGGAAATCGCGGTCATGGCTGATCAGGATCACCGTGCCCTCGTATTCGCCGAGCATCTCTTCCAGCACATCTAGCGTCTCTAGGTCGAGATCGTTGGTCGGCTCGTCCAGCACCAGCAAATTGGACGGTTTTGCCAGCGCGCGCGCCAGCATCAACCGACCGCGTTCGCCGCCGGAGAGCACTTCGAGCGGCGTACGCATCTGTTCCTGCGCGAAGAGGAAGTCCTTCATGTAGCTGACGACATGTTTCGGCTTGCCGCCAACCATGACGTGATCGCCGCGGCCGCCGGTCAGCGCTTCCGCCAAGGTCGATTTCGGATCGAGACTTTCACGGTGCTGGTCCAGCGTCGCCATTTCGATGTTGGCGCCCAAGCGGATCATGCCACTATCGGGCGGGCTCGCGCCGGTCAGCATCTCGATCAGCGTGGTTTTGCCGGCGCCGTTCGGGCCGACGATACCGATGCGGTCGCCGCGCTGGACGCGGATTGAAAAGCCATCGACGATCTTGCGATCGCCATAGGTCCTGGAGATGTTCTTGGCCTCGATCACGAGCTTGCCGGATTTGTCTGCTTCCGCAGCGGTCAAGTTGGCGTTGCCGGCCGCGCCGCGATAGTCACGCCGCTGCTCTCGCAGGGCATAGAGGTTGCCGAGCCGCTTGACGTTGCGCTTACGGCGTCCGGAAACGCCGTAGCGCAGCCAATGTTCTTCGTTGACGATCTTGCGGTCGAGCTTGTGCTGGTCGCGTTCTTCCTCCGCCAGCACCTCGTCGCGCCATGCCTCAAAGCCGCTGAAGCCACGGTCGACTTGCCGGATTTGGCCGCGATCGAGCCACGCGGTCGAGCGCGAGAGATTAGAGAGGAAACGGCGGTCATGGCTGATGATCACGAGCGCGCTGCGGCGACTATTGAGTTCGCTTTCCAGCCATTCGATGGTCGTGAGATCGAGATGGTTGGTCGGCTCGTCCAGCAACAGGATATCCGGTTCGGGCGCCAGCACCCGCGCTAGCGCCGCGCGGCGGGCTTCACCGCCCGAGACATGCGCGGGGTCTTCGTCGCCGTGCAGGCCGAGTTGCTCGAGCACATAACGGGCCTGATAATGATCGTCGCCCGGCGCCAATCCGGCTTCGACATAAGCCAGCGTTGTGGCAAAGCCCGAAAAATCCGGCTCCTGCGGCAGATAGCGGACGGTCGCACCCGGCTGCACGAAGCGGGTGCCGCCGTCGGGTTCGACCAGGCCGGCCGCGATCTTTAGAAGCGTCGATTTGCCGGAGCCGTTGCGGCCGATCAGGCAGACGCGCTCGGAGGTCGATACGGATAATTCGACGCCGGCCAGCAATGGCGTGCCGCCAAAGGTCAGCGCGATGTCTTTCAGCTGGATCAGCGGCGGCGCCATGGTTTCAACTTCACTCTTGCTTGACGGCGGGCTGGGTGGCCCGCTGGCGCTGGATGCGGCGGATGGTCTGGTCGAGCGCGGAGATGAAAGCCGAGCGGTCGCGCGGCGAGAATGATCTTGGTCCGCCGGTGATTTCACCGGACGAGCGCAGATCGGTCATCAGGTTTCGCACCGCAAGTGTCATGCCGATCGACGCTTCCGAAAACGGCTTGCCGTTCGGCGCGATAACGTCCGCGCCGGCTTTGACGCAGCGGCTCGCCAGCGGAATATCTGATGTGATGACCACATCGCCCGCGCGAGCGCGTTCGGCGATCCAGTCGTCAGCGGCATCCATTCCGGAACCGGCAGCAACCCGTTCGATCAGCGGGTCCTGCGGCACGCGGATGAATTGGCCGGCGACCACGCTCACGGGCACGCCGAGCCGCACCGCGACGCGATAAATTTCGTCCTTCACAGGGCAGGCATCCGCATCGACATAGATGCGCGTGGTCTGGGGGGCTTCCGTCATTGCCCCGGCGTGTACTCCATCGGGCGGAAAATTGCGAGGGAAAGGCTGGTCTTGCCACGCCCTCGGGTTTGATTACGATCATGCCCGAAAACCATGGAAACAAGGCAAAACCCATGACCGGCCCGCAAACCCACCGCGTCTCGGCCTACAACACCTCAAAGTTCTCCGAGAACAAGATCCATGACGATACGGTGGCGCGGAAATACGGTTTTTCCGGCGGCCTCGTGCCCGGCGTCGATGTGCTCGCCTATATGCTGCACATGCCGGTTGCGAAATGGGGCCGTACGTTCCTTGAGCGCGGCCTGATCGAGGCGCGTTTCGTCAAGCCGGTCTATGACGGCGAGTACGCCGAAGTTTCCGCCGTCGAGGAGGTTGATGGCCTCACCGTCGAAGTGCAGAGCAAGGGTGAGCTCTGCGCGACCGGGACCGCGTCACTGCCGGTATCGGTGCCGACTTTCGCGCTGGCCGATTATACGGCCGTTGCGCCAGTGAAAGAGCGCCGGCCGGTGAACACGGCTTCCTACGAGGTCGGCAAATGGCTCGGCACCGAGCCGCGCCGCTGGGCCGGCGAAGCGGCAAACGAATATCTTGCCGATATCAGGGAGACGGATGCGATCTATGGCCGTGAAGGCCTCGGCCATCCGGGCCTGTATCCGCGGATCATGAACAAGGTGCTGGTCGACAACGCTATCCTCGGCCCCTGGATTCATGTCGGCACCAGGATGCAGCTTCTCGCGGCGGCCAAGCCCGGCGATGAATTGACCGCGCGGGCAAAAGTGATCGGCAATTACGACAAGAAGGGCCACCGCTTCGTCGAGCTCGACGCGCTGGTCGTCGCCAACGGCACCACGCCGCTCGCCCATTGCTGGCATATCGCGATCTACCAGCCGCGGGAGCTGGCGGCGGCTTAGCTCTTTCACCTCGCCCCGCTCTTGTCGCCGAAGCCCGCCTTCTGGCGAAGGCGGATGCGGGGAGAGGTCGGATTGCGAAGCAATCCGGGTGAGGGGGACTCTCCGCGATTCCGTCTCTCACCATCTTTGCGGAAGCAGCCCCTCACCCCAACCCTCTCCCCGCGAAGAGCGGGGCGAGGGAGAAGAAAAGCACTACGCCACCTTCTTCGCGTCCTCAATCGCGCGCCAGATCTTCTCCGGCGTCAGCGGCATGTTGAGGTCCTTGATGCCGTAGTCGGACAGCGCGTCGATCACCGCATTGACGACGACGACCATGCTTCCGGCGCAGCCGGCTTCGCCGCAGCCCTTGGTGCCGAGCGGGTTGCTCTTGGTCGGCGAGGGGTGGTCACCGAGCTGCATCGACGGAATGTCTTGCGCGCGCGGCAGTGCGTAGTCCATGAACGAGCCGGTGATTGGCTGGCCACCGCCGTCGTAGCTCACTTCTTCCATCAGCGCCTGGCCGATGCCCTGCGCGACGCCGCCATGCATCTGGCCGGCGACGATCATCGGATTGACAATGGTGCCGAAATCGCTGACGCCGCTGTAGCGCACGATCCTGACGACGCCGGTTTCGGGATCGACCTCGACCTCGGCGACATGACATCCGTTCGGGAAGGTCGAGATGGTTTCCTTGGTCGCGTGATCGACATCGAGCGAATTGGGTACATCCTCGGGCATCTTCCCGTCGCGCATGCGCTGCGCCAGCTCCATGATGCCGATCGAGCGGTCGGTACCGGCAATGGTGAAGCGGCCGCCGGCAAATTCGATGTCGGCCTCAGAGGCTTCCAGGAAGTGCGCCGCCGCCTTCTTGCCCTTCTCGACGACGAGGGCGGAGGCCTCGACGATGGCCTGTCCGGTCGCGGTGATCGAGCGCGAGCCGCCGGTGCCGTTGCCGAAACGCACCAGGTCGCTGTCGCCCTGTTCCAGCTTGATCTTGTCGAAGGGCACGCCGAGCTGCGCGCTCAGCACCTGCGAGAACGGCGTGGCATGGCCCTGGCCGTAGTCCAGCGTGCCGGTCGTCAGCGTCACGGCTCCGTCGGGATCGAAGGTGATCTTGCCGAGCTCGCCGGACGGCGGCGCCGTCACTTCGAGATAGGAGCCGACCGCGATGCCGCGGAGCTTGCCGTTTTTGCGGCTCTCACGCTTGCGCTTGCCGAAATTGGCGTGGTCGGAGAGTTCCAGCGCCTTGCCGAGCACGCCGGCGAAATCGCCGCAATCATAGGTGACGCCGGAAGCGGCCAGATAGGGGAATTGCGCCGGCTTCACGTAATTGCGCTTGCGCAGGGTGAGGCGGTCGATGCCCATCTCGTCGGCGGCGCGATCGACCAGCCGCTCCATGTAATAATTCGCCTCGGGCCGCCCGGCGCCGCGATAGGCGCTGAGATGCGAGGTGTTGGTGACGACCACCTTCATGTCGACGGCAATGAGCGGCGTGCGATAGACGCCGGAGAGATTCTTGGTGGTGTTGGCCGACAGCGGTCCCGGCCCAACGCCGGCGATGAAGGCGCCGATATTGCCATAGCCGGAGAGGCGCACCGCGAGGAATTTGCCGTCGGCCTCGAGTGCAAGCTCGGCGTGAATGAGCTGGGCGCGGCCCTGGCTGTCGGACAGGAAGCTGGTCGAACGCTCATCCGTCCATTTCACCGGCCGGTCCAGCACCTTCGCAGCGTGCAGGATGCAGGCGTATTCGGGATAATTCACGTTCTTCATCCCGAACGAGCCGCCGACATTGGCGGTCAGTAAGTGGATCTTCTCCGGCGGCACATTCAGGATGCGCGCCATCATGGCGCGGTTGCCGGAAACGCCCTGCGTCGGGGCCTGCAGCGTGTAACGCTCGGCCTTCTTGTCGTAATGCCCGAGCGCAACACGCGGCTCCATCGGCACCACGGCGACCCGGTTGTTGACGATGTCGAGCCTGGTCACATGCGCGGCGCTGGCAAAGGCTGCTTCGACCTTGGCGGTGTCGCCATAGTGATAGTCGAGGGCGACGTTATTGGGGATGTGATCGTAGAGCTGCGGCGCGCCGGGCTTTGTCGCCTCGGCGGCGTCGGTCACGGCGGGCAGGGCCTCGATATCGAGCTCGACGGCTTCCGCGGCGTCGCGCGCCTGCGCGGCCGTCTCCGCCACGACAAAGGCAACGGCATCGCCGACATAACGCACCTTGTCGGTGACGAGCGGCGGGCGATTGGTCTGCAGGATTGGCGTGCCGTCGCGGTTCTTCAGCGGCAGTCCGCAGAAGAACGGCTTGTAGCCCGCTGCCTCCATGTCCGCGCCGGTCCAGATTCCGAGCACACCCGGCATCGTCCGGGCCGCGGAAGTGTCGATCCCCTTGAGGATACCGTGGGCGTGGCTGGACCGGACGACCCAGCCATAGGCTTGGCCGGGCAGGTTGAAATCGTCGGTGTATTTGCCCTTGCCGCGGACCAGCGTGTCGTCTTCCTTGCGCCGGACCGGCTGGCCGACGCCGTATTTTTGCATCGCAATAGCGTTTTCGACATGGATGGACGAAGTGTAATCTTGCATCAGAAGTGCCTAATTCCGCGCGTTTTCGGGGCTGTTTCGTTGAAATAACGTCTCGCTCAGCGAGCCACAATGGCAGATTAGGCATAGTCCTATGTGGGGCTTGTTGCACACCCCTTGGGCGCTGCTAATGTTTGCCCTGAAAAAGACATTCCAAGCCGGGTCGACCACGGCCCGCGGAAAGACAGTTTGAATGAACGATGACACGCGGCTTCGTAACGGCCCGATGCCGTGCGAGGACCTGCAGGGTGATGGCGCCGTCATGGCGCCTGCCCAGCTCTCGCAGGCTAACGGAACCGAGGTGTATGCGGCGCTCGACCTCGGCACCAACAATTGCCGGCTCCTGATCGCCTGTCCGGCCGGCGATGGCTTTCGCGTGGTCGATTCCTTCTCCCGCATCATCCGCCTCGGCGAGGGGATTTCGGCGACCGGCTGCATCAGCGATGCCGCGATCGAGCGGGCGATTGCTGCGCTCTCGATCTGCCGTGACAAGATCCAGACCCGCAAGGCGCGGCGGCTGCGGCTGATCGCAACGGAGGCCTGCCGCGCGGCCTCGAACGCCGACGGCTTCCGCGATCGGGTCGCGGCCGAGACCGGCATTCACCTGGAAGTGATCGACCGCGAGACCGAGGCAGCGCTCGCCGTGATCGGCTGCTCGCCGCTGCTCGACCCCAGGGGACGCGGCGCGATCCTGTTCGACATCGGCGGCGGCTCGACCGAGCTCGTGCGGATCGAGCGCGATCCGGCGGAGAGGCATTGCGAGCCGCTGACGAAAGCGTGGATGTCGATCCCGCTTGGCGTCGTAACGCTGGCCGAACATTTTGGCGGCCGCGACGTGACGCGGGAATTGTATGCGCGGATGGTCTCCGAGGTTGCCGGCCATATCGCGCCGTTTGCGGCCGAGCATGGCCGCGATATCGACGGCATGCACCTGCTCGGCACCTCCGGCACGGTGACGACGCTCGCCGGCATCCATCTCAACCTCGCCCGCTACGACCGCCGCCGGATCGACGGCATCTGGATGGACGATGCCGACGTCACACTGACTATCGAACGGCTGCTGGCCATGAGTTATCAGCAGCGCGCCAACAACAATTGCATCAGCGTCGACCGCGCCGATCTCGTGCTCGCCGGCTGCGCCATTCTCGACGCGATCCGGCAGGCGTTCCCGCTGCCGCGGCTGCGGGTCGCCGATCGCGGCTTGCGCGAGGGCATGCTGGTTCAGATGATGCGTGAGGATGGCGCGCTCGGCGCCTGGTGATTCCCCATGGCTAAAGACAAGACCGGCCGGCTCCATGTCCAGGTGAAGACCGGCGGCAAGCGCAAGCTGTCGTCAAAACTCTGGCTGGAGCGGCAGCTCAACGATCCCTATGTCGCGCAGGCCAAGCGTGACGGCTATCGCTCGCGCGCCGCCTACAAGCTGATCGAAATCGACGACAAGCATCGCCTCCTTAAGCCCGGCATGACCGTGGTCGACCTTGGCGCCGCGCCCGGCGGCTGGAGCCAGATCGCGGCCAAACGCGTCGGCGCGGCCGACGGCAAGGGCAGGGTGATCGCGATCGATCTGTTGGAGATGCCGGAAATTGCCGGCGTGCAATTCGCCCAGCTCGATTTCCACGCCAACGACGCGCCGGAGAAACTGACCGCGATGATGGGCGGCCGCGCCGACGTCGTCATGTCGGACATGGCCGCCAATACCACGGGCCATCGCAAGACCGACCAGTTGCGCATCGTCGGCCTCGTCGAGATTGCCGCCGCCTTTGCCGCAGAGGTGCTCAATCCCGGCGGCGCGTTCCTGGCGAAAGTGTTTCAGAGCGGGGCGGATACGGAATTATTGGCGCAGCTGAAGCGCGATTTTGCTGTCGTGAAGCACGTCAAGCCAGCCGCGAGCCGGCAGGATTCAGCCGAGCGCTACGTGCTGGCAACGGGGTTTCGGGGCGGCTCGAAAGCCGAGGCCTAACCGTTCGTCATTGCGAGCGCAGCGAAGCAATCCATGCCTCGGCATGCGGACAGGTGGATTGCTTCGCTTCGCTCGCAATGACGAGGAGAGGGTGCTGCCCAGCTACCCCAGCCTCTGATCCCTTGCGTTCTGAGTGCCCTCGGTGGCGACCACCCGCGCTTCCTGGGCGGCTTCCTTGGCAGCTCCCTTGCGGCTCGAGATCGCGATCGCCTTGCGGCCGGAGATTTCGTGGCCGGCGTCGTCGGGCATCTGCCAGAAGAAATAGCACGACGCGGCCGAGATCAGCGACACCACGATGAAGGCCGGTGCGAACACGGTCGCGCTCAACTCGGTCTGGCCGTGAAACCACAGCGTCGTCTCGACCGAGAATGCGCCGACCGCAACGCCGGCCGAGACCGCCAATTGCTGATTGACGCTGACGAGCGTCGTGGCACGGCTCATCTGGCCCGGTTCGACCTCTGCATAAGCGACCGTGTTGATCGCGGTGAATTCCAACGAACGGAAGAAGCCCCCGACCACCAGAATGATGAAGATCAGAGTCAGCGGTGTGCTCACTGTGAACAGCGCGCAGGCCCCGAGGAAGAAGGCGCTGATGACCGCATTCGCCGTCATCATGTTGCGGAAGCCGAAGGTGCGGATGATGCGCGAGGCAAGCGTTTTCATGCCCATGGCGCCGACGGCGGAGGCGAAGGTGACGAGGCCCGACTGGAAAGGCGAGAGGCCGAATCCGACCTGCATCAACAGCGGCAGCAGGAACGGCAGCGCGCCGATGCCGAGGCGGAACATGAAGCCGCCAATGATGGCGGCCCGCATCGTCGGCAGCCGCAACAGCGAGAAATCGAGCACTGGCGATCCCGTCTTCCGCGCATGTATCACATAGAGCGTCATCGAGATGGAGCCGACGCCGACGAGCGCGGCAACCACGCTCCATGGCAGGAGGTTGAGGCCGGCGACCGAGAGGCCGCAGGCGATACCGGCGAGACCGATGCCCGCCAGGAGCAGGCCGTAGAGATCGAAGCGCTCCGGGTCGATGCTCTTGATCGGGTCGATGAACTTCATCGCCATGAAGATGCCGAGCAGGCCGATCGGGATGTTGATCAGAAAGATCCAGTGCCAGGAGAAATAGGTGGTGATGAAACCGCCGAGTGGCGGCCCGATCACCGGGCCTATCAGCGCCGGCACGGTCACCCATGTCATCGCATTGACCAGCGCGCTCTTGTCGACGCTACGCAGCAAGACCAAACGCCCCACCGGCGTCATCATCGCCCCGCCCATGCCCTGCAGGATGCGGGCGAAGACGAAATTGGTTACGGAATGGGAAAGCGCACAGCCGATTGATCCGACGATGAACACGCCAACCGCGAGCGCAAACACCATGCGCGCCCCGAAGCGGTCCGCGGTCCAGCCGCTCGCCGGGATGAATACCGCGAGCGACAACAGATAGGACGTGATCGCGAGCTTCAGCGTCAGCGGGCTCGTCCCGATATCGGCCGCAATCGCCGGCAGCGAGGTCGCAATCACGGTCGAGTCCATGTTTTCCATGAACAGGGCGGTGGCGACGATGAGCGGGATAACGCGCTGTTTGTTCATCTATCCGGAGGAAAGGCCAAAAGGCGGGCAAAAGAGGCTACGGGCGCTGTATCACCCTCCCGTCTGACTTACTATTGCGGAAGGCGCTACAAAACCTACATCCTGCTGGACGCTTTTCGCATTGGTCGGGGAGTTCGCAAGATGATTTACGTGCTCGCTGTGCTGGTGCCGCCGCTCGGCCTGCTGCTGAACGGGCAGCCTTTTTCGGCGATTTTCAACGTGGTGCTGCTGGTAATTTGCCTCGTTTTGGGCCTGTTTTTCCACTTTCTGCTGCTGGTGCCGTCGGCGCATGCCGTGATCGCGGTGCACATGAGGCGGGAGGAGCGGAGGCACCGCGAGATGGTGGAGGCGATCCGCCGGCACGGCCCGCCGCCAGGCTATCCGCGCTGAATTCGACCCCTACGGCCCCGTAATGAAAAGGCTGTGTATGGTGCTTTGATTCGTCACAGCACCATGCTATCGACCAGCGTCAACCCCACCGATGGGCCTCGATTCGACGGCGGAACAGCTATTCTGCCGACGGCGATGTTCATCCCAAAACGAATCAATGGCGGCCCAAAGGGCTGCCGGAAAAGGAGTTGGCGATGGCGCAGGGACTTCAAGGCTTTCGCGAAGCCTACACGTTCGACGATGTGCTGCTGAAACCCGGCCATTCGGATGTGCTGCCTTCTGAGGTCGACATCCGTTCCCACGTTACCCGCGCCATTGCCCTTAATATCCCGATTATCGCCTCCGCGATGGACACCGTCACCGAGGCGCGCATGGCGATTGCCATGGCGCAGGCGGGTGGCGTCGGCGTGATCCATCGCAATTTCGATCCCGATGCGCAGGCCGCCCAGGTGCGGCAGGTGAAGAAGTTCGAGTCCGGCATGGTCGTCAATCCGCTCACCATCGGACCCGACGCAACGCTCGCCGATGCGCTGACGCTGATGAAGGATAACGGGATATCGGGCATTCCCGTCGTCACCGGCGGCGGCGGTGGCAAGCCCGGCAAGCTCGTCGGCATTCTCACCAACCGCGACGTGCGCTTTGCCACCGATCCGCGCCAGAAGGTGTCGGAGCTGATGACGCACGAAAAGCTCGTCACGGTGCGGGAGGGCGTGAGCCAGGACGAAGCCAAGCGGATGCTGCATCAGCATCGCATCGAAAAGCTGCTGGTGGTCGACGACCAATATCGCTGCGTCGGCCTGATCACCGTGAAGGACATGGAAAAGGCCGTCACCCATCCGCTCGCCTGCAAGGACGCGCAGGGGCGGCTCCGCGTCGCCGCCGCCACCACCGTCGGCGAGGGCGGCTACGAGCGTACCGAGCGGCTGATCGATGCTGGGGTCGACGTCATCGTGGTCGACACCGCGCACGGCCATTCCGCGCGCGTGCTCGACGCGGTCAACCGCATCAAGCGGCTCTCCAATGCGGTGCAGGTGATCGCGGGCAATATCGCGACCACCGAAGGCGCGCAGGCGCTGATCGATTCCGGCGCGGATGCGATCAAGGTCGGCATCGGCCCGGGCTCGATCTGCACCACCCGCATCGTCGCCGGTGTCGGCGTGCCGCAGCTCACTGCGATCATGGATTCCGTCGAAGCCGCGAAGAAGGCCAACGTGCCTGTGATCGCCGATGGTGGCATCAAATACTCCGGCGATCTGGCGAAAGCGCTCGCGGCCGGCGCCGACATCGCCATGGTCGGCTCGCTGCTTGCCGGCACCGACGAGACGCCGGGCGAAGTGTTTCTCTGGCAGGGCCGCTCCTACAAGGCCTATCGCGGCATGGGCTCGGTCGGCGCGATGGCGCGCGGCTCGGCCGACCGCTATTTTCAGCAGGACATCAAGGACACGCTCAAGCTCGTGCCTGAAGGCATCGAGGGCCAGGTGCCCTACAAGGGCCCGGTCGGCAATGTCATGCACCAGCTCGCCGGTGGCCTGCGCGCCGCCATGGGCTATGTCGGCGCCAAGACTATCGCGGAATTCCACGAGAAGGCGCAGTTCGTCCGCATCACCGGCGCGGGCCTACGCGAAAGCCACGTCCACGACGTGACGATTACGCGCGAGGCCCCGAACTATCCGGGCGCGGTGTAAGCCAACACGCTGTCATTCCGGGGCGATGCGAAGCATCGAACCCGGAATCTCGAGATTCCGGGGTCGGTCCTGCGGACCGCCCCGGAATGACGGCTGCGTCGCTACCTTCCGCTCTGCCCGCTTCCTCGCTACATATGTCGGTCATCAGACAATAAGCGGAGGAAACATCATGGCCCAGGCCCAGCGTATCGTTCTGGCATCCCGACCCGTCGGCGAGCCCAAGCCGTCCGATTTCCGGTTGGAGGAAGCGCCGATCCCGACGCCCGGTGACGGGCAGGTGCTGCTGCGCACGATCTGGCTTTCGCTCGATCCCTATATGCGCGGGCGCATGAGCGATGGCCCGTCTTACGCGACGCCGGTGCCGATCGGCGGCGTGATGGAAGCGGGTACCGTCAACGAGGTGATCGCCTCCAACCATCCGAACTTCGCCAAGGGCGACATCGTGCTGGCGCGCGCCGGCTGGCAGACGCATGCGCTGTCCGACGGCAAGGGGCTTGCCAAGATCGACCCGAAGCTCGCGCCGATCTCGACCGCGATCGGTGTGCTCGGCATGCCCGGCATGACCGCCTATACGGGGCTGCTCGATATCGGCAAGCCGCAGGCCGGCGAGACCGTCGTAGTGGCGGCGGCCTCAGGCGCGGTGGGATCGGCGGTCGGCCAGATCGCGCGGATCAAGGGCGCGCGGGCGATCGGCATTGCCGGCGGCAAGGACAAATGCGACTTCGTGAAAAAGGAGCTCGGCTTCGACGAATGCCTCGACCATCGCGATCCCGATCTCGCGGTCAAGCTGAAGGAAGCCTGCCCGAAGGGCATCGACGTCTATTTCGAGAATGTCGGCGGCGCGGTGTTCGAGGCGGTGTTTCCGCTGCTCAACGCTTTCGCCCGCGTGCCGGTGTGCGGGCTGATCGCCCATTACAACGACACCGAGGCCAAGCCGCCGAAATGGGCGGCGTCGATGATGCGCGCGGTGCTGACCAAGCGCCTCACCATCCGCGGTTTCATCGTCAGCGATTTTGCAGCGCGTCATGCCGACTTCCTGCGTGACATGTCGGCC
>Ga0210396_10002247_pt1 | contig 19897 bp, 17 predicted proteins | sample IncBWH17OmetaG_FD_155466 | JGI IMG/M metagenome (GOLD analysis project Ga0210396, IMG submission 155466) | Forest soil microbial communities from Barre Woods Harvard Forest LTER site, Petersham, Massachusetts, United States - Inc-BW-H-17-O ... | reverse complement strand
AATAGTCCCTTACATTGGTCCAAGCGCGCTATGCCCGATGGTCCGGATGTGGCCTCCAATAACGCCGACGTCGAAATCATGGAAGGAAACCGGGACGAAATCCGGCCCGTTTCGAAAAATCGTCCCTTGCAGGGGCGGACGACCGACTAAGCACCTTAAGTAGGCGACCAAGGACGAAAAGTCGTACGTACATCCGCTGAAGTCCATCCCATGCCTAAGAATTTGATGGACAGCAACTAGCAGCGGACAATTGAGGGTTGGCACGCAACCTGTTCTAGAAGGTCCATGGCGTTGAAAGCATGACAAAGGATTTTTCCATGTCCGAAGAAATCAAGCATAACCGTCGCCGCTTTCTTGGCACTGCGGCCGTGACCCTTGCCGGCATGTTCCGTTCTGCGGACGCGGAGTCCAGAAAGGCAGAACTGGCATATGCGCCAGCCTGGTCTACGGTGTCGCAAGCCTTCCGCTCAGCCAAAGCTTTTGGTCCTCTGGGGCAAGCACGATCTCTCGTTCGATCTCGGCGAACCGGAACGCTACCGCAAGGATGTACCGAAGGCGGAAGTCTACCTACTCGACGCAGGACACTTCGCGCTTGATACCAAAGCAGACGAGATAGCGGCGCTGGTACGTGAGTTTACTACGAAAGAAGTCTGCAAAACCTACGAAAATCCAACGAAAAAAGGAGATTGAATATGAGAATAGTTATGGTGCTATCAACAACCAGTCGTTCTTTTGCAAACTGACTTAGCTGCTGCTGTTTTCATAATCGTGATGAGGACCGACCACGATGAGTGGGCTACCCCTAGCCGCCCGGCGGATTCACCAGCTGGACGGCTCGCTGTGGAAGGGATCAGCTCTTGATGCCGACGAGTTCGACTTCAAAGATAAGCGTCGAGTTCGGGCTGATGGCACGACCCGCGCCCTTTTCGCCATAGGCAAGTTCGGCGGGCACGAAGAGCTGCCATTTCGCGCCGGTCTTCATGAGCGGGAGGGCTTCGGACCAGGCTTTGATCACGCCGTTAACCGGGAATGTGATCGGCTCGCCGCGCTTGTAAGAGTTGTCGAATTCCGTGCCGTCCAGGAATGTGCCGCGATAGTTAACGGTGACCTGATCGGTCGGCTTCGGTTGCGTGCCGTTGCCTTCGGCGAGCACTTTGTATTGGAGGCCGCTCGGCAGCGTCTTCACGCCTTCTTTCGCTTTGTTAGCAGCGAGAAATTCCGCGCCTTCCTTTTTGTTCTTTTCAGCGAGTTGCTTGAGCCGCTCGATTTCTTTCTTCTGAAGATCCTGCTCAAAGGCCATGAGCGAGTCTGCACGTTCCTTGTCGCTAAGCTGCGGTTTTGCGCCGGAGATGCCGTCTTGCAGCCCGGTCACGAGCGCCTCCGAGTTCAAGTCGAGCGCGTTCGCTTTCATGTCGGCGCCGATCTTGACACCGATACTGTAGCTGGCTTTGTCGCGTTGGTCTTTGAGGACGGTTGGGTTATCCGCGAGAGCCGGCGCAACGAACGCGAGCACGGCGAGCGGAGTGAGATATTTAAGTTTCATTTGGAGTAGATCTGGATGTTCTTTTGTTTTTTAGAAACGGTCGCCGGGAAGGCTTCCGCGGTTATTTGACACCGCCACCTTGACGCTCGCCGGTTGCCCGTCCCTTGCGCGAACATTACAGAAAATCCATGCGCTTCCTCCCCCCTTGGCTGCGGCCGCCGCTGCTTCGACCTTCGCTTTCAGATCCCCGACGTTAAAGCTCGCGCCCGCCTGCACGGGCGGAAATTCGATGAAGATTGGGCGTCGCCTCAGCACGATGCCCTGGTTGTAGGAACCCAGGTTAATGTTTGGATTGTTTTCGCACGTTAGTCTCCATCGCTATACTCAGGGGTATTCCGCCGCAGGCACGCGAGACACCAGACGCTCATCAACGCGTGGAGAACTATTGCTACCCACAATGCCATGCCGTGCAGTCCAAAGCCGATGCCGGCGAAAGTCAGGACAGCCACGGCGGCGACATCATAGCAACCTTGCGGCGACTAATCCTCTCGCGGCACGACTCTGCGTGTCACCTCGCGCAAGCCAGCATGCGAGACCCAGCGCAAGCAGCCCGGCACCGCCGACCCGCGCTACAGTCAGGGCGGCGGGCGTCTCGAGCGGCGCACCGACCAGGAGCTCCACTATTATCGAGGGGAAACAGAATCGGACGCTTTTCCTTTCGATTGCCAGCTCGCGGACGTCCACCAGTCGGGGGCGTCCGCGCATTCGAAGAAGCCGGCCCCTCAAAAGGCCTGGCTACCGCCTAATGTGACAAGCATCCCCTCGCCGCCCCCCTCTGGGACTTCTACGTCAGCGGTGATGCTAAATGATTTGGCCACGATATCGGGTGCGTTGCCCGTAGGAATGCCGGGCATCTCACCCGAGTAGGTGAATTCGGTTTGTCCCGCGGTGGTGCTGGGCAGCGGCGTGATCGCCCGAGCGAATGAGGTGTTGTCCAACGGAAACACACCGTACTTTTCTGCCTCTTCGAGGAACACCCCCTGCAACTCCTTTAATTTATTCGGCATCTTCGCCGCAAGGTCATTGTACTGCGAGTAATCCTCCGTGACGTTGTAGAGTTCCCACTTGTCATCGACAAACTTGTTGAGAGTCGGTTTCGTGAGACGGCAATCTTATTTTCGTAAATTACTCTTGCTGAAGGATATGGAGGTAAGGGGATTCGAACCCCTGACCTTCTCATTGCGAACGAGACGCTCTACCAACTGAGCTATACCCCCACAATCGAGGACCGATAATTAGTACAGGTCTTCCGGCTGAGCAAGCGGTTTTCATTCACATTCCGACCATTCGCGGGTCTCCCGGTTATTGAATCGTGTGCTTGTCCAGGTGAAGGGTAAAGGAATCCGACAGCGCCGGAAGGTTGGCCCCTGGATTCGATTCGTTATAAGCCGCAAAAAATTCTCCAATCACAATTTTCTGGTTGTTATCCACCGTGAACCGCAGGAAACCGAAATCATTATCGTTGTAAGAGGCCACCTTCACTGTATCTCCTTTGGGTAAAGCAAGACCGGGCGGGACGAAAACGTCGAAGGGTACGCTCGGCAGAATCACGCTTTGGCCGCCGCAGGTTGTAGACATTTTCTCAATGGGACTATGCCCGCCACTGCCGCAAACCAGGTAAGGGATCTGCCACCCGCTCGCATAAGTGTACGTGATCCGCTGATAAGAGTGCGCGTGAGCCGACAGAACAACATCCGGGTACTGGCCGCTCTCGTGAAAAGCCTGCTGCAAAATATTGCCGAGCGGCAGCAAAACTCCCGCTGGCGTTGCGCGCCGCGGGGTCGGACCCAAATTCGGGTCGCCTCGTTCGGTAAAATTTGCGGCGCCGGAATAAGGGGGATAATGCAACGCCAGGAAGATAACTTTCCCATTGGCAGCCGCCTTAATGTCTTTCAAGGTTTGGATAAGCCATTGATACTGCGGGGTGGTCGTCCCCATGGGGTCATCCAACTGTCCTCCGTTGATATCATTTGTATCCAGCGCAATGAAATAGCAGACCGGCGTTTCGAACAACCAGTAAGGGTACGGCTGAATCATCGTCAACCGGTTGCTGTTCTGCGTCTGATTGTCGGGACTTCTTTCCCTCTTTGAGGCGCAAAAATTCTGCAGGAAATGATGTATCCCCGATTTTTTCTGGTGAACGGATGTTTTCCCGTCATGATTTCCGGCGATCGCGAAAATCTCGCGGCTGTAATTCACGTACTGGGCATAAAACTGAGAGTTGTACATCGTCGCCTGGTCTTTACCTTCCAGATCAGACGGGTCGTCGTCCTTGTAGACGACGTCACCCAGATGAAAAAGAAACGAGGCACCGACGGCAGCCGAGTTTCCGCCGTTGGCGTGCGGATTGGCAATCTGCGCGGCCATTGCGGTCGCCACCCGCGAGCCCGGCACAGGCTCTTTGAAATGGCCCGAGCACCCGACTGCATGGAAGGTCATTAAGCCGCGCTCCCTGATTGCGTGCGATTCATCTGCAACGACATCCTTCAGTTTAAGATGTTGCGAGCCCACAGGCGGTACGGGTATCGGGCTCCATACCCCGTGCTCAACACACGCTGGGTAAGATGGTAGGGCTCCACCCGACGCCGTCGGAACTTGGAGTGACATATACTTTCAATCCTACTCTGAATTCGAGCTGTCGTCGCCAGAGACTCCTACCAGGACCTCAGTTTTGCGTTATAAACCTAAGATGAAACTCAAAGATAAATCCGCGCTGATTACGGGTGCAGGAAGTGGAATCGGGAAATCAATCGCCCGGGCTTTCGCGCTGGCCGGTGTCCGGGTGGCAATTGCAGATGTGAATCGGGGCGCAGCGTACGCCGTCGCCGAAGAGATTAAGGCGTCCGGCGGTATAGCCAACTCCATCCAAATGGACGTGGCAAACGAAGATCAGGTCAATTCCGGCGTCGAACAGGCCGCGCGAGAGTTCGGCGCTTTGGACGTGCTCGTAAGCAACGCCGGGATCCAGGTCATTCACCCGATCATCGATTTCTCGTTCTCCGATTGGCGAAAAGTTGTGTCGATCCATCTGGACGGTGCGTTCCTGACGACTCGGGCAGCGATGCGTTCGATGATCCACCATGGGCAAGGCGGAACGATCCTCTACATGGGTTCGATTCATTCGCACATCGCGTCACCGAACAAATCGGCTTACGTCGCCGCGAAACATGGCATCGTTGGCCTGGCTAAGGCCGTGGCGAAGGAGGGCGCAAAATACGGAATAAGGTCAAACGTCATTTGTCCGGGCTTTGTTCGCACCCCGTTGGTCGAGAAACAGATCCCTGAGCAAGCGCAGCAATTTGGGATAACTGAAGAGGAAGTTATCAAAAACATCATGTTGCGGGAAACCGTGGATGGCGAATTCACTTCCATGGAAGATGTCGCCGAAACCGCGATTTTCCTCGCAAGTTTCCCGAGCAACGCCCTGACCGGCCAATCCATCGTCGTCAGCCACGGCCATTTTATGCAATAAGATCCAGCGCTTTACGTGCGGATGGTGCGGACGTTTTCCTTCTTGGACTCGCATTCCTCCGTAAGCCGTCGTAATTCGGAAGCGAGCTGCTGCTGGAGCTTTTCCACTTCCGAAGGCTTTCCAGCCGCTTGTTCCCGCCGGATTTGATCGGCAATGAGCAATTCCCTTTCAGCCATTTTGGACTTGTACAGAGAGTCAATCTCCGCCAGTTGAGAGCGTTGATCGTCTGTTAGTTTCGAAGAGGGAGAATGTTTCTCCAGGCGTTCCATTGCTAGCTCGTAGGCCGATTTCATAAGAGAAAAAAGCCCGTTTCTTTCCTCCTGTCCAGAGCGTGAAGAATTCGAGTCCGAGAACGGCTGCCAAGAGGGAAAGGATTCAGAAGGCTAAAGGCCTCCACTTTTCACTGGTCAAACTTCTCTAAACGATGAAGGAAATCCTCGTAGTTGACCGCTTCGCGAATGACCGTATTTAGCTGATCAATTCGGTCGTCGTCTGAGGCGTGATTAAATGCGACTCTGCGCTGGCCCGAATTCTGGTCGAAGACAACTTCATCCCAATGAATGGCGTGGATTTGAGAGTTGAACCGGGCGATTGATCGCCCTCTAAAATAGGCCCGAGTGGTCTCCGGCGGCATAAAAATCGCCGTCTTGATCTCGTCTTCTTTCAGGATACGCCGAATTTGATTCTCGCGGACCAGCTCATAGTAAAGGCCCTGCTCCCAAGCGATGTTGTGGTACTCCAGATCGATGGATTGAAGCCAGGGATCCGTCCAATCGAGCTTTTCGCTCTCCTGAAAAGTGTTGAGAAGATATTTTTTCGCTACCCAGTCGATCCGATCGACGCACCGCATGAAATCCACTTCGAGATCATTCAAAATCTCTTCCCACTCCTGGAGGATCCAACTGACCTCCTCATCGGACCGGTCACAACATTTCTGAGCCTTTTCCAGGTACATGCGCTGGATATCAATCGCAGAGATCTTTCGCCCATCTTTCAGTTCGATGATCCAATCGCAGGTCGGATCGCGGCTAATCGACTTGGTGGCGTCAACCGGTTGCGCGACTTCCAATTGGGGAGCCTCCCGTCGTTCGACTAATTCCAGCACGAGAGCCATCGTCCCCATCTTCATCGCAGTCGCGAACTCACTCATGTTCGCGTCCCCGAGAATCACGTGAAAACGGCGGTACTTCCCGGGATCCGCGTGGGGTTCGTCCCGAGTGTTGATGATCGGTCGTCGATTCATCGTGTCAATGCTCACCAGCACGCTGAAGAAATCCGACCTTTGCGAGATCTGATACACCCCGGGCTGTCCGGATGATCCTTCGCCTTCTATCCCCATTTTTCCGGCACCGGCGAAGATCTGTCGTGTCACCAGGAAAGGAATGACATCGCTGACCAGGCGGTCCCACGGCACCGTTCGGCTCATCAAATAATTGTCATGGCATCCGTAACTGTGACCGATGAAATCGGTGTTGTTTTTGTAGAGGCGGACTTCGCGCTCTGGCGCTATTTTTTTATTTCGACGACGGACGCACTCGCTTAAGATCCGTTCTCCTGCTTTGTCCTGCGCAACGATGTCTCGCAGCCGGGTGCACTCCGGAGTCGAATATTCGGGGTGAGCGTGGTCGTTGTAAAAGCGCGCTCCGTTGCTCAGGACAAGATCGCTCTTGATCTCCTCGAAGCTGAGAGGGCGATTTTTATCGAGCTCATAGTAGGCCGACTCGTCGGTGTCCTGCATCAGGGATTGCGCACGGAAACCGCGAGCGTCCAAGTGCGGATCTTCCAAGTCGTAATCCCATTTCATCAAAGCGCCGTGCTCCGTGTAACACCTCACAAGTTCGATCGATTCAGTCACGACATCGACGCTTTCAACCCCGTTAACCGTAATGCCGTATTCCGTCTCGATACCAAAAACCCTCTTCATGCAACTCAAAGGTGCGTCTGGGCTAAGGACCAGATTAAATGACATGAGACTCTCCCGCCGGTCTCTCGTTGCTTCGGACGGGAGAAACCTTGACGACGTTCTCTGAATCGTAGTCGATCAGCTTTAGCCAATCCTCAACAATGTCAGTGGGCGGGAAGATGTCGTTTTCTGAATATTCTGTGTTGAGTGAAAGCAGCAGGTCCGATTCGCTGATGCCCTCTTCCTGCGTGGAGTTAATGGCGCGTTTAATCGCCAATTCTTTCGTTCGCTCGACGACGGAAGCGATGATCGCGCCACTGACCAAATCTCCCCGAAAAAGCGTGTCTCGTTTGCCGCTGCGCAGGATGACATCCAGGAACCGGTTCTCGTCCCGATGAGAAAATTGGGCTTCGACAACCTTATCGATCAAATGGGCAACCGCTTGCGGAATACCACCAGTCTGCTTGATCAACTCTGGATCGTACGGCAGATCCTGACTCAAATAAATTCGATAGATCTCGCGAGCCGCTTCGCGGTCCGGGCGATCCACCTTGATTTTTCGGTCGATTCGACCCGGTCGCAGAATGGCCGGATCAATTAAGTCAGCCCTGTTGGATGCAAGGATGATGACCACTTCGTTCAAAGACTCGATCCCATCCATCTCGGTGCAAAACATGGGGACCAGCGTCGACAAAACATTCGAATAGCGGCCCGCCCGGCGAGTCCCCAGGATACTCTCGGCTTCGTCAATGAAAACGAATGGCAAAAAGCCCTCTTTCCGCTTCTCCCGGGCAGTCGCGAAGATTTCGCGAACCATGCGCTCGGACTCGCCCACCCACATATTCAAGATCTCCGGGCCTTTGATATGCATAAAGAATTGCTGCATATCTTCCCCGGTTTTTTCCTTCAATTGCCGGGTCAAATTGTAGGCTGTTGCTTTTCCGATCAAAGTCTTACCACAACCGGGCGGTCCGTAGAGGAGGAAACCTTTGGGGGTCTGGTGTTGAAACTTTGCAAAGAGATCTGCGTGCAAAAGAGGCAATTCGATCGCATCCTTAATGGCACTGAGAGCTTCCTCTTGCCCACCGACCTTCTCCCACGGCAACTCGGGCACCGTCTCGAGGTAATACTCTTCGGATTTCGATGAACTCAAGACCTCAATGGCAACCCGATAGTTGGGGTCGACCCGAATTTCATCTCCGACTTTCAGCGTCTCCTTCATCAGGTCCTGGCATCTCTGCAGCACGACCGCCTGCATCCCATGTTCCATGCCGACTCGGAGACGGTCCGCTCCAAGCAATTCAGTGATCTTGGTGACCGGGCCCGATAAATCGTACCCCAAGTCGCCAACGATCACGTAGGCTTCGTTGACCAGAACCCGCGTTCCTTTTTTTAATCTCGAAAGATTGATTCTCGGGTCGACGTTGCAGTAATAGTCAGAACCTCCCACCACAATCTGAGCAGTCTCCTTGTTGGGAGTGCCGAGATAGGTCCCAATGCGATTCGCTGGGGAAGTCACTTTCTTGATGACTTCGTCAAGTTTTTCGATCGTGTGCCGAGCTTCGCTTATCATCTCTTCCTGCTCGGCGAAGTTTGACCGCAAATCGATCAGCTCGCTTCTAGTAGGGTCACCTGGAGGGAGACTCGCAATGATTCTCTCCAGGAATTCGAGAGGAGTTGAGGGCTCAGAACCAAAACCACCATATTCGGGTGCTCTCTCTTCGTTCATCTGTACTTCTTAATCAGTCCGCGTTGCGACTATAAACGGATTCCGAATTCGTAGCAAACCTGGACTTGAACCTGTCACCGAATTTCATTCGACCCATACGTTTCTCGACGTCATCCACCGTAAATCTATTCAAACACCTGTCAGGAAAGCGTCCGCCTTACCGAACCGGTAAAACAAAGTGGGACGCCTTTCTTACACCGGCAATCCAACGAGCTAAAAGAATGTTATGGCTTCTAGGCGGCATACTGCTTTGCGGGAAATACACCCCGGGGCCAGGCGCGGTATCGTCATGATTAAGAAAGCGTTGCATGATTTTCGGGATTACTGATATTGATCGCTTATGTTAGACACCCTCAAGGAGCCAAAGAGGGAAATTGTTCCCCCGGGTTCCCGGGAACAATACATCGACGCCTTTAACTGGATGTTGCTCGCGCGAACGGTCGAAGAAAAGTTGGCCAGCCTGTGGCGCGCCGGAAAAATCTCCGGCGGCGTTTACCTGGGCAAGGGACAAGAGGCGATTAGCGCCGCCCTCGGCATCATGTTGAAGTCCGGCGACATTTTTGGCCCTCTGATCCGCGACCAGGCCGGTCGGCTAGCCTTTGGCGAACCGTTGATCGACGTCTTCCGCGTCCACTTCGGATCTCGCACCGGGTTGAGTCGTGGTCGCGACGGGAATGTGCATCGAGGCAATCCGCGCAGGGGATACCACGCGATGATCAGCCACCTTGGATCCCTCATTTCTGTGGTGGCGGGGGCCTTGGTCGCAAGACGTTTTAAGGGAGATACGTCCGCCATAGGCGCAACAACCATAGGCGATGGAGGGTCTTCCACCGGTGCTTTCCATGAGGCAATCAACATGGCTGCGGTCGAAAAATTACCACTGGTTGTCGTTGTCGTGAACAATCAATACGCCTATTCGACGCCAAACAATCGGCAATTCGCCTGCAAAGATCTAGTGGATCGGGCCATCGGTTACGGCGTCGAAGGCCATTCATTAGACGGAACCGATCTCCTCGACTGCCTCCTGGTGCTTGCGCACGCCACGGATCGAGCCCGATCTGGACATGGTCCACAAATGGTCGTAGGAAATTGCCTTCGGCTGACGGGCCACGCGGAGCATGACGACGGCTTTTACATGGATAAGAGTTTATATCACACGGCACTCGGCCGGGATTGCCTGAAGGTAGCGGAAAGTTATTTGCAGGAACGCCAATGGGCGGATGAGGCGTTGCTCGAGCATTGGAGAAAAACCGCGAAACAACAGGTGGAGGAAGCCGTGATCAACGCGCAGCGTGAGCCTCTGGCGGACCCAAACACTGAAACTTGGTGTCCCTACGCGACTCAGAGAATCGCCGAAGCACTTTTGGTTCGATGACTATCACGTACCTCGAGGCGATTCGGGAAGCGCAGGAAAAAGCTCTCCGAGACGATGAGCGGGTGTACATTTATGGCCAGGATGTCGGGACCTTCGGCGGTGCTTTTAAGGCGACAAAAAACTTGGCCAAAGAATTTCCGGGCCGGGTCCTGGATGCTCCAATCAGCGAGGACGCAATGGTTGGAAGCGCGATCGGGGCCGCCATCGAGGGAATGCGCCCGATTGTCGAAATGCAGTTCGCGGATTTCTCGGCGGTGGCCATCAATCAGATCGTCAATCAGGCCGCCACACTTTTCTGGCGCACACAGGTAGCCTGCCCGATCACGATCCGGTTGCCGTGCGGAGGCAACCCGGGCAGCGGCCCGTTTCATAGCCAATGTTTAGAGTCGCTTTATAGCCATTTTCCCGGGATGGTTGTGATGACTCCGGCCACCGTTGAAGACGCCTACACGATGCTGCTCGAAGCGGTTGAGATTGACGACCCGGTCATCTTCTGTGAGCACAAGTATCTCTACAATCGCTTGAAATCCGATGCGCTCCCGGAGACCGGCTTGCCATGCGACACCGCCAGAGTCGCCCGGTTCGGGCGGGACCTCACGATCGTGGCCTATAGCGCGATGGTCCACGAGGCTCTCGCCGCCGCGGACCAATTGCGCAAAGAAAACATTGAGGTCGAAGTCGTCGACCTCCGGTGCGTCAAACCGTTCGACCTCAGAACGGTGCTGGGCTCGGTGGCAAGAACTGCAAGACTGCTTTGCGTCGGAGAATCCTGGCCATGGGGTGGAGTCAACTCGGAAGTTATCGCTTCCGTGGTTACCCATGGGTTCCATCTCCTCGATGCTCCTCCTCAACGTATTAATAGCAAAGATACGCCGATTCCGTTCCATCCCAATCTCTGGGGAGCCCACAAACCTTCCAGCCAGGTGATCGCTGCCGCGGCGCGCCGGCTTTACGAATTGTAGTTACCCAACGATACTCAATACCCTCCCTTTATGCCGAAAGTCCCGATCATCATGCCGCAGCTCGGTGAATCGATCGCCGAGGCAACGGTCGTCCGGCTGACCGTGAATGTAGGAGACCAGATCGAGACCGATCAGGAAGTTATTGAGGTCGAAACCAATAAAGCAGTGATGAGCGTGACCACCCCTTGCAAGGGGCTCATCGAGAGCATTACCGCCGAAGTCAATGAAACCTACCCGGTCGGAAGTACGCTCGGATACATCGAAGCATCACTCGAAGACGCCGAGCGATTGAACGCCCCCGAACCACCGGCGATGGTGGACAACGATGCTTCAGCGGACCAGGCAGCTCCAACCGATTCTCAGCTCCGTCCGGCGCAGAGTTTGGAAATTCCGGCCAGTCTAAACGGCGCCGCTTTCCAGTCGCCGCGGCTGAAAGCACGGCTCCAGGAACTCGGAATTCATCCGACCGACGCCGGGGTCATTCCGGGGAGCGGAACCGCCAACCGGGTAACGATCCAGGATTTCGAAGCTTATTTCGAAGCGCTGAGCCGGCTGCCATCGAAAAAAGCTTCTCCCATGCGACTCGCGGTCGCCGATTCGATGCGCCGGAGCTGGACCCGCCCACTAGCCACGCTGGGGGTTTCTATTTCGCTCGAGCCGATTCTTGCTCACCGAAAGTCTCTTTCCCCTTCTCCGGGCCCTGCCCTGTATCTGGCCAAAGCCCTGGCGATTGCTTTGTCCGAATATCCGCAATCCGCCGGACGCCTGGTCGGCGACAAAATCTTTCTTCCTGGATCGATTGATATCGGTGTCGCCGTCGAAGTTGAAGACGGCGTCGTGGTGCCGGTCTTCGCGAACCTCGATAAACAGCCCCTCGCCGAACTGCCTGCTCAGTATAAAAAATTTCTCCAAGCTGCCAAAGAGAAGCGTTTGCCGGAAGAAGCAAAGCGGCCCGCCATCGCTTCCGTGACAAACTTCGGTACGCTCGGAGTCCATTGGGCGACCCCGATACCACTTCCCAACGAAACGATGATCGTCGGACTCGGTTACGGCGAGAAGCGGCCGTTTTGGGATGAAAAGGCCGAACGGTTCGTTCCGCGCCTCGAAGCAGAGTTGACGATTAGCTTTGACCATCGCGTCATCGACGGAGGGCAATCCGGACGCCTGGTGCGGCGGATCATGGCTCTCCTGGCCGCGCCGGAAACCCTGTAGTTTCGCGTCAGCGTGAGGCGTACTTCACTATTTTCCCTGCTGCTGCTCGTCGTTGGCACCTGGCAGCTGCAGACCCAAGCGCATCCTCCTGATTTGTTGGCCAACAGCCGCCCTTTTGACTTTTATGACAGAGGACCTTACCGCTCCGATCTGCCTCGACCTTCAGATTTCTTCGGTTATGAGACTGGTGATTTTCTGACGACCTTCGCACTGTACGAATCTCTATTGCGCGAGTACCAGAGCCTCTCGGATCGCTTGCGTGTATTCACGATTGGAAAAACTCCGGAACACCGTTCGCAGTACATTCTGGCGATCAGTTCTCCAACCAACCTGGCTCATCTCACTGAAATCAAGGACCAACTGGGGAGTTTGATCGACCCGAGAAAGCTGAAGGCCGGTCCCGAACTTGATCAGTTGATCCAGAAGCTGCCGATCGTCGTGTGGCTCTCCTACAGTATTCACGGGAGCGAATCGGCCGCGTTCGAGGCAGGCATTCAGATCCTCTATCAGCTTCTTGCTTCCAATGATCCTGTGCTCCGCGACGCTCTCGATCACACCCTGATTCTGATCAATCCTTGCCAAAACCCGGACGGCCACGAGCGATTCGCGACCTGGTACAACGCCCACGGAGCCGGCCGGCCGGAACCGTATGCCTACGAGCACCAAGAACCCTGGTCCATCTCCGGCCGGTTGAATCACAATTTCTTCGATCTGAATCGCGATTTGATTTCATTGTCGCAACCGGAATCGCAAGCCGCGACCAGAGCCTTTCTGGAGTGGCATCCGCAAGTCCTCGCGGATCATCATGGCCAGACAAAGGAGTACTTCTTTCCACCTCCTGCGCCTCCGATTAATCCGAATCTACCGGAGAAAACGACCATTAAATGGCTGGAAGCTTTCGGGAAATCGAATGCGAGCGCGTTCGACAAATACGCGTGGCCCTATTTTGTGCGCGAGAGGTTCGACCTTTTTTACCCCGGATACTGGGACAGTTGGTCATCGCTTCATGGCGCAACAGGCATGACTTATGAAACCGACGGCGGCGGCCCTTTGGGATACAGGTGGCGTCGAGAGGATGACACGGTCCTGACGCTCCGGAGCGGTATCGCCAAACATGTAACCGCCAGTCTCGCGACCGTGGTCGTTGCATCGGCCAATCGCGAAGCCAGGCTCCGGGACTATCGAGATTTCTTTGAAACGACTCTCAAAGAGCTGAAACGAAAATTCTTTCTTGTTCCTGGCAAGGATCCACAAATTGCCTCCGAACTTGTCTCACTCCTGATGAAGCAGGGAGTCGAAGTTTCTCGAACAAAAGCCGATATTAAACTGCTCAAGGCATCGGACTATTTTGGTGACGCTCCCGCTGAGAAAGCGATTCCGGCAGGTTCGTTTGTCGTTGATACCGCGCAACCCTACGGCCGAATAGCCACCGCCCTGCTCGAGACCGAGACCACGGAGGACGCGGAGTTCCTGAAACGCCAGGAAACATTGCGCGAAGCAAACGAAGCCAAAGGCACTGCAGAGGCGAAGCAGGACTACGAGTTCTACGATGTGACCGCCTGGTCTCTTCCCTTGGCAATGGGAGTTGAGGCTTATTTCACAGATGAACCAATTCGATCAGATGTCACCACGGTGCCGGCCTCCCCAAACCTAAGCGTTGGCATTGCAAACCGTGTTCCGGCGGGGAGCGCCGCAACAAGCCGCGTCGAGCCGGGAGTCGCCTATGCTTTTGCACCTTCCTCCGTTCGGGCGATGCGTATGACGATCGAGCTGTTAGGGCAGGGATATCGCGTGGAGACATCAAATGAGGCGTTTCGCGCGGAAGGCAAAGATCTGCCTCGCGGCAGTTTTATTCTTTGGGCGGGGCGAAATCCCAGCAATCTCCACGAGATCTTGACGAATCTTTCTGAGAAATACGGAGTGACAGTTCAATCGATCCGTACGTCGCTCCCAGATAACAGCCGTCGCGGCATTGCCTCGGAATCCGATTTTTCCCTGAAAGCGCCAAAAGTAGCTCTCCTGGCGGACCAGCCCGTTGAGCAGAGCAGCTACGGTCTAATGCTATTCCTTCTGGGGCAAGAGTCTGGGTTACAAATCGTTCCGGTTTCCTTGGAAAGTTTGACTCGAGATGTCCTTGACCAGATCAATGTGCTGATCCTTCCGAATGGCCAGGCTTCGCGTTATAAGAAAGACTTCGAAGAAAGCCAACTCGGCGATCTGCGAGACTGGGTCAGCCACGGTGGAATCCTAATTTGTATCGGTGGCGCCAGCGAATTCGCGGCGGATCCCGAAACCAAGCTCACGCCGGTTCGCCTGGTCGGCAGTGAAGAGAAATCAGAGACCTCTACTGAAAAGCCGCCAGCAGAACCGCGGCAAAAATCAGATCGTCCCTCGTCCCAAAACAAGGAATCTGCGAACCGAAAGCCAATCGAAGTTCCCGGATCGATCGTAAAAGCTAAAGTTAACCGAGATCATTTTCTCACGATCGGGTACGATTCCGACACTCTTCCCCTCTTTGTCCAGGGTAACGTCTTCTTCAAACCGAGCGAAACAGGCGCTAACGCCCTAACCTTTGAGGGCGACAAATTGCGAATCAGTGGATTTTTTTGGGAGGGTAACACTGAACAACTGCTCCGCGGCACCTCGGCGTTGATCGACGAACCCGTTGACGAGGGCAGCGTGATCCTCTTCAACTTTGAACCCGGCTTCAGGATGATCTGGACCTCAACCCTCAGGCTCTTGCTCAACGCCATCGTCTACGCCCCTTCCCAGCCGCACAAATCCGATGACTAAGCCTCGGCCTAGTGCATCGTCTCATAAGTGGGAGGCATACCGTTGGCTTCAAAAGGCGTGAGTGAGGAGCGTATCCGCTGCGATACGTAACGAACGAGCAACGACGCAGACGGACCCTTTTCAAGCCAACCCGGAGGGCCGATGGCGCTTTGGCCGATTTTCCGTCCGGCGGTCGCCGGACTCGTTCCTCACGTATGGATCAAGGTATGCTCGTCGCTCGCGCCTTGAAAATCGGCCAAATCGCCGACGGCGGAAAGCCTCCCACTTATGAGACGACGTACTAGTGCCATCCAACCATGCATCGAGCGAGCAATTGGCATAAGCCACCCCAGATTCTCGGATCGATCTGAACATAGAGCGCAGCGCAGACTAGCAACATGAGACCGCCTGTTTTGACCTCTTTCATGGGGAACAAGGAACACAAGCACATTGTATGCCATCGATCTATAGATATTCATAAAATGTTCTTAAACAACACCTTATAACTACATTGAGCGTCGGCGATGGGATAATAGCGTGTTCTCTATCCCATAGTCGGGACAAGCACTTCCCATTTTCGCTAGTGTACCGCTTCACTCTGGGCGTCGCGCGTGTCGTTGCCGTTCTTTATGCAGGAGGTCTCGGGAAACAATTGAGAGGCGCGAGGGTCCCGCAGCTAACTTTCGAATCTCGTCACGTTCGAATTCGGTGATCGTCAGGCCCAGGGTGGGTTCCAGATTCCGCATCCGTGTGCACAATGTGTGATAATACGCTCGCATGAATTCGCGCTTGGCTTCGTCGGTCAACGCGCCATTGGCCTCCTTGAGGAGATCGATGACGCGGGCGTTGCGCATCACGACCGCCCGTAGTTCAACCAGCTTGGCCCGGTTCTTCTCTTGCTCCTCGGGCGAAGGCTGCTTTGCAGCCGGGAAAGGCGAAGCCGAAGTCGATCCCTCAGGCTTCAGGACCGAAGGTGAAGGTAGCCCTAAGCCAGGCGGCTCTGCGGGAAGTTGATTCGATTCCGGCAGCAAAACAGGAGCGGCTTGTGGTTCCGGTGTACCTGAGGGCGTAGGAGCTTCCTCCGTTTTCGGAGCAACCGAAGGCAAAACTGGGCCCGGTTGCGCTTTCTGTCCAACGGCAACCTCGACCAGGAGAACGATCATTACCACCACAGGGAGCACGAACTTCATACGACCGAATTTCCGGCATGTTCAACCTCATTGTAGGGCGTTGGTTGGTGGCGGTCAAAATCAAGCGTTATATGAGCCACGGCCACGCCAAGCGCGGCCGTTATTCTGTCACTCCGATAGAAGTCAGACCACCGGCGATATACTTTTGGCACAGCAGGAACATCACCGTAATCGGCACGCCACTCAGCACCGCCAGCGCAGCAAAACGACCCCAGAGTTGTTTGTATTCGGGCAAAAACGAAGCGGCGCCTACCGCTAACGTCCAGTTTTCTCGAGTTTGGAGAACGACAGATGCCACGGGATACTCCGACATGAAGTAAATGAAAGACAAAATGAACACGACCGCTACGATGGGGAGGCTGATCGGCAGGTGAATCTGGACGAAGGTTTGGAACTGAGAAGCGCCATCGATTTGCGCCGATTCCTCCAAGCTGGCGGGGATGGTATCAAAGTAACCTTTGATGATCCAAATAAACTGCAAAAATCCACCGAGGTAGACCATGGTCAGGCCCGTTTTAGTGTTAAGGCCGAGCCATTCGACAGCCTGCCCCGTGTAATCAAGAATCACGTGGAAAGCGACCAACGCCAGCACCATCGGGAACATCTGGAGGATGAGCAAAGCACGCAAGGTCACCGATCTGAATCTGAAATGCAGTCGGGAAAGCGCATAGGCAGCCGTTCCGGACAGAAAGGTGATGCCGATCGAAGTGGCGGCAGAGACTTTGATCGAATTCCAGCACCAGAGTAACGGGGGTGTTTCAGCCTTGATGGTGCGCAGTTCGCCCGTGGCGGTGTTAATTACCTCCTGATAGGGAATGCCCAGGACATACTTCCAATGTTCCAAACTAACCTGGCTCGGCAGCAACCCGATCGGTGCGAAGTTGCCCCTGCGCAAAGAAGCAGAAATTACCATGAGATACGGTGCCAGGACCAATACCAGCAGAGCGACCAGCAACATATGGGAGATCCCGAGTCGCACCATACTTTTTTGTTGGGAAGTCATTGGGCAAGCGCGTACGCTTTTACCGAGGCAACCGCATCGTTCCAACGGCTCACGAGCCGGTTTCGCTTGCTTTCCTCAAGCGATGGGTAGAACGCGTCGTGGGGGGCCACAAGCCTTGCAATTTCTTCGGTTGAGGACCAAAACCCGCAACCGAGTCCGGCGGCGAACGCCGCGCCTAGACCCGATAGCTCGGCTGTTTGGCTCCGCAAGACCTGCCGACCGAGTACGTCGGCTTGAAACTGCATGAGCCAATCGTTCTTGCTCGCGCCCCCGTCGGCCAGAAGTGTTTCCAGCCGAGCCCCGGCGCGTTCCATGGCGTCAAACACATCCTTTACCTGGAGAGCGATCGCCTCCAGCGCGGCACGTACCAGGTGCTCCTTGCGCGTGTCAAACGAGAGTCCCATGAATGCACCTCGCGCCTTCACGTCCCAATGAGGTGCTCCCAAGCCGGCAAGGGCAGGCACAAAGTAAATATCGCCGCTGCCCTCTAACTCGGTCGCGCTTTGAACGGCTGGTTCCAAATCCTCGCAGCCGGTGAGCGCCAAAACCCACGATAGTCCGGAACCCGTCACGGTGATATTTCCCTCGTAGGCATATTGGATTCTGCCAAATTTCCAAGCGATCGTGCTCGAGATACCTTTCTCAGCGCCTTCCGGGACATCGCAGAGGGTCATGAGAGATGAACCGGTGCCGTAGGTGGCCTTCACTTTGCCCGTTTCGAGCACGCCATGGCCGAGCAACGCAGCGTGGGAATCGCCCAGAATGCCATATAATGGAATATGGGTGCCTCCAGGAAAAACCGCTTCGCCCAGCAGCTCGTTTGACGCAACCACCTCTGGCAATGCGGATATCGGCACCCCGAAAAGCCGAAGCAAGTCGGGATCCCACGCACCGTGTCCAATGTTGAACAGTTGCGTGCGGGAGGCGTTACTGAAATCGGTCACAAAGCGTTTGCCACCCGTGAGGTTCCAGACGAGCCAGGCGTCCACAGTCCCCAGGCAGAGTTTCCCCTCCTCAGCAAGCTTGCGGAGGTCAGAACGATTTTCTAGCAGCCATTGAATCTTACTCGAGGGAAAAAGCGGATCGACCTGTAGTCCTGTTTTTGTTCGAATGTATTCTTCCAGCCCTTTGCGGCGAAGCGCCTGACAGATTTCGGCACTGCGACGGCACTGCCAGACAATACAAGGAGCCGCAGCTTTACCCGTCTCCCGGTTCCAGGCCACGAGGGTTTCCCTTTGATTGGAAATTCCAAGCGCGACCACCTCATACCCGGCTCCCTGGGCTAAGCAACCTTCCACCGCTTTTCGTGCCGCCTCCCAAACACCAGCCGCCGATTGTTCAACCCAGCCGCTTTTTGGATATTCGATCGACAGGGGAACGGAATATCGGGCTAGCACGTTGCCCTGCCGATCGACCAAAATCGCCTTTACATTCGTTGTCCCGGAATCCAACGCGAGAATGGCTTTCATGAATTGTAATGCACTTTTGGGAGGATCTTTCGCTTTCTGCAGGCGTGAATTATCAAGTGCTGTTCTACCTTACCTTGGACTGGTTACCCTCATGCCAATAGGTCTCCCAGCCGAAATAATTCGAAAATGCCTCGTGCAGCACGGCTGCGGAATGAGATTGGTTCATCGCTGCGTGATGTTCAAAACCTTGGCGGCACACATAACGCATCAGTCCCTGCAGCTCCTCGACCTCAACGACCGCGCGGCTGCCGAAAGTGTCCAATGGATCATCCACAAATTGCCCGTCGCCCACGTACGAGCGAATGACTCCATGGCGGTCATCCGTAGTGATTCGGGAATAGCTGAAGGGGCCCTTCGGGGTCCTGCCGGCCACGGTTCCGTAAGTGTTCTCAGTGCCAAGCGTCGTGGCAAGTATTTCCGCATTGGCCATCTTTACTTCGCCAAAAAAGCTTTTTGCCCAATTGCCGCAATGGAAGACCACGCACTTATTCGGATCATCGCCGTAGTTGTTGTTCCAATCGACTAACGCGCTCGGTTTACCCGACGCCAGCTGCAGGGCATACATCGACGCCACGCCGGTGACATCGACCTCACAAGCGCTCGGCAGCAGATTCTCGCTCATCATGCTCATCAGCGTGCACACGTTTACCCCGTAATTATGTTGTAACGAATCCCAGCACTGGATCGCGCTCGCATGCAGATCGTAAGTCCTCATCCAGTCATCCAAAACAATCCCTAGCTTGGCCATTTTTGTAATCGCCGCAGACGGAATACCGCTCGTTGGAACGTAAGCGCGAATGCCTTCCAAACGCTCAGTCACTGATTTATCTTGATCGCCAATCTTCTCGGCTCTGCCAAAGACCTCAGACAGATCGATGCAGCTAACGCTGATCCCAAAGGCTTGCAAAAGTTTTTCACTATAGCGCGTCGTGTTGAAGGCGTTCGGTCGAGCACCCACGGCTCCGAGCCGGGCCCGTTTCATTCCGTGGACCACACGGCAAACGCCGACAAATGCCTCCAGGTCCGCTTTGAAAGCGTCACTCTTCGGAAGAACAGTGTGACGTTTAGTTACGCTGAAGGGGATGCCGTACTGATAGAAATTATTGCAGACGGAAATCTTTCCACAAAACGCGTCGCGACGCCGCTCCAAGGAAAACCGTGTCAGGTCATCCGGGTAAGCCTGGACCAAGATCGGCACTTTTAATCCAGAAAGCTTAATGGTATCCGCCACGCCCTTCTCATCACCGAAGTTGGGCAGCACCACGAG
>Ga0210396_10002246_pt1 | contig 19897 bp, 14 predicted proteins | sample IncBWH17OmetaG_FD_155466 | JGI IMG/M metagenome (GOLD analysis project Ga0210396, IMG submission 155466) | Forest soil microbial communities from Barre Woods Harvard Forest LTER site, Petersham, Massachusetts, United States - Inc-BW-H-17-O ... | reverse complement strand
CCAGTCCAGTTATACGTATAAGCCGGATTACCACCCGAAGCTACTGCTGTAGCTGTTCCATTGTGGTTTCCGTTACAATTTACATTGGCCTGGCTTGGAGTAATGGTAGCCGGCATGGCAAAAGCAACTGTGGCACTAACGGTATAGCTACAACCGTTTCCGGGTGTAACCGTAACATTGTAAACACCGTTTGCATTAACTGTGATGACAGAACCGGTAGTAGAACCTACAATACCAGGACCTGTCCAGGAATAAAGAGTTCCAGGAGGACTTGGAGGTGCTGTAACAGTCATGGTTTGACCTAAGCAGGCAGCCGGGGTGCTTACGTACAACTGTTTAGCTCCGCAAGATCCGTCAATATAAGCATAACCGAAGTGACCACCCCAGCTGCAACCTGCAGCCGAGAAATAAATGGTAATAGTTTGGCCTGAATAACCCGACAAATCCAGTGTATTACTTCTCCAGCCTGAATAGTATACCGGTGAACCGGGAGCATTGGGGTTGGCAACACCGGAAGTAGAATATCCTGTTGGAGGGCTACCGCTGGTACATTCCTGATAATAAGTCAGACAGTTAATCGGATTACCGCTGCCATCGAAAACGTCTACTTCAAAATACGGCATATCTCCAACCGGATGGCCTCCATCCTGAAGCACTACAAGATAGTTATACGTGAAAAGGGCATTGGTGGCATCAACGGTAAAAGATTGTTCCAAAAATTCCGCTCCGCTGTAATCGGTAGAACCGGTATAAGCGGTAGTAGAAGTTTGTGCGTAAGAGTACGGAGGGAACATATAGTAAGGAGGAGTAGGGCTATATGCAATCTGGGGATCGTCCAGACCACCTGTATAAACACTGGCTTCGCTACCACCCCAGCAACCGTATAGCTGGTTGTAATTGATATTATATTCGTCACCACCCAAACGCGCAGTCCATCCTCCACCGGAAGGGTCAAGTACCGATAACCCGCAATAGGGATCTGTTCCGCCGCTTACCAGGGTATGGGGCTGACAGGTGCTTACATTCTGGTTATTACCATAAGGGGAACCGATGGTAAACGATTTGATAAACAAACTCAATCCATTAGGTCTTGCACCGGCATTGAAACCATATCCTCCGCTCCAACCTGTAAAGTCGCCCGTTTCAAAACCTGCATTGTTACAACCGGATAAAGGATGAGGATTGGTTCCACTGGCTTTTTTTGCATTTATTTCATGAACCAGATGTTCCTGAAATTCTTTCAGGCGCTGAGCAGGAGTACCACGTTCGGCAACAAGGGGAGTAGTTAAATGATATTTATCCTGAATATAATGTGCTTCCCGATGTTTCATGAACATCCTTTTCTCCATCTCAGCCATACGACCACCGTTATTGATTTTGTTCAGCTCAAGGAAAGCTGCGTCAAAATCAAAACCGTCCAGAGAATCGCCTTTGAACAAACGGTAGTTGTCCGGAGTAAGTGCCAGCAAAGGCTCTCTCGGACCCGGATGTTGTTCAGGATAATTCTTGCTCTTGTCCATGGAAATAACCCCATGAAAAGATGTTCCGTTCTGAGCCGGATTTACTGGAGGAGCAGGTGAGGTTCCTTTCTGGTTCATCTGACCGAAACCCAATAAGGAGATCGATAAAACAAAGAGTAAAGAGAGTAGCTTTTTAGTCATCGGCTTTTCTTCTTAATGTGTTTTAGTATTCAAAGCAAAGCAATAGTACCACAATGTGCGTTGTGTTAATTATTCACTCGTATTTCACTACAAATTGACGCAGGAGTATGTAAGATATATCTGTTCTACGTAAAAGAATCATAATAGATTTACTAATTGTTAAATATTTATTTAATCGTAGCGTGATTCTTATCAGATGAATAAACGCGAGGCTAATAAATCGAAAGCACCTGATATAGGTTAATTCTATTCGTATTTTTTCAAAAAACAGGTATTCTAAGAGATAGTATGTCGGATAAAATCAGATGAAATTTCGTGAAAATACGCGTTCGTCTAACAAACAATTTATTAAGATTCGACCAAGTTGCATGTTTTGTAGACTAAATTATATATTTTAAAGACTAAATCCAATAAAAATTCAGACAACCTCGTTCATCCCGGTGTTTTTCAGGATAAGAAGAAGTTTTCAGCACCTTAATTCATTCCATTAAGTTTCAGATTACTGCATTCAAATTTTCAGGCTCTATTCTTGGAATTGGAATGAATTTGGGAGATAAAATATCCCCGATTCAGGATGAAAGAAAAATGGAGAATAAGCCCGTGTTAAGAACACTATCAGCTTATTTATTTAATAATACTACAATGTCCAACATATTTGTGGGCATTTCCCAGATAGTCGCTCACTTCGCATTTCCAGATATAGGTATCTATCTGAGCAACATTAGTACCGCCATTGGCTCTTCCATCCCAGGCTTGCCCCCAGGTACGTGTTTCCCAAATCAAATTCCCCCATCGGTCGAAGATGAACATGTGGTAGGTAGCGGGATCTATTCCTACTCCTTCCGGAGTCCATCTGTCATTTTTTCCATCCCCATTAGGGGTAAAGGCATTAGGCGCGTAAAAAACGAAATCGGGATGAATACATAATGGATTGCTGGTACTATCGACACAACCGAAATGATTCTTTACAAAAAGAGTCACTGTAAAACATCCGGTATCCTGATAAGCATATTGCGGGTTTTGAAGTGAGGACGTGCCTCCCGGAAAATCGCCAAACGACCAGGCCCAGCTGGCTATACCCCCTACACTGGTTGAATGATCTGTAAAGGTGATCAGGGGTTCTACAATGGTGGTAGGTTGAGGTCCAAGGGTGAAAGCTGCCGTAGGCAATGGCCATACATCAATATAATTGTTTATGTTGAGGTTTGCTTTACAACCGTTTATATCGGTTATGTTTTGTGATACACTATACAAACCGGGAGTGGTATAACAATGTGTTACACTGGAGCATCCTGTGCCCGTTGTGCCGTCTCCAAAATTCCAGGTTGAGGAAGCACATGCAGGGTTGGAAACAGCCGTGAAGCTCACACATAAAGGAGCACAACCTGCCGTGTCGTTGGCGGCAAATACCATTAACGGAGCCGGGTACAGTGTTACCGTAACAATAGCAGAGTCTGTTGGGGTGCCGCAGTTATCAGAAACAATGACTGTATACGTGGAGGTAACAGCAGGAGTGGCAACCGGGTTGGGAATAGTTGTGGAGCTGAGACCAATGGCGGGTATCCAGGTATAGGAATACACACCGCTTCCACCTGTGGCAATAGCTTGAAGGGAATCGGAGAAGCCGGGACAAATGGATTTGCCAGCTGTTACTACCTCCAGCGGAGGATTAACCGTAACAGGTACGGTAGCCGGTAAGGAAACACAACCATTTGCATCAGTGGCGATAACTGTATATGTACTTGTTACAACAGGACAGACAGGTGAGATAACACCTGTACCATTCAATGTCCAGGTATAAGTATAACCCGGAGTTCCTCCTGCACCGGTAGCGGTAAGCACTACACACTGACCAATACAAATGGTGGTGGTGGGCATAGGCGAAACAACAACAGGAGCCGGTTGTCCTAATACAACAGTGGCACTGGCTGTGCATCCGGCACTGTCACGAACGGTACATGTATAAGTACCAGCTCCAAGACCTGCAGCAGTAGCCGCTGTTCCTCCCGAAGGAGCCCATGCATAGGTATAAGGTTGTGTGCCGGAAACGGCAAGGGCTGTGGCTGTTCCATTCAATCCTGCATTACAGCTAGGATCCGTACTGGTGGGTATGGAAACTGTTACACCCGGACGATTGCCTACCACCACGGTATTCGAATCCGGACAATTGTTAGCATCATGTACCACCACGGTATAAGTGCCCGGAGGAATATGGTTATAACAGGAAGTGAGGGATCCGGGTGCAGCCGGCAACCAGGAATACGTATCAGCACCTGTACCACCTGTTACACTGGCACAGGCAGAACCATTGCTTTGACTGCAAAATGCGGCCACCGGATTCATTGCTATATGTATGGCCAGCGGTTGATGTACGGTAGCTGTATCACGTATCGTACATCCATGCGCATCTGTTACCATTATACTGTCGATACCGGCGCATACACCGTTACAACTTGGTGCTGTACAGCCTGTATTCCAGGAATAGGTATAAGGAGTAGTTCCTCCGGTAGGAATACAGATGAGCTGACCATCGCATTTGTTATTACAAGTGGTTGACACACCTGCTGCATTGATAGCCAATGCAGCAGGCTGATGAATGGTAATGGTATCCTGTTGGGAACATCCGTTTGCATCGGTAACAACAACGGTATATAATCCAACGCTGAGGTTAGACGCTACAGCTGAGTTACCTCCGGTTGGTGTCCACGCATAGGTAAGTGTACCCGTACCTCCCGAAGCACTTGCTGTAGCCGATCCGTTGGAGCCTCCATTACAAAGTACATTGGTAGAAGATGGAATGCTGAGAACAACAGCTGTTGGTTGGGTAACCGGAATTACCACCGCTTGATTACAACCATTGGCATCGGTTACCGTGCAGGTATAAGATCCAACACAAAGGGCTGTTGCGTTAGCCGATGTTCCTCCGGAAGGGGTCCATGAATAGGTAAGAGCTCCTGTGCCACCTGTAACATGAACAGAGGCGGAGCCATTGCAAAGACCGAAACAAGTAATATTTGTTACCGGCCCTGGTGTTATTACAGGTCCTCCCAAATTACCCACATTGGCTGTTGTTGTAATGATACAACCTTTGGAGTCGGTGACTGTACATGTGTATGAGCCGGATGGCACACCGGTTACAGTTGCAGTTGTAGCACCCGTAGGAGACCATGAATAGGTATAACCGGGTGTTCCTCCACCGGCTGTAACGGTTGCAGAACCATCTGAGCCACCGCACGTGGCACTCACTGTAGTATTCGTGGCTGTAACAGCTGCCGGTTGTGTAATGGTAACTATTGTAGTGGTAGAACAATTGTTTGCATCATGAATGGTACAAGTGTAAGTTCCTGCTGCAAGACCAGAAGCGGTAGCTGCTGTTCCTCCGGAAGGAGACCAGGAATAGGTATAAGCACCTGTGCCGCCTGCCGGAGATGCAGTTGCCGACCCGGTAGTACCTCCGTTACACACATCATTCACCTGTGAGTTTGTAGCAGAGAGGACAGTTGGTTGTGTTATGGTGGCAGTGGTTGTATTACTACATCCGTTTGCATCGCTAAGGGTGATGGTATATGTGCCTGCAGGCAGACCTGTTGCGGTAGCTGCTGTTCCGCCCGCCGGAGACCAGGAGTATGTATAAGGAGCTGTACCACCTGCAGGAGTTGCAGTAGTGGTGCCATTGCTGCCGCCATTACAGGAAACATTGGTAGAGGTAGCTGTTACGGTGAGGCCTCCGGAAGTGGCTACAACTACGGTGGCTGTTTGTATACACCCATTGGCATCCGTTACCTGTACCGTATAGGTTCCTGCAGTGAATGTACCAGGATTTGAAGTAGTGTTTCCACCTGGCGACCAGGAGTACGTATAAGCACCGGTGCCACCGGTGGGTGTTACCGTGGCTCCACCGTTGGCCGAACCGCATGTGGCTGGAGTAGATGTTGTAGTAAGCGTTATGGCCGTTGGTTGTGTAATGGTTCCGGTAGTTGTTATTGCACAATTGTTTGCATCTGTCACCGTACAGGTATAAGTTCCTGCCCCCAATCCGGTAGCGGACGAACCTGCGCCTCCTACCGGTTCCCAGGAATACGTATAGGCTCCGGTGCCGCCACCTGCGGTTACTGTAATAGAACCATTCGTACCGCCATGGCATGAAACATTAACAGGGACATTGGAAGCAGTTACGGCCGTAGGTTGTGTAATGGTAACGACTGAAGAACCGGAACAGCCACTATTGTCAGTGACATTGGCGGTATAAGTCCCGGCAGTTAATCCGGAAGCCGTTGCACCCGTACCACCCGAAGGACTCCAGGAATAGGTGTAGGGTGCTACCCCGGTGGCTGTAACTGTTGCACTGCCGTTGTTGCCTCCGTGGCAGGTTACATTGGTTTGAGCTGTGGTAAGGCTAAGGGAGCCGGCTGCAGTGGTAATCACAACTGTTGCAGTAGTAGGCGTTAGTGCGCAACTGGGGGTAGCTGAAACGGTGTATGTACCCGGACAAAGACCTGTTGCTGTAGCTGTAGTTTGTCCACCGGGACTCCATGAATAAATAACGGTAGTGGGATTTCCACATAGTGTTGTTGTTGCAGTAGCTGTACCGCTGCACGAACATCCGGAAGGGGTAACCGAAGTGGTGACCTGCAATGGGGCCAGTGCTGCGAGGTCTATTTGTTGTACAAACTGTATACCGCAGGCAAGGAGTTTGCTATTGGCACCGAGTTTGACATCATAAACCGTATTGGAAACAGCAAAATTTCCTATGGGATTCAGGTTTACATCGTATTCCTTAATAACGGTTCCGGCGCCGGCATATACATGATCGCACACATCTACCGCCAAACCGCCTGTCTGATACATGGTTCCTCCTGTAGTGGTATATGCAATAAATGCACCGGTGGTTTTGTTCCATTTGCGGAGGGTATCGCCATTGTAGGTGTAAAGAAAATTTAAGCTGCAGGCCATTCCATTAAATCCGTTGTATCCTTCTGTGAAACCTACACCGCCTACATAGTTGAGCTGGTTAAATTCATGAAGGTCGTTCAGATCGGCAACCAAAAATGTTGCAGGCACCATGGCCGGAAGAGGCACTTTAAACATAACGTTGTTAAAGTTTCCCGGATAAGTCAGACTTTGTGTGGTGGCCATATAGCAAGCCCCTCCTGAAGGATCGATTGCAAGGAGGGAGATATCATGATATCCGTTATCTACGGTATTAATAGAGTTAGCAGGAGTAATATTTACCATATTGGTATCTAGGATGGCTGTCTGCTGCTGCCCTGAAGTTCCTCCGCAGCCTATCACAATCATTTTATCACAGGCGTCATAATCCGCTCTCCACATTTCATCCAGACCTGCGTTGCCGGGAAATATTCCGGTCTGAACTCCATTTGCATTTACCTTGATTACCCGGGCACCGCCAAAACCGGAGTTCCATCCTTCTACCAGATACGTGGTGCCGGAAGTTTCATCCGTTGCCAGATCGCCGTAGTACTGATACGATATGCTGGTAGCATTATACACCCATAATGGAGCGCCTCCGCCGGGTCCAAATTTTTCAAGTTGAAAAGGACTGAAGGAACCATAAACATAAATGTTGCCGTTGTTATCCGATTCCAGGTCATAGCCTGCGTCATACGTGGTGAAGGCAGGATCAGTAGTCCAGGGGTCAATAACCAGCTTACGGCTATGGTCATAACCATTCGGAAAGAGGAATGTAAGCGCTCCATTTTTTAACTGGAAACAGGATTTTACCGCCTGATGATTGGCATCATACCAGGCTACAGGAGCATGATCACAAAGATCGCCGAAATCGCTTTTCACCGAGAGATCTCCCAACGGGGTCAGACTCATATCTCCAGAATATTTCAGACTTACTTTGGATAAGTCGGCACCGGGATGTACAATGATGCTGTATTTAATACCTTCTTTATTATTGGGGAGAATATATTCTACGTCAATATGAGGATAGAGGTCGTGATAAATGATCTTCTTATAGGCCGCGGCTATGAGGGTTTTATTTCCAGCAGCAGGGTAGTGAAAGGAAGTAGTTTGTAAATCTTCTGCTGTAATGGTGGAGAGCGGGTTGGACCCAATCCACTCTGCTTCCAGCAGTTGTATCTCCGGTTTTGTAAGGGCCTGGGCTTTCTTTGATCCGGGATGCTGCTCTACTTTTTCCCGGTCTTCTTCATCCAGTTTTTTATATACATCTTTTCGAAAACAAACTCCTTGTTGGTTAAAATAGAGATCTACTCCTCCGCAGCGGGCTCCATATAATATGGGAGATGAATGAAGGGGGTCTTTACCATCAAACTGTCCCTTGTTTTCAATTAATACCCGGTGTTCAAAAAGATGTTCGGTGGCCCAGCTTGGATTATCCGGATGCATCTTGTTTCCTGAATAACCTGGCACGGAAAAGGCAAAAAGACTTACACAAACGGCTAAAAGCCATACAAATGCATGTAAGGATTTATGCATGACAGGAAAGGGTATTAAGAGTCGTACGTTGGAATTTAAAAGGAAGGTAATAAAAATAACCCAGACTGACAATATTAGACTCGCAACAAGGTGTTCCGAAAATGGTGGCAAAAGCACAGGTTTGCCCCATCAAAATCACCTTACCGGGAAGGTAATATTTATCCATTAATAACCGTTTAAATGATAACCCCTTAGGGTATGACAAGTAGTAGCTGAATCATTAGTCTAAATATAACCCTATCGGACTAGTTCTTTACACAAAAAATCGGGGATTATTGGAAATCGAACAGAATTTTCCTTTCTTCGTTTTACGAAAATGAAGCGTGTAAGGTTATAGAAACTAAACATTCATGAATTTGGCTTCGATCGTATTGCTTTTTTGGGGTTGATGCATTTCTTTATGTTTGAACAGGTTATCAGATTGGTTACATTTAATATATTTGCTATAAGATACAAACACAGGTTTGTTATAGTTATGTAAGATTCTTCGCTGGAGATAAAAATTGCACTAAATAAGTTTTCTTTTCTTTGTTATTAATCACTAAAACATGAAGCGCATGAAAAAATGGTTGTTTCTTCTTTTGTTAGCTACTCCTTTCTTAGGAAAGGCGCAGAGTTTCGCTGACGGGACAAATCTGTTATACCTTGGTTTTGGCCTGCCTCCAGGCACTGTATTGAATAATACCAATACGTTTGTGCAGAATTATACGGATCTGAATATTAATAATTACGGTACAGGCGTGTTGAAGTACGAGCACGGATTTCATAAGTATTTCGGCCTTGGACTTAATCTGGAATATTCAGCAGCCTCTATCAGTTATAAATATGGTCCTAATATCACCAATATCTATACGGTTACGGACAAACGCAGTGTTTTTGGAGGGTATGTGAGATTTAACGGACATTTTCCGATAGGCGACAAATTCGATATTTATGGGGGCTTTGGTTTAGGGTATTTATATACCCTGGATATTGCCAAAGACAGCAATCCCAACAATACCAGCAGTAATGATGCCACCAACCATAACAGTCATGATCTGGAATTCTCATACCAGATTACGGTTGGAGCCCGTTTAATGGTCAAAGAAGGGTTCGGTCTTTTTGCCGAATTCGGCTATGCAACTACTCCTTGCCAGCTGGGAGTCGTTTTAAAGTTCTGATTACCAGGCGGTATAACTTGTTAATAAGAATATTAGGGTTAGCTGCCTACTTATTAGCTATATTTGCACCGCCTAAAAATAGTATCTACTTAATAGATAAGATATATTGCGGGGTGGAGCAGTTGGTAGCTCGTTGGGCTCATAACCCAAAGGTCGTCAGTTCGAGTCTGGCCCCCGCTACAAAAATCAGTGTGAGTGTTGAGAGCGAAAGCGAAAGCACTCACCTGATTTTTTCCTCCTCACTCACACCCTCACTCACACTTAGTGTTATTGTTTTAGATGAGGTTTGCGGAAAAGCATTCGCTCTGTTTTTTTCCCTCCTCACTCGCACTCTCACCCACACTGAATTAAGTTTAGTACGCACACTCTCACTGGTATTAACTCATTCAAACGCAATCCCATGTTTGATTTCGAGAAGCTTGATGTTTATCAGAAAGCCAAGAATTTTAACCGAAAAATCAGACCTTGTCTGGAGCTCATCCCTGTCGATGACAGAGCCTTGAAAGATCAGCTACGCCGGGCCTCCTTAAGCATTATGCTCAATAATAGCCGAAGGTTCAAGCCGGTTTAGTAAACCCGATCGTAAAAATTTCTATGTGATAGCCCGAGGTTCGGTATTTGAATGTGTGGCCATCCTTGAATTAATGAAGGATGACGGGATACTAACCAACGAAGTTCATGCTCAGTTCTATGAACTGGCTGAGGAGCTATCCAAAATGCTGTATTCCATGATCAAGCTTTTGGAGGGTGGTTCCTGAAGGATCCTTCTTTGCGTGAGCGTGTGCAGAAAAAAGCATTCGCTCTGTTGGACACTCAAGTTATGAGTAGGGATCATCTTAATCAAATGCCCTCGTACCTAGTACTCCCATCTTCCTTATCTTCGCCTAATTAATTTAACTTCGGCAAACCAAAGATCGTATCAGGACAAGCACATCGATGAAAACACTGGGAGCTATTTTATTAGGTTTCTTTCCGTCATTTATACAGGTTCCCTTGCGCAGGATGCTGGGGCACAGCATTGGCAAAGGGTCTAAGGTGAAATTTGGAACCTTGCTGATATCATCCGATGTACAGATCGGAGCCGACGTAAGTATCGGGCCCTTTTGTTATATCCGTTCTGAGAAAATAGTGATTGGTGATCATAGCTGTGTGAAGGCGCTCAGTATCCTTTCTACACGTATCATTGTGTTTGGTGAATATGTTCACATTGCTCCACTAGCTATTATCTTCAGTGAATTTACCGAGCGCTCCTCCATTACTATAGGAGACCATAGCCGTGTGTTCCCTTATTCCTGGCTCGATACGGGTGAAGGTATTACTATAGGGAAACAAAGCAGTGTGGGTACGCATTCGTTGATCTATACCCACGGCACCTGGTCTGACTATCTGAACGGAGCTCCTATTGCCTATGGCCCGGTGATGATTGAAGATAATGTATGGATCCCTACCCGCGTTACCATCCTTCCTAATGTGACCATTGGCCAGGATACGATCATTGGCGCCAATTCCCTGGTGAATAAATCACTGCCTAAAAATGTGTTGGCAGGAGGAAGCCCTGCACGTATTATCAAAGAGAATATCACCAGCACCCTGAATGAGGAACAAAAAATGGACAGAGCCCGTGAAATCCTGAATGGATTTTGTGGTTATATCAATTACAAAAGAAAGTTGACGTCCCGTGTTGAAGAAGATGCACTTGTGTTTGACGGCTTCAAAATAATATTGGATGATGGCGGGAAGGCACAGCCGGGAGATTTGCTGATGGCGATAAACAAAGACATGACAAAAGAAATCGGAGTGCCATTAGTAGAAAGGGGAATAACAGTGGTCAGTCATCAGCAGAAATCGGTTTGGTTGTCAGGAAACAATCCTGTCTGCCATGACTTCATTGCGTATCTCCGGAGATATGGCATCCGGTTGTATATCCATCATAAATAAAACAAGCTATGGCACTTATATTAAGGGCGGATGTGGACAAGCCTTACGGCCATGCTAACCTGCCCAGGAAAATTGCCAGCAAAGTGGTGGAAGATTATTTCCCCATTCCTTTCGGACACTATAAATACCTCAGTCATCTGATTGAATTCCTCCGGTATTGTAATGAAAACCGCGTTCCCGGTTTTATGTATCACCGTATATGCACACGACCCAATGCGGAGGTGGTTAAACTGTTGAATGAAGGAGGACATAAACTGGGCTTCCATGCCGAAAACACCCGTAGCCCGGAAACATTTTCAGCAGAACTTAAACTCTTCCGGGAAAAAGTAAAGCCTCTGGAGGTAACATCGTTTACCAAACATGGCTCGGGTACCTTAAAGCTGGGTAAGTATCATTATCCGCCGTATGAAGAGGAGAAATACAAAGCCTGGGCCCCGAAAGAACACATAGGATTTTATTTCGGCAATGGAATCTGTAAAAAGGCCGAGGATCTTTATTCTGTAAATGGATTTTTCCCTTCTATGTTCTGGATAGAGCGCGATTACCGTGATCCGGGTTTCAATGATTTGAAGCAACTCGTATCATGTGCTGCCAGCAAGGATGTGGTTATACTTATTCATCCTTGCAACTTCCACTCATCCCAAGATGTATCTGATGATTTCATGATGTTGGTAAAACTTGCTTCCCGACAGCAGGTGAAGTGGAAAATATTCTGACCTGTTTATAATCAAAAAAATCAGGGAGTATTGACGATGGCATTGAATGCCTGGTAGCAGATGACAAGCAAGCCCAGCGGAGAGCGGCCCAGCTTAGGTGTAGTATTGTCTGGTGTGTCACCGGGTACAGATGAGATTGGAAGGCTTTCCGGATCAGCAGCGAAATAAGAAGCTATTTCATTGTCTGCCGAATAAGGACTGAAAAGCGCAAGTGAAGCCTCTGTTTCATTGATAAACTGAATACGTTTATGCGCCATCAGTATATTGTGTGGTATGGGTTCCTGAAGAATTAAGAAGGGAGAAAGACAGTTGTTTATTCTCACATGATAATTGCTGTAGGCAATAACATCCAGACTGTTGGCTGTGGCAATATTGCCATCCAGCAAGGTGTAACAGGAGGTATGAAGTTCTACCGAAGGGTGATTGATAACGGTAGGCAGGGAATAATTCTGAGCCCATCCGTTACAAGATAAGAAGAGTAGGATGATAGGGATTACTTTCATTATTGGTTAATACGTTTAAAAGAGGGAAATGTTGCCCAGGGGAATGATTTTTGTTAAAATGGAGCAAAACCGAAATACCGTATCTTTGTATTATAAATAAACTGAAATGAAAGGTGTAAGCTATATTACCGACGAAAAGAATAATCGTAAAGCGGTTGTAATTGATCTTAAATCTATAGATCAAAGGGAAGAGGAGATTCATGAATTTATTGATGTTTTGGTTGCAGAATCAAGGAAAAATGATGTGATGCTGGATTGGGAAAATGCGAAAAAACAACTTAAAACGAAGAGAAAGTAGTGAGCCGATACCAAATCTTCTAATCTCTAAGTCTCCAAGCCCCCCATTTCCTTCCTGCCGCTGAATTGATTACCTTTGCGGGAATGTCCGAAAAGCCACATAAAGCCGGTTTTGTAAATATTATAGGCTGTCCCAACGTAGGGAAGAGCACCCTCATGAATACCCTCGTAGGGGAAAAGATATCTATTATCACTTCCAAGGCCCAAACCACCCGTCACCGTATCATGGGAATTGTGAGCGGAGATGATTTTCAGATCGTATACTCTGATACTCCGGGAGTTCTGAAGCCCAAATACAAGCTTCACGAAAGCATGATGAAATTTGTAGGCACTGCTTTGGTGGATGCCGATGTGATATTGCTGATGACCGATCTTTTTGAAGATATGGAGCTGGAGGAAAAGGTATTGACCCGTCTCCAGAAGGCTGATGTGCCTGTATTATTGCTGATTAACAAGGTGGATTTGCTTAAAAGAGAAGATCAGCTGAAAAATCTGGTTGAGAAATGGGAGAAAATCCTTCCCAAAGCGGAGATATTTTCCATTTCGGCCCTTCAGAAATTTAATACGGATAAGGTATTTAACCGCATCATGGAACTGATACCTGAAGGCGGAGCTTTTTATCCGAAAGATGAACTGACCGACAAACCCGAAAAATTCTTTGTGTCGGAAACAGTACGGGAAAAGATTCTGAGAAATTACCATCAGGAGATTCCGTATTCTGTAGAAGTAGGGGTGGAGTCGTTTGTAGAAGATGAAAAGATTATCCGGATACGGACAGAGATCTATGTTTCCCGGGATTCTCAGAAAGCGATTCTGATAGGACATAAAGGCGAAAGTCTAAAAAGAGTGGGCATACAGAGCCGCAAGGATCTGGAAGCTTTCTTTGGTAAACATATCCACCTGGAGCTGTATGTAAAGGTGGACGATAACTGGAGGGACGATACCCGCAAACTGAAACGCTACGGTTACGAATAGAATAATCGTAAATCAAAAATCTTAAATCATAATTCTTAAATCATTCCATGTCAAATATAGTCGCAATTGTAGGTCGCCCGAATGTAGGGAAGTCGACCCTGTTTAACCGTCTTACCGAGTCGCGCAAAGCGATTGTGGATGAAACGGCGGGCGTGACACGTGATCGTCATTATGGAAAGGCGGACTGGAACGGAAAGGAATTTACGCTGATCGATACCGGAGGATATATCTCAGGTTCGGAAGATGTATTTGAAGATGAGATCCGCAAACAGGTAACTATTGCCATCAGTGAAGCCGATGTATTGCTTTTTGTGGTGGATGTGGTGGAAGGGATCACCCCCATGGATGATGAAGTGGTAAAAATGCTTCGCCGTACCAAAAAGAAAGTATTGCTGGTAGCCAATAAAGTGGATAATAATGAGCGTATAAGTCACGCTTCGGAATTTTACGGTTTCGGATTGGGTGAGCCTTATACCGTTTCCTCCGTAAGTGGGGCCGGTACCGGTGATTTGCTGGATGCACTGGCCGAATGTCTGGAAAAGACGGATGAGGCGATTGAAGAAGAAGTAAAAATACCCAAGCTGGCTATTGTTGGCCGACCCAATGTGGGGAAGTCGTCACTGATCAATGCCCTGCTGGATGAAGAGCGGAATATGGTAACACCTATTGCAGGAACCACACGTGATGCGCTTCATACCAACTACAACCGTTTCGGGCACCATTTTATTCTGATTGATACCGCCGGTTTAAGGAAGAAAGCCAAAGTAAAAGAAGATATCGAATTTTATTCTGTGATGCGTACCATCAAGGCGCTGGAAGAATGTGATGTATGCCTGTTTATGCTGGATGCTACCCAATCATTCGACTCTCAGGATAAAAGCATTTTTCACCTGGCCGAGAAAAACAGAAAAGGAATCGTAGTGCTGGTTAATAAATGGGATCTGGTGGAGAAAGAAACCCAGACTCAGAAAGAATATGAAGATAAGTTAAGAGAAGAGCTGGCTCCATTCCGCGATGTACCCATCCTGTTTGTTTCTGCGCTTACTAAGCAGCGTATCCTCAAAGCGCTGGATTTGGCGAAAGAAGTATATGAAAATAAACAGAGAAGGATTTCAACCCGTAAGCTGAATGATATTATGATTCCGATCATAGAAGTGCAGCCTCCACAAAGTGTGAAAGGAAAGCATCCTAAGATCAAGTTCATTACCCAGCTACCTACCAAGAACCCGAATTTTGCTTTGTTCTGTAATCTGCCTCAGTATATCAATGAGAACTATGCCCGTTTTCTGGAAAAGAAGTTCCGCGAGAATTTCAATTTTACCGGAGTGCCGATAGAGCTGATTTTTAAACAGAATACTTAATTCATCCTCCCCTTGCTCCTTCCAGAGGGACGGCAATGACCCTGTGGGTCATTGAGCGGGTTTGTGTGTAAGCACCCCTCGCGCTATCCAAGGGGGAGGAAAGAAAAATCCCGCTGCACTATGCAACGGGATTTTTTTATACTTATAGCAAAGGGTTAATTTATTAAGCCTCTATCGCTTCTACTTTTCCGGCTACTTTAAACTCTTCCTTAAACATAGGAACGAGATCCAGTTTTTCCCAACCGAAGGTATCGTACTTTTTACCGTTTACTTCAATAACACCGGGTGTGCGGCCCATATGTCCATACGCAGCTGTTTCGCTGTAAATAGGATTCTTAAGACCAAAACGTTTTACGATTGCACTTGGACGCATATCAACAAGCTTTGCAACACGGGCGGAAACTTCTCCGTCGGTCAGTTTTTTGCCTTCGCTGTTTTTTGCTTTGCAGGTGCCATAGGTGTTGATGTAAAGACCTACAGGTTGTGCTACACCAATAGCATAAGCCACCTGTACCAGACATTCATCAGCAACACCGGCAGCAACCAGGTTTTTGGCAATATGACGGGTGGCATAAGCCGCAGAACGGTCTACCTTGGAAGAGTCCTTTCCGGAGAAAGCTCCTCCTCCATGTGCTCCGCGTCCGCCGTATGTATCTACAATAATTTTTCTTCCGGTAAGACCGGTATCACCGTGTGGGCCGCCGATAACAAACTTACCGGTAGGGTTGATATGGTATTTGATGTCTTCTCCGAACAGTTTACGCACACGGAGGGGAAGTAATTTTTTAACGCGTGGGATCAGGATGGTCAATACATCTTCCTTGATCTTAGCGAGCATATTGTCGTCGTTATCGAAGTCGTCATGCTGGGTAGAAAGAACGATGGTTTCTACTTTCTCCGGTTTGCCTTTATCGCTGTACTGGATAGTTACCTGCGATTTGGCATCGGGACGAAGATATTTCATCTTCTTGCCTTCACGGCGTATAGCCGCCAGCTCTTTCAAAAGCAAGTGTGAAAGTTCAAGTGGAAGCGGCATGAAGTTGTCTGTTTCGCGGCAAGCAAAACCGAACATCATACCCTGGTCTCCTGCACCCTGATCTTCATCCTTGGTACGTTCCACCCCCTGGTTGATATCAGAGCTCTGTTCGTGCAAAGCATTCAGGATACCGCAGGAAACAGAGTCAAACTGATATTCAGATTTGTTATACCCTATGCGGTTGATCACCTCCCGGGCAATTTTCTGGACATCTACTTTGGCCTTGGCTGTATCGTTACACTTTATCTCACCGCCAATCACCACAAGACCTGTAGTTACAAAGGTCTCACATGCCACCTTGGCATTGGGATCATAAGTTAAAAATGCATCAATAATGGCATCCGAGATCTGGTCGGCTACCTTATCCGGATGTCCTTCAGACACCGATTCAGAGGTAAACAGGTATGACATGTGATAGATTTTAATTTGGGGAGCTAAAATAGCATTTAATCACGAAATATCTTCATTTTTGGGTAAATAATGCATTCAGGACTTCCCTTTTGTGAGTTGTTTGAACACATCTTCGAGTTTTTGCTCTTCTTTTTGCATCAAAAGCACGGTCAGGCCCTTTTCTACTGCAAAATGGAAAATGGCAGGACGGATATCCTGAGCACTGCTGGTTTGTAATTTCCAGGATCCGGGATGAATAGTTTCCGTTACTTCCTCCACTCCGGGAATGCCTAAGAGCTCCTCTTTGGATGGAGATTTGTCAAATTCTACTGTAATAATCTGTGCCTGGCTGGTACCCTGTTGTATAGTTTCTGTAGGGCCGTCGGCTACTATGAGTCCTTTGTTGATGATAATCACCCTGTTACATACCGCTTCCACTTCCTGCATAATATGCGTACTCAGCATCACGGTCTTTTCCTTTCCTATTTCAATGATCAGGTTCCGGATCTCTGCCAGCTGATTGGGGTCGAGTCCTGTGGTAGGTTCATCCAGAATAAGAACCCGGGGTTCATGAATAAGAGCCTGAGCCAGACCCACGCGTTGACGATACCCTTTTGATAGTGCACCGATTTTTTTCTTTTGTTCCAGGGTGAGTCCCGTCATCTCAATCATTTTGCTGATGCGGGAAGGGATGTTGTTCAGGTGATGTAAGCCACAGATAAATTCCAGATATTCTTTCACATACATATCATGATACAGCGGATTGTGTTCCGGCAGATAACCTACATTCTTCCGTACCTCCATACTCTGCTGCTCCACATCAAAACCAAATACCGATGCCTTGCCGGAGGATTGAGGCAGAAAGCAGGTCAGTATTTTCATTAAGGTAGACTTGCCTGCCCCGTTGGGACCCAGGAATCCCACAATTTCTCCGGTCTTGATTTCAAAAGAAACGGAATCAAGGGCCTTTTGCTTGCCGTACAACTTGGTAATATTGTTAACTATAATAGACATGGCTGTGGTTTAAACAAAAAACAGAAAGAGAACCGGTTATGTGTAAAGTACAAATGTAACGAATGGGTTTACATTTGTAATCTCTAAATTGTACAATTATCCCATACCTTTAAAGCATGAAGGGAACCGTCTTAAAATCAACAGGGAGCTGGTATCAGGTGCTTTCTGAATCGGGAGTACGTTATGAATGCAGGATCAAGGGCAAATTTCGCCTGGATGATATTAAAAACACCAATCCTGTTGCTGTAGGCGATCAGGTGGAAATAGAAACCGAAGCTGATTCCATCGATGCCAATATTATTGCCATTGCGCCCCGGAGAAATTATATCATACGGCGTTCTATCAACTTGTCGCGTCAAACACATATCCTGGCGGCCAATATGGACAGGGCCTTTCTCATCGTCACCCTGGCCATGCCCCGTACATCGCTTGGCTTCATCGATCGCTTTCTGATCACTGCCGAAGCATACAGTATACCCGTTGATATCATTTTTAACAAAGCAGATCTATATGATACTGAGATGCTGGAAAAGGTGCAAGCTCTGCAAACATTGTACGAAGGCTTGGGTTATCCCTGTCACATCCTTTCTGCATTGACAGAAGGAGCAGAAATAACTCGACTGAGGACCAGACTGAAAGGAAACGTGAATCTCTTTTCCGGACATTCGGGTACGGGTAAATCAACCCTGATCAATATGCTGGATCCGGCACTGAAGCTTAGAACGGGTGGCCTTTCGGAAGCACATGACAAAGGGGTGCACACCACCACCTTTGCCGAAATGTTTGAATTGAGCGGTGGAGGTTTTGTCATTGATTCACCGGGAATCAAGGAGCTGGGTATTGTAGACATTGAGAAACATGAATTGTCACATTTCTTTCCGGAAATGAGGAGGCTGCTGAATAAATGTAAGTTCAATAATTGTCTCCACTTGTCGGAACCCAAATGCGCCGTACGGGAAGCGGTTGAAAAAGGAGAAATAGCCATGTCCCGTTATGACAGCTATCTGGGCATCATGAGTGGAGAGGAGCTGGAGAAGGAGTATGAATAATAAAAATCTGCATGACCAGTTGGCAATTGGCAAAAAATAAATTGCAAACTGGTCACTGAACATTGCCCACTGATATGAGAGTAGTCATCCAACGCGTACAAAAAGCCTCTGTCACTATTGAAGGAATAGAAAAATCTTCCATTGGCTATGGTATGCTGATACTGGTTGGAATAGAAGAAGCGGATACCGAAGAGGATTTGCAATGGCTTACGCAGAAAATGATAAATCTCCGGATTTTTAATGATGAGGCGGGGGTGATGAATAAATCGGTGTTGGAATCAGGGGGAGAGATTTTGCTTATTTCACAGTTTACGCTTCATGCGCTTACTAAAAAGGGCAACCGTCCTTCGTATATAAAAGCTGCCAGACCCGAGCAGGCCATACCCTTGTATGAGAAATTTATTGTAGCGTTGGAGGCTGGTTTGGGAAAGAAGATACAAACCGGAACATTCGGGGCCGATATGCAGGTGGCACTTATCAATGATGGTCCGGTAACGATACTGATAGATTCTAAGAACAAAGAGTAAGTAACGGCAGGCTTGCCAGCCGGAGCTTAAGCGAAGGCTGGAGGCAGGCGCAGGAGGCAAAAGCAGGAACCAGGAACTAAGAACCAAGAGGTGTAATAATATTAATAGGATGAAGAAGGTGAAAAAAAATCCAATTACGATTGAGGAAGCCCAGAAACAGGTTGATAGCTGGATAAAGACTTATGGTGTCCGGTATTTCTCAGAACTCACCAATATGGCTATCCTTACCGAAGAAGTAGGGGAGGTGGCAAGGATTATAGCGCGTACTTATGGGGAACAAAGTTTCCGGAAAAAGGATCTTTCCAAAAAGTTGGGTGAAGAACTGGCTGATGTATTGTTTGTGCTTATTTGTATTGCTAATCAAACGGGCACCGATCTGAGTAAGGCGCTGGAAGATAATCTGAAGAAGAAAACCAAAAGAGATAGTAAGAGACATTTGAAGAACAAGAAGCTGGTATGATCCTCCCCCTTAATCCCCCTCCAAAGGGGGACACGCGCCTATCCCCATTAATTCCCCTCCAAAGAGGGACACGCACCTATCCCCCTTTGGAGGGGGCAGGGGGAGGATAAAGTTTAATCAGCCACCTGATTTATTTCACTTGCCTCATAAACATCAGTACAGCCAGCCAGTATTCATGCGCATTCTGGTTTTCTTTCCAAAGCGCTCTGGAACCATGCTCCCCTTTGGAAGCCGGGATAAATTGCTGTTTAATGGGTGCCAGCACATCAGCCATGAGTTTGGTAAGGGCCGGAGCTTCTTCTTTGGATGAGGTTACAAAAACAGGTACCGGTATACTTTTAATAT
>Ga0210396_10002244_pt1 | contig 19903 bp, 21 predicted proteins | sample IncBWH17OmetaG_FD_155466 | JGI IMG/M metagenome (GOLD analysis project Ga0210396, IMG submission 155466) | Forest soil microbial communities from Barre Woods Harvard Forest LTER site, Petersham, Massachusetts, United States - Inc-BW-H-17-O ... | reverse complement strand
GACTAGGATCGAAGCAGCCTCGCGGCGGCGCAGCGCGACGGTCGCCTCGTTCACCCGAACGGCGATCGGATCACGGCCGAACAAGCCCTCGTGCAGTATTTGAACCCGGGCGCCTTCGACAAATCCGAGCTCGATCAGCCGTCTCTCGAGTTCGCTCGAAGGCAGATCGTGATCTTTGCCGACCACGCGGATCGCCTCAATTCGGCCGGCGAACCCTACCGCGGCGGCACCGAGCGCTACGGTGCCGTTCGAGACACGTGTACTGGCGGGCATGCCCTCTCACCCGAGGTTAGCCCGTCAATTTATTGCGACTCGCTTTCATTTGCAACTGACTACGTCACCTGCGCCATCTTGCCGCCTTCTCTTGCCCGGCTCAGCCCATCGTCTGCCCGGTTCAGCCCATCGTCGAATTGAAGGCGCCGCCGTCGAGCAAGAGGTTCTGGCCGACGATGAAACCGGCGGAGGCGCTGCACAGAAAGGCGCAGGCGTCGCCGAACTCGCCCGGATCGCCGACCCGGCCGGTCGGGTTCGACTGACCGCGTTTGGCGAGAATCTCGTCGAACGGGACGTTTTGCCGCCGCGCATCGTATTCGATGCCCGAACGCAGCCGGTCGGTCAGAAACGGGCCGGGCAACAGGCCGTTGATCGTCACATTGTGTTTTGCCACCTGACGCGCGAGGCCGGCGCAGAAGGCGGTGAGGCCGGCCCGCGCGCCGTTGCTCATGCCGAGATTGGGGATCGGCGACTTGACCGAACCCGAGGTGATATTGACGATGCGTCCGAATTTGCGCGCGCACATCCCGTCGACGGTCGCCTTGATCAGCATGATCGGGGTCAGCATGTTGGCGTTGACCGCCTTTTGCCAGTCCTCGACTGACCATTCGCGGAAATCGCCGTGCGGCGGGCCGCCGCAATTATTGACGAGGATGTCAGGGTTCGGGCAAGCGGCGAGTGCGGCGGCGCGGCCGGCTTCGGTGGAGATGTCGCCGGGAACCGCCGTCACATTGGCTCCGGTTTCCTTGCGGATCTCCTCGGCGGTCTGTTCGAGGGTCTCGGCGGTGCGCGCCGTAATCGTCAACTCGACGCCGGCTCGCCCCAGCGACATCGCACAAGCCCGGCCCAACCCCTTGCTCGCCGCGCAGACCAGTGCCTTCCGGCCGCGAATTCTCAAATCCAACATGGCATCCTCCGCTGTGATCTCGGCATAGTGTTATAATATCGGCATAGTGTTATAATAAGAGTGATGAAACTGACCCTGATCCTCGATGCCGCGGCCGTGGGCGTGCGGGCCAGCCTTGTTGAAGAATGGGACGAAATCGCCCGCGGCGCCAGGATGGAGCCGCGGGTCCGGCTGTTTGACAGCGAAGAAGAGGCGCTCGCGTGGGGGCGCTTGCTGGCTCACCGCCGTGGGCTGAAACAACTGTTCCTGACCGACAACAGAAAAAAGCCGGCGGCGGATGATCCTGGCCTGACGCATCAATAGCCCGGTTAATATCCCGGGGGCGGCGGAACCGGCGCTCCGGGATAGGCCCCCGGGTAACCCCCCGGATAATCCCCGGGACCGTAAGGCGGCGGGCCCGGCGGACCCGCATAAGGCTGCCGGCCGGGCGCCCCATAGGGCGGAGCGCCGGGTGGCGGCGAGAAACCGGGCACGGTATTCCCGTGCGCGCTCATGCACTGGGCATACATGACGTCATATTGCTGCTGCAGCGACATTTGCGCAAAGCCCGAACCGCTGGCGCCGGCCACCGTGCCGAGGGCGGCACCCGAGGCAGCGCCGATCCCAGCGCCACGCCCGCCGCCGATGGCACCGCCAAGCGCCGCTCCGAGCGCCGTGGTGAGAATGGCCCCGCCTACTGCCTGGTTGTTGGCCGCGTATGCCGCAGGCGCGGTTTGAGATGCAGCATATTGCTGGCAGAACGCCTGATCTGCCGCGAAGGCATCGAAGCTCTTGTTCGCCCCCGGCGAGGCGGGGATCGTTGGCCCCAATGGCGGCGCGACGCACGCCGTCAACGAAATCGCCCCGGCCACGATCGCCGCTACCCGCCGATCGATGCCCCTCATGTCCCCTCCCCCCTCAGTCAAACGCCAGCCGATCTTGCGGCGAGTGTTTCTATGCAGGCAAGCGGCAAGCAATCCCTCGATGAAGCTGGGACACTAGTGCCCACAGCCGATCCGGTCCCGGCAATTCGCCCTGGTAGCCTGGTGAGTCAGGCGATGGCGAGAAACCGGGCACGATATAGCCTCTGGCATACATGCACTGAGCGTACATCGTGTCGTAGGGCAGCGCGTGTTGCGCGGCGGCGTATCCCCGGCAGATCGCCGCTGTGGCGGCGGTGCGGTCGTAGACCTCGCCTGCTGCTTTCGTGGCCGGGACCGTCTGCCCCGACACGGCCATCAGGGCGAGCGCCAGCCGGAACGCCCTGAGCTTTATGTTGAGTCTCCATCTATCGACATTGGCGCGCAAAGGCATTATGCGGGGGTGATGACAATCTCACTACCGCGCGCTAAGGTCGTGATATGGATGGTGAATTCCTGTCCCGGCCGGCCGCGGCTGGGGTTCTCAATCTCCGCGAACCGGTGGCGCGCCGGCTGCCGCTCGTCCTCACCTCGCCGCATAGCGGGTCCGAATATCCGGCGGATTTCGTGGCGGTGTCGCGGCTCGACCCGCTTGCCCTGCGGCAATCCGAGGACAGCTTTGTCGACGAGCTGTTCGCCGCTGCCCCGCAGCTCGGCGCCCCGTTGCTATCGGCCCGCTTTCCGCGGGCTTATCTCGACGTCAACCGAGAGGCTTACGAGCTCGACCCGACGATGTTCTGCGACGCCTTGCCAAGCTACGTCAATGCCGGCTCGCCGCGGGTTCGCATCGGGCTCGGCACGATCGCCCGCATCGTCGCCAGCGGCGAGAACATTTACGCCGGGAAGTTGCGCTTCGCCGATGCCGAACGGCGCATCGAATGCCTCTACCACCCTTACCACGAAGTGCTGCGCCGCCTGGTCCAAGAGACGGCGGGCATGTTCGGCGGCTATCTCCTCGTCGATTGCCATTCGATGCCGTCAAGCTCCGGCTGCGGCCAAGACGGCGCCGATATCGTCCTCGGCGATTGCTACGGCGCGGCCTGCGCCCCCCGCATTCTCGAGGCAGCCTGCCGTTTTCTCGCCGACCGTGGTTTCAGGGTCGCGATCAACGCGCCTTATGCCGGGGGCTTCACGACGGGATTTTACGGACGGCCGAGCGCGCACCGCCACGCGCTGCAGATCGAGATCAACCGGGCGCTCTACATGGACGAACGCAGCTATGGCAGAAAGCCGAGTTTTGCGCGGCTGGTCAAAGACCTTGCCGATTTGATCGAGCGGCTGGGCCAAGCCACGCAGGACTGCCTGCCAAAGGCCGCCTGACCGGCCGACCGAGATTGGTTCTAGAATTCTCAACGTGACCGATCCTTCTCGTCGTTCCCGCGAAAGCGGGAATCCAGGGCCGCAGCGCCACACCCATCGTAAAGACACATTTCATTTTGAGCGGGCTCTGAAGCTCGACATTTCATTTGATGCGCCACTCCGGCAGTCACATTTGAGAGGTGGCGCAGCCACGTGTGGGAGGGCGCGAAGTTCGGGGCAGGTCGATGGCCAAGATCGGGCAGGATTTTAATTCGGATTTTACGATCGAGCAGAATTGGCGGGATTACCGCCAGGAAGAGCACGCGACCTGGCGGCTGCTGTTCGAACGCCAGCAGCGGCTGCTGGTCGGCCGCGCCTGCCAGGAGTTTCTCGACGGGCTCGGCGGACTCGGGGTCGCCGCGGACGGGATCCCGGATTTCCGCCGATTGAGCGAGGTGCTCGAGGCCGCGACCGGCTGGCGCATCGTCGCCGTGCCCGGCCTGGTTCCCGACGACGTTTTCTTTGCTTATCTCGCCCGCCGCCGCTTTCCGTCGACCTGCTTCATCCGGCGGCGCGACCAGCTCGATTATCTCCAGGAACCCGACATTTTCCACGACATCTGCGGCCATGTGCCGTTGCTGATGAACCCGGTTTTCGCCGACTACATGCAGGCCTACGGGGAAGGCGGGCTGAAGGCATTGGGCCTCGGGCACCTCCAGCATCTGGCCCGGCTGTACTGGTACACCGTCGAGTTCGGATTGATCGCAACTCCGGAAGGCCTGCGTATCTATGGCTCGGGCATCCTCTCTTCCGCCGGGGAGTCGGTCCATTCTCTCGATGACCCCCGGCCAAACCGGATCCGTTTCGACTTGCGGCGGGTGATGCGGACCCGCTATCGCATCGACGATTTTCAGCAGACCTATTTCGTGATCGACAATTTCCAGCAGCTGTTCGATGCGACCCGGCCCGATTTCGCGCCAATCTACCGCGAAATTGCGGCACAGCCGGATATCGAGCCCGATGCACTGATCGGCTCCGATCGCAAATTCGATCGGGCTTCTTGGGGTCGGCCGAACGTAGGCAAAAAAATGGGCCGCAAATTGAGCGCGGCCCAAGTTTAGGGAGGAAACGCCTAGAAGACGTACGGTAAAATCACAACCAGTGATCGTTACCGCACTGCACAATTTAGGGCGTCGAACCGTGAAGTCAAGCCTCTTTTTCGAAACGCCTTGGCATGGTTGAGGAATCGCGGTCAGATCAGGCATTTAGCGTAGCTCCTGCGACGGATCAATGTGCAACGCACAAAGACGCCTCTCTGACGATTACCGAATCTTTGGCCCCGCCGCCGGTCGATCCGCTATCGGCTCTGTTCCTCGATGTCGACGGGACGCTGCTCGATATCGCTCCCTGTCCGGAACTGGTTCGAGTACCAGACGGCTTGCCGTCGCTGCTCATTCGGCTTTCGGCCGCGCGCGAGGGAGCGCTTGCCCTGATCAGCGGCCGCCCGCTGGCGCAACTCGACCGGCTGTTCCAGCCGTGGCAAGGCGCCGCAGCGGGTTTGCACGGGCTCGAACGACGCCGCGCGGCCGGAGTTCTCGATTGGGTCGTCGACGGCAACAGTGCGGCCGCACTCGATCGCCTGCGGCCAAAGCTTGCTGCCCTCGCCGCAGATGGCACCGGCCTCACGCTCGAGGATAAAGGGGGGACGCTTGCGCTTCATTACCGCGCGGCGCCGCAACGAGAGTCGGAAGTCCGTGCCGTAGTCGAGGCGCACCTCCGCGAAATCGGTCCGGTGTTGCGCCTGATCACCGGCAAGATGGTGGTCGAATTTCAGCCCCGCAGCGCCGACAAGGGGCGGGCCATCGCCGCCTTCCTGGCGGAACGGCCTTTCGTGGGACGCCGCCCCTTCTTTGTCGGGGACGATACGACCGACGAGGACGGTTTTGCCGAAATCCGCCGCCGAGGCGGCATCGCGGTCCGGGTCGGCCCTTTCGATGACCCGACAGCCGCAAATTACCGCCTGCCTAGCGTCGAAGCGGTTCTCGCCTGGCTCGCGAGCGGCGGTTTGCGTTAAAGATCGTATAGGTTAAAATAGCTCAGCCGAATGATCGTGCCGGAACATAATCCAAGGATCCGGCGTTAACCGAGGTAGCTTGAGGCGAGGCGAGCATGGCCGAGAGCGATTTTGTTTTCCCCGGTCGGGCCGACGCAGCTAGAAAACCGCGATTGGCAGACTCGGTATTTTCCCGAGCAAACGCGGCGAACCGGCGATTGGTGGTGGTTTCCAATCGCGTAACGCCGACCGCCGACGCAAAACCCGACTCGGGAGGACTGGCCGTCGCGATACGGGCTGCTCTGCAGCAGAGCGGCGGGATCTGGTTTGGCTGGAGCGGCGAGGTCCAGGACACGGTGCGGACCGAGCCCGGTATCGTCTCCGATGGGCAAATAACCTTAGCGACCGTCGATCTCTCGCGGAAGGATTTCGACGAATACTACATCGGCTACGCCAACCGCGTGCTCTGGCCTTTGTTTCATTTTCGCAGCTCGCTCGTCCAGTTCTCGCGGGGCAGTCTCTCCGGCTATTTGCGCGTCAACCGGATGTTTGCGCGCACCCTCGCGCCGATGCTGTTGCCGCAGGATCTCGTCTGGGTTCACGACTATCATCTGATCCCGCTTGCCGAGGAGCTGCGCAAGCTCGACCGGACCGAGCCGATCGGCTTTTTCCTGCATACGCCCTTTCCTGCTGCCGAACTGCTGCGTGTGCTGCCGAACCACCAGCATCTGATCCGGTCGTTATGCGCCTACGATCTCGTAGGCTTTCAAACGCAATCGGACTTGGACGGCTTCAGAGATTATCTGTTGCGCTGGGCCGGTGGCGAGGAATTGGGGGATGGCGTGGTGCGCGCCTTCGGGCGTGTCGTGCGCACGCAGGTCTTCCCGATCGGCATTGACGTCGCGACTGTTTCGGGTCAGGCCGAGGCTGCCGACGGCAGCCGGCACATGCGGCGCCTGCGCCAAAGCGTGGGGGACCGGGCCTTGATGATCGGCGTCGACCGGCTCGACTACTCGAAAGGCCTCGAGGCCCGCTTTCAGGCTTATTCGCACCTCCTCGAGACCTGTCGCGAGACGCGCGGCCGAACGGTGCTCATACAAATCGCGCCGCCATCGCGCTCCGAGGTCCCGGAGTATAGGGATATACGCAAGAACCTCGCAGCGGCGGCCGGCCAGATCAACAGCCGATACGGCGAATTCGACTGGACACCGCTGCGCTACATCAACAAGAGCTTCAGCCATCCGATCTTGACCGGGTTTTTTCGTGCTAGCCGGATCGGGCTTGTCACGCCGCTGCGCGACGGCATGAACCTGGTGGCCAAGGAATACGTCGCCTCGCAATCTGCCGATGATCCCGGAGTTCTGATATTGTCGTGCTTTGCCGGTGCGGCACGCGAACTCGGGGAGGCGGTGATCGTCAATCCGTTCGATATCGAAGGAATGGCTGGGGCCATCCTGCAGGGGCTCGACATGCCGCTCGGCGAGCGCAAGGAACGCTGGAGCGCGATGATGAAGGTCCTCGAACGCAACGACATAACTGCATGGCGAGAAAGCTTTGTGCGCGCCCTGACGGCGACCGACGGGGGATGGTCCGGGGGAGGATGGTGACCACCGCGCCGAACGCGCCCGAGAACTGGCTGGTTGGCGACATCGGCGCAACCCACGCGCGCTTCGGCCTGGTCTCACCCGATGCAAAGCTGCTGCACTCGCGCACGCTCTCCGACGAAGACTATCCGACCATAGATGATGCGCTCGCCGCCTTTCTCACGGAACGCGGGCCGTTGCCGATGCCACGGCAGGGCGCAATCGCGATCGCCTCGGCGATCACCGGCGACCGGGTTGCGATGACGAACCACCCCTGGAGTTTCTCGGTCCGGGAATTGAAGGCCCGGTTCGCCTTCGAGCGGCTCGAGGTAATCAACGATTTCACCGCGCTGGCGCTGGCCCTGCCGCGTCTCGCCCCGGAGGACCGGCAGGCGGTCGGCGGCGGCGCTGCGGTCGCCGACGCGCCGCTAGGCGTGCTCGGTCCGGGATCGGGGCTCGGCGTCTCCGGACTGGTGCCGTCCGGCAAAGGCTGGATCGCGCTGACCGGAGAAGGCGGGCATGCGACGATGGCGGCGGCGACCGATCGCGAGGGTGCCGTCCTCGATCGGATGCGTCGACACTTCGATCACGTCTCGGCTGAACGAGCCTTGTCCGGCCCCGGGCTGGTCAACCTCTACAACACTCTCGCCGTCATCGACGGCGTGCCCGCAAAAGGTTACACGGCGGCCCAGATCACCGATTTTGCAATTCGTGCCGAGGATCCGCTGTGCGTCGAGACGACGACGGTGTTCTGCGCGATGCTCGGGACGATGGCGGGCAATCTGGCGCTGACGCTCGGGGCGCGCGGCGGCGTTTATATCGGCGGCGGGATTGTCCCCAAGCTCGGCCAGATGTTTCTCGATTCGCCCTTTCGCGAGCGTTTCGAGGCGAAGGGCCGCTTGCGAGATTATCTCAAGACGATCCCTACCTTTGTAGTGACGCATCCGCTGCCGGCATTTCTCGGCTGCGCTGCACTGCTCGCTCAATAACCGATTACGAGGCGTGCTCGGAGAGGTGGAGCCCGGCGACCCCGAGCACGATCAGGCCCAGACACAGCAGTTTCCAGCCCCCGGCGGTCTCGCCGAACCAGACGATGCCGATCGCCGCCACGACCGCCGTGCCGACACCGGACCAAACGGCATAGGCGATCGACAGCTCAATCCCGCGCAATGCCAGGGCCAACAGCGCAAAGCTCGCTACGTAGCAGAGCACGACCGCGCCCGACGGACCGATCCGGGTGAACCCGTCGGAGAGCTTTAGTGAGGTCGTTCCGCAGATCTCCAACACGATCGCCGCGGCGAGATAGACGCCACTCATTGCACAAACTCGGCGCGCACCGCTGCGGTGTGCTCGCCGAGAGAAGGAACCCGGCCGGGTTGCCGCTCGTCCTCGAAGATCGCTGGCGCAGATGGCAGCCGAACGGAGCCCTGCGGGGTCTCGACCGCAATCCGCCGGAGATGCGGATGATGGGAAAAATCCTCGACCGTGTTGAAGTTGCCAAAAGCAATCTCGGCGGATTTCAGTCGCTCCGCGAGCACGCTGCGCGAATGGCGGGCGAACTCTACCGCGACCCGCGCGTCGACCTCGGCGCGGTGCTTGACCCGCCGGTTGTTGTCGCTGAAGCGTGGGTCATCGGCCAGGGCGGGATCGCCGAGAATTTCGGCGCAGAAACGCCGCCATTCCCGCTCGTTCTGGATGGCGATCAGGATCTCCTTGCCGTCGCCGGTCGCAAACAGGCCGTACGGCGCGACCGAGGGGTGGGCGAGGCCCATCCGCTCCGGCGCGCGGCCGCCATATTCGAAATGGATCAGCGGCACCGCCATCCATTCCGCCGTCGCGTCGAACAACGATACGCGGATCAGCGCTCCGTCGCCGGTCCGCTGCCGCGCGAGCAGCGCTTCGAGGATTGCGGCGTAGGCGTTGAGCCCGGCCGCGATATCGGTGACCGAAGCGCCGACCCGGCCCGGCGCCTGCGCCGGTCCGGTCAGCGAGGCGAGCCCGGTTTCCGCCTGGATCAGCATGTCGTACGACTTCATCTCGCGGTAAGGGCCGCGCTCGCCGTAGCCGGAGATCGAGCAGATGACGAGCCGCGGATGATGCCATCGCAACTCGTCGAGGTCGAAGCCGGCGCGCGCCATGGCCCCAGGCATGAGGTTCTGTACGAGCACATCGGCGCGGGATATCAACCGCGTCAGGAGATCGCGGTCGTGCGGGTTTTTGATGTCGAGAACGACCGATTCCTTGCCGCGGTTGAGCCAGACGAAATAGCTGCTCTGGCCATGGGCGGCGCGATCATAACCGCGCGCAAAATCTCCGTCCGGCCGCTCGACCTTGATGATTCGGGCGCCGGCATCGGCAAGCCGGCAGGTGCACAGCGGTGCGGCGACCGCCTGCTCAACCGACACCACCAGCATTCCTTCGAGCGGTCGACCCATTTTATCCTCCAAATCGCATGCACGAAGCGCCGGTTGAGGCTACGACATTTCCTCCCATATTCGCTGCATGAAGGAAAAACCTCGCGATACTGCCGCGCCTCGTCCTGCCACTCCGCCCGAAGCGGCTCAACCGCAGCAGCCGCGCGAGATTGGCGGCCCGAAGGGGCCCGAGCCGACCCGCTATGGCGATTGGGAATTCAACGGGCGGTGCACCGATTTTTGAGACGCTGATTCGCTTAGGCGGCTCGGCCCAGGGGCCGACGCCGCACCCGCCGCCAGGCACGCCGCCCGTGCCGCCGCCGGATCCCGACCGGCCGCCGCCAATCATCGAGCCGCCGGATCCCGTGCCGGTGCCCCCGGTAGAGCCGCCACCGCCGCCGGTCCGCGATCCGCCCGCTGAGGGACCGGTCCGGACCGCGCTCCGGCACGGCTTTGCGCCCGCACCACATGGGGCATACAATTGAGGGCTCTGGGCTAGGGATCACGCGATGGATTTAGCGACCGATCGAAGTATCGAAACGGGTAGACGGGAGCGACGGCGGATCCGCTCGCAGGACTTCTCCGGGCCGACGGCGGGTGTGGCGCCTGGCAACGTCCAGGCCAATCTCGTCATTCTCCCGAAATCGTTGGCTCACGATTTCCTGCGGTTCGCGCAGGCCAATCCAAAACCCTGTCCGGTGCTCGCAGTCTCCGAACCAGGCGACCCGCGCCTGCCGAGTTTGGGCGAGGATCTCGACATCCGCACCGATCTGCCGCGCTATCGTGTCTGGCGCGGCGGCGAACTCAGTGAAGAGCCTCTGGATGTCTCGCATGAGTGGCGCGACGATCTCGTCAGCTTTGCACTCGGCTGCTCGTTCTCGTTCGAGCATGCGCTGGTCGAGGATGGGATCGAGCTGCGCCATATGACCTGCGGCTCGAATGTGCCGATGTTCCGCACCAGTATCCAATGCCGGCCGGCAGGACCGTTCGCCGGTCCGCTCGTCGTCTCGATGCGGCCTTTGAAACCGAGCGATGCAATTCGCGCGATTCAGATCACGTCGCGCTTTCCCTCGGTGCACGGCGCACCGGTGCATATCGGCTTGCCGGCCGCGATCGGCATCGCCGACCTGGCGAAACCCGATTACGGCGACGCGGTGCCCGTCAAAAGTGACGAGCTCCCGGTGTTCTGGGCCTGCGGCGTCACTCCGCAAGCGGTAATTGCCCAGGTCAAGCCGGAGTTCTGCATCACGCACGCGCCGGGTTCGATGCTGATCACCGACCTGGTCAACTCGAAACTTGCGAGCCCTTAGAGGCCCTGGTGTCGGCCTCGGATACAGGTATCCACCGCCATCCTCTCCCTCTCCCCCGCAATGCGGCGGAGAGGGGAGATGCCGGCTAACAGATGTTGCAATAGCGATGGCGGGCCGGTCGCATCCACATACAGTGGTGGACGATATCGAGCGGCTGATCCAGGACGATGTCGGGCGCCGTGTCACCGCTTTGTTCGAGGCTGCTAGGGGTGGGCTGTGGGCTGCCGCCTCGGCCCTGGCGATGGCGCCGGCTGCCAGGGTTGGATTGATCACCGGTTTCTATGTCCCACAGGGCTCGCCGCCCGCGGCAGAGACCGATGGGCCAGTCGGTGCGGCGCTGTTGGCGAAAGGTCTCGAAGCCGCCGGCATCACCTGCCGGCTTGCCACCGACGAGCCGTGCCGCGGCGCCTGCGCTGCTGCTTTGGCGGGAGCGGGATTATCCGGCGTCCCGGTCGATACCGCCGGTGTCCCCGCGATAGTCGAGACTTGGCGCCGGGCTCAAATCACCCACGCGATCTCCATCGAGCGCTGCGGGCGCAGCGCCGACGGCACGCCACGCAATATGAGAGGTCTCGATATCAGCTCATATACGGCACCGCTCGATGAGCTGTTCACCGCCGGGCCGTGGGAGACTATCGCGATCGGGGATGGTGGCAACGAAATCGGCATGGGCGCGCTCCCCCGTGAACTGATCGCGCAACATGTCGACCATGGGGAGACGATCGCGTGCGTTACCCTGGCGCGGCATCTGATCGTGGCCGGGGTATCAAACTGGGGCGCCTATGGGCTTCTCGGTGCGCTCGCCGCGTTGCGTTCGGATTGGCGCGAGCGGCTGCTCGCCTGTCTAGACGAGAAGCTCGACCAATCGGTTCTCGAAGCGACGGTCAATAACGGGCCCGCGGTCGACGGGGTCTCGCGTTTGCGCAACATGACCGTCGACAATCTCGACATGAACGTACACCACCGCAAGTTGCGGGGGATCCGTGCGCTGGTCCAGGCGGGACATGTATAAGGAGTTTGTTTTTGAAGACTATCGGTACGAACCGGCGCGATCTACCCTGTCGCTCTGTTACAGCTATCCCGGCGGCCCGAGGTTTGAAGAGCAGCTGATTTTTGATTTTGTTCCGCAGCAGCTTTCACCGGCGGCCGCGGAAGTGCTCGACCGGATCTTCCGCCTGATCCTGTTGCTTTCGGGAGTCAGCTATTACAAGGCGTTCGTACCAAAGGTACTGACGTGCGCCGCTTTCGAACTAGACGAAACGACCGCCGAGTTTCTTCAGAAATTCTACGAAAAGGGGTTGGCCGAATTTGCGTTCCGAAATGGCGTCTCGTTGCACGGTCATTTCCGCTTTCAAACGAGTTCGGTGCCGGCAGCCTCAGCGATAGATCTCGAACTCCCGAGAAGGACATGTGTGCCGGTCGGCGGCGGCAAGGATTCGATCGTCACGATCGAATGCTTGAGGCAAGGCGGCGAACCGCTGGTGCTGTTCTCGCTGGGTGACGCCGAACCGATCGCCGCGTGCATCGCAGCCGCAAAACTGCCCTTCATCAGGGTCCATCGCAGGTTGGACGGCGGATTGTCGAAGCTCAACGAGGCCGGCGCTCTGAATGGCCACGTTCCGATAACCGGCATCTTGAGCGCCATCGCCCTGGCCTCCGCCCTGCTATCCGGCTGCAACGCAGTCGCGATGTCGAACGAGCACTCCGCCAGCGCCCCAAACCTCAGCCTCAATGGCGTCGAGATAAATCACCAATACAGCAAGTCGCTGGAGTTCGAGCGAGATTTTGCTCGATATGTCGAACGTTTTATTTCACCGAGCATCAGCTATTTCTCGCTGTTGCGGCCTTTGTCGGAAATCGAGATCGCCCGGAGGTTCGCGAAGCACCGGGAATATCTTGGCATCTTTCGAAGCTGCAATACTGCGTTCCGGCAGGTGCGGGAGGCGCGCGGGCGTCGCTGGTGCTGCAACTGTCCGAAATGCCGGTTCGTTTTTCTGGCGCTTTCGCCGTTTGTCGCAAAACCGGATCTGGTAGAAATTTTCGGCTGCAATTTGCTGGACGACGAGACCCAACACGACGGCTTTGCCGAACTGTGCGGCCTGCACGCCAACAAGCCCTTTGAGTGCGTCGGAGAGACTTTCGAAAGCGCCGGCGTGATGTCCTATCTCGCAGGTCACCCCGGCTGGCGCGACGACAAGGTGGTGAGCCGGCTGAACGAGGAATTTCCCTCCGTCGAGGAAAACCGCCCAGCCGCACTTCGGGCGTTACTCGAGGTCAGGCACCCGCACCGGGTGCCGGCACGGTATTTGGCCATGCTCGATGCGTGCGGCTGACATCGGGACGAGGCGCGTTGCGGTCTGGGGGCTCGGCCGCGAAGGCCGGGCGGCAATCGCGTTCCTGAGACAGCGCCATCCGGGCCTGCCTCTGCTGGTGTTGGACGATGCCGACGACGGACGAGCGACTGAGAGGCTCAGCGACGGCATCGAATATGCCTTTGGGGCGGGCCGGATCACGAGCGCTCTCGCCGATGTCGACGTCATCGTCAAATCGCCCGGGGTGAGTCTCTACCGACGCGAAATCCAAGCCGCCCGAGCGGCGGGTGCACAGGTCACATCGCTGTTGAATTTGTGGTTTGCCGAGCGGTTCGACCTGACGACAGTCTGTGTGACCGGAACAAAGGGGAAGAGCACGACGGCCTCGCTGATCGCGCACATCTTGGCACAGCTCGGCCGGAAGGTGGCGCTGGTCGGGAATATCGGCATCCCGATCACCGGGATCGACGGCGCGAGCGCCGATATCGCGGTGATCGAGGTCTCCAGCTATCAAGCTGCAGATTTTGACGGGCGATGCGATATCGGGGTGCTCACCTCGCTCTATCCCGAGCACATCGATTGGCATCTCTCGGTCGGGAATTATTTTCGCGACAAGATCAACCTGCTGAACCACAGCCGCCGCGGTATCATTCACCGCGCTGCGGCCGAATCTGTGGAGCGGTTTGCCGACCGGGCGCCGACGCGACGCGAATTTTTCGAAGACGAACGAGGGGTTCATTGCTGCGGCACCGAGGTACTGACCGGCGCAACGGCAATCGGGCATGTGCGCAACCCCTATCTCGCGCGACCCCATAACCGGTCCAATCTGTGTGCGGCGTTGGCCGTGGCGAAGTCGCTCGATCTCGATCCGGCGGCGGCTCTGGAGGCGGCCAGCGGGTTCCGCGGGTTGCCGCACCGCCAGCAGGAGCTGGGTGAGATCGGAGGCGTGCTGTTCGTCGACGACAGCATCTCCACGATACCGGAATCGACGCTCGCAGCCCTGAGGGTCTACGCGGGGCGCGACATAACGGTCATCCTCGGCGGACATGATCGCGGTATCGACTACCGCAAGCTCGTCGAAAAGGCGGTCACGGGCGCCGCCAAGGCCGTCATCTGCCTCGGCGACAGCGGGGAGCGGATTTATTCGCTGGCGCGGGCGGCCGCGACCCGGCGGGGAGACGTTACCTGCCAGATCCACCGTGTTCGGTCGATGGAGGACGCCGTTGCCTTCGCCCGGCAAGTGACGCCGCCGGGCGGCGTTGTCCTGTTGTCGCCGGCCGCGCCGAGCTATGGTCAGTATCGCGACTATATCGAGCGCGGGCGCGATTTCGCGGCAAAGGCCGGGCTGCCCCCGGCGGAGAAATCCAACAGCTATTCGGCCTCCGAATAGCTGTCATCGGCGGGCGGCGGGAACGGTCCGGACGTGACTCGCCTATCGTAAAAGGAGAGAGAGTGCGACGGCTGGCACAAAGGGACTACCATGAGCCCGAGATCGCGGCACCGCGACCCGTTCGCCTACGGCAGCAGTCGGCACGGAACATTGCCCGCATGGATGATGGCGATCGTCTTTGCCACCGTGGCGATGGTCAGTTTCGCTATCGACCAGACGCTCAGTCTCGGGCCAAATGCCGAGGAGCAAGACGCGCCCTCGCTGCTCCACCCGGTTCAGCTGATTCAGTCGTTGATGGACGCTGCCTCGGACTGAGCAGCTACAGTCGCGCCGCCGCTCGACTACTCGTCGTTTCGTTTCTCGTCGCGGCGGTGGACTCCGCCTGCACTGGGCCGAAGCCATTCCTTCTCCAAGGCGACGGGAGTTCCGCCCAGGTAGGCTATTCAGGCGACATCGATGGCGCGACCCCAGTCGCCAGGCAGCATTGCGCACGATACGAGCGGGTGCCGCGCTTCCTCGAGGCGCAGGAGAACGTCGCATTCTTCGACTGCGTTCGGCCGTGACGCAAATGATCGGCGCTTGATACCAGGCGCGATCACGGTAATTCTGGGCGAGGCGCCGCTACCCGTAGGAAAGGCCGATCGCGATGAGCATCGAACTCCACACCTGGAATACCCCGAACGGCCGCAAGATCAGTGTGGCGCTCGAAGAAATGGGCCTGCCCTACACGGTCAAGACGATCAACATCTCCAAAGGCGAGCAATTCGCCCCGGCTTTCGTCAAGATCAGCCCCAACAGCAAGATCCCCGCGATCGTCGATCCCGAGGGGCCGGGCGGGCAGCCGATCAGCATCTTCGAATCGGGCGCCATCCTGATCTACCTCGGCGAGAAGGCCGGCAAGTTCTGGCCCGCAGATTGGCGCCGCCAAGTACCGGTGCTCGAATGGCTGATGTGGCAGATGGGCGGATTTGGTCCAATGCCCGGTCAGGTGCATCATTTCCTGCAAGTCGCCAACGAGCAGGACCGGCGTTACGGCCTCGAGCGCTACTCAAAAGAGACCCGCCGCCTCTATGGCGTGCTCGACAAGCGGCTCGGTGAAGCCGAGTTCGCCGGCGGCGATCTCTCGATCGCCGATTTCGCCATCCTCGGCTGGGCGTGGCGGCACGAGCGCCATCAGGTCGACCTGGCCGACTTCCCGAACGTCAAGCGCTGGTATGAGACAATGATGGCCCGGCCGGGAGTGCAGCGCGGTTTCGAGGTCGCCCTGAGCTGAGGATATCTCGACCATTAGGATTGAGTTTCGAGGATCGTTGGTGGAGCCGAGGGGGATCGAACCCCTGACCTTCGCATTGCGAACGCGACGCTCTCCCAGCTGAGCTACGGCCCCATGGCGTTCGTCACCCCTCTGGGGGCGCGGCGGGACTATGGTGATCGTGCTGTGGCGTGTCAAGCGAGGCTCCGGACCGAGCGCTGTCCGCACCTTGCGGACCCCGGCGGCTGACGGTACGGTCTGCGTGCCACTCGCCGCTGAGGTTCTCGCCAGATGTACGCCTTCCTGAGCCTCGTCAGCACGGTGATCTCGATCTACGTTTGGCTGCTGATCGCCCAGGCGGTGCTGAGCTGGCTCGTCGCTTTCGGCATCGTCAACCGGTACAACCGCGTCGTCGCGACGATCGGGGACTTCCTGTGGCGCATAACCGAGCCGTTGCTGCGGCCGATCCGCCGTGTGATCCCCGATCTCGGCGGGATCGACATTTCGCCGGTGATCCTCATTTTACTGCTCTGGTTCCTGCGCAATCTGATGTTCGAGTACCTTGTCTGACGGCCCCTTGAACGTGGCGGTGGACGGGCTGCGGGTGGCGATCCGGTTATCGCCACGGGCCCGAACCGATCGTCTGGTGGCGGTCGCCGCTTCGGCCGCGGGCGGGCATGCGCTCAGGGCAGCGGTTACCGAACCGGCAGAAGCCGGGCGCGCCAATGAGGCGCTGTTACAGTTGCTCGCCAATGCGTGGAAAGTTCCCCGTCGCGATCTCTCGATTATCGCCGGCTTGACCAGCCGCAACAAGATCGTGCGCATCGCCGGCGACCCGCAGCGCCTAGTCGAGCAAGTCGCTTCCGAGATCGCCCGTCTGCCGGGCGGGTAAAGCGGCGGCGCGATGAGCCATGCTCTCCTCTCGCTGGCCATCGCCGCAATTGCGTTCTGCGGCAGCCACGTGGTGCTGTCGAGCACCTGGCTGCGCGGAGCCTTGCGCGATCAGCTGGGCGAACGGGGCTTTCTCGCCGTCTACTCACTGGTCGCTTTGGTGACCTTGGCGTGGCTGCTGGTGGCCTATTCGCACGCGCCCACCATTCCTTTGTGGCCCCGGGAAAGATGGATGGTTCTTGTTCCGGTCGTGGTCATGCCATTGGCGACGGTGCTGCTGATCGCCGGTTATACCACCCCCAATCCGACCACTGTCGGGATGGAGCGATTTGCCAGGGCGGACGATCCGGCCCCCGGCGTGCTGCGCGTTACGCGCCACCCGGTCATGTGGGCGATCGGGCTGTGGGCGATCAGCCACATCATTGCGAATGGCGACCTGCGCTCGCTGTTGTTCTTTGGCGCGTTCGCCGCCCTATCGCTCGGCGGCACCGTGCTGATCGACCGCAAGAAGCAACTCGCCCTCGGGAGCAACTGGGCGCGGCTCGCCGAAGTCACCTCGAACGTGCCGTTTGCCGCGCTGGTCGCCGGCCGCACCCGCTTGCGCTGGCGCGATATCAGTCTGTTGCGGGTCATCGCCGGTCTGCTGCTCTACGCTGTCCTTTACAACGGTCACGCGATCATCGCCGGTGCGCCCGTGGTGATCCCTTGAGGGGCGTTTTCTCGGCCCTCCCGGTGAACCCCCGGCCGCGCTAAGATTTGGTTTGGCCCGAAACATCTGACGAAGAGGAATTGCCATGCTGTTGCCGCTTGCAGGACGCCGCCTTTACTACGATCTGACCGGGCCGGAAAACGGGCCGGTCGTCTGCATCACACACTCGCTGTCCTCTGACGGCGGCAGCTGGGCCGAGCAGGTGCCGCCTTTGCTGCAGGCCGGGTTTCGCGTGCTGCGCCTCGACATGCGCGGCCACGGCGGTAGCGACCCGGTTGCCGGCGACTACACGATGCAGGCGCTCGCCGGCGATGTCGCGGCCGTGCTCGACGCGCTGGCGATCCCGCGCGTGCACTATATCGGACTGTCGATCGGCGGCATGATCGGTCAGGCCTTCGCGATCGAGCACGGCGCCAAGCTGATTTCGGCGATGTGGTGCGACACGCTGCCGGCGAGCCCTTCCGGCGCGGCCGCAATGTGGGAGGAACGCATGAGCACCGTGCGCCGGGCCAACTCGCTCGAACCGCTTGCCGACGGCACCGTGGAGCGCTGGTTCACCGATGCCTTCAAACAGACGAAACCTGGACGTTGGAAGCAGATCCGCGACACCGTCGCGGCGACGACTCCGGCGGGCTTCTTGGGGTGCTCGGCGGCGATCATGAATTTCGATTTCACCGGGAAGTTGCCGTCGTTGCGCATCCCGGTATTGGTGGTGTGCGGCGCGGACGATCCCGGCACCCCGGCGAGCGAGAACCGCCGGCTCGCCGGTCTCGTGCCGGGCGGGCGCTACGAGGAAATCCCGGGCATGCGCCATTTCCCGAACGTCGAAGCGCCCGACGCGTTCAATCGGATCATGATCGGCTGGCTCGAGGAACAACGCCGAGCGCGCTGACCAAGCCGAACCCCCACCCTAACCCTCCCCCGCCTGCGGAGGAGGGAATGGAAGGGTGGCGGGGCGGCGGTCATCTCGGCGGGCGGCGAGGCGTAGGCGAAGCGCGTTGAGCTTGATGAACCCTTCGGCGTCGCGCTGGTCGTAGACGGCGTCCTCCTCGAAGGTGACGTGGGCTAGGCTGTAGAGGCTTCTCGGCGATTTTCTGCCGACGACGCTCGCCGAACCCTTGTAGAGCTTCAGTCGCACCACCCCTTCGACATTCTCCTGGCTCTTGTCGATCAGCGCCTGCAGCATCTCGCGCTCCGGGGAGAACCAGAAGCCGTTGTAGATCAGCTCGGCATAGCGCGGCATCAGTTCGTCCTTCAGATGCGCAGCGCCGCGATCGAGGGTCACGCTCTCGATCCCGCGATGGGCGGCCTGCAGGATCGTCCCGCCCGGCGTCTCGTAGACGCCCCTCGATTTCATGCCGACAAAACGGTTCTCGACGAGATCGAGCCGCCCGACGCCGTGCCTTCCACCGATCTCGTTCAAGCGCTGGAGCAGCGCAGCGGGAGGGAGATTTTGGCCCTCCACCGCGACCGGGTCGCCGCGCTCGAACGCGATTTCGACATACTCGGGATTATCGGGCGCGGCCTCCGGGGCAACAGTGCGGCTGAACACGAACTCTTCCGCCTCGATCCAAGGATCTTCCAATACTTTGCCCTCGGCGGAAATGTGCAACAGATTGGCGTCGACCGAAAATGGGGCCTCGCCGCGCTTGTCCCGGGCGATCGGGATCTGGTGCTGCTCGGCGTATTCGAGAAGCCGAGTGCGCGAGCTCAGCTCCCATTCGCGCCATGGTGCAATGATCTTGATCTCGGGATCGAGCGCATAATAGCTGAGCTCGAAACGCACCTGGTCGTTGCCCTTGCCGGTCGCGCCATGAGCGACGGCATCGGCGCCGGTCCGTCGGGCAATCTCGATCTGTCGTTTGGCGATCAGCGGCCGGGCAATCGAGGTTCCGAGAAGATAGGCGCCTTCGTAGAGCGCGTTGGCGCGAAACATCGGGAACACGAAGTCGCGGACGAACTCTTCGCGCAGATCGTCGATGAAGATCTCCCGCACGCCGAGCATTTCGGCCTTCCGGCGCGCCGGCTCGAGCTCCTCCCCTTGACCCAGATCGGCGGTGAAGGTGACGACCTCGCAGCGATAGGTCTCCTGCAGCCAGCGCAGGATCACCGAAGTGTCGAGCCCTCCCGAATAGGCCAGCACCACCTTTTTCACCGTGTCACGCATCCGACCACCCCAGCGCTCAGCATCCCGGACTTATAGGCCAAAGAACGATCTATGGTCAGCCGATACTAGCCGGCGGATTGGAGACACTACCTTCCCGCGATCCGGCTTTGACAGCTTCGCCCGTTTGGATTACAAAGCATGCGAACCGGAAGGCAGAAAACTGCCTCCTCGAAAGGAACAGAAGAGCCATGTCGCGCGGCAAATGAGCCGCCGGCACCGGCGAGGCGTCACCCGAGGTCTTCTCCTCGCCTGTGTCTGCTCTCATCAGCGTCCGCTCGGCCGGCTAGCGGAGAGCACGTCATGTTGGAGCGCCTGGAGAAACAGAAAAAACTGACGGCCAATCAGTGGAAGATTATCGCCACCGCAAATGTCGGCGATATGCTCGATTTCTTTGACTTCTTCCTCATCGGTTATGTGCTGGCCTTCATCTTGAAGGAGTGGCAA
>Ga0210396_10002243_pt1 | contig 19905 bp, 21 predicted proteins | sample IncBWH17OmetaG_FD_155466 | JGI IMG/M metagenome (GOLD analysis project Ga0210396, IMG submission 155466) | Forest soil microbial communities from Barre Woods Harvard Forest LTER site, Petersham, Massachusetts, United States - Inc-BW-H-17-O ... | reverse complement strand
GCGGGGCACGAGGTGCCCGAAGATGATGGGAATGAAGAAGCCGCCGACCGCCGCCAGCGTGAGCATCAGACCGATCGCCGAGCCAATGTGCTCGGCGCGGATGTTGCTGACCCTGGAAGGCACCGCCAACCAGGCGGCGAAGCCGAAGATGAGGAAGAAGCCGATTCCGATCCCGAGGGGCCAAAGCAAGATGTTGGGCGCCACTGGGATGAGAGCCAACAAAGCGGCGACGGTGACCAGCGGTCCGACCACGAACATCCGCAGGTTCGTGCTGCGGTCGGCCAAGTGCCCTCCGAGCACGCTGCCCGGGATGCCGGCCAGGAGGATGAGGGCGGACAACAGCCCGCCCGCAGACGGGTCGAAGTGCCGATCTGTCGTCACGTACTGGCTGAACAACTGCGATGTGGTGAAGTAGGCACCATATCCGCCGAGAAGCGCGATGCCGTAGACCCACAAGTCCCGGGTCATGAGCGCGGACCGCAGTGCGGCCCGGTCGAACTTCAAACCACCGAGCGAGTGGCTGCCTTCAGGGAGCCGAAATGCCGCAACGGTGACCACGGCGACCAGCAGCTCGAACACTCCGCCTAGGACCATCGAGGTGTGCCAGCCCACAGAGCGCTGGACGTACAGCCAGACGTAGAGGGCGAGCGCGGCTCCCGCGCTGAAGGCGGCTCCGCCGGTCACGCCGAGTGCAAAGGTGACCTCCTTCTGGTGGAACCAGACGACCATTGAGGCGGCGGTCATGGCGACAAACACTGACCCCCCGACACCGCTCGCAATCCGGAAGATGGCGAGCTCGACGTAGCTGTGCGAGAGCCCGGACATGACGCCAGCTGCCCCCTGGACGAGTAGTCCGAGCACGAGGGTCCTCTTCATGCCGATCTTCGTGGCGAGCACGCCGCCTGGGATGTGCGTGAGCCCGTAGCCAACGATGTAGAGCGAGATGAGGAGACTGAGCGACCCGAGCCCGACCTTGAATTCGGCGCCGATGAGGGGGAATGCCGTGGCGACGTCGAACCAGTTCAGCGTGAGGGCGACGATGCCGAGGCTGACCACGGCGAGCATGGGCCAGCGATAGGGGCTTCCCTCGATGCCACGGGCGGAGGTCATGTTCGTTTCCTTGCCAGCATGGCCGCCCGGGTGGCCATGCCATAGGTGCATGAGTGCCGGCCGTCTGCCTGCAGGACTGCTCTTCAGCCGACTCGGGCATAGCCTAGTCAGGTGCCCCCCCGCCTTGACCGCCGCTGGGGCCCCCGCGGCGTCGAGTACAGCGCGCGGACCACGTCCGGGATGATCCGACATGGGCAACACGCTCCCCCCGGCGTGCCGGGGGCGCCGCCGTCCACGGCGCAGACGGGGTAGTGAAGTGGCGGCGACGGCTGGCTTCGTGGGGCGGCAGGACGAGCTCGCCGTCCTCAGCGAGAGGTTCTCCGAGGCGGCCAGGGGCCGCCCTCAGGTCGTCTATCTGGAGGGCGACGCCGGCTCAGGCAAGTCAACCCTGCTCTCTCGGTTCCTCGGGTCGCTCTCGGACGCGGTGGTCCTCCAGGCTGGCGGCGACGAGGACGAGTCGCTCCTTTCTTATGGGGTCGTGGACCAGCTCGATCCCGATGCGGCCACGGACCCGGGGGACGACCCGATGGCTGTCGGCGCCCGTTTGCTGGATCTCTTCGACCGCCTGCAGGCCGACAACCGGGTCGTGGTGCTGGTTCTGGACGATCTGCAGTGGACCGACCGTCCCTCGTTGCGAGCGGTGCTGTTCGCGCTCCGGCGGCTCCGCGCCGACAAGGTGCTCATCGTCGTCTCGGCCCGGAGCGGCGCTCTGGCCGATGCCGGCTGGGCTCGGTTCGTCGGCGGCGACTCGCGGGTTATGAGGGTTCGCCTGGGCGGTCTCGAGGCCGGCGATCTCACCGAGCTGGCCGCTGCCCTGGGTCTCGGGCAGCTGTCACATCGGGGAGCGTGCCGGCTGGCGGCACACACTGGAGGGCATGCCCTCTACTGCCGGGCGCTGCTCGACGAGATGGGCGTCGCGGCATTGAACGAGAAGAACGAGGGGTTGCCGGCGCCGAAGGCGCTGTCGTCGGTGATCCTCGCCCATGTGGCCACGCTGCCGACGGCGACGCAAACGTTCCTGGCGGCGGCGTCGGTGTTGGGCCACCACGCATCCAGGGCGACGATCGCATCGGTCGCCCAGCTGCCCGGCGCCGGCGACGAGGCCGACGAAGCCGTCGCCTCGGGCCTGCTCGAGGCGGGTCAGATGCCAACCGAGCTGGGTTTTCCCCACCCGCTGTACCGGGCCGCGATCTATGACGATCTCAGTCCGGCTGTCCGCCGAGGGCTGCATGCCCGCGCCGCGGCGGTCGTTGCCGGCGGCCAGCACCTGGCCCACCGGGTGGCGGCCGCTGCGGGACCGGACGAGCAGCTGGCCGGTGAGCTCGAGTCAGCCGCCGTGGCCGACGTCGATCTTGGCGAGCTGGTCGCCGCGGCGTGGGCGTTCGAGCGTTCGGCCTACCTGTCGCCAGGTGCCGGGCAGCGGGAACGACGGCTGCTCGACGCCGCTGGAGTCCAGCTCATTGCGGCAGACAACGCCGGCGCAGCGAGGACGCTGGCTGCCTGCCGTGGCCGCAGCGCCCGCCGTGACGCGCTGTCCGGGCTGCTAGGCGTCTACACCGGATCGGCCGACGCCGAGAACCGCCTGCTGGCGGCATGGCAGAGCCATGATCCGGGAACTGAGTCGGAGATCGGGGCGCGGGCGGCGACATCGCTGGCGAACTGGATGGTCCTCTCCGGCCGCTCGGACCAGGCGCTCATGTGGGCTGATCGAGCCGTCGATGGCACCCTCCCAGGGTCGGCGCTGCACACCCGGGCTCGCGTCGCGCAGGCCTTTGCGATGTCCGCCGCTGGCCGGAGCCCCGATGGGCTGGCGGCGCTGGCCTTGCTTCCGGCATCCGGGAACGAGGTGCAGGCGGCTGCGACCGACGCTTTGATCATGCGGGGCATGCTGAAGCTCTACGTCGACGATCTGGCCGGCGCCATTGCCGACCTCGGCGTTGCTGCCGCCCGGCTCCGCAACGGCCTGCCCGCCAGCTACCCGGGCATGTGCTTGTCGGATCTGAGCGACGCGCACTTCCGCCGCGGCGACTGGGACGCGGCGGTGACGTATGCACAGCTGGCGACCTCGCTGGCCATGGACACCGACCGCCCTGTTGATCTCGCCCAGGCGCACGGCCGTGCTGCCCAGGTTCTCGCCTTCCGCGGGCAGTGGACCGACGCCGATGCGCACGCACGAGCGGCGCGGGCGGCGGCGGAGCGCTTCCCCCGGGCGCTAACCACCGCTGCTGCCGCCATGGCGGGCACGTCGCTGGCCTTCGCCCGAGGCGACTGGGCGGGCGTGATCGACGCCGCCGAGCCGGTGCGGGCGGCCGGTCCGCCCAGCGTCGGCGGCCTGCCCGGTATGCACAATTGGCGGGCGTTCGAAGCCGACGCCCTGGTCGGCTTGGGGCGTCTCGGCGACGCCGAGCGCGCCCTCGACGAGTTCGATTCCGTGGTCCCCCACGGCGGGCTGGGCTCGGCGGCGCTCACCCTGGCCCGATGCCGCGGCAACCTGGCCGCGGCCATGGGTGATGAGACGGGGGCGGAGCAGGCCTTCTCGCGCGCCCGCTCGATCACGACAATGGCGCCCATGCCGTTCGAGGTCGCCCTGTTGAATCTCGACGACGGCCGCCGTCTGTGCGGGTTCGGGTATGGCCCGGTGGCCGTCGCCCGTCTCGAGGAGGCGCACAAGGCGTTCTCCCACCTAGGCGCCGACCCTTTCGTGCAGGCCTGCGCGACGGAACTGGCAGCCCTGCAGGTAACAGCCGCGACCGGCAGTCCTGCTGCCCTTCTAGGGCTCAGCCGCTCCGAACTGGCCGTGGCCCGGCTGGCCGCCACGGGGCTGACCAACCGGGAGGTGGCCAGCCAGCTGTTCGTGTCGGTGAAGACGGTGGAGTACCACCTCCGTAACTGCTTTATGAAGCTCGATATCACCTCCCGCCGGGCACTAGCCGCTCTTCTGGCCTGACCGGCCCAGCCCGCCGGGCAACCGGGCGCACGGCGGGCGACCGGGCCGCCGCCGGTTCCAGCGCAAAAACTCAGGGTCGAACCTAGGGTCGCACCCTGGGGACAATGCCGCGCAGCCCGCGTTAACTGTGAGCCATGGACGCCTCACTAACGCCGGGGCAGACGATTCGCCTTCTCCTCGATATCAACCGGACTCCGGAGGGGCGGCTTGAGGGACAAATACGCGCCGACGGCACCGGCACCTGGAAGCCTTTCTCCGGCGTGCTCGAATTGCTCAAAGTGCTCGAGGACACATCCATAGACCTGCATTGAGAGTGACGCCCGCAATGCCGCGATGGAAGGGACCCATCATGAACATCAGGACGAATCAGAGCCAGGAGGGGCCGAGGCTTCTGCGCCGGCCAGCCGGCGGACGGATCCTGGGCGGCGTCGCCGCCGGGCTCGCCGCATACTTCGCCGTCGACGTGGCGCACGTCCGGATCATCCTGGTCGCGCTGTCGTTTCTCGCAGGTGCAGCCGTTCCGCTCTACCTGGCTGCGTGGGTGCTGATCCCTGCGGAAGGCTCCGGCATCGCGATCGCCGATGAGGTTCTGAACCACGCCGGCAGCCACTCATCCTGACCGGCCTCGGCATGGGTTCTCCCGGCGGCAAACGGGGTCTAATGGCTTCCGGCTTTTAGAAATGTATTCCTGTAACTGCGAGAAAGGAACGTCATGAGTCAGAGCATATTCCAGAGGCGGGGGCGCACTGCTTACCGGCGCAGGCCGCCGGAACCTGGCTGGCAGAAGAGGCCGGCATACAAGGGAGGAACACCGCGATGACGCAACAGACGCAATCCGGCGAGGAGCCGGTTATGAGTGAGAATCGGCTGCACGTGGTGTTCGGGACCGGGCAGGTCGGCAGTGCCCTGGCCGCGCACCTGGCCGGGCTGGGCAGCACCGTCCGGGCAGTGTCCCGGCACAAGCCTCCCGCGCTGCCCGGGGTTGACTGGCGGGCCGCCGATGCCGCTGACCCCGAAGCCGCCGCCGACGCGGCCAAGGGCGCATCGGTCATCTACCAGTGCCTGAACGCCCCGTACAACCAGTGGCCGGAACGGTTCCCGCCGCTGCAGCGGGGGGTGCTGGCCGCCGCCGAACGCACCGGCGCGCTGCTGGTGAGCCTGGAGAACCTGTACGGCTACGGCCCGACCGGCGGCAGGCCGATGACCGAGGACCTCCCGCTCGCCGCGACGGGCGCCAAGGGCCGGGCCCGGGCGGCCATGACCGCCGAGCTGCTGGCCGCCGCCGGCGCCGGCCGGGTCCGGATCGCCATCGGACGGGCCTCGGACTTCTTCGGCCCCGGCGTCACCGCAGGATCCACGCTCGGCGAGCGGGTCTTCGGCAACGCCCTGGCCGGCCGGCGCGCCGACTTCATCGGCAACCCCGCCCTGCTGCACACCTACAGCTACGTCCCCGACATCGCCGCCGGCCTGGCCACCCTGGGCACCGACGCCCGCGCCGCCGGCCAGGTCTGGCACCTGCCCGGCCCGGCGACCGGCACCACCCGGGCGTTCCTGGACCTGGTGGCCGGCCAGGTCGGGCACCAGGTCGGCGTCCGGTCGCTGCCCAAGCCGGCCGTGCGCGCCCTGGGCCTGGTCAACCCGACGCTGCGGGAGCTGACCGAGACCTACTACCAGTTCGGCGAGCCCTTCGTCCTGGACACCAGCAAGTACCAGGCCGCGTTCGGGGCGGCCGGCACCCCGCTGGCCGACGCCATCGCCGCGACCCTGGCCTGGTACCGGACCCGGCCCGGCACGCCATGACCACCAACACCGAGGCGGTAAACACTATGCCAGTCCAGCCCATCGACATCACCGTCCAGCCAGAAGCGATGCGCCTGACCCCGGCAGCGGCATGGTCGAGGCGGGTACGGCGCATCGGCGGGTTTATCCAGGCCGCCTTCGCCGCCTTCTGGCTGGCCCGCGCGAGCCTGGCCATCGGCGGCCGCACCGGAGACATCCTGCTCGCGGCATCCGGCATCGCGGTCATCGGCGTGTTCACCTACGCCATCAGGGTCACCGCCGGCACCGCCCCCCGGCCAGCCGGCCCGGAAGCTAAGCAGATCGAGCGGTCGGTGACCATCGCCACCGTCATCGAACTGGTCGCGGCCTTCGTGCTGCCCGTCATCGTCATCGCGGCCGGGCACTCCGACTGGGTACTGCCCTCCATCGTGATCACCATCGGGCCGCTGCTGCTCTATCTCGACCACCTGGTCCACATCCCCCGCTACCGCCTGGTCGGCTGGGCGCTGACCGCCGGCCCGGTCATCCTCGTCGCAACTATGTCAGGCTCCTCCCTCGCCGTGACCACCGGCCTCGCCGCCGGCGTGGTGCTCCTGGGCACCGCCGCCGCCGGCTTCCACGACCTCGCAGGCATCCGGCCCGCCCGCCCGGCCCGGCTCAGCAGGAAGGCCCGATGATCATGCATCAAGCAGGCAGCCCCATGACCGGCTTCCGGCCCTTCTTCAACCCTGCCACCGGCGAGTGGATCGAATACACCGCCATCGCCGAGGACAACCACGGGCACCTCGTCCGCTTCAGCTGGCGCAGCGTGCCCGGCGGCGTGATCACCGAGCACATCCACCCCCACCAGGAAGAGCGCTTCACCATCATCGCGGGCGAAGCCCACTTCACCCTCAACGGCGAGCAACGCATCGCCGCGGCGGGTGAGACCATCGTCGTCCCCGCCGGCGTCCCGCACTCTGAGGGCAATCCCGGGCCCGGCGAGATCGAGGGTGTCGTCGAACTGCGCCCGGCACTGCACGCCAAGGAGTTTCACGAAGCTGTCGCCGGCCTGGTGGCCGACGGCAAGACCACGCCCAGGGGCGCGCCCAAGAACCCGCTCAGCTCGGTGTCACCTTCTGGCACTTCCGCCACGAAAGCCGGGTCACCTCACCGCCGATCTGGGCCCAGAACCTTATGCTCCCGCCCCTATGGGCACTGGCGAAGGTCTTCGGCATACGCCCCTACTACGACCGCTGGGACAGCCGGACCTGAACAACCAGCTGAGGCCACCAGAAAACTACCCAGCCACTGGCTGGCGGCGGTGACCCAAGACCGGCCTAGCACGCCACGGAGGGCCAACGGCCTTCGGACCGGAGGAACACTGAGATGAACGTGACCGACCCGATCCGCCAGGTGTCGGTGGTGAGCACCGGCCAGGTGCAGATCCGCCCCGACCACTTGGCGTCAACCTGGCGCCCGACCTATGTGTGGCTGCTCTCCTCGCGGAGCTGGACCGGGCCCCGGCCCATCAACGCGTATGTGATCGAGCACCGCGACGGCCTGGTGCTGTTCGATACCGGGCAGGACCAGGCTTCGGTCACCGATCCCGGTTATTTCCCCGGCGGAGTGACAGGGGTGCTGTACGACCGCCTCGCCCGGTTCGAGATCGGCCCGCAGGAGACCCTCAGCGCCGGGCTGGACCGGCTCGGCTACGCCGTTAGCGACGTCCGGACCGCGGTTATTTCCCACCTCCACCAGGACCACATCGGCGGCCTCGCCGAGCTGAGCCAAGCTGACATCGTCGTAAGCCAGGCCGAGTGGGACACGCTGTCCGCTCCGCTGCCCGAGATACGGGGGCTGATGCGCCGCCATATCGACCTGCCCGGCCTGCGCTGGCGCAAGATCACGACAGAACCCGCCGGCGACCCCGGCCTTGCCCCGTTCGGGTCGTGTCACGACTTGTTCGGTGACGGCAGCCTCGTCCTGCTGCCTACCCCCGGGCACACGCCCGGCTCGATGTCGCTGCTGGTGCGCCGGCCGGGCCGGCCGCCGCTGATCATGGTCGGTGACGTGACCTATGACGCGCACCTGCTCGAGGCCGGCCACGTGCCCGGAGTCGGGAGCCGGCGCCGCCTGCGCGAAGCCACCGCCATGATCAACACGATGCGCCAGCAGTATCCGGGGCTGGTGATCCTGCCCGCGCATGACCCGGGCGCGGCTGGCCGCCTGGCTCAGGCCACCGGCCAGGCTCCGACGCTGGCGAGTGCGTAGTGCAGGGCACGAAGATGGCGATCGATTCGCTTGAGGCGATCCCGGTCGGCGGCACCACGCAGTGGATCCGGGTTCGCGGGGTCGATGCCGCCAACCCGGTGCTCCTGCTGATCCAGCAAGGTCCCGGCCTGCCGATGATCAACGAAACGCGCCGCTTTGATCACCTCCTCAGCCTGGAGCAGGCCTTCACGGTCATCTACTGGGACCAGCGCGGCTGCGGCCGCTCACTGCGCAGAATGAAGGACCGGGACAGCATCAGCGTGGAACGGATGGCGGGCGACACCGTGTCGCTCCTGGATTTCCTCCGGGACCGATTCGGCGGGAAGACATATGTCGCCGGATTCTCTTTCGGAGCGACGCTCGGGGCGCACGCCGCCGCGCAGCGCCCGGACCTCGTCGCGACGCTGGTGGCGGTCGGAATGGACATCGACGGTACCGCCGCCGCCAACGCTGCTTACGACTTCGCGCTCGCCGCAGCCCGCCAGTGCGGCAACCGGCGCGCGACCCGGCAGCTCGAGGCCATCGGCCCGCCACCGCACCTGACCGCGAAACAGTTCACCACCCGGGTCCGCTGGGCTACCAACTTCGGCGGAGTCACGACCAGCGAAACCTACGCCACCCTGGCGCGCGGGCTGATCGCCAGCCTGGTGCGCTCGCCCGACTATTCGGCCGCCGACATCGTACGCACCGTCCGCGGTATCAGCGCGACACAGGCCGCGCTGCTGCCCGAGCTCGCAACCATGGACCTGGCCCGCACCCTGCCCCGCCTGAAGGTGCCCGTCGTCATGGTGCAAGGCCGCCATGACCAGGTGGCCCCGGGCGAAGCAGCAGAACGGTACGCGGGCGCCCTGCAGGCACCGGGCAAGCGCCTGGTGTGGTTCGAGAACTCAGCGCACACGCCACATCTGGAGGAACCCGGCAAGTTCCGGGACCTCCTGATAGGGATCCGCGCCAGCCAGCTCGCAAGCACATGACACAACACCGGATTCCAGAGCCTGCGCTCAGGGCATCCGCCAGAGCCGATATCACCAAAGCCCAGAGCAGAAGGAGCTAGGGATGCGAGAGGACGCCACCTCCGGCAGCGGGGAATCACCCTGCACGGGCTGGCTGTACCAGCCAGGCACCAACGCCGAGCAGCAGCCAGGACAGGAGCAGCCATGAGCGGGGCACAGTCCTGGATGCTCTACGGCGCCGCTGGCCACACCGGCGCCCTGATCGCACAGCACGCACGACAGGGCGGTCACCAGCCCGTGCTCGCCGGCCGGAACGCGGCGGCCGTCGCCGCCCTGGCCGAGCGCCTCGACTTGCCGCACCGGGCTGTGAGGCTGGATGACCCGGCCGCGCTATCCGCGGCGCTGGACGGGGTGGAGCTGGTCCTTAATGCCGCCGGGCCGTTCTTGCGCACCGCGGCCCCGCTCGCCGAAGCCTGCCTGGCCGCAGGAGCGCATTACATCGACATCGGCAACGAGCTGCAGGTGTTCCTCGCTCTCTACGACCTGGATCAGCGCGCGCAGGGAGCTGGCGTCACGATCATGCCCGGTGCCGGGTTCGGCGTTGTTGCCACCAACTGCCTGGCCCGGTACGTCAGCGACGCAGTCGGCGGCGCGCAGCACCTCGAAGTCGCCGCCCGGGGCGCCGCCGCCCAGCAAGGCCCCGGCATCGCGGCATCCGTGCGAGCGAACCTCCCCTACGGAGGCTGGACCCGCCAGGCCGGCCGCCTGCACCGTTGCCCGCTCGGCTCAGGAATCACAGCGATCCCCCTCCCCGACGGGCCATGCCGCGTCATGCCCTTCCCCACCGGTGACCTGGAAGCGGCTTTCCAAGCCACCGGGGCCCCTGACGTCACCGCGTACTCCCCCGTACCAGCCGATCCCGCCGCCGTCGATCCCCAGGCCCCAAACCCACAGGCGGCCGGGCCCCCGGTCTACCGGTCATTCGGGTGGGCGCGAGCCACCGGACCTGACGGCGGCCACGTCCAGGCGTGGCTGCAAACCGGCGAGTCCTACGCCTTCACCGCTGCCGCCAGCATTCGCGCCGTAGAGGAAATCCTCACCCGATCCCTGCCCGGAGCGTTCAGTCCGGCAGCGGCGTTCGGCGCCGACTTCGCCCTCACCATCCCAGAGACCACCCGGATCGACGCCATCCCCGCAGAAGCACCGCCGGCCCGGGGCGGATTACCGGATCATGCCCAGCGCGTCGCCGGAGGAGGCGCTGGCCGGGCTGAAACAGCTTCAGGTTAAGGGCGCCGACGTGCCGCTGGTCCTTGCTGATCAGTGGATGCCAGGCAGGACCGGTGCGCAATTCCTCGCGCGGGTGCGTGAGCTGCATCCGACCGCCCGGCGCGGCCTGCTGATCTCCTGGGGCGACCAGTCGGCCCCTGCGCCCCATCGTGGAGGCGGCGGCGCTGGGGCAGATCGACTTCTACCTGCCCAAGCCCGTGTGGTCACCGGATGAGCAGTTCCACCGGGCTATCACCGAGTCGCTCGCGCAGTGGTGGCGCCAGCAGGTCGGTTGCTGATCGTTCCCTGCCGCGCCGGCCCGCACAGTGGCGGGCGCGGCACGACGGCCAGCGGTCAGGAATCCGTGTCCGCGAACCAGGTTCGCGCGATACTGACGCTGACGGTCGGCGCGTCAGCCGGAGGCTCCGGCGCCGGGCGTGGCCGTGGCCTGGTCTGTATTTGCGTTTGCCGGCTCATGGCGCACCGACCAGGGCCAGCGCGATGGCGAGACCGACTGTGCCCGCGGGTGCGGGGACGGGTGCGGGCCGCGCCGGGTCGTGTGTCAGGGAACGTTCTGCAACCGCGTCCCATTCTGCCGATGCCCAGCTGTTCATGATCGTTACTTCCGTTCGTGATCGTTGTGTGTCTGGCATCTGCCACGGTGCGCGGGTGCTGGTCATGAGATCTTCCCCGGACGAGCAATGGCGTTGATGATCGGGGAGACGAGCAAATAAGCGATGACTCCGGCGATAAGGGTCCGCGGCAGGGAAACTTGTAGACCGGGCAGCCGGCGAACACCGAGAGCGAAGAGCAGCGCGGTCAGCGCGATTCCGGTCACGAGGATGGCGCCGGTCAGGGCGGTCATGGAGAGCTCGGCCATCGGGTTGGGTGGCAATCTGGGAGTTGGCGTGCGAGGTTCTCGAAGTCGTCGTCCGTCCCCGCTGGCTGTCGCGTCTGGGTGACAATCCGGAAGGCGAGAGGGTCGCACCCGACGGCAGCGAGGTGCTCGCGGAGCAGGTCGGCGGCTCGCTTGCCATTGCCGGCGGCCGCGGTGCGGACGATCTCGATGTGGTGGCGTTCCCAGTTCATCTGCCGGCGGCTGTGACGTTGCCCTGAGGTTCCGGTAATGGCGTCGAGGTCGGCGCGGGCGAGCTCGAACGCCGGGTCGGCTTCGACGGCGAGGCGCAGCGCTGTGGTGGCTCGGCGGCGGTCGATGGCTCGCTGTGCCTGCCGGTACCACGTCGCGGCCCGCAAGCTTGCGGTGACAGCGCGGCCGTGGTCCTCAAGGGCGGGCCCGGGGGCGTCCAGGTGATCATGCGGGCTGAAGGGCTGACCTTGTGCTGGCTGCATGAATGCCAGTTTGCTTGGCTGGCCTGAGGCGGCGCTGAGGTGACACTGAGGTCAACCGGAGCGAGGAAATCTGGAGCTGCAACTTCCGGTTCGTAGAGGGTGGCGTCCAGGGCCTCAGGAAGGTGTCGAACCGCCCCGTGGCGGCCGTCTCCGCCGGGCCGCCCCTCAGCGCGTACGGAGCGCGAGGCGGGCCGCGAGCGCGGCGACATCCGGCTCGTCAGTGAAACTGGTCAGACTGGAGTACGACAAACTCTGGGCGCGCCGCTGAGCGAGCGCGACGAGGGCCTCAACGTTGTGCCGGGTCGGGTCGGCGAACGCCTTAACTGCGGCTACGGCGGTATCGGCGAGCAGTTGTGTTGCCGAGTCCCCGCCGGCGGACGCGACTTGGGAGGCGTCAGCAGCGAAGACCATCGCGTCGTCTGCTTTGCCCGCGCCGAGTGCCCACCACGCCAGGCCAGCGAGCACACCGGTCTGGCCGGCAGGAAGGTCCGAGTTCCGGTAGTAGCTGCCTGCCGCGTCGAGCAGCGCCCGCGCCCGCGCCAGGTCGCCGAGCCGACGAGCAACCGCCGCTTGACCGACCATCGCGTCGGCAGACACCGACGGGTTGAAGCTGCATGCAATCGCCTCCTCGTACAGGCCGTCGGCTGCGTCGTCGTCGCCTTGCCTGCCTCGCAACGCGGCAAGACGGAAGAGATTGAACACCACATAACCGCGTTGCTCCGCTGCGCGGCACCGCTCCAGGAGCGCCTCGTAGATCGCTGACGCACCATCGAGATCGCCTCGGGCTCCGGCGATGCCGGCCAGGATGCTCAGCGTGTCGACGGTATACCAGACCTCCCCTTGCGCGTCGAAGCGCTCAACACTCGAGCGGGCGGCTGGCTCAGCGTCATCGAGCCGCCCCGACAACGCCAGATCCCAGGCGACTATCAAGTCGTGCACGGCCAGCAGCCAGCCGTGCACAGCCGGCTCCAGCAGATCATTCGCCTCGCTCAACGCGTCGAGAGATCGGTGGAACTCGCGCGCACGCAAAAGCACCGTGGCGCAGAGCATCAGCGCTTCCGCTCGACGAACCCGATCGTCGCCGGCCGTCAACGCGACGACTGCCGCTTCACATTCGAGGACGGCAGCGGCTGGGCTGAACGCCAGGGACACGAAATAGCCGTGCCAGACCTGGGCGGTCGCTGCCAGTTCAGGACGGCGCGGCCCCGTCGCGCTGAGCGCGTCACCCAGCCAGCGTGCTCCTTCGACAAAGTCGCCGTTGATAAACCACAGCCAGGCCATTCCCGACGCCAGCGACAGCGCCGCATCGGCATCGCCTCCGGCGATGAACCAGTCGAGCGCGGCCCGCAGGTTGCCCAGCTCCGAGGTGAGGCGTTCCCGCCACATCGGCCCGGTGGCACCTCGCAGACCCTCGTGCGCGTCCTCTGCCATCTGCCGGTAATAGGCGCCGTGCCTGGCGCACATGGCGCCGGCTTCGCCGGATTCATCGAGGCGGTCCCGGCCGTACTGCCACAGCGTCTGGAGCTGAATGAACCGGGCGTCACGACCGGCGTTGGGGGCGGCGACGAGGGACTTGTCGACCAGCCGGCTCAGAACGTCGAGGATCTCGCCCGCCGGCACCTGGTCGTCGGCGCAGACCGCCTCGGCGGCGTCCAGGTCGCAGCCTCCGGCGAAGACCGACAGCCGTGCGAACAGGCGGCGCTCGTCCTCGAACAGCAGGTCGTAGCTCCAGTCCACCACCGCCCGAAGGGTCTGCTGGCGGGGGAGGGCAGTGCGGGCCCCCACGGTGAGCAGCCGGAAGCGGTCGTCGAGCCGTTCCGCCAGGGTGGCCAATGTCAGTGAACGAAGGCGGGCGGCGGCCAGTTCGAGGGCCAGGGGAAGGCCGTCCAATCGGCGGCAGATGTCGTTGATGACAGGACGGGTGTGCTCGTCCGCGGTAAATCCGGGACGCACCGCCCCAGCGCGATCGACGAACAGCTCGACTGCGGCCGGCACAGCCAATGGGCCCACGGGCACCAGGACCTCGCCGGGAACGCCGAGCGGCTCGCGGCTCGTCGCGATCAGCCGGAGACCGGGCACCGTTCCGGCCAGTGTCTCGGCCAGGGCTGCCGCCTGGTCTATCACGTGTTCACAGTTGTCCAAGACGACCACAAGCGACCGCCCGGCCAGGTAGCGCACTATGAGCTCCACCGTCGAGTCCGGCGAAGGCGGGCCAGTGAGGCCGGCCGCGGCCGCCCCGAGTGCGCCGGCCACAGCCGGCGCAACCCCGCCGGGCTCGGTGACGCTCGCGAACTCGACCAGCCAGGCCCCGTCTCGGTGCTCTTGGCGCAGTGTGGCGGCCGCCTCTACCGCCAGCCGGGTCTTGCCCACCCCACCGGGACCGATCAGCGTCACCAGCCGGCTCGAGCGGACCGCCTCGCTCAGCTCCTGGAGTTCCGCTGTCCGACCGACGAAGCTGCTCAATCGCTCCCGCAGGTTGCCCGTTGCCATCGGCGTCGGAGCCGCCGCCAGACCTGCCGGGCCGGCTGCGGCGAGTGATGGGTCCTGGGCCAGGATGCGGGCCTCGAGTTCCCGCAGGGCCGGGCCGGGGTCGATTCCCAGCTCGTCGACCAGACGGTCACGGGCTTCGGTGTAGGCGCGCAAGGCCTCGGCCTGGCGGCCGGCCCGGTAGAGGGTGAGCATAAGCAGCTCCCACAGCCGCTCGCGAAGCGGATGCTCCCGGCACAGCGCCTCCAGTTCGCCTACGAGCTCGCCGTGGCGGCCCAACACCAGGTCGGCTTCGGCACGGGTCTCGATCGCCACCAGGGTCAACTCGGCGAGATGCGCTCGTTCGGCATCAGCGAAGGCGGCGTACGCGAATTCGGTGAGCGGCTCTCCCCGTCGCAGCCGTAGCGCTTCGCTGAGCGCGGTGGACGCGAGCGCCGTCTCCCCCTCCTCAAACAGGCGCTGTCCCTTTGCCACCAGCTGCTCAAAACGGGCTGCGTCGACGTCATCCGGACTGATATCGAGGGCATAGCCGGCGTCGGAGGTGAGGATCGCCGTTGCGCCGAGGGTACGGCGCAGCTGGCCGATCTGGGCCTGCAAGGCGTTTACCGGGTTGGCCACTTGCCCGTCACCCCATAGCGCGTCGATCAGCCGGTCTGCGCTGACGGGTTGTCCTCGGTGAAGCGCCAGGAGGGCCAGGACCGTTCGCTGCTTGGTGCCCCGGACCGGCGCCGGCACGCCTCCTTCTACTGCCTCGAACTCGCCGAAGAACCTTACCTCCATATGTCCACCCTACGGCCGTCGGCCCAGCCCAGCACCTGAGCAGCTTCCGACCGCGCTGAGGTCCGGCCTCAGCGCCACGGCAGTCCCACCTCAGGCCCTCGGCGCACTCTGCTTTCAGCACCAAGAGCATCGAGGGAGGGAATAACAATGATCGAGGCACGGCACCTCACCAAGCGCTACGGCAAGGCGGTTGCCGTCGATGATGTCTCCTTCGCCGTCCAGCCCCCTCATGTGACCGGTTCCTCATCCGGCAACCCGCATCCACGAAGGAGACCGACGTGACCACCACCCTGCGGACCACGACAACCAAGCGAACCACGACAACGAAGCGCGCGCCGATGGACAAAATGCGGAAGACAGCGCTAATCGCCGGGGTGTTCTACTTGATTACCTTCATCTCGATCCCCACCCTCGCCCTCTACGGCCCGGTGAAGAACCACCGGGACTGGATCCTCAGCTCCGGCGCCCACACCGGCGTGCTTGTGGGCGGCTTCCTCGAGGTGATCGTCGCCCTGGCCGGCATCGGCACCGCCGTCACGCTGTACCCGGTCGTCAAGCGGCAGAACGAAGGCGTCGCGCTCGGCTTCGTCGCCGCTCGCGTCCTGGAAGCCGTCATGATCTTCGCCGGTGTCATCAGCCTGCTGTCGCTGGTGACCTTGCGCCAGGACCTGGGCGGGGCGGCCGGAGCAAATGCCGCCGCGCTCGTCACCACCGGCGCGTCCCACGTCGCGGTCTACAACTGGACGTTCCTGCTCAGCCAGAGCCTCATGCCGGGCATCAACGCGCTGCTGCTGGGCTCCTTGCTATACCGGTCCCGGCTCGTGCCCCGCATCATTCCCGTGCTCGGACTCATCGGAGCCCCCCTGCTCATCTGCACCGTCATCGCAACGCTGTTCGGCAGCTTCAAGCTGGGCTCCCCCGAGCTGGCCGCACTCCCGGTGGCTGCCTGGGAGCTGTCGCTGGGCGTCTGGCTGGTCATCAAAGGCTTCAAGCCCTGCCCCATCACCGCCGGAATGACCGCAACCGACACCGCACCCGCCTACCACGACGTCACCGCCTAAACGAAAGGGACGCGACATGATCGAGATTGATGGCCTGACCAAGCGGTACGGCGACAAGACCGCCGTCGACGCACTGAGCTTCGTGGTAGAGCCGGGGGTGGTGACCGGATTCCTGGGCCCGAACGGAGCGGGCAAATCCACCACGATGCGGATGATCGCCGGCCTGGACGGGCCGAGCAGCGGCACGGTGCGCGTCAACGGCAAGTTCTACCCTCGTACCGCTGCCCCGATGTCGGAGCTCGGCATTCTGCTGGACGCCAGGTCGGTGCACCCGGGTATGTCGGCCCGCAACAACCTGCTGGCCCTGGCCCGGACGGCCGGGATCGGCCGCCGCCGGGTCGATGAGGTGATCGAGCTGGCCGGGCTGGGCGAGGTCGCGGGCAGCCGGGCCGGGGGTTTCTCCCTGGGCATGGGGCAACGGCTGGGGGTGGCTGCGGCGCTGCTGGGCCGGCCGCAGACGGTGGTGCTGGACGAGCCGGTCAATGGGCTGGACCCGGATGGGGTGCGCTGGATCCGGCTGTTGCTCAAGTCACTCGCCGCCGAAGGACGCACGGTGTTCGTCTCCTCGCACCTGATGAGCGAAATGGCGCAGACCGCGACCCGGCTGGTCGTGCTGGGCCGCGGCAAGCTCATCAGCCAGGGCAGCGTCGAGGATTTCGTCGACCATGCCACCACCGGCGGGGTGCTGGTGCGGACCCCGGACACCGTGCGCCTCGGCCAGCTGCTGGCCGCTCCCGGCATCACCGTGATGAACGACGGAACGGACCTGCTGCGTGTCTCCGGCACCACCGCCGAGCAGATCGGCGCGGCCGCCTGGCGGGCTCACCTGCCCATCTACGAGCTCACCCCCACCCGCGCTTCGCTCGAGGAGGCCTTCATGCAAGTCACCAAGGACAGCATCGAGTACCACGCCGGAGCAACACAATGAGCGCCGTCATGCAGACCAGGCCCGCGTCGACTCACGGGGCGCCCGCCCCGGCCACCGTAGCGGGACCGGTGACTCAGGTACGCGTCGTCCGCGCGGAGTGGACCAAGCTTCGGGCACTGCGCTCGACCTGGTGGTGCGCGCTGACCGCGGTCGTGCTGATCGTCGGCCTGGGGGCCGCAATCGGGGGGTCCGGGGCACCGTACAAGATCTCGGCCGGCAATTCCGCCGCCGGCGGGGTGACGATCAGCCTGGTCGGCATCTTGTTCGCCCAGCTGGTCCTCGGCATGCTCGGCGTGCTGGCGTTCAGCGGCGAATACGCCACCGGGATGATCCGGGCCACGCTGGCCGTGGTGCCATCGCGGCTGCCCGTGCTCTGGGCCAAGCTGATCGTGCTAGTGGCCTTCATGCTGCCGTTGAGCCTGCTGGCCGCGGTGGCCGAGTTCTTCGTGGCGACGGCCCTGGAGTCCTCCCGCGGCGGTTCGGCCATCACGCTGACCGACCCGGGCGTGCTGCAGGAAGTGATCGGCGCGTCGTTGTACCTGACGGTCATCGCCGTCACCGGCCTGGCCCTGGGCGCCCTGCTCCGCCGCACCGCGGCCGGCCTGGCGGTGTTCGCCGCGGTGTTCTTGGTGGTGCCGCTCGTCGCGGCCTACCTTCCGGCCAGCATTAAGGGGTTCGCGCCCTACCTGCCGTCCAACGCAGGCGGGACCATCTGGGGAGCCGGGAAACTGTTCGGCGGCCAGCAGCTGAGCCCGTGGACCGGGTTCGCGGTGCTGTGCGGCTACGCGGTCATGCTGACCGGCCTGGCCGCCTGGCAGCTGCGCCGCCGCGACGCCTGAACACCCGGAAAGGCAGCGACGATACTCCTACGTCCTTCTGGACACCGGTCAAGAACCCGGGAACGCGCCCGCCGCGTTCCCGGGTCTTCGGCATCGGGTGTGCCCCGCTGGCCGGCCTGGCGTCGTTCGGGAGCTTTTCCTTCGCCCAGACGGCGCATCCTGCGCACCCCCCGCTGGCGGTCAGCCTGGTCGTCGCGGTCCGGACTGCCCTGGTGCTGTCGCTGCGCCGGGTCTGGCCCGGCCCGGTGTTCGGCGTGACTGTGGTGATAGCGGCGGTGCTGGCCCAGTGGCCGGTCCGGGGCGCGCTGTTCCCGGTCGCGCTGGCGATTTGCCTGTACACCGTCGCGGCCACGATGAGCCGGGCCACGGCGCTCGTCGCGGCGGCGCTCGCAGTGGCGGTCGAGGCCCCGCGGCCGGCCAGAGCGGCTGGCATGACAGCTGGCTGGCCGCGATCTACGAGGTCATCGCGATCGCGGGTGTCCTGGTCGGGGGCCTGTACGTGAGCACCCACCGGGCCTACCTCGCCGAGCTGAGCGACCGGGCCTAGCGACTCGAACACGACCAGACCAGCGCCCTGGCCGCGGCGGTGGAACGGGCCCGCATCGCCCGCGAGATGCACGACAGCGTGGCCCACCACCGCACCGTCATCGTGGCCCTTTCCGACGGTGCCCTGGCCGCGTTCACCCGCGCCCCCACCCAGGCCGCCGACGCGATCCGGGGGGTCTCCAGCACCGCCCGGGAGGCGCTCGCCGACACCCGCCGCCTGCTCGGCGTCCTGCGGGCCGAGGGCGGGCTGGAACTCCGGCAGCCGCTCCCGGGCCTGTCCGACCTTGACAGCCTGTTCACCGGGGTCCGGGCGGCGGGGCTGCCGGTCCGGTACGAACGCAGCGGCCCGCCCGGGGACACCCCGCCCGGCGTCCAGCTGGTCGTCTTCCGGCTCGTCTAGGAAGCCCTGACGAACACCATGAAGCACGCCGGCCCGGGTGTGAGCGCGGCCGTCCGGCTACGGCTCGAACCGGGCGAGGTGCGCGTCGAAGTCGAGGACGACGGCGTCGGCAGGGTCGGCGTACCCCGCGCTCCCGGCGGCGGCCTGACCGGGATGCCCCAACGCGTCAGCGCGTTGTACCGGAGTACGGCTCGATCATCTCGACGAGCAGCTTCACGACCGAACGTGGCGTGTAGAACTTGCCGCCACCCTTGGCCTCGGCGGAAGCGAACCGGCCCAGGAAGTACTCGTACACCCGGCCGAGGATGTCCTTCTCGCGGTGCTCAGCTGCGCCAAGGCCGATGCCGGAGATGAGGTCAACGAGCTCGCCGAGCCGTCGTACGTCGAGACCGGGCCGTGCGTAGGTCTCGGCAACGCCCCGGACCCGAGCTTCAAGGCACCGCCTGACGGTGCGCTCAAGTTCGAGGCGCTCTGAGCCCTCATAGGGTTGGCCTGCGGCGTGGAGCGGCGCAACCATGTGTCGAGCAACAGTGACTTTTGGTGCGCACAGATCGACCTGTTCGGCGCGAAGCTGACGGCGTCCGGGCAAACGGCGGCTGGCACGCATGACGGCGGATATCGCGCTGGTGGCGTCTCCGGAGCCATCACGGAGAGCAGCAGCCCCCGTACCTGCGGCGGGCGCTAGTGGCCGACGGTAGCCTAATTCCCTGAAAAAGCTCCAATTGGAGTAGTTAACCGAGAGACGCTGGTTCGTTGACTACGAATGAGGTCCAGCGCTCCCTGGTCTCGTCGTCAGCGGGGAAGAATGCCTCGACTCGCAATTCCTGCGCGGTGACATCGATCGGTGCGCCGATCGTCGAAACTACCGAGAAGAACCGCAGGCTGGTGCCGGCCATGTGAAAGTGCAGGTCGACGATCGGCGCGGTGCCGGGGGACAGGTCGGGTTCGGTCAGGAGCCTGGCGACGTCGGCCCGGCCGCGAAGGTCCCGGATAAGCTCGGCCGTCTCCCGGTCGAGCACGCCGCCGATCGCCTCCCGGTGCGCCCGGTCGAGAAGCGCTGGCACTACCGCGGCCCAATTACGGAGCTGGTCGCGCAGCGGGCCGGGTTCAATGACCAGCCGCAGTACGTTCGCTGGCGCCGGGACCGGGTGCGGCGCGAACAGGCGGCCGAAGAGCCGCTGCGCGCCGTTGTTGGCACGCTGCACC
>Ga0210396_10002240_pt1 | contig 19910 bp, 12 predicted proteins | sample IncBWH17OmetaG_FD_155466 | JGI IMG/M metagenome (GOLD analysis project Ga0210396, IMG submission 155466) | Forest soil microbial communities from Barre Woods Harvard Forest LTER site, Petersham, Massachusetts, United States - Inc-BW-H-17-O ... | reverse complement strand
AGAATCAGCCGGCAGTTGTTCGCTCATGAACCGCTCTTCCTTCCGCTCAAGAATTGCCGGATTACGGCTCGCGAGTTCCACGGATCGCTAATTTCGACAAACGCCCATCTGCCCCATCCGCCCGAGTTGTTCACCGCCGGCACCCACAGGGTCTGCGCGGTCGAGACCTTCGCCTCTTTTTCTTTCTTTTGCTGACCGCTGACCTCGACGATCAGATTCAGGGGATTATCGCGGCCGTGGACGTCATCGATGCGGGCGATGAAGTCGGGCATGTAGTTTTTCTGCTGGCCGTTGAGCGTGTAGGGGATGAAGAAGCCGAGGTTCTGATTTTTGACGTAGCAGATCACCTCGGGCATTTCTTCGAGCGTCTGGGCCATCTTCTGTTCCCAGGAGGTGGTGTCGCCGACCACGTGGGAGATGTGGCACTTGTTCGGATCGGTTTTATAGGTGGTGCGGACGGTGTCGAAGGAGACGGTCCGGGTCGAGCCGACCGTGTCGTAAGGCTTGGGGATTGGGACGAGGCGTTTGGGGCCGCTGTCGGCTTCGACGATCCCCTTGTAGATGCGATCCGCCGCGTCGTTGGCATTTTCGATCAGGAGAAGAAGCTGAGGGAATGTGTTGTCTTTCAGAACGAGGCACTCGTCCATCCACCGGCGGACGATCGAGAGCAGATCGGGGAAGAGCCACGGCTTGCTGGCGTTGGCGTCGTCGCGGAAATAGCGTTCGAGGATCAGCTTCGCAATCAGGAACGCCACTTCCTGCTCGCGTCGTCGCTTCAGGTCATCCAGCGTGTGGATTGATGTCTCGCCGACAATCGGGCGGTTTTCGGTTTTGGTCGGGACACTCTGCGTCGAGAGGGCGAGCTTTGACTTGCCGTTGAATTTGGCGTCGAGCCGCTCGGCGGGAAGCTCGTAGCGATAGCCGTCGATGCGCGGGAAGGTAATTTCGCAGGCGATCCGCTCTTCCAGGGCGCGGACGTGCGTGGGGATCGGCCCCGGCTTTGGGTCTTTGCTGGAGCCGGAGCAGGGAATGAAGGAGAACGGCACGCCGTACACTTCGGCGTATTCCGTGGGGAAGGCGTCGAACTCAATCGTGCCGGACTCGCTTTCCAGCGTCCGGCGTTCGGTCGAGTAACTCATTCGCCTCAGCCCGCGGCCGACGACCTGTTCGCAGAGAAGCTGCGTGCCGAAGGCCCGGATTCCCAAAATGTGCGTGACCGTGTTAGCGTCCCAGCCTTCGGTGAGCATGGAGACCGAGACGACGCACTTGATCTGCTCGCCCAGCTTGCCTTGCTTGCCGACCGTGTTCATCACCTCGCGGAGCAGGTCTTCGTCCGTCAGATTCTCGACGTCGCGGCCGGGGAAACGGGCGCGGTAATCGGATTTGAATTCCTCGATTTCGCGGACGGCGTATTTCTTGAAATCTTCGCTCATCGCCTCGCCGCTCTCGAGTTGCTCGGAATCGACCAGGATCGTGTTGGGGCGGGAAATGAAGCGTTTGCGGTCGACGTTGCTGAACAGCGGGAGCCGGCCCGCAACGGCGACCGTGCTGCCGTCAGGGAGTTGCTTTTCCCAACCGGCGATGTAGTCGTACACGAGCTTGGAGACATTGGTATTGTTGCAGACGACGATGAAGACCGGGGGCGTGAGGCCATTGGCCCGCGCTTCATCGTTGGACTGCCAGCGCTGGTAGCACTTGTCGTAGTTGGCATAGAGGCTTTGGATGGCGCCTTCGAGGACCCCTGGCAGCTTGGGCTCGCCCGAGACCGCCGCCGTGCCGCGGCCCTTTTTCGGAAGCTCCTCGCGGATGCGCAGCCACAGGTCGCGGTAGGTCGGCATCGCGCCCACCATGGCGTCATCGGCGACCGGAACCCGAGGAACCTTGACGATCCCGGATTCGATCGCATCGATCAGCGAGAAGTCAGAGACGACCCATGGGAACAGTGTGCCTTCGGAATAGCCGGAGCCGCGCAGGAAAAACGGTGTGGCCGACAGATCGTAGACGGACTTCGCTCCGATTTTCGCTTTGACCGCTTCCAGGCCGCTGATCCAGATTCGCGCCTCTTCCTCGCGTTTTTGCGCCTCTTTGCGATCGTCCCCCTTAAGGACTTCCTCTTCCACCCCCGCCCGCCGGCGGTAACAGTGGTGCGCCTCGTCGTTAATGATGACGATATTTTTCTTGTTGCCCAACTCGCGGCAGACGCGCCGGACCATCTCGCCGTCAGTTTCGGTAAAGGGCGATTCGCCGGGGCCAGCTAGCAGCGATTTGGTCAGCCTGGCGGCCGCGATCTTCTCCCGCCGTTTGAACGCGTGATAGTTTGTAATGATGATCTTCGCACGACCCATCTCCTCCCGCAGGTCGGACGGAACAACTTCCATCGTGCGGTAATACGTTTGCGGATCGCTGGGCAGCAGGATGCGAAGGCGGTCCTTGATGGTGATGCCTGGCGTGACAATCAGAAACGTGTCGGAGAAGCGGGCATCCTGCGGATTGGCCAGCTTGTTAAGCGTGTGCCAGGCGATGAGCATCGCCATGACCGTGCTCTTCCCGGAGCCGGTGGCCATCTTGCAGGCGACGCGAAAGAGGCTCGGATTGGCATCGTCGTTGAAGCGGCGCAGGTCGTTTTCGATCCAGGTATCCCCATATTGTTTGGCGACCTCGGCGATGTAGATGAGGGTCTCCATCGCCTCGATCTGGCAGAAAAAAAGCGGCCGGTTGCGGTCGGGATGTTTCCAGTATTCCAAAAGACGCGCGGTGGTCCTGGTGACGTCGGGATAGCCAGCGTCGCGCCAGATCTTCACCCGCTGGCGAATTGCGTTGACGGTCTTGTTTTCCTCGATGCGGTCGGCGGTCCAGTCCTCAAAGGTCTGCTGGATCTGCTTTCCCTTCTTGCGGGGCTTCGCGATCGGGATGAAATAGGAGCTGGTCCGGCGGGATTCGATGATCTGATCCGTGATCCCCTCATCGTCGAATTTGAAATGCCGCTGCGGCTCCGCGAAGGGGCTATTGATGACCGGGTTTTCGATGACGACCTGTTTCACTGCCCTCCGCGGTGAAGCCGCCCAAATGTGATAGGAGTCGAGCGCCCGCGCTGTGCTGGGATTATCGCGAGCGGCGGCGGCGGAGTCCAGAGCATGGAAATCACGGTGGAAAGTGGGCTGGTGTCGGTGCTGAAGCAGATTCACGACGACCTGGACGCGGCGGTGGCGGAGGCGTACGGGTGGCCGGCGGACCTGGGCGACGAGGAAATCCTGCGGCGGCTGGTGGCTCTCAACGCCCAGCGGGCCGAGGAAGAAAGCCGCGGCCTGACCCGCTGGCTCCGCCCCGGGTTTTCACAGACACTGCTCTGCCCTACATTCTGGCCGAATGGCCAGCCCGGAAACGATCGACAATCAGGAGCCCCCTGACCCGCACCGTCCGGCGTCGGCGACGCCGACCCAGACGCTGCTCGAATCCGAAACGCCCGGCGGCTCGATGGCGGCGGGTCATGATCCCTACGCCGCACTCCGCATCGGCGGGTTCCGGCTTTATATGCTCGGGTGGATCGTGCTGGCGATCGGGCAGCAGGTTCAGAGCGTCGCCGTGCAGTGGCAGATTTTTCAGCGGATGCACGTCGCGGCGGGCGGCGCGCTGGCGCTGGGGCTGATCGGCGGGGTGCAGGCGCTGCCGCTGATTCTGCTCGCGCTTCCCGCCGGCCACCTGGCCGATCGCTTTGACCGCCGCAAGATCATCATTGCCAGCCTGCTGTTCGCCTTCATGTGTTCAATTGGGCTGGCGATCGTCTCCCACCTGAGAGGCCCGGTGGCGCTGGTTTACCTGCTGCTGTTTCTCGGGGCCACGGCACTGGCGGTCGGCTGGCCGGCACGGTCCGCGCTGGTGCCGCAACTCGTCCCGGCGCACGTGTTTTCCAACGCCGCGACCTGGAACAGTAGCGCCTTCCAGGTCGCTTCGGTCGCCGGGCCGGCAGTGGGCGGCCTGATCGTCAGCTTCAACCCGACGGCGGCGTATCTGTTCGACGCCGGCTGCGCGATCTCGTTCGCATTATTGTTGATTCCATTGCGGTGCCGGCCGGCGGAGAAATCCAGGGAGCCCGCCACCCTCTCGAGCCTGGCCGCCGGCCTCCGCTTCGTCTTCCGCACCAAAGTCATTCTGGGCGCGATCACGCTCGATCTGTTCGCGGTCCTGCTTGGCGGGGCAACGTATCTGCTGCCCCTTTTTGCCAGCGATATTCTTCACGTCGATGCGGTCGGCTTCGGCTGGCTGCGCGCCGCCCCCGCCATCGGCGCGTTTCTCATGGCGATGGTCATCGCGCATCTGCCGCCCATGAAGAAAGCGGGCGCCGCGATGCTCTGGTCGGTCGCCGGCTTCGGCCTTGCGACGCTCGTGTTCGCACTCTCCAGGTCCTTTGCCCTGTCGCTGGTGGCCCTGGCGCTGACCGGCGCCTTCGACAACGTCAGCGTCGTGGTTCGGCATACGTTGGTGCAGATGCTTCCGCCCGAGCGGATGCGCGGCCGGGTCTCCGCAGTCAACAACGTTTTTATCGGCGCATCCAACGAGATTGGGGGCCTGGAGTCGGGCGTAACCGCCTGGCTCTTCGCGCTTGCCCTCGGCCCGGTCGGAGGGGCGATCGCGTCGGTCGCCTTCGGCGGCATCGGCGCCGTCGTCGTCGTCGCCCTGGTCGCGATCGTCTTCACCCCGCTGCGCCGCTTCGGCTCCCTCCAGGACGCCCGGCCCATTGAAGAGATTCCTGAACCGGTACCGCAATAGAGACTCCCCCAACATGGGCTGGAAGCCCATGCCACGGTAAACTCGCGCCATGGCACTTTTCACCATCGAGACCAACGGCCAGCTCGAACCCCATATCAAGCGGGAGTGGCTGCTGACCAACGGACTGGGCGGGTTCGCGGCGTCTACGGTGGTTGGGTGCAACACGCGCCGGTATCACGGGCTGCTCTGTGCCGCCACGCTTCCGCCGGTCGGGCGCATCATGGCCCTCAATCGCCTGGGAGAAATCCTCAATCTCGACGGCGACGCAGACCGGCTGCTCGAACTGTCGATCAACCAGTTTCCCAACCGCTTTCATCCCCGCGGCGACCGTTATCTACGCCGGTTCGATCTGGACGATACCGCCCGGTGGGAGTTCGAGGTTGAAGGCGTTCGCGTGGTGAAGGAGCTTCAGTTCCTCTGGCTGCAAAACGTCGCCGTGATCCGCTACACCATCGAGCCCGACCGCAAACGGCCGGTGCAATTCAGCGTGCTCCCATTTACCAGCCTGCGCGATTTCCACTCCCTGCGCCGCGCCCAGGGCGCCAGCTTCCAGACGACATCAAGCGAACGTCAGGTCAGCGTTGCAGATGGACCGCAGGCCGTTTACGTCAGCTCTGACGGAGGCGTTTTCCGCGCATCACCCGCCTGGTGGTATGGGCATTTTTATGAGATCGAACGCGAGCGGGGCCAGGACGACACCGAAGACCTTTTCAATCCCGGCCGCTTCGTCATCGAGGGCGACGGTCCGATGTCGCTGGTGCTCTGGGCCTCGATGAACCCACTGGAGAAGCCGGACTGGGATGCGGAACTGGGCAAGAGGCGCGACGCCATCAAGAGCGCCAGCACCGACCCGGAAAACCTTGCCGCCGAACCCTCGATGTTGTGCGGGTCGGAATCGGTCGTCGTGAAAAAACTGGTGCGGGCGGCGAACGATTTTGTCGTGTATCGCAAGACGCCCGACGGCCGCGATGGCACGACGATCATCGCCGGCTATCCCTGGTTTGCCGACTGGGGCCGCGACACGATGATCTCGCTGCCGGGTCTGCTGCTGGTGCCGGGGCGTTTCCACCAGGCCCGCGAGGTGCTCGGCGTTTTCGCCAGCTACGTCAGCGAAGGGATGATTCCCAATGTTTTCGACGACTATTCCAACGAGCCGCACTACAACACCGTCGATGCCAGCCTGTGGTTCATTCACGCGGCGTTCGAGTACCTGCGACTCTCTCATGACAGTCACACTTTTGAGACGGTGCTCCATCCCGCCTGCCGGGCCATCCTCGACGGCTACCGCAAGGGCACGCGCTATCACATCAGGATGGACGAAGCCGACGGCCTGATTACGCAGGGCGATGCGACGACGCAGCTCACGTGGATGGACGCCAAGTACGAGGGGATCGTGTTTACGCCGCGGCAGGGAAAGCCGGTCGAGATCAATGCGCTGTGGTATCACGCCCTGGTGCTGATGGGCGAGAAGGACCTGGCGGCCAGAGCGCGGGAGAGCTTTCAACAGACCTTCTGGATCAGCCCCTTCCGCGGGCTTTACGACGTCGTCGAGGGCTCGCGCCGCGACTCGTCGATCCGCCCGAACCAGATTTTCGCCGTCAGCCTTCCCAACAGCCCGCTCACCGCGGATCAACAGAGCGCGGTGGTCGAGGTCGTCCGGCGTGAGCTGCTGACTCCGATGGGTCTGCGAACGCTGTCCCGCTCCGACCCGCGCTACCACGGGCGATACGATGGGGTCCAACGTAATCGCGACGAAGCCTACCACAACGGCACCGTCTGGCCCTGGCTGATCGGGGGCTTTCTCGACGCGTACCTGCGGGTCAACAACGACAGCCCCGCGGCCCGCGCCCAGGCGACGCGGTGGCTGGAGCCACTGATCGGGCAGATGAACACCGCCTGCATCGGCCAGATCCACGAAATCTGCGAGGGCGACGAGCCTTACCGCCCGGTCGGCTGCTTCGCCCAGGCCTGGAGCGTCGCCGAGGTCCTGCGGCTGGCCGTCCGGCTTAGCATGTAGTCGATCCGCTGAAGCCCCGTGGGGAAAGTGCTTTCGCCAGTTAACTTATCTCACTCGGAACGGCGGTGCAGGCTGGAAAGCCTGCACCACAATTGCAGCAAACGCGGCTCGTTCTTCGCTGGTACACCTCCGTCATAGCTCAGTCACGTGATCCTGGGGAGACTTGGACGAGAATGTGTCCAGACCCTTGTCGACAAAAGCCCAGGTCAAGCCGGTGCCACCGACCAGGGTGTCGGGAGCGCCGTCGGGAATGATGCTCTTCTTGTTCAGAGTATAAATTCCGTTGAGGCTGCGGGACTGGTTGCCGAGGCTGATCAGGTCGGCGATGCGCTGCTCGAAACTGAGGTCGGTGCGGGTCCACTCGGCGAAGATGGCGTTGAGTGCGGCCATGTTGGTGTCGTAGATGGTGGAGTCGCCGATGAGGATATTGTCGCCGGCGCCGCCGATGAGCGTATCGGACCCGCCGCCGCCAATGAGGATGTTGCGGCCCGAGCCGCCCTTGAAGAAGTTGTTGGCGCCGTTGCCGATGAACATGTCGTTGCCGGAGCCGCCGATGATGCCATTGATATTGAAAATGCCGCCGCCGATGCCGGTGGCGGTGTTGAGGGCGAGGTTGATGATGACGCTTCCGCTGTAGTGGGAGTAGTCGAGGGTATTGTTGCCGCCACCGCCGTCGATCTTGCCGGAGAGAGAGCCGCCATCGTAGAGAGAGAAGGTGTCGTCGGCGCTGCCGCCGATGAGGTTCTCGAAACTGGAGAAGGTGTCGGCGTTGACGGTACCGCTGTTGGCGCCGGTGATGTTCCACTGGGTGGTGACGTTGGGTCCGATGAGGGTGTCGGAGCCGGCGCTGCCGACGAAGTTTTCGATGTTGGCGAAAGTTCCGCCGATGTCGTTGGCGGTGTCGGTCTGCAAGTTCACGGTGATCGGACCGGCCAGGGCCGAGTAGTCGAGCGTGTTCGTCCCCCCGCCGCCATCGATGTTTCCGGAGACGCTCCCACCGGGCTGGAACGCGAAACTATCGCTCGCTGTTCCGCCCGTGAGGTTCTCGAAGCTGGTGAAGGTGTCGGCGCCGACCGAGCCGGCGTTGGTCCCGGTGACCGACCAGAGTGTCGCCACGTTGGGACCGACGAGGGTGTCGTTGGGGCTGGCGCTGCCGATGAAGTTCTCGATGTTGGCGAAAGTCCCACCGATGCCGGTCGCAGTTCCGGTTCCAAGATTGACCGTAATGGGTCCGGTGAGTGCCGAGTAATCGAGCGTGTTCACTCCGCCGCTCCCGTCGATGTTACCGGAGACGCTGCCGCCGGGCTGAAAGACGAAGTCATCATTGGCGGGGCCGCCGACGAGGTTCTCAAACGAGGAGAAAGTATCGGCATTAACCGAGCCGCTGTTGGCGCCGGTGATTTGCCAGGTGTTATTCGAGGCCGGTCCGCCGATGGTGTCGGCGAGGCTGGCGCTGCCGACGAAATTCTGGATGTCGGCGAACGTGCCGCCAATGTCGGAAGCGGTGTCGCTCAGCAGGCTGACAGAGACGGGGCCGGCAGTCGCGGAATAGTCGAGCGTATTGCCCGTACCGCCCCCGTCGATGATTCCGGAGACACCGCCGCCCTGGAACGCGAACGTGTTGCCGTTCCCCGTACCGGCGAGGTTCTCGAAGGACGAGAAAGTAGATCCGCCGACGGTGCCGGCGTTGCTCGCGGTCAGGGCGTAGGTTTGCGGGCCGGCAGGGCCGATCAGCAGATCCGAGGCGCTGCTGCCGATGAAGCGGGTGATGTTGCTGAAGGTTCCGCCAATATCGGCGGCCAAGCGGGTGGCCAGATTGACGGTGACCGGTCCGCTGCCCGACGAGTAGTCGAGCGTGTTGGTTCCTCCCCCACCGTTGATATTTCCGAAGACGGCTCCGACGGGGTTGAACGAGAAGGTGTCGTTGCCGGTGCCGCCGGTGAGGTTTTCGATCGACGAGAAGTTCACGCCGGCGACGAAGCCGGAATTGAGGCCGAGGATCTGCCAGGTCGCTCCGCTGTTGGGGCCGATCAGCGTGTCGGAACCGGCGCTGCCGACGATGCTGGTGATGTTGCTGAATGTCCCGCCGATTCCGGGAGCGGTGTCGTTCTGGAGATTAACGGTAATGGGTCCGGCCAGCCCGGAGTAATTGAGCGTTTCGGGAACTCCGACGCCGCCGGTGATGTTGCCCGAGACGTTGCCGCCGCCGGTGAACCGGAAGATGTCACTGACGTTGCCCCCGGTAAGGTTTTGAATGTTCGAGAAGTTTATCTCGCCGTTGACCGAGCCGTTGTTGGCGCCGGTGATATTCCAGTTGTTGGGCTGTCCGGTGGCGGTGAGCGTGTTGGTACCAAAGCCGCCATTGATGGTCATGCCGCCCGCTGGAATGGGGTCGCCATTGCTGTAGTCGACGGTGAACGAGTCATTGCCGGACAGACCGTCGAGGGTGATCGAATTCAGCGGAGTGCCCTGAAAGCCTGCGGTGATCGGATCGAACCAGGCGTTTTGCCCATTGAGGCTGACCTCAGTCCCTCCGGCCGAGTCGCGAGAGATCACGAAGTTGTCGTTCGTGTTTGCCAACTGATCGCCGTTGACGGTCAGGTTGTACGAGTCGGTAAATTTGTCCTTGCTGGAATCGGTGGAGTTGATGCTCCAGATCGGGGCCAGATCGAATTGTTCTGAATTGCCATCGGGCGCGATGTAGGCGCCGAAGCTGTTTGAATAAAACGGCTGAACCATGGCCAGCGAGGTCGGTCCGCCGATGCGATACGTTTCGTGCGCCTGCCCGCCCGGCTCCGCCTCGCCATCGCCGATCTGCACGAGTTGCTTTGGTGTTCCGACCGAACTGGGGAGATTGGGGTTGTTGGGCAGGTCGAGCTCGGCGCCGCCACCTTGAATATCGCTGAGGCGCTCAGCGGTTTCGTGGGCGAACGTGTCGGGGAAGTTCTGGAAATTATTGTCCGTTCCGGCGGAGAAAATGTTGACGTTCTGGCCGGAAACGGTCCCACTGGTGTTGAATCCGCCATTGTTCGCCGAATCGGTCGGATCGACGATGATGACGTAGATGGGCGCATGCTCCAGGTCTGAGGGGCTGCCGGGGCCGGGAATGTTGCCGGCGGTCACCATGCTGGTCAGCTCGGTCTGCGCCTCACCCAAACTGTGCCCGTCGCCCAGATTGCCGGGGGCGAAGTTACTCGGGGGATCAGAGGCCGCATCCACGTAATAGTCGATCGAGGCGGGGACCAGATTGGCGCTGCTGATGCCATATTCCGTCAGCCCGGACAGATAGGTGCTGTTCAGGATGGCCGTGGCCACGTTTTCCGGGGTCGAGGGATTGAATTGCCCGGCGCCGGTCCCCCAGTGCGTTCCCCAGAGGACCACGTGAAACACCGGCGGCGTCTGGATCATTTTGCTGGTGTCGGAAGATTGCAGCGATTCAGCGCCGAACTGAAGGTTGAATACCACCGTGAGAAGCCGACGCGTCTCCAGCGGCTCAACCATCGCACGACGCAACCGGCTAACGGATGACTTTCTTCCCCTTCGGATAGAACGGGCGCGCATGATTTCACTCCTTCCGTATTGAGACACGAACGGCACAAGCCGCTCGCGCTCTCGAACCCCTTAATTGCGTGACAAATCCCGCTACGAGCTCGATGCAAAAGCTCGTCAAGATGATCGAACAAGATATCGCGAAACACGAACAAGGCAAGATAATTCCGCACGGTGCGGGGCGAGGGTGAGAGAGCCGAAGTGCTTTTTCGGTCGGAATTACGGCGGCGCAACGGTTTGTTGTTTCTACCCGTTCACAAAACGGTTCAGATCGATTCAAATCTTGAACAACTCATACAGGAGAATCTTGAGTGATGCAGGAATTCCCAATCGCGGTACGAACATCGAAGAAGCGCTGCGGAAACTTGATCGAGGCCCTGGAAATCCGGGCCTATCTGGCCGGCGTGGTGTTCGGGCCGGCACAGAACACCAGCGCAGCCACGGCGAACGTCGCGCCGATCTACGCAATCCTGGACAATGTCTTCTCGACGACCCACGCCGATCTGGTCGTCTCCAGCGCGGCCTCGGGCGGAGTCGGAAACAGTGTGAGCGTACTGCCGGGCAACGGGGACGGCACGTTTGGAACGGCGCACACCGTGGCCCTGGACTTCTCCCCCCTGACCATCGCCGACGCCCAGCTCGGCACCAACGGAAAGGAAGACATCGTCGTCGGCAGCACGAGCAACAACAAAGTCGGTGTCATTCTCCAGGCCAGCGACGGTTCACTTTCGGAAACGGATTACGCCGCGACGGGTTTGAGCGACACGCAGTCGCTGGCGATCGGTGATTTCAACAACGACGGTCATCCCGACTTTGCTGTGGCCAGTGACGACGCCGGCACATCGAGCAACGTCGCCATCTTCTTAAATAATGGAGACGGGACTTTCACCCTGCACCAGGTTGTGTCGGTCCCGCACTCGCACATCGCGTCGCTGATCAACTTCAACGGCGGCTCTGGTCACGTCGATTTGGCGGTGGCCGACCAGGACAGCAACGCCGTCACGACGATCCTCAACGACGGCAGCGGAAACTTCAGCGTCGGCACGGATTACGCCGTTGGAAGCGGACCGGTCACAATCAAATCGGGAACGTTTAACCTGAACGGCAACGGCAATGACGACCTCGTCACCGCCAACAGCACGGGCGGAAGCGTCAGCGTGCTGCTGGGCAACGGCGACGGGACGTTCAACCCGACCGCGGTGACCACCGCCGTCAGCGGCGTCCCGGGCGGCGGTGGGCCGCTCAAGATCCGCGTCTCCAACCTCACCAACAGCGGCAAGCCGGATCTTCTCGCCCTGTTGCCGGCAGGATCGTCCGGCGACGCCGAAGTCCTGCTCGGGCAGGGTGACGGCACATTCCACGTCGGCAACATCATCTCCACCGGCGGGAGCACGCGCAACGCCATCGCCGGCGGAGACCTCAACGGCGACGGGCTCACCGACCTCGTCTTGGTCAACACCTCCACCATCACCGCCCTGCTCAACGAAACCAACCAGGACACCGGCGCGCCGTCCGGCGCGGTGGACATCTCCCAGCCCACGCAGACCGCCGGCTCGGCCACGATCACCTTCACCGTGACCTATACCGACGCCCGCCAGATCGATACGACGACCCTGGGCAACGGCAATCTCACGGTGACCGAGCCGGGCGGGGCCACGGTGGCGGCAACGCTGGTCAGCTCGAATCTGCCAAACGCGGCCAGTGTCACCGTCACCTATTCCATCCCCGCGCCATCGGGCGCGCTATCCGCCTCCGATGACGGGAATTACACCGTCACTGCGACCTCGACCTCTTCCCAAGCCGTGCAGAACGCCAATGGCGTCTCGCTTCCGGGGGGGCAGATCGGCACTTTCACCGTGCAGGTCTCCGTCAATCAGAATGGGCCGAACCTCACAGCCGTCTCGCTGACCGGCAAGCTCCCCACTTCCGTGGTCGCCGGCAGCAAAAACAAGGGTGGCGTCATCGTCACCATCAAGAACACCGGCACACAGGCCGCCAAGGGCAAGATCGTCGTCAACCTCTACGCATCGACGAACACGTCGCTCCCCGGAAACGCCCCGCTCCTTGGCACCGCGACAGTGAACGTCAACCTCAAGCCGGGCAAATCGCAGAAAATTAATATCTCCAAGATCACCTGGGCTTCGACGCTCAACGGGCGCTATTTCCTGATTGCCGACGTCGACGCGACCAAGACGATTGCCGAGACGACCTTCACCGACAACTTCGCCGTCTCGGCGTCCTCGGTGCTGGTCGCGCCCCCGTTCGTTGACCTGGACAACGTCTGGAACGGAACGCTGCCCAAGATCGCCTCGGGGAAGAAGGTCACCTTCCTGATTCCCGTCAAGAACACCGGAAACGTGACCGCCAAGGGAAAAGTGACCATCACGATTCAAGCGTCCACCACCGGCAGCGCCAGCGGCGCCCAGGCGATCGGCGCACCGCTGGTCTCCGTCAATACCCCGCCGGGCAAGACGCAGAAACTCGCGGCCCACGTCACCATTCCGGCGCTGGCTTCAGGGAGCTATCGCGTGCTGGTAACGGTGGGCTCGCTTTCCAGCGACACCGACACCGCCGACAAGACCGTCGTCAGCGGAGGCTCGTTCACCATCTAGCTTTGCGAATGGCGGCATGGGAACGTGCCCGTACTCGCGCCTTCTTCCCAGCACCAGCGCACACACCAGCGCCGAAACGCCGGAGCTGATGTGCACCCGAAGGGGTGTCAAGAGTGTGCGCGGCATCGCTTGGTTCCTCCTCGGGGGCCGATTGGTCCTCGTTGGTTCGTGGAAAAATCTACGGATTACAAACGACGATGCAAGCCAAACGGTGAACCAGCGAACAAGGGAAGGCGAAATCTGTCCTTCACCGCGCCTCAATCAAAATCATCCGGAATGTGATCCAGATCGACCGCGCTGCGGGGGCGGCGCACCGGTTGAGGAATGACGGGTTCATCTTCGATCAAATGACGATCGGTTGATCCGGTGCGGACGACCGGGGTTTGCCCGGCTTCGGCGGTTTTCTGGGTTTGGGCCTCGCCGTTGTCGGTCGCAGTCTTGCGCTTGCGGCCGCGGCCCCTGGCTTTCGGCGCGGAAGCCGCGGCAGCGGCGCCGCCGCCGGAACGACGACGGCCACGTTTGGGCTTGGGCGCTTCTTCTGCCGGTGGCTCGGCAATCGCCTCAGGAGGCGATTCGACGAACGGCGCCTCGGCTTTGTCCGGTTCGGGCGAAATCTCTTCCGAAACACGCTCAGTCATTTCAACAAAATCGCCGCGAGGGCGCTCGTCCTCCGACTCGGCCAGGTCGCCATTGGAGGCGACAACATCCCGATCGACCGCCTCGTTGTCGGGGAATTGAGCGCGTTCCTCGGACGATGGCGGCGCGTGGTCCTGGCCGTTGAACTGCGCGTTCTCGGCAAACTGGCGGTTGCGCCCGCGGCCGCGGCGACCACGACGGCGCCGACGACGCCGACGCCCGCCCTCTTCCTGATCCTGACCCTGACCCTGACGATCGCCCTGGGGCGGACGCGGTTGCTCCTGCGAGGACGGCTCGGCAATCTCCGGCTCGCGATCTTGCGCGACAGGCGTTTCGACATGCTGCTCGCGGTCTTCGACTTCGTCTTCGACGCGCTCGAAACGCTCTTCGCCCAGGTCCGGTTCGGCCGGACGGTGCGACGAAGGCGGGCGATGCTGATCCTGGCGCCGTCCCCGTTCGTCGCGGCCACCTCCCCGGCCCCCGCGACGGGACAGCGGCTGCGGCCGGGTGCCGAGCTGCGTCGTGTGCGGCGGCTGCGGAAGCATCCCCAACTCCTCGAGAAATACCAGGCCCTCGCGGTTGTCGAACAGGTCGACGCGCATTTCGTCGAGCCCGAGGTTCGGCTCGCCGCGGACCACGATCCGCTTCTCGTACCGCTCCTCCAGCTCGCTGAGCTGCTGGCGCTTCTTGTTCTGGAGGTAGAAGGCAACTTCGTTGCAGACGGCCAGCTCCACGCGGTGCACACGCTGGTCGTGGACCGCGATGCGCAAACGCCGCATCACATCCAGCCCCATGCTCTCCGGCGTCTTGACCAGACCGGCGCCTTTGCAGTGCGGGCAGTCGAAATAGACCGAACGCTTCAGGCTCGGCCGCATGCGCTGGCGGGTCATCTCGATGATCCCGAACTGGCTCATGCGCAGCACCTTGGTCTTGGCGCGATCGTTCTTGAGGTTTTCGTGGAGACGGTGCTCCAGCTCGCGGCGGTGGCGCTCGTAGCGGAGGTCGATGAAGTCGCAGATGATCACACCGCCCAGGTCGCGGAGCTTGAGCTGCCGGCAGATTTCGTCGGCCGCCTCGAGGTCGGTCTTGAAGGCGGTGGTCTCGGCGTCGCTGAAGTCGCGGGATTTTCCGCTGTTTACGTCGATGGCGACGATCGCCTCGGTCGAGTCGATGACCAGCGACCCGCCGCTTTGCAGCGGAACGTGCCGGCTGTACATCATCTCGATTTCCCGCTCGATCCCATATTTATGGAACAGCGGCAGCGGGTCTTCGTACAGCTCGACCTTGTTGCGGGTACGGGGATTGGAGAGCTTGATCACTTCCTTGACTCGGCGCACCACCTCCTTGTTGTCGATGACGAGCTTGTCAACCTCCCCGGTGAACACGTCGCGGACAGTCCGCGTGATCAGGTCGCCCTCGGTATACAGCTCCATCGGTCCAGGGCCCGAGTCGCGCTTCTTCTTGAAATTGGCCCACAGGCGCGCCAGGTAATTCAGATCGCGCTGGATCTCCGCCTTGGTGGCGCCGACGCCGGCGGTACGGATGATGAATCCCGCGTCCTCGGGCGGATCAAGCTGATCGAGGATCTGGCGGAGGCGGCGTCGCTCGTCCTCGTCCTCGATCTTGCGGCTGACGCCGCTCTTGCCGACCCCGGGCATCATCACCAGGATTTTTCCCGGAACCGAAAGATAGGTCGTGAGCGTCGGCCCCTTGGTGCCGATGCCCTCTTTGATGATCTGCACGACGATTTCGTCGCCGCGGCGGAGGCAGCGCTGGATCGGCGGGCGGTCCCGCCGCGCCATCTTCCGCCCCACCGTCTCGTGAATGTCCTCGCCCTTGCGCCCGAAATAGCTGGGCATCAGGTCGGAGATGTGGAGAAAGCCGTTGCGGCCCAGTCCGAAATCCACGAAGGCCGCCTGGATCGATGCCTCGACGTTGGTGACGCGGCCCTTGTAGATATTGCCGACGTGCGAGGTGGAGCTGGTGCGCTCCATGTACAGTTCTTGCAGTTTGCCGTTCTCCAGCAGGGCGATTCGGCATTCCTCGCCCTCGGAGACGTTGATCAACATGTCTTTTGCCATTCAAAATCGGTAGGCGATAGGCGGTAGGCAGTAGGCAGAAAGGGGGAGCCCTGCTCGACCCGTCTTTCTCTGCCTACCGCCTACTGCCTACGGCATACCCCTCTCTCTAAAATGCTTCCGGGATGATTTTCCGCGTCTCTTCGCGCAGGAAATGCATCACCTGTCGTTCGCTGTCAAAACTCATGACCCTCCGGGCAACCTGTCGGGCATGTTCCATTGTGGTGGACCGGATGATTTTCTTGACCTCCGGGATGTCCGGTCCGTTCATACTGAATGTATTGAGCCCGAGGCCCAGCAATAACAAAGTGTATAGGGGATCGCCGGCCATTTCACCACAGACGCTGACGCTGATGGAGTTTCTGGAACCGGCGCGGATGGTGTCGCGGACCAGTTTCAGGACCGCCGGGTGCGCCGGACAGAAGAGGCCGGCAACCTTCTCATTGGTCCGGTCGACGGCCAGGGTGTATTGGATGAGGTCGTTGGTGCCGATGGAGAAAAAGTTCACCTCCTTTGCGAACTGATCCGCCTGAATCACCGCCGATGGGACCTCGACCATCATCCCGATGGGGATGTCCCGTCGGAATGCCACCCCCTCATCTTCCAATTCCTCCATCACGTCATTGAGCACCATCCTGGCCTGCCGGAGTTCCATGATCGTGCAGATCATCGGGAACATGATCCGCACATCGCCCATCACACTGGCCCGCATAATCGCCCGAAGCTGCCGTTTGAACATGGGGATGTCGTGCAGGCACATGCGGATCGAGCGATCGCCCAGGAAGGGATTCCGTTCGGGATTCTGGGCCTTGGCCTGGGTGTATTTGTCGGCGCCCAGGTCGAGGGTGCGGATGACCAGAGGCCGTCCGCCCAGCCGCCGCAGAGCGTCGGAATAGGAGCGGTAGTGATCTTCCTCGCTGGGCTCGGTTTCCGAGGCCATGTAGAGGAATTCGGTGCGGTACAGGCCAATGCCCTCAGCTCCGTGACTGAGGGCGTCATCGATGTCTTCGGGAAACTCGATATTGGCCTGAAGGCTGACGAGGTGTTTGTCCTTCGTCTCGGCCGCCAGCTGCGACAGGGCCCGCAACTCCGTCTCCAGCAGTTCGAGCTTGGCAAAGGCCTGGCGGTGTTCTTCGAGCTGGTCGGCGTCGGGATTGACGATCACGACCCCGCGAGTCCCATCGATGATGACCATGTCCCCGCCGCTTACTTCGGAGGTGATGTTGCCCAACCCGACCACCGCGGGGATTCCCATCGCGCGAGCGACAATGGCGGTATGGCTGGTGCGGCCGCCGACGTCGATGGCAAAACCGCGGACGTGCAGCTTGTCCAGCGCCGCCGTCTGCGAAGGCAGCAGGTCGTGGGCGATCACCACCACGTCGTTCTTGAGGTGCAGCAGGTCTTCGTGCTTCTGGCCGATCAGGTTCCGCAGCAATCTTCGCTCGATATCGTGAATGTCCTTCACCCGCTCGGACAAATACGCATCGGCCATCGCCAGAAACGAATTGACGAACCGCCGCATCACGGTGCTGACCGCGTACTCGGCGGTTGAATGGTTTTTGCGGATTTCGTCAGCGATCTGCTTGAGTGTCGATTGGTCGCGCAGCACGCCCAGGTGAAAATCGAAGATCCCGGCGACTTCCTTGCCGGCCCGGGCCGAGACCGAATCGCGCAGCCTGGTGAGGTCGGCCAGGCCGTCGGTGACGGCGCGGTCGAAGCGCTCGATTTCCCGCTGCACCTGTGCGGGATCAATCTGCCGTTTGGGAATCAGCAGATTCTCAGCGTCCAGCACGACCGCAGCGTTGATCGCCACGCCGGGAGAGACGCCAATGCCCTTCTTGATTTCCATCCAAACTCATTTGCGATTTGCGACTTGCGGTTTACGATTGAAGGGCGGCAACAAGTGGCATTCCAATCGCAAATTGAAAATCGAAAATTGCAAATCCTTCTCACTCTTCGCCGAACTTGCTTTCGAACAACTCGGCCAGTTTCTGCACGGCAATCTGGGCGTCGTCACCATTGGCCGTCAGGCGAAGCACGGTGCCGAGCGTCGCCTCGAGCGTGATCATCTGCATCACGCTTTTCCCGTCCACTTCCAGGGGCTCGGGCCCGTCCTTGGAGACCGTCACCGCGGAGTTGAACGCATTGGCCAGATCGACAAACTGCATGGCCGGCCTGGCATGCAGGCCGCGCTCGTTGCTCACAACTACATCCCTGGTTGCCGTCATTAATTGGACCATGCCGGGCGCCAAGTTCCAAATGCCGCGTCGCTCATCTGGCATCCGGCACTTCCATTTTGCGAATTCTGCTATTTTCCCTGATCCGCCTCGTCGAGCAGGTCGACGACGCCCTCTCGGGTCTCGGCCTGTCGGAGGAACCGGCGGAACATGTCCTTCTGCAAATTGCTGAAGACGATGTTCATCGCCTGGAGGTGCTGCTGGGGCTGATTCTCCGGTGAGAGCAACAGGAAGATCGTATAGACCGGCTGATGGTCCAGCGCCGCAAAGTCGATCCCGCCAGCGCTGCGCCCGATGGCGCCGGCCATCTGCTTGACCTTCGAGTGCTTGACGTGCGGAACGGCCACACCCTTGCCGAAGCCGGTCGAGCCGTTCTGTTCCCGCTTGATGACGGCGGCGACAATCTCATCGACGGCGCTGCTCGGCACCGACCCCGCCTGCGCCAGCGCCGTCACCAGCTCGCGAACCGCCCCGTCGCGGTCGGTTGCTTCCAACTGAGGCGTTATCGCCTCGGTCACGATGAAATCTCTCAGCTTCATCTTCGCCGATACCCTGTTTGAGTTTTCAGCCCGCGCTTCCTCCCCTGTTCTCGCCGCCCCATTCAACCCGTCTCCCAGCCCCGCCTCTCTCAACCCCCCTTCTCTCAGCCCTTGTGCACGTTTCGCGGGGTCTCGTCCTGAGGGTGCTTGCGGTTGCGGTATTTTTTCTTGTGCTCGGTGATCTGCCGTTCGAGCTTGTGCGAACACCCGTCAATGCAGGCGTACGCATCACCGTCCTCGTGGTGGGCCACGAACGTATTCCGGTGCTCGGCATGAACGATCATTTCGACGCGCGGCTCATCTTTGGTGTTGTCCAGAACAACTTCGATCTCGTGAATCAGGTCGTAGTACTTTGCCAACTTCGCCGCCTTCTGCTCGGCATAGGTCTTCAGGGCCTCGGTCACCTCCATATGCCGGCCGATCACAGTCACTGTCACGCCGTGTCTCCTTTCGCTCGCTCCTGCACGATTGTAGCGTAAACGCCTGACCGCCGGCCATGCTGATTGGGGGGATCACGACGAGCCAACTGCCGAGGCCGGCGGCGCTGCCGACGCCGCCCTCATCTCGTCGGGCAGGAGCGGGACAAACTCACTGTCGCCCACCGCTTGCTTCCGGGGTGTAGGCCCCAGCACGCCCCCGCTCACCAGAAGCCGCATCGCTTCTTCAACCGTCAGAGGCAATTCGATCACCGAGCTTCGAGGCACCACCACCACATAACCGCTGAAAGCCGTCGGGGTGGAGGGCACAAAAACGCTCACCATGTCATCGCCGGTCGACTGGCTCAACGCCCGCAAGCCGGGCCCGGTGACCAGACCGATCGTCCAGACATCCTGCGCCCGGTGCTGGATCGCGACTACCCGGCTGCCAGCGAACTGCCCGCTACGGTCACAAAGGAACAGGTCGGTGATCTGCTTGACCGCAGGGTAAATCGCGCGGACCAGCGGGACCCGCATCACCGCCATTTCCCCCAGCCGCCAGAACTGACGGCCGATGAAGTTTCCAACCAGCACCCCTACCACATAAACCAGCACAACCGCCAGCACCACGCCCAAGACCTGCACGCGGAACGATTCGCTGGGTAACTGACGATATATGTATCCCGCCGGCACGTCGGAGACGAAACCGTACTGGGACAACTTCAGCCATATCAAGCGGATCGCCAGAATGATGTGACGGCCCAGCGCCTCCCACAGGAATTCCCAGACTTTCACCAGCAGCCACAGAGTGATCAGGGTCGGCAGGAGCGCGGCCAGACCACGGACGAAGAATCGGCGAAAATCTTCCGCGAAACTCGCCCGGCGTCGGCGCGGGGAATTTGTCTCACCTTCAGTCACGTCATTCCGGAGCTAACGGAGCCTTTTGACGACCGTGTGCCGAGGTGATCCGCGCAAATGGGTCCTCTAGGCGGACACCGCGGTAACCGATGCCGATTCCATTCTATGCACCTGCCGCGGCTATCCGGTTCCCTGACAGCA
>Ga0210396_10002239_pt1 | contig 19912 bp, 23 predicted proteins | sample IncBWH17OmetaG_FD_155466 | JGI IMG/M metagenome (GOLD analysis project Ga0210396, IMG submission 155466) | Forest soil microbial communities from Barre Woods Harvard Forest LTER site, Petersham, Massachusetts, United States - Inc-BW-H-17-O ... | reverse complement strand
CCAGCAGAATGATTACGGTCGCTAGCGCGGTCCAGGAGGACAGCGTGTAGCGTCGGAAGAAGTACAAGGCCACGCCTGCCCAGCAGAAGCAAGCAGCTATTAAAGCGCCGCCGAGATACGGCATAGTGACTGCGGCCGAGAAGTTCGTGCCTTGGACGTGCTTAAGCCGGAAGACTTCACCTAGTGTCCTGACGACGATAAGGAATTGAGTCGTGATTCCTACCTGAGCCCAACGTTCTCTAGTCACGAGGAAAATTGTAGCTGGGTGGGGGCTTATGCGAATCGCCAATGCACGTTGTCAGCATGAGTCGAGAATTACTTTTCAGCCTCAACTCGACGATGTCAGCTTCGAATTGCTCAGGCGGTCCGAACAGCCGACCGCAGTTGTTCACGAAACCATTTGTGAGCAGGTTCATTGGTGAGTCGCGGATGCCATGCCATGAAATACGGGAAGGACTTGATCTCACGAGGCGCTTCCACGACGCGCACACCAGCCATGACCGCAGTGATCTTTGCCAATCTGCGCGGCACGGTGAGAATCAAGTCAGTCTGTGCGATGGCAAAGATCGCGGGCACAAAGAATGGCAGAGTAAGCGCGACGTGCCGCTTTGCGCTAAGCTGCGAGAGAGCGCGATCCACCAAGGCCTGTTGCCCCTCCCGTATCTCGACCAGGACGTGCTGAGATTCCAGATATTGTTTCAGCGTAAGACGACGAGCACGAACCGGCAGAGCCGCGCCAACGAGACAAACAAAATCTAAGGTAAAGAGCATTTCGGACTCTAGGGAGGGGGGCGCTTCTTCTGCGCAAAGGAACGTATTGATTCTTCCCGCCGCGACATCTTCATAAGTCTCAGCCCCAGACGCGGACACCTCCAGCTTTATGTGAGTCGCTGCCTTCCTCACGTTCGCCAAGAGCGACGGCAGCACAATCATCGAGGCAGCGTCGCTCATGGCCACGCGAAATACTTCCTGGCTTCGGGCTGGATCGAATTTTTCTCCTCGCACCATCTCTTCAAGCCGGGGCATGAGCGACTCCAAGTCGCGAAGCACACGTTCTCCCCGCACCGTGCGCTCATAGCCGCGGCCGTTACGAACAAGGAGAGGGTCTCCGAACATCTCGCGTAACCGCTCCAGCGCCCTGCTCATCGCCGACTGACTCAAGAAACTTCGTTTCGCCGCACGGGTGACGTGGCACTCCTCCAAAAGCGCATGGAGGGGATATATGAGGTTCAGGTCCAGCTCACGTAAATGCACATCGCGCATGAGGAACATTCTAACAATGCATGCATCAGATAGCACGCCCGAGTATCCAAGAAAAAGCACACATTTTTCTCCTGCGCTTCTACATGTTCGGACAAAAACGCAGGCCTCAAAAAGGAGAAACAAACACATGATCCGTACTAACGTTTGGCAAAATCTCTCGCTCGGTCCGCAGACAAATCACCAAGGAATCGACAAAACCATTACACATTCAGGAGCAAGCAGTACTCTGGCCAACAAAGGCATGGCCATAGCGGTTCTCGGATCGCGAGTGCTGCGTTACGGGGTGGTGCTGGTGGTCGGATGGATCGGCTTGATGAAGTTCACAGGATATGAGGCGAACGGGATCCAGCCGCTTGTGGCGCACAGCCCATTGATGGGGTGGATGTACCACTTTCTGAGCTTACGGGAGTTTTCGGCAGGATTGGGAGTTTTTGAAGTTGCCATCGCCACCTTGATTGCTCTTCGGCCGTGGTCGCCGAAGGCATCAACGGTAGGCAGCGCCCTGGCGGTGGTAATGTTTCTGACCACGCTCTCGTTCGTATTTTCGACTCCAGGATGGGAACCGAGTCTCGGTGGTTTTCCCGCGCTTTCGGCATTGCCGGGACAGTTTCTGCTCAAGGACGTGGTGTTGCTGGGGGCAGCGATATGGTCGCTGGGCGAGTCGCTAAAGTCGGTAAGCATGCGCCCGGCCGAGTAGTCAGCCGCGCATAACTCCAGAGATGGAGGCGCAAGGCTGTCGCTAGAGAACGAATGCTTCGGCATTCGAGAAAGGAAAGTATATGAGCAAGATGCAAAACACTACCGCAAACGAGCCGGGGTGGAAAGCGAATCCCGAGGAATACGACCTGGTTATTCTTGGCGGCGGCACGGGAGGAACTATCGCTGCCTGGACTTTTGCCGGGCAAGGCCAGCGTGTCGCGGTGATCGAACGACAGTACGTCGGCGGGTCATGCCAAAACATTGCCTGCATGCCCAGCAAGAACATCATTCACAGCGCGAAAGTTGCTTCGTATTTGCGAAGGAGCGAAGAGTTCGGCATAGCCAAAAGGGACTTCACCGTGAATATGTCTGTAGTCCGCGAGCGTAAACGCAAGATGGTATCCGGTTGGAAAACCGTCTATCTCGAGAACTACAAAAAGACCGGAGCCGAAATCATTCTTGGCTCCGGCCGATTCATCGCACCTAAGATCTTGGAGGTCACGTTGCCCGATGGCACCACTCGTCGGCTGCGCGGAACCAACGTGATCATCAATACCGGTACGCGCGCAGCTCTGGAATCCATACCTGGCCTTGCCGAAGCTCGGCCGCTCACCCACATCGAGGCGCTCGAACTTGACGAAGTTCCAAGTCATCTCATCGTGCTCGGCAGCGGCTACGTCGGTTTGGAGTTTGCCCAGGCCATGCGCCGCTTCGGCAGCAAAGTCACGGTTATCGGGCGCAGTTCGCAGTTGCTGCGTCAAGAAGACGAAGATGTCGGCGAGGCTCTTCACAGCCTTTTTGAAGACGAAGGCATTGACCTCGTTCTGAATGCGCGCATTAGGCAAATATCCGGAACGTCGGGCCAGTTCGTAAAAGTTCTAATCGAGCAAAATGGAACGGAGCGCACGCTTGCTGGTAGCCACCTGTTGGTTGCGTTGGGCCGCATCCCGAATACCAAGGACATAGGGCTCGAGTTAACCGGCGTCGAGACAACAGGCGCGGGATACATCAAGACGAATGAACATCTCCAGACCACCGCGCCGGGCGTTTGGGCCATCGGCGAAGTAGCAGGCAGCCCGCAATTTACCCACGTTAGTGTTGACGATTTTCGCGTCGTTCATGACTCCATCACCGGCGGCAAGCGCGTAACCGCCGGGCGACAAATTCCCTTCTGTCTATTCACCGACCCGGAGTTGGCACGTATCGGCCTGAGCGAAAAGGAGGCAAGAGCGCAAGGCATTGCCTACCGCCTGTTTAAGATTCCGATGGAAGCGGTATTTCGGGCCAGCACCCTGTCAGAAGCACGAGGATTCCTAAAAGCACTCGTTGAACTGAATGGGGATCGCATTCTAGGCTTCACCGCTTTTGGAGTCGGCGCCGCCGAGATCATGACGTCCGTGCAGATCGCGATGGGCGCGGGGTTGCCGTACACCGCGCTGCGCGACACGATTCTGACTCACCCCACTCTGGTTGAGGGGCTGATCCCGTTGTTCTTGTCGGCGCCGACGACGCCAGCGGTGCAGGCCAATGAGGCTCGCGCCGGCAACAAGGACAAAAGCTATAAAGCGGGGCGCGATTAACAAAGATTGTGGCGCGCACAACTTTGAGCCGATAACACAGGGATCAAATCACATGAAATTCGTTACCAAACTGTTCAAGAACGCAGGCCTCAAAAAGGAGAAACACATGATCCGTACTAACGTTTGGTTGATGCTACTCACAAGTGTTCTTTTGACCGCAGTCACCGCCTTCGCTCAGTCGTCAGATCGATTGCCGGTGACTGACGCGGAGAAGATCGTGGACGCGCTGCGAGGCGGTCCCGCATTCATCACCAAGGACGCGACGGTGCGCGATTGGCCCCTGGCGCCTGGAGGTGAATACCGGCTACTTCGCAAAGGATCGAACGAATGGACTTGTCTACCGGCTATTCCTGGATATTCGCACGATGAGCCAGGGTGCTTCGACCCAATATTCCTGCGCTGGATGCAGGACAGCCTTGCCGGCCGCACGCCGCAGATTGATCGCATCGGCATCTCGTACATGTATTTCGGCGCCTGGCAATCGAAAGATGGTTCCTCGGGCCATGAATTCCACGTTGGCCCGCACCTGATGATTGTCAGTCCCCACCAAGACGATTTTCAGGGAATCAATCGTGATCCATCGAATGGTATGTCCTACGTAGCGCATTTGCCCCATCGCGCCCAGCTATACCTGGTTATGCCAGTGCGGCAATGGGATAAATGACAGGCTTCGGTGGCAGAAAGTTTAGCGTGGCGCGGATTCCGGACGCGATCGCCAACGACCGAACCGTTAGCGGCACATGCAAGAAATCTAAGAACAGAGTTAAGGCTTTAAGGAGGATGACATGCTTGACGTGATACTGAAGAGGTTCGAGCAACCTGATGAGGTGCGCCAGTTTGAAAAAGGCACGTTCGAGCCGGTCCACATTGCGGGCATGACGATTGGCCGCGCGACATACTCGCCGGGTTGGAAGTGGTCAGAGCATGTTGGCAGGACCATCGGGAAAAAGAGTTGTGATGTGGAGCATGTGGGCATCGTTCTCTCCGGGCGAGCGACTGCTGCCATGGACGATGGCAAAGTGATCGAGATGAAAGCGGGTGATGTTTTCTATATTGCCCCCGGGCATGACAGCTGGGTCGTCGGAAATGAGCCGTATGTGTCTCTGCATTTGATGGGTGCGAACCGGTACGCAGTTCACGAATAGAGGAAGAGATCCTACTCTGCTCGCAGCAGACGGGATAACCCGTGCGATGAAGCGAGGACGATGGCTATTCCCACATCCGCAGAAGGAGATTAGGTAACGGACACTTATGAAAAATACTCTTGCAATCCCAGAGGCGTTTCTTGGCGTCGGCTATACGAAAGACCGGGCCGGACTCCCACTGGAGGCGGTGCGTGTGCCTGTCCCGCAGCCGGGGGCCGACCAGGTTCTAATCCGCGTCGCCGCCTCGTCGCTCAATCCGCTGGAGTATAAGCTCGCCGACCTTAACTTCTTTGGAAGGACACCCCCCGTTGTCCTCGGCCTCGACCTGTCCGGCATTGTCGTAGCCACAGGTAGCGCCGTGCACGGCATAGCCGTTGGCGACAGCGTGGTGGCGATGGCTGATTTAAATGGCGACGGCGGCTGGGTCGCCGGGGATGGGGGCGAAGGGGGCTATGCGCTCGCGAGGGAGTTCCTGACCGTCCCCAAGCCGGAATCCATGAGCTTCCTCCATGGGGCAGCTCTGCCGATGTGCTTCCTTTCGGCCTTCGCGGGCCTCAGCGGCACTGTCCGAGAAGGTGACACGGTCTACATCCCGGGCGGCGGAGGCGGGGTCGGGCATCTCGCCGTGCAGATGGCCGCACGCGTCCTCCGGGCAGGACTCGTCATCAGCAGTGGCAGCACGCCGCAATCGATAGCGCTGGCCCGACAGTCTGGCGCGCATCACGTTTTTGACTACAAGCGCGACGATATCGCTGCCGAAATCGCGCGGCTGACCGACGGTCGAGGCGTCGGCCTCGTCTTCGATGCCACTTACAGCGAGGCGGGCTTCGTTGAGACAGCGAAGACAATACGCCCGGGCGGTAGCTGGGCGGTGCTTGGTGTCGGTCCCGGAAAGACGACTCGTCTCGTCGAAACCGAAAGCCCGGTCGACTCCATCCTGGCGGAGCGCAGCGCCAGGCACATCAATGTCAACATACTGCGCTACTTTTCTGATCCCGCTACCCTGGACGACAAGGCGAAAGCCTTCCTGCAGCGCGGCATGACTCTGGCAATGGAGTCTGCGGTGCAAGGGCTGGTGGTGCCGCATATCGGCAGAACTATCGACAGCACCGTCGAGGCCATTAATGCCGAGCTACAGTCGCTCAAGTCGGGTCGTAGCGCGCTGGGCAAAGTGGCGGTGATTGTGGATCGAAATATCGAGGAGGCGGGTTGACGAAGGGGATCGTTGGCAATGTCGCCGTGCAGACACTGACCAACTATGCCAATCGTCGCGCCGATACGGAAATCGATTCTCCTGTCGTTGAGGTCTCGCGCTAAGCCAGCAATTAAAAGCACCGTATCCAGGGAAGGAAGGACAAAATCATGAACGATATAACAGCATCAGTTGGGCATGTCACAGATTCAGAAGTAGCAGCGGCGATTCGCTATCTCGACCCAACACCGACTCGTCACACAACCGGCGAGAGCGATGACACAGTTATTGTGGTCATCGTCAGCGTACTCATGTTTGTGATAGCTGCACTGCCCTTTATCTCGCTCTACCTAAGAACTTCTTGACAACACGCTTGCCTGTACTCCGTATAGCGGTCGATCAAATCTACTACTGCAGTCAAAAGGGACGGAACCCCATGAACACAGCGACTGACACGCTCTTCGCGCCACTGGTCATCGCAACTGCACCCGACAGCTCAGCAGGCGTCAAGGGAGCGCCCGTGAGCACTTCAACGGCACAAGATCGCAAACATCGCATTTTGTGCGTAGACGACGAGATTACGGGCACCAGAAGTCGCGGAGATATTCTTGAGGAACATGGTTACTCAGTCGTCCTTTTACATTCCCCATTGGCAGTCCTCCGTTGCGACCTTTCCCCGTTCGATCTTGCAGTTGTGGATTTCCATATGCCCGAATTAAATGGCAGGGAACTATTTCTGCGTATGCGGGCATTGGGAGCAAGATTTCCCGTAGTGCTGCTCGCAGAAGCCGTTGATGAGCTTTCATATGAAGATCGCGTTCTATTTGCGCGCTGCCTAGACAAAGGTAGATCTGTCCAGAATCTGCTTGAGACCATTGCGGAATTTTTGGATCCGAATCAGATTCCTGACTTTGGGACGTGATCGCTGACATCCAGGCCATCCCGCGGACAATTCTAACGCGGTTTTGCTTGCACTCTCGAGATAGTTCCTAAGGAGTCTGCGGTCATGCAACGACTTGAAACCCGAGTTGTGCAGCCTTCTTCGTTAGGCATCGGACTTGCTGGTCTCACTGCCTCTGTTGATGAACTTCCGTTCCTCTATCCATATAGTCCTGGTCGAACGCGATCATGCGATCCGTAATTAAACGCCCATGACCTCTTGATTCAAACCGGCCGAAGTTATTGAGACCACGAATGCACTATAGCTCGTCTCTTTATAGTCTTTCCAAGAGGTCTTAGCCGGCAACCATAAAAGAGAGCTTCTTTTCCTTGCGTCCTCTGTCATATCCGGTCATCTAATTTATTGGCACCAATCTGAGCCCTACATTGGGATCTACTTGTCAGCCTGATGATGGGACTTGAATCGTTGCCTTGTAAGTAAATGTGGACTCGAAGGATGATATGTATGAAGCGGATCGCATTAACTATCTTTGGGCTTGCAACCGCAGTACTTGCCGCATCAGGATCTGCGTTGGCACAAGACCAACCTCAAACTACGCAACGCGTTGAAGGGAACGCCCAACTCAACCATCGGCTTGACACAAAGTTCGCCACGCAAGGCGAAGCCGTAACCGCAAAGCTTACTGACTCCATCACAACGTCGCAAGGCGTGAAGCTCCCGCGCAACACGAGGTTGCTTGGGCACGTCGATCAGGTAAAGGCCTCCGAAAACGGGAGCCCTTCGACGCTGGTTATCACGTTCGATAAAGCTCAGTTGAAGGACGGCAACGAAATTGCGATCAAGGCTATCATTGTCGCTGTTTCTGCACAAGGTGAAGCTAAAGAGATCCCGATGAACGTAGCTAGCGATGGCAGGTTCCTCCAGCAAGCGGGCACCATCGCCGGAGTAAGTTTGCATAGCGCCGTGCAGGACAGCGGTTCCGGAACTTTGACCGGCGACCATCGCAATATCAAGTTGGCATCTGGCACAGAGCTACTGGTTGCAATTGGTGCGCCGCCGGCCACCGCGTCTTCCGGCGTGGTTTTCATGATGCTTCCTCTCATCACGGGCATAGGACGAGGAGGGCACGGAAAGCGATGCAACGTATCGCAGACGCTCGTTGATGGCGGTCATTTGTGTCCATGGGTTCGACGGCGAACATATTAACCTCAAGGACCGGCGCGGACACACATCGGCGGTTACAGTCCGGACACGCCCGGGGGAAAGTAGTAGTCGACCTTGTATGACGGCACTGCCACATTTAGTCGGGGCAAGCATGAAGAGCGAGTACACAACAATCGATGATGTTCGCAGGCTGTTCACAGAAGATATGAACAATCTTTACTTGCTCTCCTTTTTGCTAACTGGAAATCAGGGGATGCGGAGCGATCCTTCGTGGCCGGTCTCGCCGATTGCGTGGATGGAAACCCAGTCTTCAAAAATGGGCTCGCTCTTGGGCTCCGCGCATCATAGTCCGCAATGCCATTCGGATAATAGCGCCTCATATCAGTCCCGCTAGATCGACAGCAAGTGCGTCCGATTCGGCAAAGGAAGACCCTCCTGAGATGCCTTTGGAAGAGTCTCCGTTTGCGAGCGTCCTCGCGCTTGAAGACTTTGAACGCTTCGTATATGTGCTCTCAGTTCTCGAAAGATACCCCGCCCAGAAATGCGCCGATCTTTTAGGTGCTTCGACACAAGAAATCTTGGAGACACGGATTCGTGCTCTTCAACATATAGCGGAGTTCGCTAATGGGGGGATTCCGCATCGTCAATCGGTTTCTCAAATCGGGCCGAAGTTAGGAGCTAGCGCCGAATTCGTTCGCCGGGCTATTTATGAGCCGCAATGCGGTTAACAGCAGAATTACTGGCTGAAGTTATCGATCCAGCAGATAAGGGCTTTCGACCTCCGGCCGAGTAATTCACTTCCGCATGGCCGATCATCCCTGAGAATACTCGCGATGCGGTCTGGGCGCCACTGGCTGCCAGATCTTCTTCGAAGATAGGTCCTAACCGCAAATTCGTGGTCCCATACCGGTAAAAAGAGTGGTCGCCTAATACAGCGGTTCCGTGTCGCATTCGGCAATCCGGAGCACTCCAATCAGCAATGAGTCGGCTTGAATCGGACCTCATTCCAAAAGGCGTTTACGGCACCCCCGCGATAGTGACTGGGAGTAAACTCTCCGTGTCAGCGGCCGGCAAGCCTCGTCCTGCGAGGATCGGATATGAGCGACAACACTCCCGAGCAGACGCCGATCGAGGCCAGCATCCCACGGCCGGAAGGGGAATCCCAGCCCTCCGTTCGTCTGGCGGAAAAGCATCCATTGGCTATCCGCTGGATGCACTGGGTCAACGTCCCTCTACTCTTCATCATGATCTGGAGCGGCCTGCTGATTTACTGGGCTGATTCGATCCCCCCGGGCACGCATGCGGGCGAGGTCTACCGGGTTGGAATCGGAAGCTGGACACTGTTCCGCCTTTTCCCTGACTGGTTCTGGAAAATTCTCAACGCGCCCTACCAGCTCACCAAGGGCCTGGGCTACCACTTCTTCTTCATGTGGCTCTTCGCTGCAAATGGTCTCATTTATGTGCTCTATACGTGGTTTTCAGGGGAATGGCGGTATCTGGTTCCAAACAGAAACTCCCTCCGTGAAGCTTGGCAGGTGACGCTGCACGACCTGGGTTTGCGCAAACCATATCCCTTCGGCAGCAAATACAACGGTGCCCAGCAGATTGCCTACAGCGCTGTCATTCTCATGGGCGCCGGATCGCTCCTGACCGGCTTTGCCATCTACAAGCCGACCCAGGGACACCTGCTGACGACCGTGCTCGGAGGTTATGAGACCGCGCGCTGGCTGCACTTCTGGCTGACCATCGGATACTGCGTCTTTTTTGTCATCCACATCGCGCAGGTGGCGCGCGCCGGCTGGAACAACTTCCGCAGCATGGTTGCCGGGCACGAAGTGGTCCCCGCGGAGCAGCTCTCCTACGCGGCCATGGCTCCTCATCCGCGAACAGAAGACGAGGTGCAAGGATGAATCCCGCAAATACCCGCGGCCAGAATCCGGATCGCGAGCTGCTGCGCATCTCCGCGCGCCGCACCCGCCGGAGTTTCCTGGTCATGGCAGCCGCTGCCGGCGGCGGCTATTGGCTCTACAACCGTCTTGGCAATAGCCGCCAGATTGGCATGCTGCAATGGCCGCTGCGCCGCGCTGAAGAATATAATGCCGCGCTGTTCAGGCAGATATTCCGCGAACGAGGCCTCGCGCCTACGTATTCGCTCAGCCGGGCAACCGACCTTCGCCTGAACGGCAATGTTGGGCTCTATTCCGATCTCGACTTGAATACGTGGCGGCTGAAACTCTCCGGAGTCGATCATGCCGAGCGATATCGGCAATACAGCGAAAATATGAACCTGTGGGCGTACCTGCCAAACGAGGGAGCCGCCCAGCAGTCGGCGGAGCAGTCACAAGCCGGACAGCCTCCGCTGGACACCAACGGCCTCGCGATAAAACCGAAGGGCCCTCCAAAAGGCATGCTCCCGCAGCAGCTCACCGGAACCGCAGTGCGCAGCAACGGAACTGGTCCGCTTCAGCTCGCTGAGCCGCAGACGATCACCATCACGGCGTCCGCCGGCGCCGCAATCCCGAGCGAAATGCCCGGCCTGCTTCTCTCCATGGGCGACCTCCGCCGGCTGCCGCACCGGGAGCTGGTCACGCAGTTCAAGTGCATCGAAGGCTGGAGCCAGATTGTCCAATGGGGCGGCGTCCGCCTAGCTGACTTCATCAACGCTTATCCGCCGGGCAGAACCACTGAAGGACGGCGGCCCCGCTACATCTACATGGAAACGCCCGACGGCGAGTACTTTTGCGGCTTTGACATGGCTGCCTGCATGCACCCGCAAAGCCTTCTGGTCTATGAGATGGGCGGCCAGCCTCTTACCCCCGGCCACGGCGCGCCCCTGCGGCTCGCCATGCCGATCAAATATGGCTACAAGCAGATCAAGCAGATCGGCCTCATCCGCTACACCGACACGCGCCCGAACGACTACTGGGCCAACCTTGGCTACGACTGGTACGCCGGCCTTTAGGAGAGCGTCAAGAAGTCGGGGGCAGGCCACATGATCTCTCCAGTTCGTTATTAAGGACCTTGGTCCGCGTCTGCTTCTTCACGGAACCGTCTGCTCACTACCTGATTAATGGTCGATTCAACGAATGCCGTGCTGAACGTCTCACCTTGCTTCCATCGCCGCAGTGACTGAACGCGCCCGGATCAAGATCAGGCCTATGGAGAGGCTGGCCAACCGTTCCCCATGCCAGCGGAGGTGCTTCACGCTCTCCACCTTCTTCGATACGTCACCTGTCGTCCTTACTAGAACTGCTCGCGGAGCATGTTGCCGGCAACGTGATCACCCCAGAGATTATCGTCAGCCTCGAATACGGCGCCGTCGTCCTCGGAACCAAGGTCATCCTCGTTCTCGGCCACGCCGCTTGTGCACCCTGATGTCGAGACTTCAAGGTTTCTGCGGTACAGGCCGGGAATGAGGTTTTCAGTAAAAGACAATTTCGCGTGTGGCTGCGGGGGGCGGGCATTGACCAGAAGTCGTGCGATCAAATCCGCTCTAACCCTAAATGCCACGCAATCAGCAGAATAGCCGCTGGACAAGCGGGGGGAGGGAGACAGGGCACACAGTCTCATTCATTTTGCGATGGTCTGTAACCTTTCGAGAACCCTCGACTGTGTATCACTGGCCGAGTTTCAGTCGACGGAGAAGCTGCGCGTTGAGCGCCACAATAATGGTGGACAGGCTCATCACCATCGCCCCCACGCTCATTGGAAGATCGAGTCCCCAGCGGATAAAGATCCCCGCAGCCACGGGGATAGCAACTATGTTATACGCAGTAGCCCAAACCAAATTCTGCACCATTTTTCGGTATGCGGCCCGAGACAGTTCGATCGCACGTACTACATCGCGGGGGTCGCTCCGCACGAGAACAATTCCTGCCGACTCCACGGCGACATCTGTGCCGGCACCAATCGCAATTCCAACATCCGCGGTCACGAGCGCTGGAGCGTCGTTCACGCCATCGCCGACCATCGCCACTCGCTTGCCGCCGGCCTGGAACTTCTCAACCGCTGCCACTTTATCGGCAGGCAGAACCTGCGCTGCGACCTCATCAATCCCAAGCCGGCTCGCAACTGAATCTGCCACCGTTTGTGAATCCCCAGTGATCATCGCCACTCGCACGCCAAGCTCGTGCAGTTTCTTGACTGCCCCGGCAGATTCCGGCCGAATCTCGTCTTCGACCGCGAGGGCCCCGATCACCGCGACGTCTCGAAGGACATAAAGAACTGTCTTTCCTTCGGACGCCCAGATACTCACACTCTCATTCAGTTCGGGTGGAATGGCGGCCTTTAGGTCGGCAAGCATTGTCGGCCCACCGACGGCCACACTCTGTCTGTTCACATTCGCGCGCGCACCGCGTCCAGCCAATGCCTCAAAGTTTGCCGTGGGTTGAGGCTCGACGCCGCGGCGAGCGGCACCAATCACAATGGCTTTCGCAATTGGGTGTTCTGAGTCCGCTTCCACTGCTGCAGCAAGTCCCAGCATTTCCGCTTCATTCACGCCAGCGACAACCGCGGCTCCCGAAAGGACAGGGGCGCCACGAGTAAGTGTTCCCGTCTTGTCAAAGATCACCACGTCCAAATTGCGGGTACGTTCGAGTGCCAGGCGATCTTTCACGAGCAGGCCATTTCGTGCGCCCAACGACGTCGAAATCGCAATTACAAGGGGAATTGCAAGCCCAAGTGCATGCGGGCAGGCAATGACGAGTACTGTGGCTGTCCGGACAAGCGCATGTTCTCTATCACCCGCCAGCCACCAGTAAGCCAACGTCAGGACGCCTGCCGCAACCGCAATGTAGAAAAGAAGTGCGGCTGCGCGGTCGGCCAGAGCTTGCGCCCGCGAACCGGAAGTCTGCGCAGCGGCTACGAGCCGCATAATGCCTGAGAGCGCCGTTTGCTCTCCGACGGCACTCACGCGCACGCGAAGGCTTCCACCTTCGGCCACCGTTCCGCCCACCACCGCAGCCCCTGGCGCTTTCGAGATCGCCCGCGACTCACCCGTGATCATGGACTCATCAACATCGGCCGTACCCTCCAACACGGCCCCATCAGCAGGCACGCGAGATCCGGGCCGCACGAGGACAACATCTCCTACACGCAACTCAACGAGAGGCACTTTTTCGACGCCTGACTCCGTTATTCGCTCGGCGCTGTCTGGCAGTAACGCGGCTAGCGCGTCGAGAGCACCATGGGCCTGAGCAACTGCCTTCATCTCCAGCCAGTGGCCGAGAACCATGACGGTGATCAGCGTTGCGAGCTCCCACCAGACGTCCACTTCGAAAACTCCAACAGTCGCAGCAAGGGAAGCGGTAAAAGCGACAATGATAGCCAGGCTGATCAAGGTCATCATGCCCGGCTGGTGGCTTGACAGCTCTCGCCATGCGCCCTGAATAAACACGCTTCCGCCGTACACCAAAACGATGGTGCCAAGAATAGCGGGGATCAATCGCGATCCGGGAAAAGTGGGGGCGTGGTAGCCAAACCAGTGCTGTACCTCATCCGACCAAAAGACCACAGGAAGCGTGAGCGCCAGGCTGAGCCAGAACTTGTCCCGAAACATCGCCACTGAGTGCGCGGCATGCTGATCATGGCCCGAATGTGCATGTGCACTTGTCCGGCGCTCGCCGTGATTCCCGTGCATCTCGCGCGCAGCACCCTGTCCGGGGTTGCCAACGGTTCTCTTCAGAGTGAGATCGTTGTCCATCGCATAGTGCGCAACCTTCGGGGCCTTGTCATAGCCGATGACGGGCGAAAGGGGCGGTCGACGACTCTTGTTTGCAAGTCTCATATGTGCTCCTCTGTATGAGTTGATATAGGTTGAAGTCGAGCGGCGCGCTGGCGAGTGGATTGATGCGAGTGATCGGATCGTAGAGGCCGGCAGTCAACCCTCAGGCCACTCTTGGCGAACTCATAAACGTCCGCCACGCTTGCAAGGCCTCCTGCAAGTGATCGCCTCCTGTATCAGCTGTTACAAGGACTCTCAAAGCCACTTGGCGAGCTATTTCGATCTCCCGCCTGGAGCATCTGAGAAGGCTCAGGCAATCATCGTCTGACTGTCTTTCCAGAACCGAGATAACGAAAACAAACCGTTCGAACGAACTGAGTGAGACGATTGCAGCAAAGAGGCTCTTCCTCCGTTGAAGATCTGGCCCGTTAACTCGGATGGGCAACCAGTCAGCCATATCTTCCGGCGCAGGTCTGATCATCCGAATGGCCTGCTTGATAATCGCGCGCCGGGCCTACAGACGAGACCACTCCAGAAAATTGCCAATCCCTTCGACGCACTTGCCTAACCCAGCAATAAAACATCGTTCAGCTTTGTCTCTGTCTGCTGTTAGCAGAAACGAGAGCAGGTACAGACTATGCATTTCTTCCGTGAAGATCTCGCCGAAGTCAGTAACCGTCGCATATGGCGTGACTTTATCGTCTAGGCTCTGCAGTTGTGCGAGCATGTTGACCCTCTCGCTCCCTAATTCATCTCACCTGTTCCTTGCACGCACCGTGCCATGGTTGACAGCAGTGCTAACAACGGGACTCTTGACGGGCTCGTGTTTCGATCAGTGTCTTCCAGCCATCTTGTGTTGCTATTCCGACGCCGACAGACAGCATCGGACGACGCCGATACTCCCCATTGAGGGTCGCTCCGCGCGGCCCATTTCTCCGTTCTGACGCGAGTTCAGGGCTTCGCCCAGTGATCAGATTGCAGCTCCAAGCAAAACAACATCCTTCAACAAGAACTGACCCGGCGTTGCGGAAAGCGCGGGAAACCCACCGTGACTCGGTTCCTAGCCTGGCGTTGAAAAAAGGAATGAGACCGTGGTCAGAAACATCAGCACAGCCAAGGCGCTCCCGATCGCGCATGCATGAGCCGAACATTTTCATGAGATGGAACGGGACTTGCTAAATGCGATTGGGGGACGAGACGTGAGGCATTGGTCTTTGCAGATCGTCGCTGAATGTGCATGCCAGCACTTAGCCACCTTCGTCCTGCCAACCGGTGACATGTCGCATTGCCGTCTTTCTTAAACATTGCAAAAGAAGAAAGATGCATTCCGCGTTGGCAGGGTGATTGTCTCCGGAGTGGCAATCGGCGCCGGAATGCCGGCAGGAAAGGACACAACAAAGTGACTACACATCGCGTTTCGATACGGGGTTCAAGTTTGCCGGATGTCCGGCATGGGATGCAGCTCCTTAATACCCAGGCACTCAACAAAGGGACGGCTTTTACTAACGACGAGAGAAGCCGGTTAGGTTTGCTCGGCCTGCTGCCGCCGCACGTCGAGACGCTGGACGAGCAGGCAGTTCGAGCCTACGAAGCCTACAAGAGGAAAGATGAGGACCTGGAGCGGCACATTTACCTGCGGGCATTGCAGGACACCAACGAAGTCCTCTTCTATCGCCTTTTGCTCGACCACATCGAGGAGATGACTCCAATCGTCTACACCCCCGTGGTAGCGCAGGCCTGCCAGCAGTTCAGCCACATCTATCGGCGGCCTCGCGGTTTATTCATCTCTTACCCACTGCGCGATTCCATTCCGGAACTCCTGCGGAATCGCCCCAATTCGGAAGTCGACGTAATTGTCGTAACCGACGGCGAACGCATTCTAGGAATCGGAGATCAGGGGGCCGGCGGTCTCGGTATCCCGATCGGAAAGCTTTCCTTGTACACGCTCATCGGAGGTATTCGTCCTGAGCGGACACTGCCCATCGTGCTGGACGTGGGAACGAACAATCAAGAACGCATCAACGATCCTGAGTACCTCGGTTGGCGGCACGAACGAATTGGCGGCCAGCCTTACTTTGATTTCGTTGACCTGTTCGTTCAGGCGGTGAAGAAGGAACTTCCTGACACACTTTTGCAATGGGAAGACTTCTCTTCCACCCACGCGCGCCCGATTCTCCAGCGTTACCGCGACAAGTTACAGACCTTCAACGATGACATCCAGGGTACCGCGTCAGTGGCATTGGGCGCGGTTTTGGGCGCGGTCAAAGTGACGGGAAAAAGTCTGAGAGATCAGCAGATCGTGATGTTCGGAGCTGGTTCAGCCGGCATCGGCGTGGCCGACGGCCTGCGGGGCGCAATGAAAGGGGAGGGGCTCTCCGAGGCCGAGGCCTGCAAGCGTTTCTGGGTAATAGACCGCGATGGTCTTCTCCACTCCGAACGCAAAGACCTTACGCCTGAACAGAGCGTTTACGCTCAGCCGGCGGATCAGGTGGCGAGCTGGCCGCGGACTGGCAACGGTCACATTGGCCTTGCCGATGTGATCGGAAAAATTAACGCAACCGTCCTTATCGGGCTCTCCACTGTCAGAGGAGCGTTCTCAGAGAGCATCGTTCGGGATATGGCGGGTAAGGTTCAGCGGCCGATCATCTTTCCGCTGTCGAATCCGACCGATAAATCTGAAGCCACCGCCGAGGACCTGATTCGCTGGACCGAGGGTCGCGCATTGGTGGCCTCGGGCTCACCGTTTGCGCCAGTCAGCTACGGCGGACGGAAGATAACCATTGCGCAATGCAACAACATATACATCTTTCCCGCAATGGGCCTCGCACTGGTCGCGTCCGGCGCCCGTCGCGTATCAGACGCCATGATGCTTGCAGCAGCGCGAACACTCGGCGGTAATTCCCCCTCGCTCAAGGATCCTACCGCGTCTTTGCTGCCCCCTTTGACCGACGTCCGGCGAGTAGCTGCCGAGATCGCGGTAGCCGTGGGCCTGGAGGCACAGAAAGATCATCTCGCTCCCCAGCTCTCAGAAAGCGAGCTTCGGCGCAAGGTGAAGGACGCCCAGTGGACTCCGGCATATCCATCACTCGCCAAAGTCAAGGCATAAAGAGGCAACCGATCTAAGGCGCTAGTTGTGCGAACGAGTAAGATTTGGCAAACGGAAACGTCAGGGGTCGGATCGGCCCCTCAAGACGGCCGGCCCTTGCCAAGACAGCTCGCGTCGTCTTCTTATGTCTGCTTCTCGCTGAAATCTCCGTCTGGGCGCAAACCGTGCAAGAGACTGAATCTGCTTGTACCACTGCTCCGTCGAAATATCCCAAGTTGGATTTTGAAGAGGACAACCGATATCTCAGCAACCCAACCTGCCGGACTGACTTCCTGGGTCAACTGAAATATATTCCACTTAAGGCGAGAACGAGAATTACTATCTCTCCCCGGGGCGCAGATATCCGGGATCGTGGAGAATTTTTCAGCAACCCCAATCGGGGAAGCGTGCCCTCCTGGCAACGCTTACATCTTGCAACGTTACTATGTACGCACCGATCTGCACCTGGGCGATGCTTTCCGCTTTTTCGGTGAACTTGGGAGCAGTCTTGAGACTGGCAGAAATGGCGGACCCCGAACAACCGTCGACGATAACAAGCTGGACGTTCATCAGGCCTTCATCGACCTCGATCTTTTAGTCGCTATCGAGGGATTCGTTTCGGCAAAGTTCGCGCAGAGCCGACAGCAGGCCGCACGGGAGCAATTTCTGAAGATCCCCAGATTCTGTGCCAAATAGAGTCTGCTTAATGCAATCGATCCTGTGACGCGTTGCCAACAGTTCGAAGCGCAGCGTCTGATTCTTCAACAGCAAATGAACAACCGTCCGCTGAAGATACTCGATACACGGCTGAGGATCATGCTGACATGTCGCTGGGGCCATGAAGGCGGTGCTATCGGATAGTTTGCGGTCTTCTGCCTTCATGACTGCTCCTTGCCTCATGGCTTATTGCGCCGCGCTTGCTGTCCGAGTTTTTAGGCTGCTCTTCTTCAGAGACATCCGAGTTCGTGGGTGCGGACCAGAAAAGGGCGTTCAGACCTTCCACGATCATCGGCTGAGTGATGATGGGGTCTCGCAGCGCGGTGTAAGGCAGATCTCCGCATGGCGAGTTGTACGGCAGACATGACATCACCGCCTCCCAGGATGATCAGGTGTTTGGGCACTTGATCTAGCACCTGAGCCTCCACATGGGTGAGCGGCTGCGCATTGACGAGGCCTGAAATCGGTTCTAGGGGTACGCGGGTGCCGGTCCCGATGATTACATTCCTTCCGTGTAATAGGGGAGTCGATCCATCGAGCAACTGTGCCTCGACGATCCTCGGTCCGACGAATCGCGCTGAGCCGAGAATGAGTTCTGCTCTGCACTTTTGTATTCGTCACGATGAAGATCAACCGAGCGGGAGACCATCCCGCGCTTGCGCTCGCGTACGCCGGCCATGTCGGTTCGGAAGGTTTCGCAGACGATACGGAACTCATCGCTGTGTCGCACGGAGGAGGCGATTTTAACGCTGTGAATCGCATTCTTGCTTTGGACATGCAGGCAATATTCGGGCGGCCCCCACTAATATATTGCCGCTCGATAACCGCAACGCGCTGGCCTCGTGCTGCAAGAGTCCATGCAGCCAGTCGTGTTCCCGTGCCGCTGTCAAGAATAACAAGATCGTGTTCATCTGTTTTTCTTTGGCCGACCGAGGCTTGTTTCTCTGCGCGTTCATTGACGCTCATCATCGTGATTCTCCTGAAGTTGATTGCCCGTGCCTTGATGGATGAGTCCGGGGAGATCATCTGCACGGTCCCGGCATCCTGTTGTCAAAGTCCTCCGAGGCTCGCACCGCCGTCGACAAATAATGTCTGGCCAGTGATGAATGCAGCCGTGTTGCTGGCGAGAAATGCAATTGCTCCCGCAATTTCGCCCGGATGGGCGAACCGTCCCATCGGCACTTTAGCCAAATAACGTGCTTCTCCTTCACTGCCTCGTGGATTATTGGCGCGAAACAACTCGGTTTCCGTTGGTCCAGGTGCGACGGCGTTTGCGGTAATGCCATCGACGGCAAGCTCGATAGCCATCGTACGGGTGATGCTTTCCAGCGCAGCCTTGGCTGCTGCGTAACTCGACCGATAGGCAAGGCCCCGAGTAACAAGGCTGGTGATGTTGATGATCCGGCCGAAGTGCGCAGTTCGCATGCCCGGCAATAGAGCCTGAGTCAGCTGCAATGCCGGACGCACGTTAAGGTCCATCACCGTTGCAAACGCTTCAGGATCTACTCCGCCGACATTCTCGTGCCTGGCGACGCCAACGTTGTTGACGATTCCCACCACATGGCCGCGCACCGCGAGATCGTCGGCAACTGCCTGCGTCGCCGCGCGATCGGCCAGGTCGGCCTCGATGAATGTCCCCGGAAAGTGTGCGGGCGATCGTCGCGCAATGCCGATTACGGACCAACCGCTTTCTGCTAGAGAGTCCGCCGCGGCGCGGCCGATGCCCTTCGATGCTCCGGTAATGACAATGCTCTTCGTCATAATTGGGCTGGCAATCCTTCTGCAGGCGTCTCTGGAGCAACGAGGAGTTCTCCCGGTTCCAGACGCTTACGGTGGTCGACGTTGACGAGCGCCAGCGCGGTCATGGCGCCGAAATCGAGTTCTGCGTGAGAGACATGCTTAATCCTCCGGAGAGTTTTTGCGTCGGAACTGCAGCGGCGTGATTAAATCACATTGCCGCGGTCTGCATCGACTTCACGAGGTCCGCCGCGGATACTCCTTCGAGAGAAAACCCGTAACCGACGTCCCGGATCAGACGCTCTTTCAACGGTAGAACAAAATGCGCGCGTGTGTTGCGCCGCGTCACCTCAGGACCTTCCGGTAATGCAACGACAGCTCTCGCGCACCTGGGGTAGGCGGTCAAGTAGTCTTCCTGCGTGGCGTGCTTGATCATGATCGTGTCAAGGGGGCATAGCCGAAATTGACGCTGAAGCGCTTACACCACACGACGACCGCGCGGTACTTTGACAGATCGATGTTGGGATCGAGATTGTAGTTTTGATCGCCGATATTCCCCTTCATTACCCCCAAATCAACATAGCCGGCATTTCCAACGCTGGCGTTGTCTTTGGGTTCCTCGTTCGCCACCATATAGATATGAACGTCGGGTCCATTCGAGGTCGTGAAATTTGTAAAGCGAAGAATGCGCGTTCCGTCCGAAACGC
>Ga0210396_10002233_pt1 | contig 19939 bp, 20 predicted proteins | sample IncBWH17OmetaG_FD_155466 | JGI IMG/M metagenome (GOLD analysis project Ga0210396, IMG submission 155466) | Forest soil microbial communities from Barre Woods Harvard Forest LTER site, Petersham, Massachusetts, United States - Inc-BW-H-17-O ... | reverse complement strand
CGCTGCGTTTTTCTTCCACACCACCGACGGTGGCCCGACCGAGGGATGCGTGGCGATCGATGACGCCGCCTTGGTGCAGATCATTCAGTGGCTGCGACCCGGCGCGGTAATGGCGATCACCCAATAACCGTCAGGCGCAATCGAATTCAGGCCAGAGCGTTACCGGGTCTCACCTTGAAGTCGAGGCCGGCCAACGACATCGTCGCATCGTAGGTCCGGTCATATCCCGTCGCGCTGATCCGCCAACCGTCGGCGGTGCGACGATAACGGTCGCGGTAGAACCCGGCACCGATCAGCATGAAGTCGAACTCGGCCACGATCACGCGGTCCTGCAGATACCAGACGCCGGTCGCCTCATCACCGGTCACCGTGATCTCCGGATGAGTCACCCGGTGCTCGGTGATGACGCCCGGCCCCAGCGACGAGCGCATGAACTCGACCAGGTCGGCACGGTTGGTGAAGTGGTGCTCCTCGCCCAGCGACGACCCGTAGTCGCCCTTGACGTCGTCGGTAAGCGTGTCGGCGAAGTCGTCCCAATGTTTGGTGTCCAGTCCACGCAGATAGCGGTACTTGACCTGTTCGATCGCAGCGACGTCGGCGAGATATGCGGCGTGATCGTAAGAGCTCATCGATTCTCCTTCGGCTGGACAACCCGGCGTTGATACGCGGGAGGAGCACCGACGACAGGCGCGGGCGTGCGATGTCCGTTGGTGTCGGTGGCGGTGGTTACGTTTCGAGTATGTCGCGGTTTCGGTTGTTGCCAACGCCGGTACAGCAGCTGGTGTTCTTGGAGCATTGGCAGCATGCCCGCTTTGTGTGGAACCTGGCCGTGGAGCAGCAGCAGTTTTGGCAGCCAGGACGACGTGCCCCAGGGTATAACGAGCAGTCGGCCCAGTTGACGGAGGTACGCACTGAATATGACTGGTTGCCGGCCGGGTCCCAGACTGTGCAGCAACAGGCGCTGCGCGACTTCGCCCAGGCCATGCGGAACTTCTTTGCCGGCACCCATCGGCGCCCATCGTGGCGCAAGGCCGGCGTGCATGAAGACTTCCGCCAGGTCGGGCTTAAGCCAAGCCATGTCCAAAAACTCACCCGCCGTTACGGACGGGTGTGGGTGCCCAAGGTGGGTTGGGTCAGATTTCGATCGACACGCGCGGTGCCCGCAGGTGTCAAGTCCTATCGCATCTCTCGAGATCGGGCAGGGCGCTGGCATGTTGCCTTCGCCCACGTCCCCGACCCTATCCCCGGACCGGGGGACGCCAGCGTGGTCGGCGTGGATCGTGGTGTTGCGGTGTCGGCGGCGCTTTCCACCGGGGAGTTGCTGCAAACCCCTACCCTGACACCTGGTGAGCGGATGCGGCTGTGCCGGCTGCAGCAACGCCTCGCACGCGCCAAACGCGGCTCCAACCGCCGACAGCGCGTCAGGCTGGCGATCGCGAGACTCAAAGCGCGCGAAGCCGACCGGCGGCGGGATTGGCTGGAGAAGACCACGACCGATCTGGCACACCGGTTCGACACGATTCGGGTGGAGGACCTCGACGTGCGGGCGATGACGCGCTCCGCGCGTGGCACGCTCGACCAACCGGGCGTTCGAGTCGCGCAGAAGCGGGGCCTCAACCGCGCGATCAGGCATCAAGCATGGGGTCAGCTGGTCGCCCGGCTCGACCATAAGACCGCGGGCCGACTCGAACGGGTCCCGGCCGCGTACACGTCGCAACGATGCTCCGCCTGTGGGCACATCGCACCTGAAAACCGCAAGAGCCAAGCGGTCTTCGCGTGCGTCGCCTGCGGCGCCGGGCCGTGCCACGCCGACGTGAACGCTGCCCGCAACATCGCCGCCGGGCGGGCGGTACCGACACAGGGAGACCTCGCCGTGCGGCGGTTGGGAACTGTGAACCTCAGCTCGGCTCTCCTGCTGCCTAAGTAGGTAGGCTGGGTTGAAATCCTCGGACTTCAAGTCCAAGGAGGGCGTCAACACGTCATTGCAGCACACCGCTGCAGGTATTCTCCGGGCAGCCGGACTGTCCTCGGCCATCTGCAAGGCGCACAAATTGAAACGAAGAACAGACGCCAGCATGTTGAGCGCCGGTTGGGTCTCCGCCGGCTACCTGATCGACTGAGTGCTGGGCGCCGCCGGGATGGGCACCGTGTGTCGCGCGCGTGATCCCGACCTGCCCGCAGCGAGGCCGTCTACATCCTCAACGCGGTCGCCGCGCAGATCCGGCGGTGAGGTAGTGGGTGACCATATCGATCAGCGCACGTCGCTCCCGGCGCCAGTCGACCGAGGTGCCGACGATCATCTGCGCCAGCACCACACCTCGCAGCGTTGCCCAAATCACGTCGGCTACACCATCATTCGCCGGATCATCGGTGATCAATCTGCCCAGCTCGGCGATCGCTGAATTCATTTCCAGCAGGTGCTGCCGTGAGGATCCACCGGGGCCGCCGCGGTTGGCCCGCAGGATTTCGAAGGCCGCCATCGATGTCGGACTGCTGTAACAGCTCCAGGCGGTGTCGACGACGACCTCGATGCGCTCCCGCAGCGGCAGTTCGCTGACGTTGGCTGAGGACAGGCTGGCCAGCAACTTGGCCACGCCATCGTCGACGACGGCCATCAGCAAGCCGTTGCGGTCGCCGAAGTGGTATTGGATCACTCCCCAGGTCACGCCCGCGCGTTCGGCGACATGTTTGGCGGTCGCAGCGGCGAATCCCTCGTCCACAATGCAGCGGACCGTCTCGTCAATGATTTTCGCGCGGGTGTCATCCCCGCGTTTGCGCGGCGCGTTCGTCCGTCGGGTGGGGCTGACGGACCGAGGTGGTTTCTGACCTGCGGCAACAGACATCGTTGACTTTATAACATAGTCAGCACTATTTTTGGGCAGTGACTCAATCCCGCTACGCACAGCTGTCCCGCGCGGAGTTGGCTGTGCTGGTGCCCGAGTTGTTGCTGGTCGGGCACATGATCGATCGCTCCGGCATGGCCTGGTGCATCCAGGAATTCGGCCGCGAAGAGATGGTGCAGATCGCCATCGAGGAGTGGGCCGGCGCCAGCCCGATCTACACCAAGCGGATGCAGCGGGCGCTGAACTACGAGGGCGACGACGTGCCCACCATCTTCAAGGGCCTACAACTCGACATCGGCGCGCCGCCGCAATTCATGGACTTCCGCTACACCATCCACGACCGCTGGCACGGCGAATTTCACCTCGACCACTGCGGCGCGCTGCTCGACGTGGAGCCGATGGGCGACGAGTACGTCTTCGGGATGTGCCACACGATCGAAGACCCGACGTTTGACGCTACCGCGGTGGCGACCAACCCCCGCGCGCAGATGCGTCCCATCCATCGGCCACCCCGGGTTCCGTCCGACCGGCATCCGCACTGCGCGTGGACCGTCATCATCGACGAGTCCTACCCGCCTGCCCAGACCATCCCCGCGCTGGAGCTCGTTCGGCAAACCCGTGCTGCGACATCGGAACTCGACGCAATCGATCGCTCCGACGACGGATTGGCCGACTATTCCGGCCCACTGGTCTCCGACCTCGACTTCGGCGCCTTTTCCCACTCGGCGCTGGTGCGGATGGCCGACGAGGTGTGCCTGCAGATGCATCTGCTGTACCTGTCCTTCGCGGTCGCGGTGCGAGCGCGCGCAGGCTCGAACACCGCGCTGGCCGCCTCGGTGGGTACCCGCCAGCTGATCGGCTTGGCCGGGCTCGGCGCCGAGCGCATCCACCGGGCACTATCACTACCCGGCGGGATCGACGGCGTGCTGCGGGTTTTCGAGTTGCATCCGCTGTTCAACCCGCTCGGCTACGTCAACGCGGAAACATCCGGTCAGCTGCGTGTTCACCAATCACCGGCCCACGACGATGCCGCCTGGATCTCGCTGTGCTCGCCGGAGTCGGTGCAGCCATTGCAGGCCATCGCCACCGCGGTGGACCCGCATATCGAAGTCCGAATCAGCGGGGGCAATACCGACTGGACGGCTGAGCTATCCGAAACCGACACTGCGACAACGGAGCTACCTGAGGTGTCGATAGCCAAGGTCAGCGGCGGGTCGACGTTCCAATTCCAGCCGAGGCGATCGCTGCCGCTGACGGTGGTGTGAAGCCGACCGGATCTGTCAAGACGTTGGCTGTATCACTTCGGTGACACAACCGCATCGACCACATACCGATCAGGTTGTGCCCGAGCCTCATAGCGTGCCCGCGGTTATGGTTAACCCTGGCCACCGACCGCTATCGACGAAGGTATTCGCTTTATGTATGACCCGTTGGGGTTATCGATCGGGACCACTAATTTAGTCGCGGTCCGCAACGGGAACCCACCCGTCTCGCGCCGCGCCGTGTTGACTCTTTTTCCTGATCGCGCACCGGAACTCGGTGTGCCCATGGGGGATACGGACGCTGTTGATACCGGCACATTGATGACGGGCTTCGTCGAGCGGGTCGGTGGGTCAAGTGCTATGACATCCGCCGACGGATCGACCCATGACCCCGCGCTGTTGCTGGTGGAGGCCCTCGATGCATTGATCAATGCGAGCGGTGGCGATGCGTCGACGTCCAACATCACGATTGCCGTTCCCGCGCACTGGGAACCGCAAGCCCTGGGGGGACTGCAGGACGCGTTGTGCACACACGCCGGTTTCGTGCGGGGCGGGGTTTCGCCGCGGCTGGTTTCCGATTCCGTTACCGCGTTGACGGCGTTGAACTCCAATGACCGCCTGCCTGCCAACGGTGTGGTGGCCTTCCTTGACTTCGGTGGTTCGGGCACCAGCATCACACTGGCCGACGCCGCTGCGGGTTTCACCCCCATTGCCGACACGGTGCGCTATCCGGAATTCTCCGGCGACCTCGTTGACCAGGCGCTGCTCGTTCATGTGTTGGAGAACATCGGTCACACCAAAGGCACCGATCCCGCCAGCACCGGCGTGGTCGGGCAGTTCGGCAATCTGCGAGACGAATGCCGTCTGGCCAAGGAGCGGCTGTCCGACGAGACGGTCACCGAGCTGGTCGTTGAACTGCCCGGACAGCGTGCCAATGTCCAGGTGAGTCGAGCCGAGCTGGAGAGCCTGATCGACAATCGGCTGGACGGCGTGCTCTCCGCGTTCGATGACATGTTGCGGCGCAGCAGAGTTCGCCGCAGAGGTCTTGCAGCGGTGGCGATGGCCGGCGGCAGTGCCAAGATTCCGCTTGTGGCCCAGCGTCTTTCGGCTCATGTCACAGCCTCGGTGGTGACCGCCGTTCAGCCCGGGCTGGCCATGGCGGTCGGCGGGTTGATGCTCTCCGTGCGAAACCCGGTCGAGCGGCGGGAGGAGAACGAGCTCGAATCGACGACAATGGCCGCGATGGTGGGTGCGTCCACTGGGAGTGTCGCCGCGTCTACCGGTACCTTCGCCGCGTCCACTGACACGCTCGGTGCCTCCACCGGCACGTTCGGCGTCCCCACCGGCGGTGCGTTCTTCGAAGACCCGTCGGAGACGATGCATCAGTTGGCGTGGTCGGAGGCCGACGACTCGGCCAACGACCCGGTGGTCTACACCGGTGAGCCCTATGACGACGACGCCCGCGTTACCCCGTCTCAGTTGCCCCAGTTGCCGAAGGTTGACGAGCCGGAGGAGTCGTATCGCGGAAATCGCTTGCCGCAGCTGGCTTTAGGAGTCGCTGCGCTGCTCGCGATGGTCGCCATCGGCGGGGTGGCATTCACGCTGACCAGCACAACCAGCCACCTGCCGGCCCCAGCGCCCTCCAGCACCTCGGCCGTGCCCCCGCCACCGCCTCCCAGCTCCAACCCCCCGTCGCCGAACCTTCCGTCGCCGAGCCCAGTGCCGCCACCGCCTCCGAGCACCGCCCCGGCAGCCACTGTCGCGCCGCCCGTCACCAGCGAGGCTCCGCCGCCTCCGCCGCCACCACCGGTGACGACGACCTATCAGCCACCGCCAAGGACTCATCAGCCACCGCCGAGGACCACGCAGCAGGCAACGAGCACGACGCCCACGACACCGCCGCCAACCACCACCACGAGCAGCACGCCCACCACGACGCCGTCGCCGACCGCCGAGACGACGACCCCGACAACTACGGGGGTGCCGATGACGACGGAGTATTTGCGGCTGCCGTTCCTGCCGGTGCCGATACCGGTTCAGGTGCCTGACGGTCAAGGTGGTGCGAGCCAGCAGCCGCAGAGCCCTTATCAGCCGCAGAGCCCCTATCAGCCGCAGAGCCCATACCAGCCGCAAAGTCCCTATCAACCGCAGTACCCGTACGGCGGGTACGGCTACTAGACGTGGCGCAGAACCCGTATCTGAACCCGGGGTTCGGCTAACTGCTTCGGCGGTCGTTCCGCTGGTCGCGACTGAGGAGTTGAACCTGCGGGGTGGACTCAGCTATCTGTCGTCAGCTCGCCCAGTCGATTCCGGGCTACGTTTGGACACCTGACGAGTAGGGTGGAATTGCCGGGTCGGCCGCGGTTTGTGTGGCGTCGCTGCCGTCTCGGTATGACCTGCAGTTCATAGCGTCCAGCTAATCGGCGAAGTAACGCCGCATCTTGCTCTGGCGATGAAGTTTGTGGAGGGCCCGCGCGGTGCACTTCTCAGCCTAGACCGTGGCTAGCAAAGGGCTTTGGAGGAGTAGTGGACATCGTACTTGGTGTGTCGATGGCACCAACGACAGTCCGCATGGTGCTGGTCGAAGGTGAAAACGCCGACGGTGTCACCGTCGAGGAAGACACCTTCGAAGTCGTTGCCACGGACGGCGCGGCAACCTCGGGGGCACCCGAGCAGGTGATCGCCGCGATCCTCGGTACCCGGGAAGGCGCCGCTGAAGGCGGCTATCGGTTGATGTCGACTGGGGTGACCTGGACGGAGCCGACCGAGGTCGGCGCGCTACGCGACGCGCTGGCCTTCCGCGAGATGCGAAGCGTCATGCTGGTCTCACCGCTGCTCGCGGCGGCCGCGCTGACCCAGACGGTCGGCGATGCGATGGATTACGAGTACACCGCGCTGCTGTTTGTCGAGCCGCAAAGCGGAACCTTGGCCGTGGTCGAGACGACCGACGGTTCGATCGTCGATCTGCACCGACAGCGGGTGCACTGCGCTCGGCGCAGCGCCGAGGCAGTCACCGAGTTGGCGGCGATGGTCGCTGCCCTCGACGGGCTGGAGTCGAGGCCGGACGGCGTGTTCGTCGTCGGTTGCGGCGTCGATATCGTCCCCATCAAGCCGCAATTGGAAGCGACGGTCTCGATTCCGGTGAGCGCACCCGAGGAACCGGACATGGCGCTCGCCCGTGGAGCGGCGCTGGCATCGGCAAACGCGCCGTTGTTCGCATCGTCGACCGCTGCGCTGGCCTACGCGCAGGATCCGGGTACCGGTGAGGTGAACCCCAACGCGCTCGCTCCGGCGTATCTCGACGTCTCCGCCAACGCCCGGTTGGGTGACAGCGCCCTCGCCTACAGCGCCTTAGCGGACGAGGAAGTCGACGAGGGCCTCCGCGCGCACCGGCCGTTCCTGCTGGCGAGTAGTGGGGTGGTGGCGGCCATCCTCATCGGCATTGTGGCGCTGGCGATTTCGCTGGTAACCGATGTCGGGCCGATCGGCCAGCGAACCAGCCCCAGCCCCCGCGAAAACGCCGTCCCCACGAAGCAGGTGCCGGCGCCGCCGAGCGCGCACGCACCTGCAGTGGCCGCGCCAGCGTCATCCGCGCCGCCAGCAGCACCGCCGCCATCGGCCGCACCGCCTCCACCGCCGGCGCAGACGATCACGGCGCCGACTCCGGTGGTGCACCAGTTGCCGCAGCGGGCTGTGATCCCGAACCCGGTCTATCGGGCGCCGACTCGTCAAGCACCGGTCTACGTGCCGCCTCCCGCAGCAGACGAGGCGCCACCGCCGGCCGCGCCGCCACCGCCGCTGCCGGCGGCACCCCCGCCACCCCAGGCGGCCGAGCCCCCGCCCGCTCCTCCGGCGCCGCGGTTGCCGCCGATGGTGGTGTACCTTCATCTGCCGTTTGTCACGGTCCCGATTCCGATCAACCCGCCGCCGCCCCCGCCGCCAGGGCCGTAGCAGTCGGCGGCTGAATGCTGGGGGCGCGCAACTGCGCGTGGCGCAGTTCGCCCGTTATGCGCACACTGGTGTTATCGGTGTGAGCTGCCAGGAGGCCGCAATGGACGATAATGGTCGGTTTGGATTCGATCCCGACGACTTCGATCGAGTGTTCCGCGACGCGAGCGAGGGACTGCGCGAAGCATTCGAGGGGGTCAGCCGGTTTTTCATCCCGGGCGATCGGGCCGGATGGTCTGGGCTCCTCGAGGACGTGGCCCGGCGCATGCGCACCAGGCCGGAAACCGCCGGTGAGGCCGGTGACGGTGTCTGGGTGATCTACACCGTGAGCACCGACGGCGGCGCCCGGGTCGAAGAGGTGTACGCCACCGAACTCGATGCGCTGCGCGCGAACCAGAACAAGACCGATGCAACCCGCAGGGTCCGATTCCTGCCGTACGGCATCGCCGTCAGCGTGCTGGATGGTTCAGAGGAATCGACCTAACCGTCTGGCCCCGGTCATCGCACCGTGACGTGTGCGATCGGCATAACGGGGCATGTTCGGGGGTACAGGGCAACAATGTTGACCATGTGCCCGCGTCAGATCGCTCGTTTCGTCGTTGCCGCCCTGGTCGTCGCCGGGGGGTTGCTCATCGCACCCATCCCGATCGCGTCAGCGCAGCCATGCCCCGACGTGGAGGTGGTATTTGCCCGCGGTACCGGCGAGCCACCCGGTGTCGGCGGGATCGGAGAGCCATTCGTCGACGCGCTGCGCTCGCAAGTCGGCGCTAAGTCGCTCGACGTTTATCCGGTGAACTACGAAGCCAGCAGCGATTTCTCCGACCGCCTCCAGTTCGCCCAAAGCGTAGTCGACGGGATCAAAGACGCCGGCGGTCACATCCAGGCAACAGCGGCGAACTGCCCTAAGACCCGGATCGTGCTCGGCGGATATTCCCAGGGCGCGGTCGTGGCCGGTTTCGTCACGTCGGCTTCCATTCCACCGGGGATACCGGCTGAGTACATGTCCTTCCTACCCAAGCCGATGCCGCCGGAGATAGCCAACCATGTCGCCGCGGTGACCCTCTTTGGAAAGCCGTCGGCAGCGTGGTTGCAAAACTACGGCGCACCGGCGATCGTCATCGGCCCGCTCTATGTGCCCAAGACCATCGATTTGTGCGCTCCCGGCGACACCATCTGCGATGGCGATGCCGGTGGGGTGCCGAGCTTCGCGCACGCCGAATACCCGGCGAATGGCATGACGGCCCAAGCCGCGGATTTCGCCGCCGCTCATCTGTAGCGTCAGTCGGGCCGGTTCGCCATGATGGTCGCGAACAGCGTGCTCATCTCGTCAGCGGGACCGCTCGGCACGGTGTAGTCGGTGTCGGCGCGGATCTCGTCGAAGTGATCACGCACAGCCTCAACCGATAGCGCGGGACTGTAAAAGCCCTTCGTCCTGCCGATGAAGAATCGCGCGACATGCCCGGCGCCAACCGTGTAGATCTCTCCGGACACCGGGCAGTCCCGGTGCGTCAGGAAGGCCGCCACCGGAGCAACCAGGGCTGGGTCCAACTTCTGAAGGTATTGGGCCACAAGGTCGTCCAAGACCGCCTGCGCCGACGTGTCGCCCGGCTGACCGGCGCCGTCGATGGAGTGTGCCAGCATCCGCGTGTAGGCGATCGGAGCGATGGCATTGATTTTGATGTTGTGGTCGGCGCCTTCGGCGGCCAGCACGCGGGTTAAGCCGATGAGCCCGGTCTTGGCCGCGCCGTAGTTGCTCATCCGCTCGGCGCCCAGGATCCCGGCCGCAGAGCAGGTGTTGAGGATTCGGCCGTAGCGCTGCTCGCTCATCACCTTCCATGCCGGCCTGGTCACGTAGAAGGCGCCCTTCAGGTGCACATCCAACAGGGGTGCAAGCCGATCGGCGGTGACGTCCTCAAAGGGCGCGTCGCAGACGATGCCCGCATTGTTGATCACGATGTCCACTCGTCCCCAGCTGCGCAGGGCGGTGTCGATAATCGCCTGTCCGCCTTCGGGACTGGTCACGCTGTTGGTGTCGGCGACTGCCTCACCGTCCTGCCGGCGTATCTCCTCTGCGGCGGCGTGTGCAGCGTCGGTGTTCGAGCCAGTTCCGGTCACCGAACCGCCGGTGTCGTTGACGACGACGCGCGCGCCGCGCGATGCCAGCAGCAGCGCGTACTGCTTGCCCAGGCCTCCGCCGGCGCCGGTGATCACCGCAACCTGGCCGTCGAACCGCATGTCGTTTGTTGATGTCACTGAATCTCCAGAATCACCAGGTGACGGGCAGTTCTTTCATGCCGTAGATGTCGGCGTCTTTGAACTTCAGCTCATCCGGCTGGACGGCCAGTTGGAGCCCGGGTAGCCGGCGAGCCAGTGTGGCGAATGCAACTTGCATTTCCACACGGGCCAGGTTGGCTCCGATGCATTGGTGGACGCCGTAGCCGAAGGCTAAGTGCCCGCGGGCGTTTCGTTCGACGTCGAGCATCTCTGGACTGTCGACGAATTCGGTGTCCCAGTTTCCGGCGGGCAGGTTCATCAAGACCCAGTCCCCGGCACGGATCAGCTGACCGCCGATCGTCAGGTCTTCGATCGCCACCCGGTCCACTTGTGCGTGCACGATGCTGAGATAGCGCATGAGCTCTTCGACGGCGTTGGCGACCACGGCTTGGTCGTCAGTTCGGCCCAGCAGTTCGAAAGTATCGGGATTCTCCAGCAGCGCAACAGTTCCCAACGCAATCATGTTGGCTGTGGTTTCGTGGCCGGCTTGCATCATGATCACCGCGTTCATGGCGGCGGTCTCACGGCTGAGTTGGCCGGTCGCGACGTAGTCTGTGACGAGGCGGCTGATCAAGTCGTCGCCGGGTTCGTGCTCCTTGCGCTTGACCAGTTCCTCGATGTAGCCATACATCGCAGCGAAGCCATGCGCCTTTTGCTCGTCGGTCGACTTGGTGTCCAGTCCAACGGTTGTGTGGTGCTGAAAGAGCTCGAGGTCCTCGGGCGGCACACCGAGCAGCAGCGCGATCACCAACGACGGCACCGGTAAGGCGAAGTCGCGCACGATGTCGGCAGGCGGCCCGTTATCGATCATCGTGCCGAGGAAATGGTCAACCAATTCCTGAATCTGTGGCCGCATCGCTTCGGTACGCCGGAAGGTGAATTGGCCGGTCATCATCCGTCGCAACCGATGATGCTCGGGATCGTCGATCCGCGCGAAGATTACCGGGATGCCTTCGTCGCTGGACGGCCTCATCGAGGCCGAGATGGTGTCCGCGGACAGCCGCGGATCTACCAACGCGGCCCTGATGTCGTGGTAGCGGCTCACACTCCAGACCGGTCGCCCTCCCCACAACGCCCGTCGCAGCCCAGGCCCTTCCCGCCAGTTGACGAATTCAGGCGGAGGATGCAGGGGACAGTGCGCGGCGCGTTGGGCCGGTATGACCGGAAGCTCGGTCTCGGGGCGGGATTCGGAAGTTGTTGCCGTCACAAACGTTTCCTTATAAGTGTCAGTTGTCTGCCAATTATCGGAGCGTATGACCCAGCTGGTTGGCAGTCAACTGTCAGTTACGCTGTCGCTATGACCGCGGTTTCCGACCGACCGTTGCGGGCGGACGCCGCGCGCAACGCCCAGCGGATCCTGCGGGCGGCACGGGACGTCTACGACGAGCTGGGGCCGGAGGCACCCATCGAGGTGATCGCCCGTCGCGCAGGAGTCGGCGAGCGGACGCTCTATCGCAGGTTTCCGACCAAAGCCGAGCTGATCAGGGCTGCGCTGGATCAATGCATCGCCGAGGACCTCACGCCGACGATCGAGGCCGTCCGGCACGCCGATGACCCGTTGCGCGGCCTCGCCCAACTGATCGACGCGGCGATATCGCTGGGCGCTCGCGAACACAACCTGCTGACCGCGGCGCGCATGGCCGGGTCGCTGACCCCCGACATCTCGACCTCGCTGTATGAGGCGCTGAGCGAGCTTGCCCAGCGAGGCCAGCAGGCCGGTGTCGTCCGTGCCGACCTGGTCGACGACGATCTGCCGCGGCTGATCGCGATGCTGCATAGCGTGCTGTGGACGATGGATTCGAACAGCGACGGCTGGCGCCGCTACGTCGCGCTGATACTCGACGCCATATCGATCGACAAACGACGGCCCCTGCCCCCGGCCGGCGCTCTCCGTTTTGCGCCCGCGTCGAGCAGCTGGCCGATGTGACGGGTCGTTATCCGTTCGTGACTATTTCTTGATTTGCCCGTAAGCTGCGTGCCGTGGGTCGTCACCGATTAGCCAGCAGCCGGCGAAAAGTGCCGGTCGCAGTGGCTGTGGTGGCGGCTCCGGCCGCCGCTTTCTTTGCCCTCGGTGGCAGTGCATATCAATCCACCCCCCGCAGTGACGCCGATTCGGTTGCTGGGGCGGCTGCGCCGTGCTGCCTACAGGTCTTGGCGGGCGCACCGGCGTCGTCGTCGTGGGCTCCGTCCAGCGTGAGCGCCGGCCCCGGTGACATGCAGCCGGCGTCGAGAGCATCGCGATGGCGGGTGGTGCCAAAATATGTCCCGCAGCTGTTGCCCGTAGGCCGCGCTCCGGAGCGCGGCCTGCAGGTCAAGACGATTTTGGCCGCTCGCACTATCAGTGCGGTGTTCCCCGAGATCACGAACATGGGCGGAGTTCGGCCGGACGCACTGCCATGGCATCCGCGGGGTTTGGCGATCGACGTGATGATCCCTAATCCCAGTAGCGCCGCGGGAATCGCGCTCGGCAACCAGATCGTCGCGTTCGCGCTGAAGAATGCGGGCAGATTCGCGTTGCAAGATTGCATCTGGCGGGGCACTTATTACACCCCGAGTGGGCCATCAGGATCGGGCTACGGCCACTACGACCACGTCCACATCACCACCCATGGCGGCGGATACCCCACCGGCGGCGAAGTCTACGTTCGCTAGTCGTGAGCTACGGCGCTGCCGGTCCGGTGAGCAGCTGCCGAATCACCGGCGCAGCCCAGCGACAGAGTTCCTCGCGGCTCAGGTTGGCCACCGGCGGATTCACCAGCACATAGCGGGTCATCGCAAGCCCGATGACGAAGGCGCCGGTTAGCCCTGCCCGCTGCACGGGATGGTCCGGAGTGGCGCTGATCAGCTTGGGCGCGATCTGTCGTGCGAACACCTGCCGCAATGTCTCGGCCGCGAGCTGGCTCGTCATGGCCGCCCGCAACAGCGCCACGAACGTCTCGTCTTCCTCCCATACCGCGAAGAATCGGTCTAACAAAATATTCGCGACCTCGTCGGGGTCAACGCCCGACAGATCTGGCAGCTCGATCGCGAAATCGGCTGCTGCTGCGAACAAGTTCTGCTTGCTGCCGAAGTAGCGGATCACCAGCGCTGCATCCACACCGACGTCCGCCGCGACGGCGCGCAAGGTCGTGCGTTCATATCCTTCAGCCCCGAAACGGCGACGTGCCGCCGCCAAGATGTCGGCGCGAGTTCGACTGGCGTTGCGAGGTCGCACCGTTGTCACGTCGGCGCCGGCCCAACCAGCAGCTGACGAAAGACCGGAGCGGCCCAGCGGCTGAGTTCCTCGCGGGTGAGGTCGGCCACCGGCGGGTTGGCGAGCACGGATCTGGTTGCGGCAAGGCCGATCACGAACGCGTCCGTCACTGCGATGCGCTTCATGTGGTTGTCCGGGGTGGCGCCCATCAGTGTGGGCGCGACATGGGTGGCCAGCGTCTCGTTCAAGGTATCGGCGGCAACCCGGCTGGTCATCGCCGCGCGCAACAGCGCCAGGAAGGCCTCGTCGTCCTCCCATACCGCGAAATACCGCGGCAGCAGCATGTCCGCGATGTCGTCTGGGTCCGCACCCGACAGGTCGGGCAGATCGATCCTGAATTCGGTGGCGGTCGCGAACAAGTCTTGCTTGCTGCCGAAGTAGCGGATCACCAGCGCCGCATCCACCCCGACATCTGCGGCGATAGCACGCAACGTGGTGCGCTCGAACCCCTCCGCCGCGAATCGGCGGCGCGCCGCGGCCAGGATGTCGGCCCGCGTCTGAGCGGCATCGCGGGGGCGGGTCTCCGGCATCATGAAACCTTATATGTCATCCGCTGTTGACAACCGGTCGGGGTGCGCGTAGCTTCCAAGTCACCGACTGTTGACAAAAGTCATCGGCCGTTGAAATAGGTTTCACGCAGAGCAGGTGGTCCCCATGGCCGGAGGCATCGGACGGGCCGGCACCGCAAGTTCCGGGACCGCGAGGAAGAGACATCGGGCGGGCATTGCAACCCACTGCCGCCCGATTGATGGGCCTCAGACCGAACCAAGTAGCAGCCGCGCTCGTGTTAGTGGCGAGGGCGTATGCGGCCCCGGGTTCGCACAACCCGTGGCCATTGCTGGTGGGGGCCCGCACCGCTTCCCCGATCTCGATCGGGGACAGCAAAGACGCGCCGTCCGTGTGCCGAGGGGCCACGTGGACAGCACGACATGCCAAATGCGGCGACGACGCCGGCAAGGAACACGCTCAGAGAAGGGTTAGTAACGTGACACAGTCATTGAGCCGCAAAGATTTTGGTGCTCACACCGCTGGCAGCGTCATCGCCGGTGTGCAGGGTGCACTGCCGGAGTATCGATACGCGCAGAGCGAGATCACCGAGTCGCTCGCCGCGTTGCCGGCTTTCCATGGACGCGAAGACATCCTGCGGAAGCTGCACGCGAGCTCCAAGGTCAACAGCCGCTACCTGGTGAGGCCTCTCGAGGAGTACGGGTCGCTGACCGACTTCGGCGTCGCGAACAACATCTTCATCGAGAATGCGGTGGAACTTGGTTGTGCGGCGCTGACGGCGGCGCTCGATGAAGCGGGATTGCAACCGCAGGACGTCGATGTCATCTTCTCGACAACGGTCACCGGTATCGCCGTTCCGTCCCTCGACGCTCGCATCGCTTCTCGGTTGGGGCTGCGACCAGATGTGCGGCGCGTGCCGTTGTTCGGTCTGGGCTGCGTCGCAGGGGCTGCGGGTGTGGCCCGGCTCAACGACTACTTGCGAGGTGCACCCGACGACGTCGCGGTCTTGGTCGCCGTCGAGCTGTGCTCGTTGACCTTCCCCGCGGCGGCCGGAGGTTCGATAGCCAGCCTCGTCGGCACCGCTCTGTTCGGCGACGGTGCCGCGGCGGTGGTCGCCGTCGGCGAACGGCGCGCTGACAAGATCGGTGCCGCGGGCCCGGACGTCCTGGGATCCCGTAGCCATCTCTACCCCGACTCGCAAAACACGATGGGCTGGAACGTCGGCTCCACCGGATTTGGCCTCATCCTTTCTCCGGACGTCGCGACCGTCGTCGAGCAGTATCTGCCCGAAGACGCCACCAGGTTCCTTGCCGCACACGGTTTGAAGATCGCCGATGTTCCTACCTGGGTGAGCCATCCCGGTGGCCCGAAAGTCATCGAGTCGATCGTCGGCTCACTCGGATTGCCCGACGACGCACTCGAATTGACGTGGCGTTCGCTCAGCGAGGTCGGCAATCTCTCGTCGGCGTCGGTGCTGCACGTGTTGCGCGACACCATCGCCAAACGCCCGGCCGCGGGAAGCCCTGGGCTGATGATGGCAATGGGCCCCGGCTTCTGCTCCGAACTCGTGATGCTGCGCTGGCGCTGATATCGATGAACTGGTATTTGCTGTTGATCGGCGCGGTCGCCGTCGAGCGCCTGGCCGAACTCGTGGTGACCCAACGTAACCGCGCCTGGAGTCAGGCGCACGGCGGCGTCGAATTCGGCGCCGGACACTATCCGGTGATGGTGGCGCTGCACACCGGGCTGCTGGTGGGATGTTTGGCCGAGCCGATCGTGTTGCATCGTCCGTTCGTTGCAGTGCTGGGCTGGCCGATGCTCGCGATTGTCGTCGCCGCACAGGCATTGCGCTGGTGGTGCATCAGCACCCTGAAGCACCAGTGGAATGCCCGGGTGATAGTGATACCGGGCGCGACGCGGATCACCGGCGGCCCGTATCGCTTTCTGCCTCACCCGAATTACGTCGCGGTGATCGCCGAAGGCTTTGCGCTGCCGTTGGTGCACACCGCATGGATAACCGCGCTGGTGTTCTCGGTTCTCAACGCGGTCCTGCTGCGGACGCGAATTCACACTGAAAACGCTGCGCTTGTGAGCCTGGGATGATCGATCTCCTGGTCGTCGGCGGTGGCCCGGCCGGATTGGCCACTGCGATCAACGGCGCCAAGGCCGGCTTGGAAGTCGTCGTCGTCGAAAAGCGCGCCGGAGCCATCGACAAGGCCTGCGGTGAAGGGCTGATGCCACACACGCTGCGGCACTTGGAGTCTCTCGGCGTGAACCCGCACGGCAAGCCGTTCCGGGGGATCAGTTACTGGGACGGCACCCGACACGTCAACGCGCCATTCAGTCGTGGCGCTGGACGCGGCGTACGCCGAACCGTGCTACACGGCGCGCTTCTCGACGCTGCCGCCCGCGCGGGCGTGCGGATCTGCCAGGATGAAGTGGGTGAGATAACCCAAGACGCGACGTCTGTCCACGCTGGGGATTGGCGGGCACGCTACCTCGCCGCCGCCGACGGGCTGCACTCGCCGATCCGCCGGTCGTTGGGCCTGGAACAACCGAGCCCGGGTGCGCGTCGGTGGGGCATCCGACGGCACGTGCGAACCGCGCCGTGGTCGGACTACGTCGAGGTGCATTGGGCGCCCGATGCTGAGGCGTACGTGACGCCGATTGCCGATGACTGCGTGGGCGTAGCGGTGCTGAAGTCACGTCGTGGTGGATTCGATTCCCACCTCGCGGAGTTTCCCGCGTTGCGGGATCGGATCGAGGGCCTGCCGCATGAGCCCGATCGGGCTGCCGGGCCGCTGCGCCAACGGGTTTCAAGCCGAGCTGCAGGCCGGATTCTGCTAGTCGGTGACGCTGCGGGCTACGTCGATGCGCTCACCGGCGAGGGTCTCGGCCTGGCCTTCGGTGCAGCCGAGCTGTTGGTGAAAGCTGTTGTCGCGGAACGCCCGGACACCTACGACCGCCAATGGCGCCATATGACGCGGCGTTATCGAATGCTGACCGCGGCCTTACTTCAGGTGAGCGGCTCTCCGCCGATACGGGCGCACATCGTGCCGGCCGCGGCGGCAATGCCGGCCCTCTTCACGGGAGTCGTCAACCTGCTTGCGCAGTGAGAAGCCGGTCAGATCTCGGGCGTGACAACACTTGCGACCGCACTGGGTAGCACGCTTTCGGGAATCTCGCGGGTAGTGCTGCCCAACGCGTTTTCGCGCGTCACGACGTAGGTGTAGCGGTCAGCTCCGGGATCCCTGGCGAATGGTTCGTCGCGGTCGAGGAGCTGTTCCAGTGTTTTGCGATCGTCAGGATGCAGTGCGTCACCATTGATGGCGCCACTGGCCTTCAGGCCGGCGAAGCCGCCACGTCGCTCGATGATGTAGCGATCCTGCATTGCTGTGCCTCGATCGTCCTGGCTTGACAACGGGTCAGACGGAGATGTCGGCCTCTGGAATGCCGACTCGTGTCCATGCGTCGTCCACCCCACGATATACGTTGGTATCGCTGGGGAATAGAGATCTGGCGGCGGCGCGGGTTAGCGTGGCGAACTCTGCCATCCCCGTCGACGCGTGAGCTTTAGGACTAGTCAGCGCCGCATACCAGACTTTTCCGGCCTTTTCCCAGGAGCGTCCACCGATAGTCAGCGCCGCGAGGTAGAAGGCGTGATTTGGGATGCCGCTGTTCTCGTGCGGATCCCCATCGGGAATGTAGTCGCTGTAGTGCGACGGCTGCGGCGACATGCAGTGTTGAGAGCGCGGTTGAGCCATGTTGCGCAGGCACGTGTAGCCTTTCGCAATTGCGGCCGGGCCGAGCACCGCTGCGCCGATAAGCCAGTCCGCTTGCGCGGCGGTCTGCTTCCTGCGCCATTGATGAAACATCGCACCGAATACATCGGAGATGCTCTCGTTGAGAGCACCTGGCTCGCCGGTGTAGTCGAGGCCCGCGGTGAATTGGGTAACGCCGTGCGTTAACTCGTGGCCGATCACGTCATCCGCTTTTGTGAAGTCGGTGAATACTTGGCCATCCCCGTCTCCGTACGTCATCTGAGCGCCATTCCAGAAGGCGTTGTCGTAGCGCACCCCGTAGTGAATCGACGACATCAGTGTCATGCCGGCATCGTCAACCGAGTTCCGCCCAAAGCACTGCCGATAGAAATCGACGACGGCGTGGGTTGTGTCGAAGGCGCGGTTCGCTGTGATGTCCGAGCTGCTGCCCGGATTCGCGACGGGCGAGCCGGGCAGCGATCGAGTGTTTTTACAGTCGTAGACCGTTACCGCTGGTACAGACGCCAGCACACCGGCAACTTGCAAGGTGGTGATTCCGGTGGCAAGCAGACTCGCCTGCACCGCCTCGGTCTGGGCGTTTCGCAGCCGTCGCCACGCTTCCTCGACCGCGACACAATCGTTTATCGCCTGTCGCGACTCTGCCGGGATCGATTGGTCCTCGGCGAGCCTGCGTAGCACAGCTGTCGGAATGATGAAGCGACCGCTACGAGCGCACATGAGCCAACTCCTCTGAGAACGCACAGTTTAACCGGACGTCGAGGCGGAGTTCGGTATTGGAGGTTCCGCGGAGCTGCGCCCTTCGTCGGGGGACTAACGCCAGCCAAAAGTCACCATCGCGTCACCATTCGAGAACGGTTCTGCGGCGCGGGTCGTCTTCAAGATCAACTCCGTGAACAATTGCGTCATTGTCTAATACGACTCAGGTACGACCATGCGGTCTTGCTGCACCTTTTGGGCGAATAAAGGAGCTGACGTTTGATGGCGATCTTTGATCGGCTCGGTATCAAAGTTGTTGCCGGCGTCGGGTTGTGCGGGGCCGCCATGGCGTTGAGCCCGGACGCTGCGGCTAGCCTGCTGAAAATAGGTGGCTATTCGTGCGTCCAGGGAATTGCGGGCGAAACTGCGCCGGCGGCGGTCGCCGGCGGACCGGTGGTCGCGCCGGTGTGCGTTGCGCCTGCGCCTGCTGGTGCGGCATTCTCCGGTGCGGCTGGTCCTGCCGCCGCTGCTCCGGTGCCGGCCGGTGCTCCGGCGGGCGCGGGCGCCCCAGTGCCGGTTGGTGCTCCGGTTCCGGCCGGCGCGGGTGCCCCAGCGCCGGTTGGCGGTCCGGCGGGTTTGCCCTTCGGTGCTCCGGTGATAGCTGGTGCTCCGGCGCCTGGGGGCGCTTTACTCACTGGCGTGGGTGGCCCTGCGGGTAAGGACGCGCCGACAGGTACGACGCCGACTGGCGGTCCTGCGCCCGGTCAGCCGATTCTGCCTGGCCCTCTGGAGTGACGACCGGTCGTTGAGTCAAGCCCCGGCCCGGGGGCGCCACTCAGCCAGCACGTCTGCATTCCGTGGTTGTGCATGCCAGGATCGTGCCGAGCTCGATACGGCGAAACGCTCTGTTCCACAGGATCACTCGACGTGCACACCGCACGACATAGTGCGTGAGCCTTATGAAGCCGGTGGCCGTCGCCGCCGCTATTCCTTTACGATGACTGGGTCGCCCACGTTGACCGTGTTGTAGTACCACTCAGCGTCCGCGGGGCTCAGGCTGATGCAGCCGTGGCTGACATTCTCCAGCCCAAGTGAATTGACGGCCCACGGAGCTGAATGCACGAAGATGCCACGGCGGGTTATACGTACGGCGTAATCCACCGGGACCCGGTAACCCGCGGGATCGGTGAGCGCGACGCCGACGCTGCTCGAATCCATAATCACCGAGCGTTCCTTGGACAGCACCGCGTAGGAGCCGACAGGTGTCGGGAATTCCGGCCTACCCATCGAGGCCAGCATTACGCCCTGTTCTCCCCAGTGGGGTCGGTGGTGCGGAGCTGGTAGTGGAGGTGTAGGTCCCGCCCCTACTCCGTC
>Ga0210396_10002231_pt1 | contig 19948 bp, 18 predicted proteins | sample IncBWH17OmetaG_FD_155466 | JGI IMG/M metagenome (GOLD analysis project Ga0210396, IMG submission 155466) | Forest soil microbial communities from Barre Woods Harvard Forest LTER site, Petersham, Massachusetts, United States - Inc-BW-H-17-O ... | reverse complement strand
CGCCGGCCAGCAGCTCCGGCGATCTATTGTAATGCTTCGCCAGAGACCTGACCGCCTGGAGGTAGATCCCTTGGGTCGTGGCCGCCAAGCCGGCCAGCTTCATGTCCTCGATCATGCGAGCACGTAACGGTGACATCGTCTGCTTCTTCGTCATCGAAGACGGGACCATCCTGTCTCAACGCAGACGATAGCTTCACCAGCGACCCTCAGGTGATGCCGCGGTCCCCTACGGCGTAGCCGTTCCGTTCAACACAAGGGAATCCGTGTGGATCGGCGTGGAATAAGGCTGCGTTCGAACGCTGCGGCTCCGGAGGCCGCTATCCATAGGGGGTGGTTGTTTGCTGCATGGCGGATGCCGACCTGCCGAGGCTGGCGACCTATCTCCGCGGCGCTTGCGGCGACGTTCGTCTCCTCCACTGGGAGCGAGACGTGGCGTTCTGCTTCTGCTCGACGAAGCTCTTATGCTCTGCAACCCAGTCCCATGCCTTCGCCTCGGTCCCGAAACTGCTCATTGTCGTCGGGTAGGACCCTGGGATGGTGATCTCAACCCCGAATGCCCCATCTTCCAACGGAACGGTGCGGTAGGTCGCCTCAGCGTGCGGGTGTGTCATGTTCTCTATATGGCGAGCCCAAAGGTGCAGTAACCACGACATCCGCTCGGCGCGTCCTCGCGGCGGCGCGTTCTAGCGACGGTTCGGCGAGTGCGGGACTGGGGGGACGGGCCGGGGCAGCGGAGTGAGCCTCCCGCGGGCCGGGGCAGCCAGCCCTGGCCGTCTTCAGCGGCTCGGTCCCGCCTGGGCCGGGCAATGAAACCTCATAGCCGAGCGCTCGCGCCGCCAAGGATGCGGGAATGGTGCTCGGGGCCAGTCCCGCGGGAAGATGCCACACGGATGCCGCATGTGAAACAAGCAAAGCGCCTCATTATCGGTAGAGATCAGGGCACCCGTGAGGGGAAACAAAATCGTGCGAAAGTGGGTGGCGGCGGTATTTATTCTCGGAAGTGTGGTGTCCGGACCGGTCAAAGCCGATGTGGTCTACACGTGGTCTGGCAAGTTCGCTCCGTCAACCCTCGATCTAGACTTCATCGTCGCCGCTCAATTGTTCCCGACCAACTCGGCCGAGCCGTTGCTGAGTACTAGTGGCGTTTTTGCTTCGCACTTCACAGGTGGGTCCGCCAGCTACCTGCAACGTTCCCCAGGCTCTCAGCCGGAGATCGTGCTGATCGTGCTTTCGGCTGGTCTGTTAGGTCTCGGGTTGGCGTTACGTGGCCGATCGCGGATCGAGCCTGCCGCCGCGCGGCTGAGGCTCTAACCTCCGCCGGAGCTAACCGATGCGGAGCCGGCGCGCAGCGGCTGAGAGGTTGCTGAGGATGGCGCGCCCTCGCCGAGTTGCAGGAACCATTTTTATCGCGTTGGGGATGACCGCGTGGGTGATCGCCGCGTTCCTGCCTTCTCCTGGGCGATCCCTCGGGGTCACAATCGGCGGGGCATTAGTCGCAGGTGGCATTGTCCTGATCGCCACTTCGGTATGACCCCATCGCCGCTCAGCCCCGGAACCGTTCTCACCCTTCAAGTCTTTACCGGGGGTGCGGGATGGCATGCAGCCTTCCGCAAGCAAGCTTCAGGAGTGGGCAATGGACGATAATCGGATTGGTGATCAGGCGAGCGGCGCCGCTAATCTGAAGGACGGCATCACCAACGCGGTGGACGCGGGCAGTGACCTGGCCGGAAAGGCTCAGACGGCAGCGACAGCGGCGGGTAGTACGATCCGGGACGCAGCGGTGGAAACTGGCAAGCAAGTCAGTGACGCCGCTGCGAAGACGTATGCGCAGGGCGCGCAGGCCGCCGAATACTTGAGCCGCAACACGGTCGAACAGCCGTTGCTTGCGCTGTTGGTTGCCGGCGCGATCGGATATGGGATCGCTTACATGATCCATGCGCGCTAGGGCGACGGCCACGCGGAACCCTCCCGCGGCGAGCACTGTTGTTTCGGCAAGTCTCCCTTATGCGGGCATCCTTGCCACCCGCGAGGGGTCTCACACTGCCTCGGCCGTTTAGTGTGCGGGTGTCGGGCGGCGCCGATCTACCGCCGCCCTCGCCGCAGTGACGGCTTAGTCCCCGAAGGTGAGCCTTGCGCCGCGTCAGAACCTACCGCGGCCTACCAGAAGATAGATAATGAGGACGATCAGCAGAACCCCGCCAGTGCCGATCCGACCGCGGTAACCGTAGCGCGAAAGGTGCGGGAATGCATTCCAGGTAACGCGCCAAACGCGAGGACGCTCGCCGGCAAGGTCGGGCGCGGATGGAACTTTCCGGCGAGCGTCATCCTGGGTTAAGTAGGGGGTTGCCAGCGCGGCCGATAAGCCTTTCTCAACCCGATCCGCCATAGGTTGCACCGTGCTCTTCCGGTGGAGCGGGAGCGTCATGAAATCTGATCTCGGGATATGGCAGATCGCTGGCGATGTGATCGCTCGACACGGTGCGGCGGCCGACCGAGAGGTGGTCAGATTGGCTAATTTGATGCTCAATCACGGCGACCTTGTGGGGCAAGTCGAATGGCTGCGCATCTGGGCGGCGATCGTTCTGCTCAGCGCAGAACCTACGCGGGCCGCTTCGCCGACGGAAATTCGCGCCTAGTGCGCTTCGGGCAAAGATCAGTCGCCGTCCGCTGGCAAAACGACGTGACCCCGTGCAGCGAGGAGCAAGTGCGCAGCTTCCGCGACCGACGGCGGATGGGGTAGAGCGACTTTCTGCGAGGGCGCTCAACTGGCCAAGGCACCGATTAGGTGCGGGTCTTTTTCGACAACCTCGTCTAGATCTTCATAAATCCGCATCTTAAGGCGAAGATGGAAGGGCCTGCCCCATTCGTCGGTCAGTTGGTCTGGGCCTCCGTCGATGCAGAAGGTGCCGTCCGGTTGGACGACCATGGTCCCTGATCCGCGTGCGATGTTGCCGCGGCGCTGAGGTGGCTGCGGATAGACTAGTTCCAACGCCCATATGGCAACTTGGCCGTCGTGCCGTCTCTTGTTCGCTGGCGGTCTTTTGCTCATCTTATTCCCCAAGCAGAGCCGACCCACATAAGGCCACCCGATCAGGCGCCAGTCAAAATAAAACTTATGGCAAACCTGTGGCTGTATCGCATAGTTTTGTAAATCACGATTACATTTTGTAACATATTGGGTTAATCATCCTGTTATAAAGTTGCTTTTTAGCATCTAATACTTAAGCTGTGGGAACAAGGTGGAACTTGACGCTAAATGGACGATCGGGCAGAGCGCTTGTTCCTTGAATTGACCGTAGTTTGTGTTAATCTGCGATAGGGTCAGCTGACGTTCGGCAATTTGCGGACCCTTTTAGCCGATCGGGTCTTCAAGTTGAGTGCGCGAGCTGGCCCAACCATCTCGTAGGCGCATGCGGGCCGTGGCGGCGTTGCCGAGCGTCATCGGTGGGCCGCCGGACCTGTTCATCACACAACGTCGCTATGCAGGGCGATCAGTACGCTCGGAGTGGCTCATGCCCCAAAGCCTGACCGAATCGAGCGCCATGCTCAGTTGGCGCGGGGCCGTCGCCGGTGGCGCCGATGCGGGCAGATTCCTCATGTTGCTCCTCCTGGACGATGTTCGGATCGTCCCGGGAGCTTTGTCTGAAACCGCCTTCGATCAGCAGATGATGAAGGTCGCGCAGCGCCGATACCGACACGCATGGCGCGCCGATCGTTGCCATGCCGGCGCAAACGACAGAATCCAGCATCCACGCGGCGATGGCCGTGACCACGCCAGGCATCGCCTCGACGTGAACAAACCGACCGGCAAGGCGCTGCTCACTGTACTGCCACCGGACACGGCGCCCATGGAGCGGGTGCCAGCGGTAATGAACCTCAACTTCCTGCCGGATATGGGCAGAATGACCGGATGATTGCGATCGGCCGCAAGAACTATCTGTTCGCCGGTTCCGACGCCGGCGGGCACCGCGCCGCGGCGATCTACTCCCTGATCGAGACCGCCAAGCTCAACCGCCGCAACCCGCAGCACTACCTCGCCGACGTGCTGGCCCGCATCGCCGATCACCCGGCCCGGCAAATCGCCGATCTCCTGCTCTGGAACTGGTCGCCCGCTGACCTTCAGCGCGCCGCCGCCTGACCCGGCGTCCTCACCGAGCGCTTACGTCTCGGGCGCGGTCGAATGCTTTCGCCCGCCCGATCGATGCTCATGGAAGGGCGCTCCGAGGGTGCACCGAGCGGGGGATGGCAGCTGCCGGCGCTCGTTCGGGATTCAGGATCTACAACGCGGCACGCTTGGCGACGGTCCAGCGTTAAAGGCAGCATGACGGCGACAAAGCTTGCGGCGCGTCTGGGGAACCAAGTCTTGCCGGGAAGGGGTAGTCCTGGAGGCAGGTGCGAGGATCGGGGAATCGCCGACCTGGGCGTCCGCGGAGAAGGCGCTTTATTGGATCGACGTGAAAAAGCCGGCGCTTTATCGCTTTGACCCCGGCAACGGGAGGCCAGCGCTCCTGCCGACCAGCGATAGCGGAGCCTTCGTCCTGGTCGCCACCCCGTTGCGCTGAGGACTTTCTATTGGGACGACAGCGAAGAGAAAGCCGAAGACGGCCTCGCCGATAGCCTAACGCTTCCGCGAGCGTAGCTGGTGCGCGGTCGGCAATGCACTCCAGGAGGTCGCTACGATGAAAGCGCGCCAGTCTCCACAACGGCGGGATCCTCTCGAAGCACGCCTCACTAAGGCGGGCGCAAGCATTCGGTCGGATGCCTGGCTGCCGCCACAATGGGGCGAGGTGCCGCGGATCCGTTTGGGCAAGCGATGGATCAATGTGTTGTGGGTTATACCGCTCGCCTTCGTCGTTCTGGTCCTCGGGATCGCGGTCCGCCAGGGTCTATACGAGACCCGCTGGTTTCAGCAATTCCTCGTGCGCTATCCAGGCATACCTGAGTCCGCACTGGCGGTTCACACCGGCTACCCGTTGTGGCTGCGGGTGGAGCACTTCCTCAATATGCTCTTCATGTTCTTCATCATTCGGGCGGGCATCCAGATCCTGGCAGATCACCCGCGCCTCTACTGGAACCGGGATTGCACCCCGGAAACCGATTGGTTTCGCTTTCTGCATTCGGTTCCGCGAGACCGGGTATGGGTGTCCAAATACGAGGGGCACGGCCGCGTTGTCAGGACCTTGGATGTGCTCGTGCCAACGGACCAGGTATGGACGTCCAAAAGCGACTCGGTAACCATTCCAAAGTGGCTGGGCATTCCAGGCATCCGTCACTCGGTCGGCCCCGCGCGGTGGTGGCATTTCTCCGTCAACCTGCTGTGGGTGCTCAATGGCACGGCGTTTTACGGAATGCTGTTTGCCACCGACCAGTGGCAGCGGCTGGTACCGACGACGTGGGCGGTCTTCCCCAACGCGCTCTCGATCGTGATTCAATATTGGTCGCTGCATTTCCCGGTGGACCATAGCTGGACGCGCTATAACGCCTTGCAGCAACTCACGTATTTCTTGACGGTATTCATCGCCGCACCGGTTCAGATCGGCACCGGCTTGATGCAGAGTCCGGCGATAGCGAACAAGCTTGGCTGGCTCGGACGGCCGTTCAACCGCCAGAGGGCGAGAACGGTCCATTTCTTCGGGCTCCTATGGTTCGTGTTCTTCATCTTGGTCCACGGGACGTTCGTGTTCATAACCGCCGCGCGGTCGAACCTGAACCACATGTGGGCCGGCGTGAACAACAACTCCTGGGAGGGTCTGTGGATCTTCGCCATCGCGGCGGCGATACTGATCGCGACCTGGTTTCTCGCGTCACCTTTTACGATCAAGTTCGCCCGGCTGGTCCAGAATATCGGAAAGGTCATGGTCGGGTCCCTCAAAGGGGCAGCTGAAACGTGGTCTCCGACGATCCAGTATACGGAACAGGATATCTCGCCGCATTTCTGGGCCAACGGCACGTTGCCGGTGTCCGAGGAGTTCAAGGCGCTCGAGGAGGACGGCTTTGCAAGCTACAGGCTGCGCGTTGACGGTCTGGTCGAGAATCCGCGGGAGTTCTCCTATGCCGAGCTCAAGGCGCTCCCGAAGCAGGAGCAGATCACCGAGCATTTCTGTATTCAGGGATGGTCCGGCGTCGCCAAATGGGGCGGTGTCCAGATGCGTCAGATCCTCGATATCGTAAAGCCGACAGCCGAAGCTCGCTACGCCGTCTTCTACTCGTTTGCCGACGGTGCCGATGGCGGCATCTATTATGACGTCCACAACATGCGAAACATGCGGCACGAGCTGACCATCCTCGCCTACGAAATGAACGGATCGGCGCTTCCGCTGCTCCATGGAGCACCGTTGCGCCTGCGCTGCGAGAACGAGCTCGGCTTCAAGATGGTCAAGTGGATCCAGGCCATAGAGTTCGTGCGCGATTACGCGCAGCTTGGCTCAGGCCAAGGCGGTTATAACGAGGACCACGAGTTCTACGGGAACCGCATGTCGATTTAAGGTACGCGGCAGAGAGCCAAGGAGTAATGGTGAAATGCAGCGCCCTCGAAAACTCCTTGCCGTCGAAGCGGGTGCCCCGCAGGGCTGGCATCGTTACGTCGGCTCCAGGCGAGCCGTGATCCGTGAAGATGAATTTTACCGTCGAGAAGTGTGTAGGAACACTTCGGCCTTTTGATCGACGTGTCGCGCCGGCATAGCATGGAGCGTCAGGCATGGGGACTGCATCTGAACCATCGTTTGCACCGAGTGGCGGGACTGGCGAGCTCGCGGGTCGGATGGGGCCGGAAGCCACCCGAACCTTCGCCAAGCGGGAACAGTCGGCGACGCCGCTCAGGGACGTGAACCGATGCGCGGTACGGCCGGCCGATCTGATCGCTCATCGGGGATACTCGGTCCTGGTGACCGACACGCGCGGTCGCATCGGCAGCGGGATGGAGGGGTTTTATCTCCACCAGACCCGGTTCCTTTCACGCTTTGAGATCAAGGTTGACGGGACCGCCCCGAGTTTCGTCTCGGCGAACGTCGTGGATCACCACTTCATGACCGCCTACCACCTTGCGCCATCGCCTGCCGGCCGCGGCGCCGGCCCTACGCCCGAGGACGACAGCAGCACGGGCGGGGAGATCGTCCAGAAAGGCATTGAAGTACAGGTCAACGCCTTCTGCGGCGGCGGTCTGCGGCTCGACGTCATCGTGACCAATCATGCGATGGTCGAGGCGGAAATCACGCTGTCGCTCGATCTCGCGGCCGACTTTGCCGACCTGACCGAGGCCCAGTCCGGCAAGCGGCAGCAGCAGGCGCTTGTCGAGCGGCGATGGAGCGATGGCGAGGCGAGCGGGGCCGGGGAGAGCGAAGGAGAGATCGAGCTTCGCTACCAGCATCCCGATCTCGATCTCGCAACCCGCATCCGCCTCTCCGGAGGGGACGAGCTGACCGACCTCGGCAACGCCGTTGCCTGCCGCCTCAGCCTCCGCCCCCAAGAACCGCGTCTGGCGTCGGTGGAAGTGGTCCCCGTCTTCCAAGGCGAGGTGGTCGAGCCGTTCTACGGTCACGACGGGTCGTTCCCGCCCGACGCGCCCGCAACCCAGGCTCGCCGCGGCTGGGTCGAAGGCTGCGCGCGCCTGTCGGCCGCAAACCCGGCGGTTCAGGTGGCGTGGGAGCAGGCGGTCTCCGACCTCGCCTCGCTGCAACTCCTCGACGGGCCCGGCGCCGAGCCATTTATGATCGTGGCGGGCATGCCGAACTATACCGGGCTGTTCGGGCGCGATGCCTACGTCGCCGCTTTGCAGACGGCCGCGCTCAACCCGGCCACCTTGCGGGGCGCGTTGCAGGCGGTCAGCCGCTGGAACGCGCAGACGACAGACGACCACTACGACGCTCAGCCCGGAAAGGTCCTGCACCAGCGCGAGCAGGGGCCGCTCGCCCAACTCGGTAAGACGCCGTTTCTGCACTACTACGGCGATTACTCGACGCCCGGCCTGTTCCTGCTCGCGGCGGCGGCCGACCTCGCGCACACCGGCGACCTCGAATTCTTCCGCTCGCTGCGCGACAAGCTGCTGGGCACGATCGAGTGGATGGAGAAAAACGCCGACAGCGAGGGCTTCTACCCGTACTTGAGCCGGTCCCCACAAGGCCTGAAGAACCAGAGCTGGAAGGACTCCGGCGACGCGGTCCTCTACCCCGACGGGCGAATGGTGAAGAATCCCATCGCCATGGCCGACATCCAGGGCCTCTACTACGCCGGCAAGCAGGCGATCGCGCTCGCCTTCGCGGCTGCGGGCGAGCCGAGCCGAGCCGACCAGCTCCTCGCCGAGGCGCGCGCGCTGAAGCAGCGGTTCAACGAACGCTTCTGGATGCCCGATGAACGCTATTTCGCGATGGCCCCGACCCGGACAAACGCCAGGTCAGAACCGTAGCTTCGGACCCGAGCGCGTGTCTCGCCTACGGGATCGTGGACGAGGACAAAGCCGGCCCCGTCGCCGAGCGGCTGATGGCGCCCGACATGTTCAGCGGCTGGGGCATCCGCACGCTCTCCAGCGAGCATCCGGCCTATAACCCGTTCGCGTATCACCTCGGGTCGGTCTGGCCGTCGCCGAATTCGATCGCGGCCTACGGGCTCAAGCGCTACGGCTTCGACGCGGCGATGCACGCGGTCGCCGGGGGCTTGTTCGCGGCGAGCCAGATCTTCGACCTCGACCGTCTGCCGGAAGTTTTCGGCGGACACCCGCGCGACGAACGTCACCCGCACCCGGGGCTCTACCCCGGCGCGTGCTCGCCGCAGGCGTGGTCGGCGGGCGCGGTGATCCTGCTCGTGAACACGATGCTCGGCTTTCTGCCCTTAGCGCCGCGCCAGACGCTGATTGTCGATCCATCCCTCCCGAAATGGCTGCCCGAGATTACGATGCGGAACATCCGGGTCGGGCCGTCCTGCGCCGGGCTCAAATTTCGGCGGGACGCTTCGGGCCACACGGAGGTCGAGGTGCTTGAGGCAGGCGGCTTGCACATCCGCCGGCTCCCGCCCCGCGACGCCGCAGCCCCGCAAGGCGCGGATCGGATCGTGGCAGCCATGCGCGCGGCCCTCGATCCCGCGGCCGGTGTCACACTGGCGGGTGAACCAGTGTCCGAGTAGTGCGCAGATCGGGCTGCGAGCGGCGCTGGCGGCGGCGCTCAGGCGCTTCGTTGCACGCACGTCCTCTCGCACCGGCTCCGGAAGGGCCTGTCGATCAGCGCAGCGTGCAAGGCCGGACGATACCCCTCTCGCCGGGCCGAAGACGTAGCAGTGCGCCGGCCAGCGGCTCGCGCCGCCGCTGCTCCGGGCTGAGCTTGTCGGTGGCGGTGGTCACGTAAAGCACGTCGAGTTCCTCGCCGGCAAAGGCGCACATGGTCGGCTGGCTCACCGGCAGCGCGATGTCCCGGTCCACCGTGCCCCGTGCGGTGTAGCGCCGCAACCGGCTGCCACCGTGCAGCGCGCACCAATAGCCGCCGTCGCTGTCGACGGCCGCGCCATCGGGCAGGCCAAGCGCGTCCGGGATTTGTGCGAAAAGATCACGGTCTCCGAGCCGGCCGCTTTGCGGGTCGACCGCATAGGCGAATACCTCTCGCCTCTGGCTGTGCGACAGATAGAACAGGCGACCGTCCGGGCTCCACGCCATGCCGTTATGGAGCTCGGCCGCATCCGGTTCGGGGCGCAGGCCGTCGCCCAAGGTGAAGCTGTGCAGTGCTGATTTTTGTGGCGGAGCGGCATCATCCACCGGGTCGAACATTACGCCGACCCAGAAGCGGCCGGTCGAATCGCATGCCCCCTCGTTGAAGCGGAACAGGGCCGGGTCGAAGGGCGGCGGCGCCAGGCGCGTCAGCGATCGAGATGCGAAGACTAGCCGAAAGATCCCCTGCCGCAGTGCAACCACGGCTCCCGGCGGATCGCAGACCAGGGCGAAGGCGCCGATATCGCTCGGCATCGGCCACGACCACTGACCTCCCGTGGCCGGGTCATAGCGATAAAGCGCTGGCTTCTTCACGTCGATCTAATAAAGCGCCTTCTCTGCGGACGCCCAGGTTGGCGATTCCCCAATTGTCGCACCCGCCTCGATGACCACCTCGATTTGCATCAGCTCCTCCCGGCAAGGCCTGGTTCCGGAGACGCGCCTCAACCGGCTTTGTCGCCGCATGTTGCCTCTAACGCCGGAATGTCGCTAAGCGTGCCGCGTTGTAGATTCTGAAACCTGAACGAGCGGCGGCAGCTGCCATCCCCGTTCGGTTGCACCCCCTCGGAGCTCCCCCATGAGCATGAACGTCAGCGACTTCGTGTGGCATCGCTTGCAGGAATGGGGGATCAAGCGGGTTTACGGCTATCCCGGCGACGGGGTCGGCGGTTTGGACGTGGCGCTGGAGAAGGCCAAGGACAATCTCCAATACATCCAGGTCCGGCACGAGGAGATGGCGGCCTTCATGGCCTCGGCTCACGCGAAGTTCACCGGCGAGGTCGGGCTTTGCTATGCCACCTCCGGCCCCGGCGCGATCCATCTATTGAACGGGCTGTACGACGCGAAGATGGACCACGTGCCCGTCGTTGCCATTGTCGGCCAGCAGGCGCGCATCTCGCTGGGCGCGAATTTCCAGCAGGAAGTCGATCTGCAATCGCTGTTCAAGGACGTGGCTGGCGATTACCTAGCGATGGCCAGCGTGCCCGGTCAGTGCGCCAGCTGATCGATCGGGCCGTCCGCATCGCATCGACCAGGCGATGTGTCACCTGCGTCATCCTCCCCACCGATCTCCAGCTGCTGGACTACAAGGACCCGCCGGTGGTCCACGGCGCCACCCACACCGGCACAGGCCATGCCGGCCCGGCGCAACTGCCGAACGCGGACCTCCTGCATCAGGCGGCTACCGTTCTCAACGCCGGCAAGAAGGTCGCGATTCTGGTCGGCGCGGGCGCCCTGGGCGCCACCGACGAGGTGATCACAGTGGCCAACCGGCTACAGGCGGGTGTCGCCAAGGCGCTGCTGGGCAAAGCCGCGCTGCCGGACGACCTGCCCTGGGTCACCGGGTCGCTTGGCCTGCTGGGGACCAAGCCGAGCTGGGACCTGATGAAGGGCTGCGACACTTTCCTGATGATCGGCTCCGCCTTCCCCTACAGCGAGTTCCTGCCCGATCCCGGCGACGCGCGCGGTGTGCAGATCGACATCAACGGCACATTGCTGAGCCTGCGCTACCCGATGGAGGTGAGCATGGTGGGCGACAGCGCCGTCACCTTGCGGGCCCTGCTGCCGATGCTGGAGCAGAAGTCGGCCGATCATTGGCGCCGCGGCATCGAGACCGGCGTGGCCGCTTGGTGGAAGACGCTCGAAGAACGCGCGATGGCATCGGCCAATCCAATCAATCCGCAGCGCGTTGTTCTGGGAGCTGTCCAAGCGGTTGCCGGAGAACTGCATCATGACGGCGGATTCCGGCTCGGTCGCCAATTGGTATGCGCGCGACATCAAGATGCGGCGGGGCATGATGGGGTCGCTGTCGGGGGCTGGCCTCGTTGGGTGCGGCGACGCCCTATGCGATGGCGGCCAAGATGGCGTTCCCGGACCGTGTCGTCATCGCCTTTATCGGCGATGGCGCGATGCAGATGAACGGCCTGAACGTGATGATCACCATCTCGAAATACTGGAAGGAGTGGTCCGACCCGCGGCTGATCGTCATGGTGCTGAACAACCGCGACCTCAACCAGGTGACGTGGGAGGAACGCATCCAGCTTGGCGACGGCAAGACGGAGTCGACGCAGAGCATCCCCGACTTCCCCTACCACAAATACGCCGAGCTGATGGGCCTGAAGGGCATCTTTGTCGATGACCCGGAGAAGCTGGGCGCGGCATGGGATGAGGCGCTGGCAGCCGATCGCCCGGTGATCCTGGAGTGTTACACGGACCCGAACGTGCCCCCCTTGCCGCCGCACATCACGCTCAAGGAAGCAAAGAATTTCATCACTATGATGGCCAGCGAGCCGGAATTGGGGAGCGTGCTGAAGGAGAGCGCCAGGCAAATCCTCGCCAGCGTGTTGCCGGGCGGCGAGAGCTGACACATAGGGCCGGACCCGGCAGCGCATACTGTTCGACGGCGCGCCGATGCCATATTTCGGCACCCCCACAGCCGCGGCTGGGCTTGGGGTTGAAGCGCGAGCACGCCGTCCGGTTCGCGGGTCGGCGCAGCGACGGACGATGACCCGCGATACCACCGCCCTTGCCATTTCCGGCGCCGCGCTCCTGGGGCTCGCGGCCCTGGCGCCCACCTGGGGGCGCCCGACCAGCAGGGCGCCGGCAGTCCCGGCGCGACCGGCGACGCCCGCCGCGACGATCGATCCCGGCGCCGCCGTCCGGGCGGCCCGGCGAATGAACCGAGCGGCCGGGTTGATCGCGGCCTCGGTGCTGGCGGACAGCGCCATCGAGCATTATCGCGGCTCGTTTCACAACAAGGCGATGGTGACCCCGCTCGTGGTCGCGACATTGTCGCTGGCGGTCAGCGCGCACGGCAATGCCGACAAACGGCCCGTGGCCCATCGCGCGCGCGACGGCGTCTATGCCGCAGCCGCGGTGACGGGGTTGGTGGGCACGTGCTTCCATATCTTCAACATCAGCAAGAAGCCCGGCGGGTTCTCGTGGCAGAACCTGTTCTACTCGGCGCCGATCGGGGCTCCGACGGCGCTGACGTTGTCCGGGGCGATGGGCTTTTTGGCGGAACGCGTGCGCGACACGGCACCCGGCCTCGCCCCCACCATCGCAGGCGTGTCGGCCGGGCGCGCGGTCGCCGCCGCGACCGGCGTGGGCTTGCTGGGGACGGTGGCAGAGGCCGGATTGCTGCATTTCCGCGGCGCCTACCATGATCCATTCATGTTCCTGCCTGTGACGATCCCGCCCTTAACCGCCGCACTGATCGGCAACGCCGCGCTCGGCGAAATGCGCCACCGCAGACCGATGACGCGGTTCTGGCTGCGGTTTACCGCCGCGCTCGGCTTCGCCGGTGCCGGGTTCCACACCATCGGCGTCGCCCGCAACATGGGCGGCTGGCGCAACTGGCGGCAGAACCTGCTGAACGGCCCGCCCATCCCCGCGCCTCCCAGCTTCACGGGGCTGGCGCTGGCCGGCCTCGCCGCGCTCGGCTTGATGGAGGACCACCCCGATGGCTGATCGCTATCCCGGCTACGACGTGCTGTCCAAGCGCTGGACGGAATCCTGGAACGAGACGACGCGGCAGGTGATCGACCGGCGCCTGTCGGTGCCGCGCCAGGCGCGCTTCTTTTCGGCGGCCGAATGGCGGACCCTCAGCGCGGTGTGCGACCGCATCATGCCGCAGCCAAAGGATCGCCCGCCGGTTCCACTGCCCGCCTATGTCGACCAGAAAATCGCCGCCGGTCTGCTTGACGGTTACCGTTATGCCCAGATGCCGCCGCAGGGCGAGGCGTGGCAGCGTGGGTTGGCCGCGCTCGACCGGGCGGCCCAGGACGCGCATGGCGGAAGGTTCCATGTTTTGCCCCCGGACCAGCAGGACGGGCTCCTGCGCCGCATGCAGCAGGGCGAGCTGACCGGCGAGGCCTGGGGCGGCATGCCGTGCAAACTGTTCTTTGAGCGCCGAGTCATCCCCGACATTACCCAGGCCTATTACACCCACCCGGTCGCCTGGAACGAGATCGGCTTCGGCGGCCCGGCCAGCCCCCGCGGCTATGTGCGGATGGGATTGGACCGGCGGGACCCGTGGGAGGCTGCCGAGGCGAATACCGGCGAACGGGCACACGCCCGCCGGAAAAACAACCGTGTCGGCTGATCCGTTCGCTGCCCCGCCCGCCGCGAATGGCCGCGCCCCGGACGTCTTCAAGCGCGGCGGCTGGGTCCCGATGCGTCAATACGGCGAGGACGAGGCCGTCGATTTCGCGGTCGTGGGGACCGGCGCCGGCGGCGGCCCGCTGATCTGCGGGCTGGCGGAGGGGGGCTTCTCAGTCGTGGGATTCGACGCCGGGCCGTATTTTCGGCCGCTGGAGGATTTCGCCTCCGACGAGCGCGAGCAGGACAAGCTTTACTGGACCGATGAGCGGGTGGTGGACGGCGCCAACCCGATCACCATGGGCGGCAAGAACAGCGGCAAGGCGGTCGGCGGCAGCACCGTCCACTTCGCCATGGTATCGCTGCGCTTCCGACCCGAATGGTTCAAGTCGCGCAGCGCCCTGGGTTACGGCGCCGACTGGCCGCTCAACTGGCGGGAGATGTGGCAATACTACACCAAGGCCGAGAAGGCGCTCAGCATTTCGGGGCCGTTGAGCTATCCCTGGGGACCTAAACGCCCGCGCTACCCGTACCGCGCGCACGAGCTGAACGGCGCGGCCGAGTTGCTGGCCCGCGGGGCGGAGGCGATGGGTCTGAAATGGACGCCGACCCAGCTGGCGACCGTATCCGCACCGCATCGTAAATCGCCGCCTTGCGTCTACCGCGGTTTCTGCCGCTTCGGCTGCTCCACCAACGCCAAGCAGAGCCAGTTGGTGACCTTCATCCCTCGGGCGTTGCAGGCCGGGGCGGAAATCCGCGACCTGGCGATGGTCGGCCGCATCGAGATCGGTCCGGACGGCCGCGCGACCGGCGTGCACTATCACCGCGAGGGACGCTGGCGCTTTCAGAAGGCGCGCAACGTCGCGGTCGCCGGCTACGCGATCGAGACGCCGCGGCTGCTGCTCGCCTCCGCCACGGACAAATTCCCGGACGGCCTTGCCAACAGTTCCGGCCTGGTCGGCAAGAATCTGATGACGCAGTCCAACCAAGCCGTGTTCGGCACGATGGCGCAGGAGGTGCGCTGGAACAAGGGCCCGCCCTCGCTCTCCATCACCGAGCACTGGAATTACGACGACGGCAAGGATTTTGCCGGTGGCTATTGCTGGATGGCGCAGGGGCCGCTGCCGGTGGAATGGGTCACGATACAGACCAGCTCCCGTGGCCTGTGGGGTCAGGCGCTGCGCGACGAGATGGAGAAATACAACCATCAGGTCGGGCTGAAGATGGTCGGAGAGATGCTGCCGGACGAGTGCAACCGGGTGACGCTGGCGGATCAAAAGGACCAATACGGGTTGCGCGTCGCCCGCGTCACCTACAGCTGGGGCGACAATGACAAGGCGCTGATCCAGCACGCCCTCGGCCAGATGCAGACCAGCCTGGAGGCGGTCGGCGCCACGAATATCTTCAGGCAGGAGGACGACACCAACCACCTGGCGGGCACGGCGCGCATGGGCGACGACCCGGCGACCAGCGTGGTGAACGCAGATTGCCGCAGCTGGGACATTCCCAATCTGTGGGTCTGCGACGGCTCGGTCTTCCCGACGACCGGCGGCGTCAACCCGTCGCTGACCATCACCGGCATCGCGATGCGCACGGCGGACCGAATCCGGATTCTGGCCGCACGCGGGGAGCTGTAGGATCATGGCGGCGGCGAGCGACCATTACGACGTGATCGTCATCGGCAGCGGGCCCGGCGGGGCCTCGCTGGCGCAGCGCCTGGGCGGCACGGGCAAGCGCATCCTGATGCTCGAGCGCGGCGACTATCTGCCGCGCTCGCGGCGCAACCAGGATTCCAAGACCGTCTTCGTCGATGCCGCCTATCAGGCGAAGGATACATGGTACGGCAGCGATGGCGGCACGTTCCGTCCCGGACTGCACTACTTCGTCGGCGGCAACTCCAAGGTGTACGGCGCCGCCCTGTTCCGCCTTCGCGAACGAGACTTTGGCGAGCTGCGGCACAAAGACGGCGTCTCGCCAGCGTGGCCCTTGGGCTACGACGTATTCGAGCCGTACTATACACAGGCCGAGGCGCTCTACCACGTGCACGGGCAGCGCGGGGAAGACCCGACCGAGCCCTGGTCCAGCGCCCCCTACGCCTATCCGCCGGTCAAGCATGAGCCGCGCATCCAGGAGCTGAATGACATCCTGGAGCGCGAGGCGCTGCACCCGTTCCATCTGCCGCTGGGCATCAAGCTGATCCAGAACCCGGACGGCAGCGCCACCACCTACAGCCCCTGTATCCGTTGCGATACGTTCGATGGTTTTCCCTGCCCATTCAACGCCAAGGCCGACGCCCAGGTGATCTGCGTGGATCCCGCCCGCGCCGCGTACCCTAACTTCACCTTGCTGACCAACGCTTACGTCACCCGTTTGGAGACGGACGCCGCCGGTGGCAGCGTCAGCCGCGTGCATGTTATCCGCGACAACCAGTTTGAGCAGTATTCGGCCGATATCGTGGTGGCCTCCTGCGGGGCCCTGAGCTCGGCCCTGCTGCTGCTGCGCTCGCTGAGCGACGCGCACCCGAAGGGGCTGGCCAATGGCTCGGACCAGGTCGGGCGCAACTACATGCGGCACAACATGTCGATCGTGATGGCGCTGCTGAAGGAGCCGAACCACACGGTGTTTCAGAAAACGCTGGCGGTCAGCGACTTCTACTTTGGCGCGAGTGATTGGAAGTATCCGCTAGGCTTGATCCAAATGTGCGCGACGTCGCACGGCGAGCAGATCCGCAGCGAGGCTGTGCCCGGCTATCTTTCCTGGCTGCCGGAGATGCCGTTCGAAAAGATGGCCGAGCACTCGATCGATTTTTGGCTGCAGAGCGAGGATCTGCCGCGGCCGGAAAATCGCATCCGCTACGACGGCGACCGCGTGGTCCTGGACATCCGTGAAGGCAATGAGGAGGCCGCCCGGCGGCTGCGGGCCAAGCTGGAGGGGCTGCTGGAACCCATGGGCGCGTGGCCGCATCTGATCGAACGTCGCTTGTATCTCGGCAAGGACATCCCGATCGGGGGCACTGCGCACCAGGCCGGCACCTGCCGCTTTGGCACTGATCCGGCCACCTCGGTGCTGGACCTCGACTGCAAGGCGCATGAGCTGGATAATCTGTACGTCGCGGATGCCAGCTTTTTCCCCTCGATCGGCGCGGTGAACCCGACGCTGACGATCATCGCTAACGCACTTCGGGTGGCCGACCGGATCAAGGAGCGGCTGGGGGCATGAAGCTCACTCGATCCACCCTGTTCCTTTCGGCGGCGGCCTTGCTGCTGGCCGCCGGCATGGCGCGACGCCCTCGATACCGGGCACAGCGCATCCTGCGGATCAGCCGAGTCGCGTCCGATCTCGGCCGCGCGGAGGCGTTCTATCGAGACGGGCTCGGGTTTCAAGCGATTGCGCGCGGGCGCCCCGGCAAGGCGGCACTGGCGGCGCTCGGCCTGGGGGATGCCGACGCCGAGGAGGTCGTAATGCGGCTCGGCACGCAGGATATCGCCCTGGTCCGCTTCACCGTGCCAGGCCGACCCTACCCGCGGGACAGCCGCAGCGACGATTTGTGGTTTCAGCATCTGGCGATCGTCGTGGACGACATGGACGTAGCCTATGCCCGCCTGTGCGCGCATGGGGAGTGGCGCCCGATCAGCGAGGCCGGGCCGCAACTCCTGCCGCCGTCGAATGGCGCCGTGCGGGCCTTCAAGTTCCGCGATCCGGATGGCCACCCGCTGGAGCTGATCTGGTTCCCGCCCGGCCAGGGCCGCGCTGCCTGGCAGGAGGACCATGCCGCTGGGCCGTTCCTCGGCATCGACCACAGCGCGCTCTCCGTCGCTTCCACACGACGCAGCCTGCGATTCTATCGCGCGCTGGGCCTGCGGGTCAGCAACCGGTCGCTCAATCGCGGCCCCGCCCAGGCCCGGCTGGACGGGCTGCCCGATGCCCGGGTGCGGGTCACCGGCGTGCGCCCGGCTTCGGCCTCCGCGGGACCGAGGCTGGAACTCCTCAGCTACCATCCGCCGGGCCGGCCGGACCGGATGACCCATCCAAATGACCTGGCGACGGATTGGGTGACGCTCGCGGTCAGGCGGTCGCCCGGTGGCGCACCTTGCGCGGTGCGAGACCCCGACGGCCATCTTCTGGTCCTGGTGGATCAGGGAACGCGTGACGCGATGACGCTGATCAACGAGTACTCGCCGCTGCTGCTGCGCATCTGCTTGGTGGTGCTGTTCCCGTTCAGCGGCCTGGACAAGATCATCAACTGGGATTCGGCGATGAAGCAGGCCGGCAATATTCCATTCAAACGCGCCATGCTGGTGGCCTCCATCGCCGTCGAGTGCGTCGCGCCGGTATGCATCGTCACCGGAAAACGTGACCGGCTCGCCGCCGTTACCCTCGGCGCGTTTTGCGTGATAACGGCAGCGCTGTTCCATCAGTTCTGGCGCTTTCCGGATTTCTGGCGGTTCAGGGAAGGCGAGGGGTTGCAGCACTTCTGGGAGTTCCTGAAGAATTTCGGGCTGGTCGGCGGCCTCGGTCTGATCGGGCTGGCGCCGAGGACGCTGCCGGCCAGCGAGGCCGTGCAGCACCCGCTCGCTTCCACCCATGTCGTCGGTCCTCAGGCCGGCAGCCCGGTCGCGCCGGCACCCTGATCGGCGCGGGAAGCTCGGGGAATTTCAGCGAATTCGGCCCAGAAAATCGATGGGAGCAGCGGATGACTGACAACACGGGCCCGCAGCCGGAAATTCCGTATTGGCATCTGTGGGCCGACGCCGAGGGCGTCAGCCACCAGACCCGATGCACCCTGACGCAGTTCGAGCTGAAGGGCGTGGGCGGCGCCGCGCCGCAATGGAACAACCAGCAGCACCGGTCCGAGGCGACCGTCGTCTACACCGTGCAGCCGGTGGGCTGGGTGGGCGACTGGCACGAGAATCCGGCTCCGCAATGGATCGTCGTGCTGTCCGGTCGTTGGTGGGTCGAGTCGATGGACGGGACGCGTATCGAGCAAGGCCCCGGCGAATTTTCCCTCGGCGAGGATCAGGGCTGCACGCCCACGGATGGACGCAAGGGCCATCGCTCCGGGACGATCGGCGGCGCGCCGGCCGTGCTGATGACGGTCCAGCTGCACGTTCCGCCGATCCGCACGCCCTGCCATTTGAAGTAGATGGACGGGTTCGAGATCCTGGACCCGCGCTTCCGGGCCTATGTATTGCCGAATGCGCCGCTGGTGAAGCTCGGCGAAAACTTTGCCTGGCTTGAAGGCCCGGTCTGGTTTGGCGACCAGGATTGTCTGCTGGTCAGCGACCTTCCGAACGACCGGATCATGCGCTGGACCGCGGATGGTGGAATGTCGGTGTTCCGCCGTCCGTCCGGCTTCGCCAATGGCCATACGCGTGACCGGCAAGGCCGTCTGATCGGCTGCTCGCACCAGCACCGCTGCATCACCCGCACCGAGCTCGACGGGCGCATCACCGTGCTGGCCGACCGCTGCGCCGGCAAGCGCTTAAACTCGCCGAACGACGTCATTTGCCGGTCAGACGGGACGATTTGGTTCAGCGATCCCCATTACGGGATCAACACCGATTACGAAGGCGGCAAGCAGACGCCGGAGCTGCCGCCGGTTCTCTACCGTCTCGACCCGCAGGACGGCAGCTTAAAAGTGATGGCCGACGACTTCGAGGGGCCGAACGGCCTTGCCTTTTCGCCTGACGAGCGCCTGCTCTACGTGGCGGAGAGTGGGCGCCAGTTCGCGGCCGACCCGGTGCGTCACATCCGCGTCTTCGAGGTTCTCGACGATGGCAACAGGCTGTCTCCGGGGCGCGTCTTTCATACGGTCACGCCCGGCTTCGCCGACGGGTTTCGCCTCGACCAGGATGGAAACGTGTGGAGCAGCGCTGCGGACGGCGTGCATTGCATAGCACCGGACGGCGCCGAGCTGGGCACGATCAAGGTGCCGTTCACGGTGGCGAACCTCACCTTTGGCGGCCGCAACCGGTCCCGGCTGTTCATCTGTGCGTCGCACACGCTGTTCGCAATCTACACCAACCAGCGCGGCGCCGAACGCCCCTGAGATCGCCTCAGATATCGAGCCGCCTGGCCAGCAGGTGCGCACCGGCGGCCAGCCCCAAGGCCACCCCCGCGAATACCGCCGCCCAGACTGCATTGCGGTGGCGGCTGGTGAAC